>Ga0073903_10001939_pt1 | contig 10670 bp, 11 predicted proteins | sample KloWWTKNB14_bulk_FD_66665 | JGI IMG/M metagenome (GOLD analysis project Ga0073903, IMG submission 66665) | Active sludge microbial communities from Klosterneuburg, Austria, studying microevolution and ecology of nitrifiers - Klosterneuburg... | ecosystem: Engineered > WWTP > Aerobic digester >... | reverse complement strand
TTATAAGTTATCTAAACTTGAAAAACGACATCAATGTGGATATGGAGATTTATATTCCAGCATGGGAATACAATAGCCATATTGATGTTGGAAAGAAAATATAGAGGGCAAAGAGGACAATCCACTCGGTTGTCCTCTTTATCTATTAAAAAAACAAAAAAGGAGAAGGTTTATATGGTTCAATTTTTTCAAACTCATATGGGGCAAAAATTTTATGAGCGTGATATTCCAGAAATGGTAAGAAAGCTCAATGAAATTGCGGACCTGGACGTGGGCAGCAACACCGTCAACGTGCACGTGCACCACCTGCGCAAGAAGCTGGGTGCCGACGTGATCGACACCGTGCGCGGTCAAGGTTTTCGCCTTGGCGCCCGCTACTGCGACAGCACGACATGACGCCCCTGCCGAAAAGTCTGCGCCTGCGTTTGGTGCTGGGCCTGAGCCTCACCATGTGCCTCATCTGGGGCGGCGTGGCGGCCTGGCAATTCACCAACATGCAGCGCGAACTGCGCACCATGAGGCGATGGGCTTGCCGATCCACGCCGGCAGCGCCCACAGCAGAAGGCCCAAGGCGAAGATCGGGCCGAGGCCCAGCAGAAGCAAATCGAGCTGGTTCTTGGCCTGTCCTTCCGCCCACTTGCAATAGGCTTGAAGCAACCGGCCGACGCCCAGCGTGTACCGCATCATGAAGGCGTGGAATTTGTCCATGTTTAGCCGCTAAATCGGAAGAGCCGGCCTACTCGGCCGACCCCTCGCGTGAAGTGTTGAAAGACACCGTGCGGGGCACGTAGCCGGCCACCGACACGCTGCGAGCTGCTGCGGCCGCTGGGGCGGCCTGCTGGGGTGCTGGTGCCGGCCTGGCCGCCGGCGTCGCCCGCTGGGCCACCGTCGCGGGCTGGCTGGGCGTCGAGGGCGTGGCCCCGGCCTTCGTCACGTCAAGCGTGACGAACCGAGCTTCGAGCCAATCGGCCCACTTCGACGCCTTGCGCATCAAGTCGGCCCGGTACACCGCGTTGTACTGCGGCGTGCGCGAGTGGTAGTTCGCCGCCTTCGTCCAGAGGTCGCCCTTGTCGTTGCGGATGTGCATCCGCAGCCGCCAGGCGGCCAGGTCGAACGAGTAGCAGCCGGCAGCCGCCACATCGTTCGCCGTGATGCCGTATCGGGCCAGGTCGCCCAGGTACGCGGTGTTGAACTGCATCGGGCCAACGTCATGCGTGCCATTCGAGTTGCGCACCCACTGGCCCGGCTTGCCGCCCTCTTTCTCGGCGACGGCCAACACGATGTTGACCGGCACCTCGTACTTGACGGCGGCCGAGATCGAGCAGACGACGCGCTCCTGGAGCTGCGGCGGCAGATCGGCGAAGAACGGCATGCCCTCCCCTCCCTCAGTTCAGCCAGGACTGACGGCGGCGCTCTTCGTCCTCGCGCCGGATGCGTTCGTTGTACTCGGCCAAGGCGCGGTCATAGTCGCGCGCTTCGACCCAATACCCGCCCCGCTCTGGCGTCCCGACATAGCGCGGCAGCGTGCCGCTGCTGGCGAAGTCGGTGTAGGCGTGGCCGGTGTAGGCCCCGCAGTAGTCAGGCAACTGGTTGCTGATGTACGTGCGCCCATCGTCGTAGCCGCCCGTCCACATCACCAACGTCGAGTTCAGCGACTGCGCGTCGCACCGGCCAGCGCCGCGCGAGATCGCCGACACGAGCGACTGCATTTCCGGCGTCTGGCTCGCCACCGGGCAAAGCTGGAGGAAGTTCAGGCGGGCGCGGATCGTGTCCGACAGCTTGCGCTTCGTGATGTTGAAGTACCGCGACAGCGACGGCGTGCATTCGCTCGGGCGCGTGCCCGACGACAGGCACAGGATCGCCTCGCAGGCCAGGCGCGTGTCGCCGGTCAGCACGTCTTGCGCGCTGGCCGTGCCGGCGGTCGATCCGAGGGCTGCCACGAGGGCGGCCAGGGCAAACAGTTTCTTCTTCATGGTTGGACTCTCCTTGGTTACGCAGTTGTGCCGTCGCGGCCTTGCTCGCGGTTGGCGAACGCAGCTACTTCGGACTCGGGATCGGCATCGGCGGGGCCGCCTGCCAGGCTGTTGTCGCCGAAGCTCGGCGCGGGCTGCTGGTCGGGCACGTCGATGTTCTCGGCCGTGCCGCTTCCTTGCGCCTTGATCGCGGCGGCGATCTTTCCGCCAGTGGTGTCGGCGATCCGCTCGGCTGCGGCTTCGCGCAGGCTCGCGGCTTTGGCCTTGGCAACATCGGCGGTTCCCTTCGCCAAGTTCGCGCCGGCGTCGGCGGCGATGCGGCCGGCCGTGCCGAGGGCCGATGCGGCCGATGCGAGCAAGCCGGGGCCGGTGCTGCCCGGTGCGGCCTGCTGCCCTTGCCCTGCCCCGCCGGCGGGCTTGGGTTCGTTCTTGGCGGCCTTGTCGGCACTGCTGCCGGTGCTGGCCGTCGAGCTGCTGCCCTGGCCGCCGGCGTCGGCTTTGCCGCCGCCCTTATCGCCGCCCTTCGAGCTGCCCGAGCTGCTGCCGGTCGAGGGGCTGCCGCCACCCGACGAAGAGCCACCGCCGGAGCTGCCGCTAAAGCCCGCAGCCTGAGCGAAGGGCGTGCTGCCGGTGCCGGCGTCGCCGCCGCCGCCCGCACCGCCGCCCGAGCTGCCGCCGCCCGAGAAGGCCGACATAACGTCCGTGCCTGCCGACACGTTCTCATTGGCCTTCGAGAAGGCGGCCATGACGGCAGAGGCACCACCGGCGGCCGAGGCTGCGCCGGCGGCCAGAGCGGCGCCGCCGGTCGCGGCCGCTGCTGCTGCCATGCCTGCGGCACCCAACGCAGCGCCTGCACCGAACTGGCCGATGCCGGCACCGCCCACGCTCGCGCCGGTGATGATCCCGGCGATGAGCGGCGGAATCTTGTTGACCAACGCCAAGAGGATGATGACGACGATCAGCATCACGCCCATTTCCTTGAGGCTGATGCCGGCGCTCATGCGCGAGTAGTAGTCATCGAGGAAGGTCTTGCCGATGCCCACCAGGAGCACCATTGCGAAGAGCTGCGCGGCCACGCCCAGGACGACCTTGTAGTAGTTGATCGCCATGTCGGAAGTCCAGCGCGAACCACCGAAGCCGAGGAAGAACACGCCGCCGTAGGCGAGCACCCAGCCCGACGCGAGCAGCAGAAGCATATTCACACCGACCAGGGCCAGGATGACCAGGATCGCCACGGCCATGAGGATGCCGGCCATGCTGTCCACCGGCGACCACACCGAGGACTGATCCATCACCTTGTCGAAGATCGCAAAGCCCACGTCCACGATGCCCGAGGGCGACAGAGCATTGCCCAGGCCCGTCGCGTTGCCGGCGAGCTGCCGCAACGACGCATAGATGGACGAGGCGAAGTTAGGGCCGTTGGTCAGCGCCCACCAGAAGAAGCCGGTAAAGATCGTGAAGCGGACGAACTCCGCGAAGAACTCGCCAATGTCGGCCTTGCGCAAGGCCATCATGCCGAACGTCCAGACCATCGAGATCACAACCAGCGTCCAGAAGAGCCAGGTTGCGGCCGTGGTGATGACACCGGCCCAGCCGCTCGCGGCGGCCTGGTAGCGATCCAGCACGCTATCGAACACGCCGGCGTTGTCGATGGCCGCGTGGGCATCGACCGCGAAGAACGCCAGCCAGACGAACAGCGGCAGGGCGAGGGTTTTTAGATTGGCTGGCATTCTCATCGTCAGCACCTCACCATTCGCGTTTCGGGCTGGGCTTGAAATCCCCACCACGACGCAAGCACAGCGACGAAAAAGCCTGCTGGACGCCCTTGTCCTCGATCTTGGCGATGTTCTCGGGCTTGCAGTTCTCGTCGTTCACTTCCGGCATGGGGGCCGTGGCCGGCTTGTTGTCGCAGCCGGCGACCAAGGCCGCCACGAGGGCGGCCGAGGCCAAGGACAGAGCCTTGATTGCTTTCATGAATCCCCCTTACCAGGTGCGCGCCGGGCTGGCCCGGTAGCTGCCCTGGCGCAGTTGTGCGGCCGCTGCCGCCTGCTGGGCTTCCTTGTCGGCGTCGGCCTGCATCTTGGTTGCCATCGCGTTCTGCTGCGCGATCAGCAGGCCACGAATCTGCAAGAGCTGGTTGGCCTGCTGGCTGGCGAGCTGGTTGGCGTAGCCGATGGCCTGCATTTGGCCCTGCGCGCCCTGCGCTGCCGATTGAAGACGCTGCAACGTCGCTGCATCGGCCGTGAGATTCGTTTGCTGCCTATCGAGGCCCTTGAACAAGGCATCGTTGGCCTTCTTCTGCGACTCGCTCGCGAGCTGGGCCACATTCCGAAGTGCTGCGCGTTCCGCGTCGGAGCACCCTGCCGCCGTAAAGCACGGCGAGTTCTTGTAGTAGTTCACGTCCTGGAACTTGCCGATGTAGCTGTCCAGGCTGCCGAGTTGGGTCTTGTAGTAATCCAGCGTGTTGACCGCGTTCATCAACCCGTTGATGGTCGATTGCGCCTGATCCCAGATATACGCGGCCGGGGCCATCGTGTTCTGGAGTTGGTTTTGATACTGCTGGAGCTGGGTGCTGTACTGCTCAATTTGCTTGAGCGTCTGGGCCACCGATTCGATGGCCGTCATGATGTTCTGCGACAGGTTGGTGCCGTCGATGACGGGGATGCCAGCCTGCACAGGTGTGACCGCCAGCGTGCTCGAAACAGCAATGACGAGGGCCAATTTAGCGGCTAAAAACTTCGGCTTCATGGTGCTTTTCTCCTATGGCGTTAGTAATCGAAGGAACGGTACGGCTTGGAAAACGTCATGTCCTTCGTGACCACGACGTTGAAGCGATACCCCGGCCGAATTTCCAGCGTCGGCGAAATGCTCAGGTTCTTGGCGATGAGTTGCGCCGTAACCTGGCCGAGCTGCTGGCCGAGGGCTTCGCTTAGGGCACTGCTGGCGCTCGGTGCGCCATAGGTGTTTGTGGCCTGGTTCTGGCGTTGGCTGTAGGTGATGCCTGCTGTCACGCCGGACATGAGGAAGGCCGAGCCGAACAGGCGCACATAGTGGTTGTTCACCTGGTCGTGGAAGCCCGCGTATCCCGCGCTGTCCGCGCCTGGCATCGCGCCAATGTCCATCGCCTTGCCATCGGGGAACACGATGCGTTGCCACGCAACCAGCACGCGCGCTTGGCCGTAGGCCACGTCGCTCGAATACGAGCCGACGAGGCGCGATCCCTGCGGGATCAACAGGTGCTTGCCGGTCGGTGTGTCGTACACGTCCTGCGCGACCTGGGCCATGATTTGGCCCGGCAGATCGGAGTTGATGCCCGAAATGAGCGTGGCCGGCACGACGAAGCCCGCGCGCAGCTCGAACGGTGTGCGCGGCGCTTCCGGCTGCGAATCCAGCTTCCAGCGGTCGCCCTGCCCACCTTGGCCGAACTGCGCCATGCTGTTGCGCCCGCCGCCGCTGGTCGAGGTTTGCAGGAGCTGCGGCGCACCGCCCGCGCCCATGCCGCCGGCGGCCGGAGCCGCGCCGCCACCACCGACGCCCATGCCGCGAATCTGCGCCAGGCGTGCTTGATAGGCGGCGGTCGGATCGTTGCTGCGCTGCGCGTCGATTTGCTGCTGCACCGCTGCGATGCGGTTCAGCATTTCATCGCGCGTCTGCGGCGTGCCGGTGTAGGTGCTCGGGCCACCCGGCGCGGAGCCGTTGCTACGCGGGGCATCCACGCGCACGGTGGTCTTGGCCTTCACGGCTTCGCCGAACATCTGCATCTTCGCCATGCGGATGCGCTGGGCCTCGTCGTCGTTCACCGGCTGGCCCGGGTTGCCGGGGTTGGCCGGCGGGGCCGGCGGCGCGTCCGGGTTGGACGGCCGCGCGATCTCCAGCGGAGCCGACGCCGGGCCGGTCGGCATGTCGGGCACCTTGAGCGGGCTTGCCGGCTCGATCAAGCCGCCGGTCTTGTCGCCTGCGATCTCCTTGGCGAACATCGACGTGTTGCCGGCCTTCTCCTTGGGGCCGTCCGCCGGCGCGTTCTGCTTGGCCGCGCGATCCGCCGCGACCAGGGCCATGACCAGCACGAACGACAGCAGGACGCCGCCGAGGATGTACATGGGCATGTTGTTGACGCGACGGACGCCCGCCTTCTTGGACACTTCGCCAGGCGAAGCGTCAGGTGCCATCTGATCGGCGTTTTCTGTCATGGCGTCACTCCTTGCGCACCCAGTACCCGGCCGGCGCGAACGTGCCGTTTTGCGCCAGGTAAGGGCGGGTGATGGATTGATTGCCGACCATCAAGGTCAGGCGGTACAGGTTCGAGTCGCCAGCCTGGTCGAGCACGTAGCGCAACGGCAGGCCGCCCGACGCGGCCGTGGTGGCCGGTGCGCTCGCCTGCGATGCCGCCGAGGCCGGGGCCTGCGTGGAAGCGCCGGCCGGGGCGTACTCCAGGAGGGCATAGCCCTTGTCGCGCAGCGACTTGACGAGCGCCTGGCCGAACGGATCGGGCGTCGGCTGTTGCAGCTCCAGGCGCGTGCGCGCCGGCGCGTACAGCGTGGCGAGCTGCTGCACCGCGTCGGTGGCGAGCTTCTGCTGATCGAGCGCGGCCGACTGGACGAAGTTGCCGTACTGGCTGGTGGTTGCGCAGCCGCCGAGGCCCAGGGCGAGGGCGAGCAGCGCGAGAGAGACGATCTTGCGCATGGTCACTTCCTCCGGCTGATGGTCACGCGGTCTTGGCTACTGCCAACACCGGCAATCAGGATCGCGCGGTCAAACACCGTGTCCACGATGTAGCGATTGCCCTGCACGCGGTAATTGACCAGCACCGTTTCGTCGTCGGTGAACAAGCCGCCCTCTTTGCGCACGACCAGGAGCGTCGGCGCTTCGGTCTGCTGCATCGTGCCGGGCATTTCGATGATGGTCTTGCGGCCATCGTTGTAGACGCGCACAGGCTTCCAGCTCGCCGACCCGGACAGCTCATAGTCGAACGAGAGATCGCCCAGGTACTCGCCCGTCGCCGGCAGGGTGTTGTCGGTGCGTTCCTGCTTCTCGCGGCGCTGGATCGCGTCCCACTTGGCTTGCGCTTCCTCGGGGTACGTGAACGAGACTTGCGGCATGTACTCGGTGCGATGCGAGCGCAGGCGGAAGTGGTAGCTGCGGCGGTTCGTGGTCACAACCAGGCTGGTTTCGAGGCCCACGTCCATCGGCTTGATGATGAGGTGCTGAACCTCGGTCGCGCCGCTGCCGGTGATGGCCGGTTCCACCGTCCACCTGGCCGTGTCGCCCAGGTTGATCGAGTTCACTTGTTCGCCGGGCTGCAAGGCCACGTCGCACACCTGGAGCACCGCGCAAACGATGCTCGGCTGCTGCGCGCCGTACACGAACTTGATGGCACCGCCCGAGCCGGCCACCGGCTTGATGCCGGTCGCCGACCCCGCTTCCCACCGTTTGGCGATGGCGAGCGCCGCGCGCTCTTGAGCGGTCAGCGTCGGGTTGGTCTTGTTGAAATACTTGTCGGCAATGTCGTCGCCAGGGGCGGCCAGAGCCAGGGAGGGCACCGCCACAGCAGCGCCCACGATCAAAGCGGAGAGGGTTTTCTTCATGGTGGATGACCTCGAATTCATTGGATGCGGGACCAGGAGTAATCACGCACGTAGATGCTCAACGGGTTGTTCCGCAGTTGCTCATCGGTGGTGTTGGGCGTGACCTCGGCGATGTAGGTAGTCACGAGCGCGCGCCAGGTGACGGGCTGACCTTTCAGCGTGCCTTGGCGGTCGCGCGTGGTTTCCACCCACTCGACTTGCCAGGTGTCGGGCGTTTGCGGGATGACGGTCTTGATCTCGACGCTGACCATTTCCTTCTCGGCGCGCTTGAACGGGCTGGAATCGGGCGTGCCGTTCAACCACTCGTTCATCTTTGGCGTCGCCGGATCGTTGGGGGCGAGCATCGAGTACGCCTTGAACACGCACTTGCGCTGCAAGGCCACGTCAGGCGACACCATGCGCACGCAGCTCATCCAGTCCGCAACGGCGGCGTGGATGACACGCGGATCGGCCTTCCCTGCGGCCTGCACCGGGCCGGCGGCCACCGTCTGGCCCAGCTTGTCCACCTCGACCACGTAGGGGATGAACTTCGACTGGCTGCCGATGTGGATCACGCCACCCACGCCGGCCAGCGCGATCAACAGCGACAGGATGCCGATCACCTGCCAGGTTTGGCGCTGCGAGACGACGCCGCCCACGTGATCGTTCCAGGTGCGGCGCGCGGCCAGGTAGGGGTTCTCGGCCTCGCCCGCACGGCGGCCGCCGGCGAGCGGTTCCTTCGAGCGGCGCGGATCGCGCGGCTCGGCGGAGTTGGCGGGCTTCTTGAAGATCAAGCCCTTGAGGGTGTCGGCGATGCTCATGCGGCCTCCAGGTAGTCGTTGAGATTCAGCCCACGGCCGGCCAGCCACTCATGCACCCATTCGTGGCCGAACTTGGCTTCGAGGCTCTTGATGGTGGCGATCGATTCCTTGTCGGACGCACCGACGAAGGCCAGGGCCATCGGCCCCAGGGCAAGGTCATAGAGACGGCGGCCGTTCTCCGAGACGTAGTAGTACTGACGCTTCGGAATGGCAGTCGCCAGGATTTCGATCTGACGCGCGTTGAGGCCCATACGGCGATAGAGCGCCGATGTGTCCTCATCCCTGGCGTAGACGTTGGGCAGGAAAATCTTGGTCGCGGTCGATTCCACGATCACGTCCAAGATGCCCGAGTTGGCCGCGTCGGAGAGGCTTTGCGTCGCCATCAGCACAAGGCAGTTGGCCTTGCGCAGCACCTTGAGCCATTCCCTGATCTTGGCGCGGAACGCGGGGTGGCCCAGCATCAACCAGGCTTCGTCCAGGATGATGACGGAGGGCTGGCCTTTCAGTGCGCGCTCGATGCGGCGGAACAGGTAGAGCAGCACCGGCAGCGCGAACTTCTCGCCCAGGTTCATCAGCTCTTCGATCTCGAACACCGTGAAGTCGGACAGCGACAGGCCGTCCTCTTCGGCGTCGAGCAGGTGGCCCATCGAGCCGTCCACCGTGTACTGCTTGATGGCCTCGCGGATCGCCTCGTCCTGAATCGTCACCGAGAACTCGGAGAGCGTGCGCGCGCCGCTGGCGTGCATGCTCATGATCGCGTTGCCGATCTCGTTGCGCTGCGCCGGCGTGGTGTTGACGCCGTTCAACGCCAGGATGGTGTCGATCCACTCCATCGCCCAGGCCCTATCCCCCTTCGTTTCGAGGAACTGGAGCGGGCAGAACGCCAGGCGGTCATCGTCGGCGGCCACCGTGAAATGCAGGCCGCTCTTGCCCTTCGTGGCCGCGCGGATGCCGGCCGCGAGTGGGTACATCGACATGCCCTTGTCGAAGGCGTAGATCGACATGCCGGCGTAGCGACGGAGCTGCGCGGCGATGATGCCCAGGTGCGTCGATTTGCCTGCGCCGGTCGGGCCGAACATGAAGGTGTGGCCCAGGTCGCGCACGTGCAGGTTCAGGCGGAACGGCGTAGCGCCCACCGTCACGCAGTGCATGAGCGCCGGCGACAGCGGCGGGTACATCGGGCACGGAGCCGTGGCGCTGCCCGTCCAGATCGAGCTTGTCGGCAGCAGGTCGGCCAGGTTCATCGTGTTGATGAGCGGCCGGCGCACGTTCTCGACGCCGTGGCCGGGCAAGCTGCCCAGGTACGCATCGAGCGTGTTGATCGTCTCGATACGGGCCGCGAAGGCCAGGCGGTTGACGGCCTTCTCGACCAGGAGCGCGGAGGCCGCCAGGCGCTCCCGATCCTCGTCCATCAGCACGACCACGCTGGTGTAGTAGCCGGCCGCCACCAAGCCGCTGTTGACCTCGGCGATGGCCGCCTCGGCGTCGCCGACCATCGCGGCCGCGTCCTGGTTGATCGAGCCGGTATTCGTGTTGAACACCTGATCGAAGAAGCCGCGAATCTTCTGCTTCCACTTCTTGCGGAACTTGTCCAGGTGCTTCAAGGACTCGTGCTGATCCATGAAGATGAAGCGGCTCGACCAGCGGTATTCGCTGGGCAGCTCGGCCAGGGCCGAGAGCACCCCAGGCGTTGACTCCAAGGGGAAGCCTTCGATGGCGACCACCTGGATGAACTTGCGCCCGATCTTGGGCACGACGCCGCCCCACAGCTCTTGCCCGCCGATTACCGCATCGAGGTACATCGGATTGCTGGGCAGCATGACCGGGTGATGGAGGCCCGTCACGCAGAACTGCAACCAGCTCAGGAAGTCATCGTGCGTGACTTCCCTGCCCTCTTCCGACACGACTTTTTGGCCGCGCAGGCGCGTCATCTTGACCGCCGAGGACAGGCGCGATTCCAGGCTGGTGATCTCGCGCTTGAACTGCGCAATCAGGCCCGTAGTGCGCGCCGTATGGTCGGGAGCCACCGCATCGTCATCGAACATGAGTTCGACAAACTTGCGCTGGGCCAGCACTGGCGGGAACCACGTGACGGTCAGGACAAAGTAGCCCTCGAACATCGCGCCCAGGCCCTCGAACAAGCGCCGGCGTTCCTCGTCAATGGCGAAGGAAACGGAGTCGGGGAACGATGACACGCCCCGCTCCGAGTAGTTCGGCGCAGGCCGACGCACAGCATCGACATGCACCATCCAGCCGTTCCCCAGGCCCGCCAGGGCCTGGTTGATGCGGAACGACACCATTTCCCGCTGTTC
>Ga0073903_10001936_pt1 | contig 10677 bp, 7 predicted proteins | sample KloWWTKNB14_bulk_FD_66665 | JGI IMG/M metagenome (GOLD analysis project Ga0073903, IMG submission 66665) | Active sludge microbial communities from Klosterneuburg, Austria, studying microevolution and ecology of nitrifiers - Klosterneuburg... | ecosystem: Engineered > WWTP > Aerobic digester >... | reverse complement strand
GATACGGTATTGCTCGATCTTTCGTTGTCGCCGGGGAGCGGCGTTCAGGTGCTCAGGCGCATCCGGGAGGCGGGCTGCGGCGCCCGTGTATTGATCCTGACCAACCAGACCGACGAGACCCTGCGCGAAGCCTGCGAACATCTGGGTGCCAACGGCTATTTCGACAAGAGCCACGAATTTGACGCCTGTCTGGCACAACTGCAGTCCTGGCTACCGCCATTGCCGGCCGGGGAAAACCGCCGGCTCGAAATGCTCTACGGAACCCACTTGCTGGACACACAGGAGCAAGAGGCGTTCGACAACCTCACCCACCTTGCGGCCCAGATCGCCGACGTTCCCATTGCAATGATTTCGCTGGTTGCGGAAGACCGCCAATGGTTCCTGTCCCACACCGGGACTGAACTGCGCGAAACCTCGCGGACGGTCGCCTTCTGTGCCCACACTATCCTGCAATGCGAGATGATGGAAGTTGCCGATGCGCGCGAGGATCCTCGTTTTTTCGACAATCCGCTCGTTGTCGGATCGACACAGATACGCTTCTATGCCGGCGTCCCCCTGATTCTGCCTTCCGGCGAAGCACTCGGCACGCTGTGCGTCGTCGACAGCACGCCGAAGCAACTGACCGACAATCAGCGGCGCGCCCTGAAGACGCTGGCGAGCAGTGCGCTGGCGGAAATCGAACTACGCCGACGCATCATTCATCTGGAACAAGAGTCCGAACGGCGCCGTACTGCCGAGGCGCATATTCTTCACCTTGCAACCCGAGACCCGCTGACGGCTCTGCCCAACCGGGCAACGTTTCGCGATCGACTCGATCAGCACGTTCGTTCTGCCTTGCGGCGAAAGACCAGCCTGGGTGTGCTGTTCATCGACCTGGATAAATTCAAGCCCATCAACGACACCCTGGGCCACGACGTCGGCGACGATGCCCTGGTCATGATCGCCGAACGCCTCCATGCCTGCCTACGCAGCTCGGACACCGTGGCCCGCCTGGGCGGCGACGAGTTTGCCGCCGTTCTGCCTGACATATCGAGCAGCGTTGAAGCGATGCAGGTCGCCAACAAGGTCATCACGACCCTGCAGCGCCCCATCCATGTCAAAGGGCACACCTTGTACCTCGGGGCATCGGTGGGCGTCGCCCTGTTCCCCGAGCATGGTCGCCAGGGTGACCAGTTGCTGCGTCACGCCGACCTGGCGATGTACCACGCCAAACAAGGCGGCGGCAACCGTGTCGGTCTCTATTCGAAGGCGCTTAGCGACCGGGCCGAGGAACTGCAAATACTTGACGGCGATCTGCGCGAAGGGCTCAAGCGGGACGAGCTCCTGCTCCATTTCCAGCCCCAGGTCATGCTCGGCGAAACCCAGCTGTGCGGCGTCGAAGCACTGGTGCGCTGGAATCACCCCCGCTTCGGCATTCTGCCGCCCAATCATTTCGTGCCCATGGCCGAACAGCGCGGATTCATCAATGAGCTCACACGCAAGGTGCTCGACATGGCGCTGGCTCAGCTCAAGGCCTGGGACCTGGCGGGGCTCAAAGTGCCCAGGGTCGCCGTGAATGTATCGCCAGTCGAAATACGTGCCAATTTTGCTGAAATGATCGAGTCCGCTCTTTACCGCCACAACATTGCGCCTGATCGCCTGGAACTGGAAATCACCGAGTCGACCCTAACCTCGGATGGTATCGAAACCATGCACTTGCTCACTCGACTGAAGCAACTCGGCGTCGGTATCGCGGTGGACGACTTCGGAGTGGGCTATTCCTCGCTTGCCCAACTGCATCGCCTGCCGATCGATTGCCTGAAGATTGACCGCAGCTTTGTCCAGGATATCGAGAGCTCTGCCTGCGACCTGGCCATCGTTCAGGCGGTGGTGACGATGGCAGAGGCGCTAGGCTTGCGAACAGTCGTCGAGGGTGTGGAAACCGAGGGGCAGGTTGCCGCCCTGAAAAAGGTGGGCTGCAAGTGTGCGCAAGGATTCTTCTTGAGCAGGCCCCTTCCCGCTCAGGAAGTGGAGCGCTGGATGCGGACATTCATCGCTGGCGATGGAGCGGCATGAAACGCTTGAGACGACTCAGCTCTTCGAACCTGACAAACAAGTGCAGAGCGGTCACAAGCGCTACCGAAACAAGCGCCACCGACAGGGTGCCGCAGGCGCCTCGGCGCTGGGTTGGCGGAATACGCACGGTACAGCCCCCCGCAGCATCAGCCCCGACTGGTGCGATCGGCCATCAAGCATGCACAATGGTAGCCAGCCACCCGAAACAAGGCTTCCCCCCTTGGGTACTGCTGGCCGAGAGAGGCGCCTTCCGGGGCTGAACGGTATTGCAGCGCAGGGATGCCGGCTTGACTCGTCAAGCCTTTGCCAATCGTGTGACACAAGGTCGTTGTTCGAACGCCATGGAAGCTTGTCGCCGCAGTCTTCGTAGCGGAATCATATGGGCCAGCGTATCGGGCGTGCTGCTCTGCCTGGGGGTGTATCAGCTCTGGGCGTATCTCGACGCGCATTTGCCCACACTGGCACTGGCCCTGGTGGGTGGGCTGGTGGCGGCGGGGGCGACCGCAGCGGGCACGCTGCCCATCCTGACCATGCGTACGCTGTCAAACCGCGTGCAGGATGCGATGTTTGGTTTCGGCGCGGGCATCATGCTGGCAGCAACCGCCTTTTCCCTGACCATCCCGGGGCTCACAGCGGCCGCGCAGGAGGGCCACGGCCCCTGGGCCGCGGGCGCGATCATGGCGGCTGCCATCCTGCTGGGCGGGGTCACCTTGCTCGCCCTCGACCGGGTGCTGCCGCACGAGCACTTCATCAAGGGCCGCGAAGGCATCGAGGTACAGCGCCTGCGCCGGACCTGGCTATTCGTTTTCGCCATCGCGCTGCACAATCTGCCCGAAGGCCTGGCAATCGGTGTCGGCTACGCCGGCAACGATGTCGTGCGTGGCACCGCGCTGGCCACCGGAATTGCCATACAGGACATTCCGGAGGGGCTGGTCGTGGCTGTCGCCCTGCTGTCGGCGGGCTATAGCCGGGCCTTCTCGGTCATGCTGGGCATGGCCTCCGGCCTGGTCGAACCCATCGCCGCGGTGCTCGGCGCTGCCGTGGTTGCCTGGTCCGCTCCCCTGCTGCCCTGGGGCCTGGGCTTCGCTGCGGGTGCCATGCTGTTCGTGGTCAGCCACGAGATCATCCCCGAGTCACACCGGAAGGGTCATGAAGTCTACGCCACCGCAGGCCTGCTGGTGGGCTTTGTGCTGATGATGATGCTGGACACGGCACTGGCCTGAAAGGCCGAAGTCCGGGGAAGCGCCGGACAAATCAGTCGGTGACTGAGCTGCCCTGCGTTACTCGCTCACCTTCCGTCGCACCGCTTTCACCGACGCACGCCGAGCCTTGCCGTCCAGCCTCCGGGTAATCGAGCCACGCGTCGGCCGCGTCGCACGTCTGGCCTTCGGCTCCACCGCCGCCCGGTTGATCAGCTCCTCCAGCCGACGTATCGCCTCGGCACGGTTTTTCTCCAGACTGCGAAAACTCTGCGCCTTGATGATCACGATGCCGTCCTTGCTGATGCGATGATCGTCAAGTTGAAGCAGCCGCATCCGGACTGCCTCGGGCAGACTGGAAGCTGCGATGTCGAAGCGCAGATGCACCGCGCTCGACACCTTGTTGACGTTCTGCCCACCCGCTCCCTGCGCGCGAATCGCATTGAATTCGATTTCGTCAGCCGAGATGGTGAAGAGGGGGCGCATGGATGATCAGCTCGGCGCTCAGGCCTTGCCGGCCTCCACCCTGCCCGCCTGGCGCGCAGCCTCTTCCCTGAGCGCGGCCTCGATGACCTGCATCACCTCTCCCACATCGGCCGGCGCCTCTTCTTCTGCAAAGAGACCGGTGAGCACCGTCTCCGGCTGAAGCTTGCCAGACTCGTACAGCGCCCAGATTTCCTTGCCGTAAGCGGTATTGCGCAGATCGGGGGCAAACTGGCTGAAGTAATCCGCGAGATTGTCGACGTCGCGCTCGAGCATGGCGCGGGCGTTGCTGTTGGCAGCGGCGTCGACCGCCTGCGGCAGATCGATGATCACCGGACCGTCGCGGTCGACCAGTACGTTGTACTCGGACAAGTCACCATGGACGATACCGGCACACAGCATACGCACCACTTGCCGCACAAGATCGGCATGGAAACGTCGCGCATCGTCCTCGCTGAGCTCGACGTCGTTGAGTCGCGGTGCTGGTTCGCCGTCTTCATCGGTCACCAGTTCCATCAACAGCACGCCCTCATGAAAGTCGTACGGCGTCGGCACGCGCACACCGGCCGCCGCAAGCCGCCGCAGCGCATCCACCTCGGCATGCTGCCACGCGGCCTCCTGCTCCTGCCGACCGTAACGCGAGCCCTTGGCCATCGCGCGTGCCTGGCGACTGTTCTTGATCTTGCGCCCCTCGGTGTAATCCACCGCCTTGTGGAAACCGCGCTTGTTGGCTTCCTTGTACACCTTGGCGCAACGGAGCTCGTCACCACATTGCACGACATAGACCATGGCTTCCTTGCCGCTCATGAGCTGGCGCTGGACATGGTCCACAAGCCCGTCAGTGACCAGCGGTTCGATTCTGCTTGGGGTCTTTATGTATCAGGTCTACTCAAAGGGTTTATGCGGTCGTTGATGGCGGCTTGCCCCTCGGGCATCACCCACCGTATCAAGATAAAGCGCTTCAACCTGCTCTCGGGCCCAGGGCGTACGCCGCAAAAACTTGAGGCTTGAGGCAACGCTGGGCTCGTGGGTGAAGCAGCGAATGTTGACCCGCCGCCCAAGTGCTGCCCAGCCGAGCCGCGCCACAAGCTCGTTGAGCATCTGCTCCAGCGTCAGGCCATGCAGCGGATTATTGGGCTGGGGATTGGTCATCGTGTTCTCAAAAGTGCTGCCTGCAGGCCGCCAGGCTCGACGCCGCGCAAACCACCGAACGTTGCAGCCGCAACGAAGACCGAATGATAATTGATGACGCTGCAGCGCAAGTCAGCGAGTTGCAGGCTTATCGACGTCAGCCTCAATAGCGCTCACGGCGTGATGCCCGATACGCGCATCGGGCCACAAGCTTCCGTGAGACGGCCGGCACAGAGCGTCAGACCACGCATCAGTGCATTGCGCAGATCGCGCGGATCGATGACGTCGTCGTACACCATTCTGTCTGCGACATGGTAGGAGCCCCCGGTCTGCTCCGCTTCGATCCTTGCCCGAGTGGCATCGTCCAGTTTTGCGGAGTCTGCACCGCTGGCAACAGGCAAAGAACCCAGCGTCACCGCGGGAAATGCAAGAGACAGCGTCTGACCGTCAAACGGATTCATCGCCATGATCGAGGAGCCAAAGCCGAATGCCTTTCGCAAGGTCACGTGCAACTTCGGCACCCGCAAGCGACGCTGAGCGACGAACATGCGTGCAGCATGGCGAAGCACGCCGGACTGCTCGGCCCGTGTTCCACTCATCACGCCGGGGTTGTCGGCCAGAAAAATCATTGGCAGGTTGAACGCACCAGCGACCTCCATGAAGTGCGTTGCCTTGTCAGCGCCATCTGCATCGATGGTGCCGGCCATCACACTCGGATCGTTCGCCACAATGCCCACGCTTTGCCCCCCCAGACGAGCGAGCGCCACAACGACCGCTGCGCCGAACTTCGGCTGGATCTCGAGCATGCTGCCCTCATCGACGAGTAGCTGCAGCACGTTTCGCATCCGATAGGGCTTGCGTGTGTTTGGGCTGATCAGGTCAAGGATGCCATCCAGTCGGCGTTCGCCGATATCGCCGCGGGTTTGCCTGGGCGCACGCTCCCACGCATTCAATGGGAAATAGGATAGATAGCGGCGCGCCAGATCAATCGCAGCCTCGTCATCGGTGGCAAGGTTATGCGCTACGCCCGAGACAGCCACATGCACTTGCGGGCCGCCGAGCTGCTCCTTGGTCACCGTCTCGCCGGTAGCCGCCTTCACCAGCGGAGGGCCGGCAGCAAACATCGACGCAGCTTCCGTCATGACCACAAAGTCCGACATCGGGGCCGTCAGCGCACCATGTCCGGCAGCAGCACCCATGACAAGACAGACGATCGGGACCTGGCCGGAGAGGTCAGCCAGGCCTTGCAGATCGTTGGGGCGCCGGCCCGCATGAGTGTTGGTCAAGCGGTGTCCGGCGCCCTCGAGCATGAAGATCAGTGGCACACGCTCCTGCGCTGCGAGCTGGGTAAGTCGGTAACGCTTGTCCGCTGCCCCATCGCCGATGGAGCCGCCAAGCACGGTGAAATCTTCGGCGCAGGCCAACGCAGGTCGCCCAGCCATCTCTCCAAACCCTGCAACCAATGCATCGGCGGGCACAGGTGACGCACCTTGTACCGCGACACCACCAACAAAAGCGCCCAACTCCACGAAAGTGCCTGAATCAAAAAGCCGCGCAAGTCGCTGGCGTGCATCCAGCTTGCCGGTGCTGCGGTGGCGCTGGACCTTTTCTTCCCCGCCCATGGCCTGAGCAGCAGCGCGACGTTGCTCCAGCTCCCGCAAGATGGGGCCCCACTCCTGGTGCTCTGTGGTCAATTGAATGTCTCCTTGTGTTTTTTCTACCCATCACAGAGCCTCATCGGGCATAGCGGGCAGCACGTCACAGTACGCGAGGATCAAGCAGCCGTCCCGGTCGCGGCCCGCCCCCTAAACCTCGGCAGCGCGCGGCGCGGTGGCCGACGTTGGGGCAGCCGGGGCCAGTGGCTTGATCCAGCGGGCGAGGGTGCCGGCGAGTTGCTCGCGGCTGAAGGGTTTGCTCAAGTAATCGTCCATCCCCGCGGCCAGACAACGCTCGCGATCGCCTTCGATCGCGTTGGCGGTCAGCGCAATGATGGGAAGTCGATATCCCTTGCCAGCGTCGTGCTCACGGTTGCGGATTGTCGCCGTAGCCTCGAAGCCGTCCATTTCGGGCATCTGACAGTCCATGAGAACAGCGTCGAAAGTCTCACGTACAAGCGCGTCGACGGCCTGCCGGCCGTCGACGGCAAGGACAGCCATGACGCCCAGGCTTTCCAGCATGAAGAGCGCAATCTCCTGGTTGACCCGGTTGTCTTCGACCAGAAGCACTCGCCCGCCAAGCCACTCGCGCACCGGTGTCGGCTGGCCAGACTCGCGCACAGCGCCGGTATCTGCGCCGGCTGCCACCGTGCCGCTGCCCATGGCGGTCACCAGGGCGCGAAACAGATCGGATTGCCGCGCCGGTTTCGTCAGGTCGCAGACGACCCCCGCATCGGCGCGCTCCTGCGACTGCGCGGAGAGCATCGCCGAACTCAGCATGATCAATCGTGTTCCGGCAATTGCCCGCTCCGCCTTGATCACTCGGGCCAGCTCGATGCCGTCCATCCCCGGCATACGCTGGTCGATGATCGCCAGATCAAACGGCGTGCCGCGTGCCGCCCCGTCATGGAGCAAGCCCAGCGCCCGCGGCCCACCTTCGCAGGTGCTGCAGCGCATGGACCAGGCGCTAAGCTGATGGGCCAGAATCTTGCGACTAGCGGCATTGTCGTCCACCACCAGGACGTTGAGCCCACTCAGACCGCCCGCGTGCGGCGCTGGCCGCGCGTGCTGATCCTGCTTTTGCAGTTCGATTTCGAAAGAGAAGATGGAGCCCTTGCCCAGCTCGCTCGCCAGCTTGAGCTTACCGCCCATTATTTCGACCAGGCGTTGGGCAATCACCAAGCCGAGCCCGGTTCCGCCAAAGCGGCGCGTAGTCGAACTGTCCGCCTGGGTGAAGGGGGCAAACAGCCGCTTCTGCGCCTCCGGCGAAATACCTACACCGGTGTCCCGTACCTCGAAGCGCAAGCGCGCGGCGGCCGCAGTCTCTGCCACCAGTTGCGCCCCCATCACCACCTCGCCGTCCTGCGTGAATTTCACCGCGTTGCCGACCAGGTTGACCAGTACCTGCCGCAAGCGTAACGGATCGCCCTGAAGCGCCACTGGCAGATCGTGGGGGATGTCGCAGACTATCTCCACGCCCTTGGCATCGGCCTGCGGGGCGAGGAGCGAGGCGATTTCCTCTGCCATATCCCTCAGCTGAAAATTGACCTTCTCCAGTTCCAGCTTTCCAGCTTCAATCTTGGAGAAGTCGAGAACGTCGTTGATGATCCCCAGCAGATGAACTCCGGACTGATGCACCGCTTCGGCAAAGCGGCGCTGGCGCGCGGCCAGCTCGGAATCAAGCAGCAGTTCGGTCATGCCAAGGATGCCGTTCATGGGTGTTCGAATCTCGTGGCTCATGGTCGCGAGAAACTCACTCTTCGCCCGGCTCGCCGCCTCGGCGACCTCCCTCGCAACGGAGAGATCGTGCGTGCGGGCCTGGACGATCTCTTCAAGATGGTCGCGCTGAAGTTCCACTTCTCCGCGGGCGAGGCGCTCGGCCTCTTCGGCGTGGCCTCGCCTGTCCACCTCGCTGAGCAGCTGGGCAACGAAAGTATGGCTTTGCAGGTAATGAACGGCGAGCAGCAGCACAACGAAAATGAACAGCATGACCATCAGCATCTGATTGTCGCGGAAGGCCAGCAAGGGATCGGTGGAAACAATCTTGCTCACCTCCCAAACGCCGCCGGGCAGGGTCACCGAGGCCCACAGCCAAGGGCGTCCCGCCGCATCGCGCACCCACTGCTCATCGATTCTTTGAAACCCGAGGTGGACGAAATCCTCCGGCGCGAAGAGGCGCTCATTCGCCAGGCTCAGGGCGATCTTTTCCGGCGGAAACAAGGCGCCCCGGCCGAACGACTCCGGACCGTACAGGATGACCCCCTCACGGTTCAGGATTGTTTTGTCCATACGCACGTTGTCACCCACAAGGGCATCAAGGTTGAAGCCGACCACCATCACCGCACTGACATTCGCCGTGCCGTCATGGATCGGGCGGGCGTAAAAGACCCGTTTCAGTCCAGTCACGGCACCGTGGGCCAGGTACTCGGTGCTGTCCCCCTTCATGGCCGCCTGAAAGTAGGGCCGGAAGCGGAAGTTCTTCCCCTTGAGTGTCGGGTCCGAGGTGGCGATCACCTCCCCTTTGTCGTCCATCAGGAAGGTAAGGTCGGCACCGATGCGCCGGTTGAGGATGCGGAACTGAAAGTCGTGGCCTTGGCCGACTTGCGTCACAGCAGCAAGCGTAATCGGGTCCGAGGTGGCCATTTTCAGCAGGCTGAAACCATAGGCGCTCGTGCTCTCGATCCGGCTCTTCATCAACTCCAGCCGCGCACCAGCATCCTGCAGGAGCTTGGAGCGGAATTCGACCTCATTGGCCACCACGATCCGTCCGGCAATGGCCAGCAGCCCGGGGAACAACAGCAGGCCAACGGCCAGCAGGGTAAGAAGGCGACCGGAAAGGCCGGCGCGCCACCAGTAGCGGAGGATCAGCGCCACCAGAACCAGAATCTGACCAGACTGGATCAGATAGGTCGCTTGCATCTGAACGCCGATTCCGGCCAGGACGAACAACAGGCCGATCGAGAGGCAGGTCCAGCGCCGCAAGTCACATTCCAGTCGCCCGCGCAACAGCATCAGCGCCCCCGCTGCGAACAGCGGTAGCGCCAAGGCCGAGGCAGCACCAAAAAACAGGATGCCCGCTATGCCGACCGCAAGTGCAAAGCGCCAGGCCAGCTCACTTCGCCGATCCGGCAGACCCGGCAGCAACCATGAGGCGGCAAGCGCCAAGCTCCAGCAGATGTCGTCGACCGGCATGGGCAGCGCCGGCGGACTCGCCAGCAGCGTGGGCAAGCCGCTCGCGGCCCAGGCCAGGGTGAACGCGATGACATGGGCCGTCTCGCGCGGGGAAACGTTCGCGCAGGCTCTCAGGAAACGATGGGTGCTGAGCGCGGTGGCTGACAGAAACGCCGCGTAGGCGATCACCCCCAGGGCGGCGAAGCTGGGCAGCAGAGGGAGAACCCCGAAATCAGTCATCGGACGATCAGAACGTCATTGAATCCACTTGTCCACGATGCTGCGCGCCTCCGGACTGAGTTCGATGCCGAGTTCCTGCATCCGTGTGCGATTGATCGCGATGATCGAGCGCTTGGCATCCTCGACGGAGATTTCCTTGGCGGCACCGCCTTTCAGCAGCTTGGTGGCGAGGAAGCCAGTCTGGAAGCCCATCTGGTAAAAATCGATGCTGACACCGCCAAAGAAACCGTACTCGGTGAACGAGGAGTTCAGCGAGAGATCGATCTTGCGTATGGTCTTGGTCAACGTGGGCGCGACCATACTCATGGTCTTCCGCTTATTGTCCGCAGGGTCGAGCACCGACATTGTCACCGGAACGTAGGCGTCGATCTACTCATCAGCATTGATCGCCTTCGCATTGTTGATCATGGTGGGGATGTCTTCCGCGGAAAACAGCACGATCTGGTTCTCGTACGGTGTGCCCTTGAGCTCATCGACTATCTGGTCTTTCAGGATGACGCCTACCGCATCCGTTGAATAGAGCACGGCGACCTTCCTGAGCGGTCGGTTTAGCACCGCTTCCAGCATGGCGAGTTGTTCGCGCATGAAGAGGTACTCGAACACACCGGTGATGTTGGCGACGGGCGAACGCTTGTTGAGGAAGTGGGCCCTGTCGTTGTAGTAGTCGAGCTTGCGGTTGAGGCCCGAAAAGACCATCTTCGTCTCCGGCTGCTGCAGCACCTCTTCGTAGAGCATGGCAAACG
>Ga0073903_10001935_pt1 | contig 10678 bp, 11 predicted proteins | sample KloWWTKNB14_bulk_FD_66665 | JGI IMG/M metagenome (GOLD analysis project Ga0073903, IMG submission 66665) | Active sludge microbial communities from Klosterneuburg, Austria, studying microevolution and ecology of nitrifiers - Klosterneuburg... | ecosystem: Engineered > WWTP > Aerobic digester >... | reverse complement strand
CGGGCGTTATGGCGGCCGGCCGTGTCGGTGTGGCTCTGCTGGCAGATGTGGTTGTGGGCTCTGGGGTGCGGGTGGGAGTGGGCGACGGAAGGGGCGACTCAAGTGGGCCGCTTCCAGCCGATCTGCGAATGGCATCCCGCAGCCTGTTCTGGAATTCGTCATCGCGCTCGCGTATGAGTCGCTCGGCATCGCTCAGCGATCTGTCGTCGCTCGGGCGGGCTCGACCCGCCGCGGGCATCTCGGAGCCCACAGTCAACCGGATGCCGCCGTCAGGCGCCAGCTGAACATTAGCCCCGGCCAGCGTGTCGTTGGCAAAGATCACCCCCGTGGCAATCGCCGATGCAGCGAAGAGGGTGGCGATGGGCAGCAGACCGGCGGCGATTTTCATGTCTGACCACCAGCATAACGGCCCGCGACAGCACCGTCATGAAGCGATCGTGAGAGCGTTCTCATGCGTCTGCTTGTGATAACATTCACGATCGTTTTATGCTGACGGACTACCTGCCAGTAGGCATCCTTATTCTGCTCGCCACCGGTCTAGCGCTGCTGATCGTGGCGATTTCGATTTTCTTCGGGCCGAAGCGCCACCAAAGCCAAACGGCAAAGGTGCAGCCCTACGAAAGCGGCATGAAGGCAATCGGACCCGGGCAGCGCCGGCTTCCGGTGCGGTTCTATTTGACCGCCGTGCTCTTTATTCTGTTCGACATCGAGATCATCTTCTTCTACCCGTGGGCGGTCGCCTTTCGCGAGTTGGGGTGGGGCGGGTTTGTCGCGATGCTGAGCTTCACCGGGATCCTGGTAGCTGGATTCGTCTGGGTGTGGAAAAAGGGCGCGCTCGAGTGGGATTCGATGGACAAGTAGGGGGCTGAATGGGTATTGAACAGAAACTAGGGGACATGGGCGTTGTCACGATGACGCTCGAAAAGGCTGTGGGCTGGGCGCGCTCCAACGCGCTATGGCCGATGTTATTCGGTCTGGCATGTTGCGCCATCGAGATGATGAGCACGCAGGCGAGCCGCTATGACCTGTCGCGCTTTGGCATGGAGCTCATGCGCGCCAGCCCGCGCCAGAGCGATCTCATGATCGTGGCCGGCCGGGTAAGCCGCAAGATGGCGCCCGTGCTGCGGAATCTCTACGATCAAATGCCTGAGCCGAAATGGGTGATCGCCATGGGCGACTGCGCCTCGTGCGGCGGTGTCTTTAACAACTACGCCGTCGTCCAGGGCGTCGACGAGATTGTCCCGGTCGATGTGTATATCGCCGGCTGTCCGCCGCGCCCCGAGACCCTTATTGACGGCATCCTGAAGCTTCAGGACAAGATCAAAAAAGAGCCACTCAAGAAGTGGGCCTGAACCACCGGCATGGCTGAATCAACTTCTCTCGCGGCTGCCCTGGGCGATGCCGTAACCAACACCGTTGTCTTTCGAGACGAGGTCACGCTCCTGACCACCCGCGAGCGACTCGTTGAAGTGCTGACCCATTTGCGGGATGTGGAGCGCTTCGAAATGTTGACCGACGAGACCTGCGTCGACTTCCACCCTGGCGAGCCGCGCTTCGCCCTGGTCTACCAATTGACCTCACTGGAACGGGCCATGCGCGTGCGGGTGAAGATCATGCTGAGCGGCGCCGACAGGGTCGCGCCGACGGTGATGGGCGTCTATCGGAATGCCAATTGGCTCGAACGCGAGCTCTACGATCTTTTCGGGATAACGTTTGAGGGGCATCCCGATTTGCGCCGGATCATGATGCCGGCCGACTATCAGGGCCATCCGCTGTTGAAGGAAGTTCCGGTGACTGTCGAAGAGGTCGCCTTCAGCTTCAATCGGCGGCGCATCGACGACACCAAGATATACGCGGGGGAATGATGGATCAAACCCAACTCAGCGTCGAGGAATCGGCCCACAATCTCGAAAAACACGCTGACGTACAGCTCGACATCACCGTCGAACAGCTGAAGAAACTGGTGAGCCCGCGGGCGTTTACGGGCGAGACCATGCTCCTGAACATGGGCCCCCAGCACCCGTCGACCCACGGTGTGTTGCGCCTGCTCCTCGAGCTCGACGGCGAGACGGTCGTGAGCTGCATTCCCGACATTGGCTTTTTGCACACTGGCATCGAGAAGACCCATGAGGGCAAAACGTATCTCAAGGGTTTGCCCCTGACCGATCGGACCGACTACCTCGCGCCGATGATCAACAATCTGGCGTATTGCGGCGCGATTGAGAAGCTGTGCGAAATCGACGTGCCGCTGCGCGCCCAGTACTTGCGAGTCATCCTCGCCGAGCTCACCCGGATGAACAGCCACCTGGTCTGGCTGGGCACCCATGCCCTCGATATCGGGGCGATGAGTGTGTTTCTGTATTGCATGCGCGAGCGCGAATTGCTGCTGGATGTGTTTGAGTCCGTGTCCGGAGCGCGGATGATGTCAAGCTACTTCCGCCCGGGAGGACTGTGGCGGGATGTGCCGGATGTCTTCTTCGATCTGGTGCGCAAGGTGATGGATGTCTTCCCGGGGCGCATCATCGAGTATGAACGGCTGCTCAAGGAGAACCCGATCTGGCGCGAGCGCACGGTCGGGATTGGCGTCATTGGCAAGGCCGATGCCATTGCCTGGGGGATGACCGGGCCCAGCCTGCGCGGGAGCGGGGTCAACTATGACATCCGGAAAGCGTTTCCCTACTCGTCATACGACCACTTTGACTTCAGCGTGCCGCTTGGGACAAAGGGTGACGTCTACGATCGTTATCGCTGCCGGTTGGATGAGTTCACTCAGAGCCTGAAGATCATCAAGCAGGCCCTTGACCGGTTGCCGCCCGGGCCCGTGATCACCGACGATCGCAAGTTCGCCCCGCCGCCGAAGCACGAAATCGCCTACTCGATGGAATCGCTCATCCACCACTTTAAGTTGTGGACCGAAGGCTTCCGCGGGCCGAACGCCGATGTCTACTTCGCCGTCGAGAGCGGCAAGGGCGAATACGGCGTCTATATTCATGGCGATGGCGGCCCCAAGCCGCGTCGCGTGCACTTCCGCGCGCCGTCGCTGTGCAACCTCCAGGCGCTCCCGCAGATGTCGGATGGCGCGTTGATCGCCGACCTGGTCGGCATCATCGGCTCGGTTGACATTGTGCTCGGCGAGGTCGATCGCTGATCGCGCGTTCGCATTCGTACACCTAATCATGCTGAGAACCAATCGCGCCGCCGACATCGAAAAGGTGCTGGCGAAATACCCCACAAAGCGCAGCGCTGTGATGCCGCTGCTGAACCTGGCCCAGGAAGAATACGGCTACTGCAGCCCGGAGGCAATTCGCGAAGTCGCGGCAATTTGCGATCTGGATCCGACCGAAGTCAAGTCGGTGGTCGGCTTCTACACGATGTACTACGAAGAGAAGGTCGGCACGACCGTCATCGACGTGTGCGACGACTTGCCGTGCGCCCTGCGCGGGGCCGATGGTTTCATCGCGCACTGCGAGCGCAAACTCGGAATCAAGGCCGGCGAGACCACCGCCAACGGCAAAATCACCCTGCATTCGGTGATGTGCGTCGCAGCGTGTAATCGGGCGCCGGTCGCCCAGGTGAACGGCGCGTACCGCTACGACCTCACCCCCGAAACCTTCGACCAAATGGTCGATGAGCTCCAGAAATGACCGGCATGGAAAAACATCTGCTTCTGCGTGACCTGGACGTCCCGAATATTCGGGAACTCGCCGTGTATATGGCCAATGACGGCTACGCCGCCTGGAAAAAGGCCGTCACGTCGATGAAGGGCGAGGAAGTCCTCGCCGCGGTGAAAGACTCGGGCCTGCGCGGCCGGGGCGGCGCCGGGTTTCCTGCCGGCCTGAAGTGGAGCTTCATCCCCAAGGATGTCTTCCCCAAGTATGTTGTCGTCAATGGTGACGAGAGCGAGCCGGGAACCTTCAAGGACCATGCGCTCGTGCGCAACAACCCGCACCAGGTCATAGAAGGCACCGCCTTGTGCGCTTACGCCATCGGATCGAATCTCGCCTACATCTATCTGCGCGGCGAATTCTCCGAGCCCGGCAAGGAGCTCGAGAAAGCACTCGCCGACGCCTATGCCAATGGTCTGTTGGGGACCAACTTGATGGGCACCGGTTACTCGCTGGACATTCGGGTGCACTACGGAGCAGGGGCATATATCTGCGGCGAAGAATCGGCGCTGCTCGAGTCGCTCGAGGGCCGGATCGGCCAGCCGCGGCTCAAGCCGCCGTTTCCGGCGACGAATGGGCTTTATAACAAACCGACCGTCATCAACAACGTTGAGACGCTGGCCAATGTGCCGTGGATTGTCCTCAACGGGGCGGCCTGGTATCGCCAGTTTGGGACCGAGAAAAGCAGCGGCGTCAAGCTCTTCAGCGTGTCGGGTCACGTCAAGAATCCGGGCAACTATGAGCTCCCGCTCGGCAAGTACAGCATCCAGGATCTGCTCGACATGGCCGGTGGCTCGTCGACTGGCCGGCCGATCAGGGCCGTGCTGCCCGCCGGTTCGTCCAGCCCGATCATCCCCGCCGTCAACTTTGGGGCCAAGCTCGACTATGAGTCCATGGCCGGCATCGGCTCGGTACTTGGCTCGTGCTCGTTCATCTTCATGGATGACAGCGTTGACATGGTCTGGGCAGCCCGCAAGATGATCCGTTTCTTCAAGCACGAGAGTTGCGGCAAGTGCACGCCCTGCCGGGAAGGCACCTATTGGGCGCTCAAGCTCTACAACAAGCTTCTGTCAGGCGAAGGCACGCTGGCCGACATCGATATGATCGGTGAGGTCAACAAGCAGATCATTGGCAAATGCTTTTGTCCGCTGGGCGAGTTTGCCACCAGCTCAATGACGTTCACGCTCAAGCACTTCAAGCAGGACTACATCGACTTCATCGAGAAGAAGAAGGGCGGCACGCCCGAATACAAGGCCGAGCTCGCTCGGGACACGCACGGCCATCACGCCCAGGCCGCGCACTAGGCCGGCGCGAACGAATCGACAAGCAACACCATGGCTGATCTGATCAACCTGACCATCGATGGCGTCCCAGTCGGGGTGCCCAAGGGCACCCTGATCGTCGACGCCGCCAAGCGAATCGGCAATGACATCCCGGTTTTCTGCTATCACCCCAAGCTCAAGCCGGTCGGGATGTGCCGGATGTGCCTGGTTGAGATCGGCACGCCCAAAGTCGATCCGGCCACCAAGCAGATCGTCAAGGACGACAAAGGCAATGTCGTTATCGCCTGGCAGCCCAAGCTGAATACCGGGTGCACAACCCCGGTGAGCGAGGGGATGGCCGTCCGGACCAAAACGCCGGTAGTCATCGAAGCTCGCGAGGATGTACTGGAGTTCCTGCTGACCAGTCATCCGCTTGACTGCCCGATCTGTGACAAGGGCGGTGAATGCCCGCTGCAAAACCTGACCCTCGCCCATGGGCCGGGGGTGAGCCGCTTCGACTACGCCGACAAACAGCACAACGACAAGCACGTGCCCCTGGGCGAGCTGATCTTCCTCGATCGCGAACGCTGCATCCAGTGCTCGCGCTGTGTGCGCTTCCAGGATGAGATTGCCGACGATCATGTGTTGCAGTTTCACGATCGCGGGCGCGGCATGGAAATCGTCACCTTCAGCGATCCGGGATTTGACAGCTATTTCGGCGGCAATACCACCGACATCTGCCCGGTTGGCGCGCTCACGACGGCCGATTTTCGCTTCAAGGCCCGCCCGTGGGAGCTCAAGTCCACGCCGAGCGTGTGCGGCCACTGCGCGGTGGGCTGCAACACGTCGCTGAACACGCGCACAAACACGAGCACCGGAACCCTTGACATCAAGCGGGTGATGCCCCGCCAGAATGAACAGGTCAACGAGATCTGGCTGTGCGACAAAGGGCGCTTCGTTCATCACTACACCCGCGCGGCGGAGCGCATCACCCGGCCGTTGATCCGCAAGGATGGCAAGCTCCAGGAAGCCACCTGGGAAAGCGCGCTGCAACTCATCTCGGACAAGCTGAATACGGTGCCTGGCCTGCGCGTGGCTGGGGTGATCGGCGACCGGGTCGCCAATGAAGACGCCTGGCTGTTCAAGCGCTTCCTGACTGAGATTGTAAAGACGCCCTATGTGGCCGCCTCGCCAGCGCTGCCGGCGGCTTATGCCGACATCGCCCGGGCCAGTGGCCTCGGAGTTGACGCTGATTTCAAGCAGCTTGGCAAAGGCGACGTCATCGTCGTCGTTAACGGCGATCTCGAGGAGCAGGCCCCGGTGTGGTTCCTGCGCCTGCGCCAGGCCGTCGTCGACCGCGGCGCAAAGCTCATCGTCGCCCATCACCGCAGCACAAAGATGCACCGTTATGCGCATGTGATCGCGCGCTATCAGCCGGGCTTGGCGGCGCAGTGGGTGGCTTCGAATCCCGCTGAATTGCAGGGTTTGAAGGATGCCCGGAATGTCGTCATGGTGTTTGGCGATGACACGCTCGGTCCGCCGAATGCCCGCGCGCTGGCGAGTGGCTTGGCCGCTGTCCTGCGCGAGGCGGGCCAGGCTGGCAAGTCCAACAGCGGATTGCTGCCGCTGTATCCGCACGGAAATACGCAGGGCGTATACGATGTGGTTGGGGCCGGCGAGCGGGCGCAGACCGCAGATGTGGCCTGGCTGGTCGGGGTGGGTGACGCCGCCGACGCCCCGAAGGCGGGCTTCACCATTGTCAGCGAGCTGTTGATGACCGACCTGGCGAAGTCGGCCGATGTCGTGCTGCCGGCCCTGAGTGCTGCCGAGCGGGACGGCACGCTGACCAGCGGCGACCGCCGCGTCCAGCGCTTCTACGCCGCTCTACCTGCCCTGGGCGAGGCCAAGCCCGACTGGTGGGCGGCTCAGGAAATTGCCAAGCGCATGGGCGCCAACTGGTCTTTCCCGGATGCCGCTGCCGTGTTTGCCGATATGGCTGCCCATGTGGGTCCTTACGCCGGCCTCAGCTATGCCGGATTGGCCAAAACCGAGGCGCAGTGGCCCCCGGTTGGCCGCGACGACCTCTACTACGGTGGCACGGTCTACGACAACATGGGTGGAGTGGGCGCGCGCACAAGCCCAGGCGAAGGCCCGTCTGATGCAGTCGCGCCGGCTGAGCCGACCATGGAAGCCCTCACCCGACCCCAACCCGCTCTTTATCGTTCGGGCGAGCTTACTCGCTTGAGCGATGTGATTGGAAAGCGGCTGGTCTGATTGGTAAAGCGGCCGGTACTCCGGACGCCATACTCGCAAACAATGCCCAACTTCCTCGAGATTCTCCTCAAAGCAGTCATGTTCCTGGTGCTTGCCCTGACCGGGTTTGCCTACATGACTTGGATCGAACGGCGTGTCATCGCCCGAATGCAGTCGCGCATCGGCCCGAATCGAGTCGGCCCACAGGGTCTGCTTCAGCCGGTGGCCGAGGGCCTCAAGCTCATCTTCAAAGAGAGCATCACCCCCGCCCAGGCGGACCGGTTTGTCTACTTCCTGGCCCCGATGCTGGCGGTGATTCCTGCCATTTCGCTGTTTGCGGTGATCCCGATTTCCAACAACGCGTTTTTCAACCTTGCGGGCGGGCTGGACACTGCCGTCCTGTTTGTGCTGGCGATGCTCGGGACTGCGGTGTATGGGATTGCTCTGGCCGGCTGGTCGAGCAATAACAAATACGCCTCAATCGGCGGTCTGCGGGCCGCCGCCCAGGTCATTTCGTACGAGCTGGCCCTGAGCCTGTCACTGGTCGCCGTGGTGTTGATGGCCGGCAGCGCCAGCATGAATGTCATCATCGAAAAGCAGTTGCCCGGCAATATCCTGGGCTGGTTCATCATCCGCCAGCCGGTCGCGGCGGCGATCTTCGCCATCACGGCCCTGGCCGAGCTCGCCCGTGCGCCGTTCGATTTGGTCGAGGCCGAGCAGGAACTGACCGCCGGCTACATGACCGAATACGGCGGGATGAAATTCGCCCTGTTCTTCATGAGCGAATATGTCAAGATGGTCGCCTTGAGCGCGCTCTTCACCGTCTTCTTTCTCGGTGGTTGGAGCGGGCCCTTCGTCGGCGACTCATGGGTGCTCGGGCTGATCTACTTCTCGGTCAAAGTTCTGGCCTGCCTGCTGGTCATGGTCTGGGTGCGGGCGACGCTGCCACGCTTCCGCTACGACAAGTTGATGGCCCTTGGCTGGAAGAAACTCCTTCCGATCGCGCTGGCCAACGTGGTGCTGACCGCGCTGCTCATCGTGCTGGGTGTGCCCGGCTACAAATAGGACCGAATCGCCGCATGAACCTGAAAAAGAGATTCCGCGCCATCACCCGCATTCCGCTGGGCTTCGCCACCGTGCTGAAGCAGATGTTCCAGAAGCCGGTGACGGTGCAATATCCCGAAGAGAAGCGCCCGATGACCTCGCGCTTTCGCGGGCGTCACAACCTCAAGCGCTATGACGATGGGCTGGAGAAGTGCATTGGCTGCGCGCTGTGCGCGGCAGCCTGTCCCGCCGACGCGATCTGGGTCGAGGCGGCCGAGAACACGAATGAGGTGCGTTTTTCGCCCGGCGAGCGCTACGCCAAGACGTACGAGATTAACATGCTGCGCTGCATTTTTTGCGGCTACTGCGAAGACGCCTGCCCGACCAACGCGATCGTCCTGGAGCCGATCGAGTTCCCGACCGGGTACACCCGCGAGAGCATGATCTATACCAAGTCCCAACTGCTTGAGTCGCCGCCCATCAACGTCGCCGCCACGCCGCAACAGACGCCGGCCGGGAAGTACGATCGGGCCATTCTTCCGTTCCCGCCGGTGGACAGCAGCGTTTAGGCGCGCACGAGGAAAATCATGGGCTCTGAATTCATCGTCTTCCTGGCCGTGGCCATCGTCGCGATTGGCGCCGCCGTGGGCATGGCGCTCAGCCGCAACGCGCTGTACTCGGCCATGTTTCTGATCCTCAACTTTGCCTGCGTGGCGGTGTTGTATCTACTGCTGAACGCCCCGTTTCTGGCTGTTGCCCAGGTCACGGTCTACACCGGCGCGATCATGGTCTTGTTTGTCTTTGTCATCATGGTTCTGGGCGCCGAGAAACTGCCGGCCGGCGAATCACGCAAGGAAATGGCCTGGCAGCGGCCGCTCGCGCTGGGCCTGGGCGTGCTGCTGCTCATCCAGGCGGCCTACGTGGTCTTCACCCGGGTCGTTTCTTCTTCGGCGACGAAGCTCATCGACTCGAGCCCGCTTGCAATTGGAAAGGCGCTCTTTGGTCCGTACCTTTTTCCGTTTGAGGTCGCTTCGATCCTGTTGCTGGCCGCGATGGTCGGGGCAGTGGTGCTGACCCGCAAGGAGTGATTGGCATGAACGAAACAACCCCCTACATCCTGCTCAGCGCGCTCCTGTTCTCGATCGGCGCGGTCTCCGTCCTGACTCGGCGCAACGCCATCATGATCTTCATGTCGATCGAGCTCATGCTCAACGCGGCGAATCTGGCGTTTGTGGCCTTTGCCAAGCAGTGGGGACAGCTCGACGGGCAGCTCTTCGTCTTCTTTGTGATGACCGTCGCCGCGGCGGAAGTCGCGGTCGGTCTGGCGCTGATCGTCGCCATCTTCAGAGCAAAGAAGGGCACCGATGTCGATGACCTTAGCGCAATGAAGAACTGATCCCGGTCCAATCGATGCAAACCCTTATTCTTCTTCCCATTCTGATTCCACTGGCCGGGATGCTCGTTAACGCCGCCTTTGGCGGTCGTATCGGCGGTCGGGCAGCTGGCCTTATCGCCACCGTGGCGGTTGCCGCATCTTTCGGCATTTCGGTGGTTCTGTTCGCCCAGGTGGCAGCCACGCCGGCCCGCGCCATCGGGGCCGACTTCGGGCCATGGATCCGGGTCTCCGAGTTGAACGTGCCGTATGGCTTCCGGGTTGACGCCCTCAGCGCGACGATGATGCTGATCATCACCGGCATCGGCGGGCTGATTCACCTGTACAGCATCGGCTACATGAAGGGCGATCCGCGCACGCCGCGCTTCTTCGTCTATCTGAACCTCTTTGTCGCCTCAATGCTGACCCTGGTGATGGCCGATAGCTTCCTGCTCATGTTCGTGGGCTGGGAGTTGGTCGGGTTGTGCTCGTATCTGTTGATCGGATTCTGGTTCACTGACATCAAGAATGCAGAGGCGGGCCGCAAGGCGTTTGTCGTCAACCGGATCGGAGACGTGGCGTTTGTGCTCGGCCTGTTGCTCATCTTCTTTACCTTCGGCTCGCTCAGCTATGGTGAGGTCTTCGAAAAGGCCGAAGCCATGAAGGGCGCCGCAGCCGGCGTTTTGACTGTCATCACCCTGCTGCTCTTTGTTGGCGCGGCAGGCAAGAGCGCCCAGCTCCCGCTCTTTGTGTGGCTGCCGGATGCGATGGCCGGCCCGACTCCGGTCTCGGCCCTGATCCATGCCGCGACCATGGTTACGGCCGGCATCTACATGCTGATTCGCTCGAACGTGTTGCTCGAACACGCCCCGATCGCGATGCAGGTCATCGCCATTGTTGGCGCGCTGACGGCTTTTGTCGCCGGTTACGCCGCCCTCACTCAATGGGATATCAAGAAAGTCCTGGCCTATTCGACCATCAGCCAGCTCGGGTTCATGGTCGCCGGGGTAGGGGTGGGGGCGTTCGTCGCGTCTCAATTCCATTTGCTCACCCACGCCTTTTTCAAGGCGCTGCTCTTCCTC
>Ga0073903_10001931_pt1 | contig 10686 bp, 10 predicted proteins | sample KloWWTKNB14_bulk_FD_66665 | JGI IMG/M metagenome (GOLD analysis project Ga0073903, IMG submission 66665) | Active sludge microbial communities from Klosterneuburg, Austria, studying microevolution and ecology of nitrifiers - Klosterneuburg... | ecosystem: Engineered > WWTP > Aerobic digester >... | reverse complement strand
TCGGGGCCATGCGGTGCTGGCGCAAACCGCGATTGCGCAGCTGCAGCTGGACGAGCTGCGCGTGTTTCCCACCGGCGATGCCTGGCACAAAGCCAGATCTCTTTCTGCAGCCCCGCACCGCGTCGCCATGGCACGCTTGGCGTTTGCAACGGAGCCCCACGTGGTGGTGGACGCCCGCGAAACCCAGCGCACCGGTCCGACCTACACGGTGGAGACGCTGGAAGAGCTGGCGGGTGAATATCCCGGTGCGGAACTCTTCCTCATCATTGGCGAAGACCAGGCGCGCGCACTGCCCACGTGGCACCGCTGGGAGGCACTGTCTGGTTTTGCTATAATTTGTGTAGCTGCACGTGCAGATTCAACGGGGGCTGATAGCCCATTTGAATCATTAAACGCACAGATTCCCGGGCTGATTCGGCTGAAAATGCCGCCCATGCCGGTCAGTGCCACCGAAATTCGCCACAAAATTGCCCTGGGGCAGGACATTGCCCCACTGGTTTTTGATTCCGTTGCGCGTTATATTGAACAACATCACCTTTACCAATCCGCCTGATGACTACTTCCACAGCCGCCAAAAAAGACACCCAGAAACTGCAACGCGCCATAGTCGATGGGCTTGAGGATGTGAAAGCACAGGATATTGTGGTGTTCGATACCGAGCACCTGTCCGCATTGTTTGAGCGGGTGGTTATTGCGTCCGGCACGAGTAACCGCCAGACCAAGGCACTGGCTGCCAGCGTTCGCGATGCAGTGCGCGAGGCGGGTTTTCCCAAGCCGCGCATTGAGGGTGAAGCCAATGGCGAGTGGATTATTGTGGACTGCGCCCAGGTCGTGGTGCACATCATGCAACCGAGTTTTCGCCAGTACTACAACCTGGAAGAGATCTGGGGCGACAAGCCGGTGCGGCTGAAGCTGGGTTCGGCCAAGCCGACCGCGGCAGTGGCTGAATCTACCAAGCCAGCGAAAGCGGCTGCCAAGCCCGAATCCAGCCTGAGGCGCTCGAATGCTGCCAAGAAAGGCGTGGCTGAGGCGTTCCCATCCAAAGCCCAGGTGAAAAAGGATGCGGCCAAAGCCGCTGCTGCGAAGTCACCAGCCAGGAAAGCACCGGCCAAGAAAGTAGCTGCCAAAAAGACCGCCGCGGTGAAAACGGTGGTGGTCAATGCACCGGTCAAGCCCGCTGCCAAGAAGGCGCCTGCCAAGAAGACCGTGGCCCGCAAGGCCTGACATTTCCCGTGCGTCTGGTCATTGTTGCAGTGGGGCAGCGGGTGCCCGATTGGGCGCAAACGGCTTGGGATGACTATGCCAAGCGGTTTCCGCATGAGCTCAAGGTGGAGCTCAAAGCCGTCAAGACGGAGCCGCGTGGCTCAAAAACCGTAGAGCAGCTCTATGCGGCAGAGCGCAAACGCATCGAAGAGGCCATACCCAAAGGTGCACGTATCATCGCACTGGACGAGCGTGGCACCAGCCTGCGCACCACGGCGCTGGCGGAGCGGCTCAAGGAATGGCAGCTGGGTGGTGGTGACGTGGCGCTGGTCATCGGTGGCCCGGATGGGCTTGATCCGGAGTTTCGCCAGGCCGCGCATGAACGCGTCCGTCTCTCCGACTTGACCCTTCCACATGCCATGGTGCGCGTGCTGTTGATCGAACAGCTGTACCGTGCCTGGTCCATCAACGCCAACCATCCGTACCATCGCGAGTGACGACATGACCAGTCCCGATTTCATCTATCTGGCCTCGCAGAGCCCCCGCCGTCGTGAACTGTTGGCACAGATTGGCGTAGCGCATGAGTTGTTGTTACCTGCGCCCGATGAAGATGCAGAAAGTCTCGAAGTGGTGCTGGAAGGTGAAGCGCCACAGACCTATGTGAAACGCGTGACCGCTCTCAAATTAATAGCTGCTCGCGCAAGACTGGCAAGGGCTGGTGGCGGAAATTGTCCAATTCTGTGTGCCGACACCACGGTTGCGATGGATGACACCATTTTGGGCAAACCGGTGGATGCCAGCGACGCCAAGCGCATGCTGCGCGCCTTGTCGGGACAGACACACCGCGTTTTCACAGCAATTGCTATCGGTTGGGGGGACCGGGAGACGCAGGCCTGCTGCGAGTCGCGGGTGATGTTTGCCCCGCTCAGCGACGCTGAGATTGACGACTACGTCGCCAGTGGCGAACCCATGGGCAAGGCCGGCGCGTATGGCGTGCAGGGAAGGGCAGCGGCATTCATTGCGCGTATTGAAGGATCGTACTCTGGCATCATGGGGCTTCCTTTGTTTGAAACCGCGCAAGCCTTGCGCGCTGTGGGATTCGCATGCAACAAGACATCCTGATCAACTGGTCTCCACAGGAAACCCGCGTGGCCATCGTGGAGCACGGTGCCGTGCAGGAACTGCATGTCGAGCGCACGCTCGAACGGGGCCTGGTCGGGAATGTGTACCTGGGCAAGGTGGCCCGGGTATTGCCCGGCATGCAATCGGCTTTTATAGACATCGGGCTGGAGCGTGCAGCCTTTCTGCACGTGGCCGATGTTTGGCATCCTCCGGCGGAAGGGGAGTCCCTGAGCGCGTCGCGCGCATCGCAGCCGGTGATCCCTATTGAAAAGCAGGTGTTTGAAGGCCAGTCGCTCATGGTGCAGGTCATCAAGGACCCGATTGGTACCAAGGGCGCCCGGCTGTCCACCCAGATCAGCATTGCTGGTCGCCTGCTGGTGTTTCTGCCACAAGACGAGCATATTGGTGTGTCGCAGAAAATTCCACCTGCACAGCGCGACGAGTTGAGAACGCGCCTTCAGACTCTGGCCGGCAGCCAGGGCGGTGGCTTCATCCTGCGCACGAATGGCGAGGATGCGACGGATTCCGAGTTGTCCGATGACATTACCTACTTGCGCAAAGCCTGGGCACGCATCAAGGATGCGTCGGTGCGATTGCCGGCCCAAAGCCTGCTGCACCAGGACCTGAATCTGCTGCAACGCGTGCTGCGAGATCTGGTGGGCGAATCAACCCAGACCATCCGCGTGGACTCGCGTGAGCAGTTTGAAGCGCTCAAGACATTTGGCTCCGAATTCATGCCGATGGCGGCAGAGAAATTGCAGCACTACAAGGGCGAGCGTCCCATCTTTGATCTCTACGCGATCGATGAAGAAATTGCCAGGGCGCTGGCACGGCGTGTCGATCTCAAATCCGGCGGTTACCTGATCGTGGACCAGACCGAGGCTTTGACGACGGTGGACGTCAACACCGGCGGATTTGTCGGTGCCCGCAACTTTGATGACACCATCTTCAAGACGAATCTGGAAGCCGCGCAGGCCATTGCCCGCCAGTTGCGTCTGCGCAACCTGGGCGGCATCATCATCGTGGACTTCATCGACATGGCACGCGAAGACCACCGCGATGCCGTTCTGGCCGAGTTCAAAAAGCAGTTGGCACGTGACCGGGTGAAAACCATGGCCGGTGGCTTCTCCCAGCTGGGTTTGCTGGAAATGACACGCAAACGCACACGTGAATCGCTGGCACACATGCTGTGCGAGCCCTGTCCCGTGTGCGAGGGCAAGGGCATCGTAAAAACCGCCCGCAGTGTGACCTACGACATCTTCCGGGAAATCCTGCGCGAGGCCCGCCAGTTCAACCCCCGCGAGTTCCGTGTGGTCGCATCGCCCAAGGTGATTGAGCTCTTCCTGGACGAGGAGAGCCAGCATCTTGCAGGCCTGAGTGAATTTATTGGCAAACCTGTTTCGTTGCAAAGTGAAGCGGCGATGGGGCAGGAACAGTACGACATTGTGCTGTTGTAAACGCGAAGTACAGGTTGACTGGCATGTCTCCATTGAAGACCCGCAATACATATCCGATACCAATTCTGACCTACCACCAGATTGCAGAGGCACCGCCGAAAGGAACGCCACACCGCAGCTTGTGCGTCTCTCCAGCTACATTTCGAAAGCAGATGGCGTTTCTGGCCCTGATGGGATACCAAGGGCTGTCCATGACCGCTTTACAGCCGTATTTGCGGGGTGAGCGTACTGGCAAGGTGGTTGGTATCACCTTGGATGATGGCTACTTGAATAACCTCGTTCATGCAGCTCCCGTTTTGCGTCATTATGGGTATTCTTCAACCTGCTATGTAGTAAGCCAGTTCCTTGGGAAAACTAACGTTTGGGATCAGGAGTCTGGTATTCCGGAGTCTGCACTTATGGACGTTGCGCAGTTGAGGGAATGGGTAGCCGGTGGACAGGAAGTCGGCGCGCATACACGGCACCATGTGCATTTGCGCCAGTTAGTTGCGAACAAAGCAAGAGAAGAAATTGCGCTGTGCAAGAAAGATTTGGAAAACGTGCTGGGTGGCGTTGTCGATCATTTTTGTTATCCTTATGGTGAGTACGAAGCTGGGCACGCAGCTATGGTCGTGGAGGCCGGTTACCTGACTGCAACAACGACCCAGCGCAGCCGTTGTGTTGAAGCTGATAGTTTTACGGAATTGCCTCGCGTGCCGGTGGCCCGTCGCACGACGCGCTTCGCGCTCTGGCTGAAGCTGGCTACTGAGTATGAAGACCGTCGTCGCCGATGAATGCTGACGCCAATCCGACCCGGCGATTGAAGATCGCAGTATTGAATCGGTCATTTGTTGCCACTGGTGGCGGCGCTGAGCGGTATTCGATTGCACTGGTAGAACATCTGGCGGAGAGACATGAGATACATGTGTATGCGCAACATATTGACCACCATTGGCCTGGGGTGACTTACCACAAGCTGTGGACGCCATTGACCCGTCCCCGGTGGATTAACCAGCATTGGTTTGCGCTCACCTCCTGGTGGGCTACGCGCAAGGGTTTTGACGTGGTGCACTCCCATGAGAATACTTGGCATGGACAGGTCCAGACTGTCCACGTTCTTCCAGTGAAGTACACGCTTTTCCAGGGACGCATGGGCTGGCACCTTGCGCTGAGATGGCTGAAAGTTGTTACCAGCCCGAGGTTGCTGGCCTACCTCTTGTTGGAGATAAAGCGCTACGCGTACGCCAAAAATCGGCGTGTCGTGGCTACATCCCCCAGTCTGCGTTACATCATGGAACAGACGTTCCCGGCAACTGCTCCCATGCTGGAGGTACTTACGCCCGGAGTCAACGCGATTGCAGGTATACCTTCACCGCAAGCACGAACTGCAGCGCGCAAATCTCTGGGGCTGCCGGAGCAAGGACGATGTGTACTCTTTGTGGGGAACGACTACCGGAAGAAGGGACTGGATGCACTGCTCAAAGCACTGCAGCAACTACCTGCAGATATCTACCTTGCAGTCGTCGGCAATGGGGCGCATATTCCACCGTTTCGTACTGTGGCCGAGTCCAGCGGCCTAAAAGACCGCGTCTTCTTCTTGGGGTCACTCAGGGATGTTGAGCAAGCCTATATTGCAGCGGACTGCCTGGCCCATCCGACACTGGAAGATACCTTTGCCATGGTGGTTCTTGAAGCTATGTCCCATGGAATCCCTGTGGTGGTTAGTGGCGAGCGTCATTGCGGAATATCGTCGTTGCTGCGAGACAATGTCGATGCTCTGATTCTTGAAGATCCAACAGATCACGCCGTTTTGGCGCAGTTTCTACGCCGATTGCTGAGCCACCGTTCACTGTATGAATCGCTCTCCCGGTCTGGAACAGCTTTCGCTGCAGTAAATCAGTGGTCTCGCATTGCTTTATTGCAAGAAAAGATTTACGAATCTACTCTAGCTGTGAAGTTCCAATAGGTTACACGCATCCATCTGGATTGAGTTTAAGAACCTGGGAATCGCCAAACCGCAAGTCTGTCAAGGAAACCCGGGGCGATTCATTCTGTATGTACAGGTGGCGTACGTGAAGAGAAGCATCAGAATGTTGGAGGTGTGTCAGCAAGTTTCGTGTCGCCTGCGAAACTTGGGTCGATGGCTGCATTCAAGCCTAATTCGTACAGGCGAGCGTAGTGTCCCTGTCTTTCTAGCAATTCAGTATGTGTCCCAATTTCAGTGATTGCGCCATTTGCCAAGACGACAATGCGGTCGGCGTGGCGAACGGTTGAAAGTCGGTGAGCAATGATTAGTGTTGTTCGACCACGCATCAGAGAGAGGAGCGCTTCTTGTACGGCCCGTTCGGACTCAGTGTCAAGTGCCGAAGTCGCTTCGTCAAGAATAAGAATAGGCGCATCCTTGTATATTGCTCTGGCAATTGCCAGTCTCTGGCGCTGGCCACCCGAGAGTTGGAGAGCATTGTGTCCAACTAGCGTATCAATGCCCTGAGAGAATCCCTTGACTGTTGATGCCAGGTTTGCTGCCACCAAACAGTGTTCAACTTTTTTTCGATCTAGCGGTAAGCCCAACGCAACGTTAGCGGCAATTGTGTCGTTGATCATCACTACATGCTGGCTCACGAATGCGAACTGCGCTCGCAATAACTTCAGATTCCATTGCCGTATTTCATGACCGTCGAGAAATATATCCCCCGACTGGATGTCGACAAATCGTGGAAGCAGGTTGACCAAGGTGGTCTTGCCGGAGCCCGATGCGCCGACAAGCGCGACGGTTTCTCCTGCGCTAATCGAAAGCTCCAGTGTATTCAGCGCTGGAGGGGCTCCAGGCGAGTACTGGACACTCACCTTTGAAAAGTGAATGTCGCCTGATGCACGTGTCTTCCCGAAATCACCATCGGTTTCGCTTGGAGTCGATTCAATCAGATCCAGCCCGCGTTCCAGAGCGGCAAGACCGCGCGTAATCGGGCTGGAAACCTCTGACAATTGGCGAATGGGGGCGACGATCATGAGCATGGCAGTTACGAACGCCACAAATCCCCCGACAGATGTTCCACTGCTGGAACTCTGGACCAGAGCCACAGAAATCACAGCGGACAGCGCTACCGCGGCCAGCATCTGGGTCATCGGGGTCATGGCCGCACCTGCGACGGTGGACTTCATTGCAAGATGTCGCAATGATTCGCTGAATTCACGGAACCGATGGGCCTGCAAATCCTGTGCCTGGTAAAGCCGAATGTCTTTGTGAGCCAAAACGTTCTCTTCGACAACATAGGCCAGCTCGTCAGTTGCATTCTGGTTGGCCTTGGTGAGACGGTGAAGACGCCGCGTCAGAACACGCATCACCATGGCAACGGCTGGAAAAACCGCTGCCACGATCAGGGTCAGTTTCCAGTTTAAATAGAAGAGGTAGCCAGTCAATGCAATCAGGGTCAAGCCATTGCGAGTCAGGCTCAGAATGGAATTCACCAGCATGACCGAGCCATTTTGTACTTCAAATACAACGGTATTTGAAATGGAGCTGGAACTATGTTCAGCGAAAAACGTCAGGCGAGCCATAAGAATCTTATTGAACATGTCCCGACGCATGGCCAACAGACCGTCATTAGTGATTCTAGTCAGTCCGATTTGTGAGATGTAGCCAGCGAGCCCCCTGATGGCAAAAAGCGCCAGCAGGGCTGCTGGCACAGTCCAAATCTCAAGTTCCCCACGCTGAAATCCCTGATCCAGCAGCGGTTTGAGTAGCGCAGGAATCATGGGTTCAGTCGCCGCACCCACCATAGCGCCAAGTGCGACCAGTGCCCATGTTCCTCGCAGCTTTCCAAAATAGGGAAGAAGACGACACATGCGCTTGATTAAGCGATCAGGAGATGGTGTCTTGCTGGGGTCTACCATGATGAGCCGGCCTTGGCATGGTTGTCTGCGTTCCGGTGTCCTAAAGCGAGCAGGATGCCCAGCGCGACACAGAAAAAATCGCCGATCAGGTCATCGTACAGAGCAGAGTTGAAAAGGCAGGCAACAGCCAGAGCTACGATCACTGACCACAGAGCTTTGCGAATCGGCGGTTTGAATCTGCGACCCTCTGCAGCGAGGGAAAGCAAGATTGTGCCGAACAGCAGTAAACCGAGAACACCCAACTCCACCCCCCACAACAAGTACTCCTGATGCGGGTTGCTGGCGTTTCCTTCACCAAATACTTGAACGGCGTCGTCACCCTGCAAGCGCTTAACAGTGAGCGCCCAGCTTCCAACTCCGTAGCCTTGCCATGGACTTTCACCAATGGCTTGAGCGGAACGCTGCCATGCATTCAGGCGCCAACCAGAGGAGGTTGCAGTCTCCACCTGTTGCGAGAAGCCTTTGCTTTCTTTCACAATTAACGAGATACGCTGTTGAATATTGCTCGACCCCCATAGCAGACCACCCATAAGTATGATGGGCGTGACCACACCGGCTAACAGTCCCAGACGCTTTGGCATTGCCCACATCGCCGCAAGACTCACCATAGTAATGGCAACAGCATAGCCCGTGCGGCCATCGAGCAATACAAGGGCATCGGCCAAACAGCCTAAGCTCAGCACGGCAGCCAACCAAGTTGGCCAGAGCTTTTCTGTTCTAAGGTGCCAGATCACGGCCGCCGCAGTCGATAACATGATGGACTGATCCAGATAGCTGGAAAAAACCACGTACTTGCCGATTGGATCTGTTACCCAAGGAAGGGGCATGCCGATTGCAAGCAGTAACGAACTGATCAATACAAACGATTGTGCAGCGACAAACGCCAGAATTGCCGCGCGAGCCTCTCTCTCCGTGGAGATTAGTAGCACTAGGAGCGGAATAACAATGAGCTTGGAATGTTTTACGAGTGAGAGAAGGGCAATCTCGGCATCGACAGAGGTCCAGACCAAGCTGGCCGCGAAAGCAAGTAAGGCAACAAGAATCCATTTGGTGCTTTGGATCCGCGATGGGCCGGTGTCGGCTCGGCCGTAGAACAACCCGACCGCTAGCGAACCCAATCCAACAAAAATAATAAGTACTTTCGCAAGGCTGATCCATGCTATCGGAAGTCCTACCGATGCAGACACAAAACATATCAGTGCCAGTCGGGCATTGCTGCTCAGGTTTTGCGCTTTAAAAGCTGTCAATTGATTGACTCCGATGGCGCCTTCCATTGCGGCCCCTTCTGAATTTCCAACGCCTTCACATACCGATAAAAAGTACCTTCAAAATTTCCCAGCGCGATTACAAATCCGGCCCAGCCGTCGAGGAATCCCAGCTTGAAGATGTAGTGCTTCACAAACGACCACAGACCATGTGCCAATGCAGAGCCCATGGAGATTCTCTTGTGCTTGATTTTTTCGGCGCCCAGCGTGGAATAGCGATTGGCCTTATGCATGACTTCGGCCATATTTTTGAAGGGGAACTGCCAGATGGCATTCTCCAGATGTCCTAACGGCTTGTTGGATTGAAGTATGTAGCCCTCATGGACAGGCTTGCTGTCATAGCGCATGCAGCCACTGCGGAACAACTGTGGTTGTCTGTAGTTGGGGTACCAGCCTGAGTGCTTGATCCAGCGGCCCATGAAGAAATTGCGACGGGGCACCCAATACGCATCCAGTGCTTGTGGATCACTGGTTATCGCCCGAATCTCCGCTTCCACGGTCGGTGTACAGCGCTCATCAGCGTCCAGACTGAATATCCACGGATGGCTGCACGCGTCAATCGCCCGGTTGCGCAGGTCGCCAAAGCCGCTGAATTTGACTTGAACCACTTTGGCGCCCATGGACTGCGCGATTTCAGCGGTTCCGTCCGTGCTCCAGGAGTCGACCAGAATAATTTCATCTGCCCACTTCGCACTTTCGATCGTGGCACGAACCTTTTCAGCTTCGTTGTAGGCAATGATGTAGACAGAAACCAGAGACATCGGTAGTGATACCATCAAAAGGACAGATCGCGCGCTGATTCACAGCATTGCGCAGGCGGTCTAGTCTATTCCAAAATGCCTCCCGCCGAATTGATTTCCATTGTCATCACCACATACAACCGCAGTGACGCATTAGCCGTTGTGCTGCGGGCGCTAGCGCTACAGGACGACAAGCACTTCGAAGTTGTCATTGCGGATGATGGCTCCACTGAACTCCACAGGAATGCGCTGGCTGCGACAGCGATTGGGACCGGGTTGCGCATCAAGCATGTCTGGCACCCCGATGTCGGTTTTACGGCAGGTTGTGCGCGCAACAGAGGGGTTTCCGCCACTGCAGGCGATTACATTGTTCTGCTCGATGGAGATTGCGTCCCTGAAACGGATTTTGTGCGGCAGCATCGCAAGCTCCGGGAGTCTGGATGCTTTGTGAATGGCAGCAGGGTGATGCTTTCGCCATTGCTGACGCAGCAAGCGATCTCGGGTGTGGAGTTGCTTACCGGACGAAATGTGGGCTATTGGCTTTACAAGAGATTTACAGGAGATGCCAGTAAACTTACCGGGCTGCTGCGTCTCCCCGATTGGGGAGGTCGCAAGCACCGGGATTTTGTCTGGAAAGGAATCCGAAGTTGCAATATGGGGGTCTGGCGCACGGACTACGAGGCGATCAATGGTTTTGATGAGTCGTTTGTAGGATGGGGGCATGAAGATGCCGATTTCGTACTGCGATTGCATAACCACGGAACTGTCCGCAAGAACGGGTTTTGTGCGACGGAGGTGTACCACCTCTGGCATCCTGAATCGAGCAGGGCGCAAGAGTCGGTGAATGCGCAGAAGGTAAGAGAACGCATGCGGACTGGAGAAATATTGCCAACACTTGGTTACAGGGAAAGCCGCAATGGACAGCAAGTTCAGATCCGGACACTGGGATAATTCAACGACGATGCTTAGATACCTATTACCAATTTTCCTTGCACTGGTCAGCCTTGGTGCCCATGCGCAGTTTCG
>Ga0073903_10001928_pt1 | contig 10690 bp, 10 predicted proteins | sample KloWWTKNB14_bulk_FD_66665 | JGI IMG/M metagenome (GOLD analysis project Ga0073903, IMG submission 66665) | Active sludge microbial communities from Klosterneuburg, Austria, studying microevolution and ecology of nitrifiers - Klosterneuburg... | ecosystem: Engineered > WWTP > Aerobic digester >... | reverse complement strand
TCGGTCGTGAAGGCATAGAGCACGATGATCGCGACCGGCACGTGCATGAAGGCGATGCCCATCCCTGCGGCGATCCGGGCGCCGATCGACGGCGAGTCCCAGGCGCCTCTAGAGCGCATCGAAGGCTCCCGCGCGGCGCGCGAGGGCAAGATAGATGCCGATCAGCACGATCGGCACGACTGAAAATGCCGCTGCCAGCGGAATGTTTCCGGCGGTGCCTTGCTGCTGATAGACCATCATGCCGATGAAATATCCGGGCGCGCCGACGACGCTCGGGATGATGTAGTCGCCGAGGGTGAGTGAGAACGTGAAGATCGACCCCGCGGCGACGCCCGGCAGCGCGAGCGGCAGCGTCACGCGCCAGAAGGTCTGCGAAGGGGTGGCACCGAGGTCGGCAGAGGCAGCAAGCAGGCTCGCCGGCACGCGCTCGAGGGCCGCCGCGATCGGCAGGACCATGAACGGCAGCCACATGTAGACGAAAACGATGAACATGCCGAGGTAGGAGGAGGACAGGGACGGCCCGCCGATGCCTGGCGTACGCAGCACCGCTTCGAGTATGCCGTCGAGGCCGAGCGCCGAGAGACACCAGCTGAGGATGCCTTCCTTCGCGAGGATCAGGCGCCAGGCGTAGACCTTGACCAGATAGCTGGTCCACATCGGCAGCATGACGGCGACGTAGAAGAAGGCCTTCACCCGTCCGCGGGCGTGACGGGCCATGAAGTTCGCGAGCGGGAAGGCCATCACTGCAGCAACGATGGTTACTGCAATCGCCATCTGCGTCGTGCGCAGCACGATGTCGAGGTTGGCGGGCTGCGTGAAGAGTTGCGCATAGGTCGCGAGCGTGACGCGCCGGACGATCGTCGCGGTGTATTCGTCGATCGCGTAGAAACTCTGCGCCAGGAGCGCGAACAGCGAGCCGAGATAGACGGTGCCGAACCACAGCAGGGGCGGCACGAGCAGCAGATAAACGGCGAGCGACGGGCGACGGTAGAAGAACGTGGAGGCCGTGCGCAGCGGATGCGGGGCGGCGAGGTTCGAGTCGCAGGTGGTCACTTCAGTCGGCCGTGAGCGGAATCTGGCTGGCACGGGCCCAGATGAGCGCCACGCGCGTGCCCGGTTCACGTCCGGCCGGCGCAGCATCGCCTTCGGGGCGCGTCGCGGTGATCAGCTGATCATCATCGGTGCGCACCTGCCAGCGCCGCACTGCGCCGTGGTATTGCGTATCGAGAATCGTGCCCGCGACGCGCATGGCGCCGGCGGGGACCGGCGCTCCCGCGTCCGCCACGGCGATGTGCTCGGCGCGCACGGCGTAGTGCCCGTCGATCACGTTGGCGCCACCGACGAAACGCGCCACGAAGGCGGTGCGCGGGCGGTTGTAGAGCGACTGCGGCGAGTCGAGCTGCTCGATGCGCCCGCTGTTGAACACCGCGACACGGTCGGACATCGAGAGCGCCTCGCCCTGGTCGTGTGTCACGTAAACGAACGTGATACCGAGGCGGCGCTGGAGCGAGCGCAGCTCGAGCTGCATTTCCTCGCGCAGTTTGAGGTCGAGCGCGCCGAGCGGCTCGTCGAGCAGCAGCACTTTCGGGCGGTTCACGAGCGCGCGTGCCAGCGCAACGCGCTGCTTCTGCCCGCCCGAAAGCTGCGCGGGTCGGCGTGCGCCGGTATCCTCGAGCTTCACGAGCGCGAGCATTTCCTCGCCCTGCCTGCGGCATTCTGCGGCCGGCACGCGCCGCACGCGCAGCCCATACGTGACATTGTCGAGCACCGACATATGCGGGAAGAGCGCGTAATCCTGGAAGACCGTGTTGACATTGCGGTCGTAAGGCGGCGTGGCGGACACGTCGATGCCGTCGAGACGCACTTCGCCGCCGTCGGGCAGCTCGAACCCTGCGATCAGGCGCAGGCAGGTCGTCTTGCCGGAGCCTGAGGGCCCGAGCATCGAAAAGAACTCACCCGGTTCGATCGCGAAGCTGACGCGATTGACCGCGACGATCGCGCCGAACACGCGGCGGACATCGCGGAACTCGATCGCCGCGGTCATGCGCGGGTGTGCGCCGGCGGTCGCCCGGCGCTAACGACCACCCATGATCGCGACGTAGTCTGTCGCCCAGCGACTGTACGGCACGCAACGACCGAGGGCGGTGTCGTCGCAGACTGTCTCGGGCGTGCGCCAGAACCAGATCTTGTCGAAATTGTCGACACCGTTCTTCTTGCAGCCCTCGGGTCCGAGCAGCGCGTTACCGTCGCAGGCGGCGGTCACAACCGGAACCGAGCCGAACCACGCCGCGACGTCACCCTGCACCTTGGTGTTGATTGACCATTCCATCCACTTGTAGGCGCAGTTCGGGTGCTTTGCGTTCGTGGCCAACATCGTGGTGTCGGCCCAGCCCGTCGCGCCCTCCTGTGGAACGACACTCGCGATCGGCTGTTTGTTGGCCTCGAGCGTGTTCACCTGGAACGGCCAGGAACCCGAGGCGACGATGCCTTCGTTCGTGAAGTCCTGCACCTGCACGTTGGCGTCGTGCCAGTAGCGTTGCACGAGCGGATGCTGCTTGCGCAGCACATCGAGCGCGGCGGCGTACTGCTTTTCATCGAGCTGGTACGGATTGCGGATATTGAGTTCGCGCTGGTTGTAGAGGAGATAGAGCGCGGCGTCGGCAATATAGATCGGTCCGTCGTAGGCCTGCACGCGGCCCTTGTTGGGCTTGCCGTCGGGCAGGTTCTGCGGCTCGAACACCACCGACCACGAGGTCGGCGGAGTGGGGAACACCTTGGTGTTGTACATCAGCACGTTCGGGCCCCATTGATAGGGCACGCCGTAGTGCACGCCGTCGACGTAATGCCAGAGCGCGCGGCGCAGGCGGATGTCGACGGCGTTGTAGCTCGGGATGAGGGCGGTGTTGATCGGCTGCACCGTACCGCCGCGGACGAGCCGCAGGGACGCGTCGCCGGAGGCGGTGACGAGGTCGTAGCCGCCCTGGGTCATCAGCGACACCATTTCATCCGAGGTGCCAGCCGTCTTCACCGTGACCTTGCAGCCCGTGTCCTTCTCGAACTGTGTCACCCAGTCGAAATTCCTGTCGGATTCGCCGCGCTCGATGTATCCGGGCCACGCGACGATGTCGACCGCGCCTTCGAGCGGGCCGATCTCGGTGGGCAGCGAGGGACCCTTCGACGCGGCCCCAGCCGCCGCGGTGGGTTCCGCGGGCTTCTTGCCGCAAGCGGCGAGCGTGAGGGCCAGGGCGCCAGCGAGCAGTAATCCGTTCCGGAGTGCACGAGTGGTCATGGCAAATCCCCCAATGGTTCTGGCGGATTCTAGGCTTTGCCCCGCCAATACTTCCAGTTGCGGTCGATATCGTGCGCCAACGCTATTGCGGACCTGGCGTGGGCGCAGGCACGTACAGGCTCGTCTCCCGGCCGTCGCCGTTGAGATCGACGCGCCGGTCGAATGCGAGGCCGATCTTCTCCAGCAGGCGGATCGAGGCGACATTGTCCGGTGAGACGATCGCGACGATGCGAGGAATGCCGAGCGTGCGCTGGCCGTAATCCATCACCGCGGCTGCCGCCTCATACGCGAGGCCCTTGCCCCAGTACGCGGGGAGGAGGGCGAAGCCGATATCGACATCGTCGAGCGTGTCGCGCTTCAGCAGGCCGCACATTCCGATCGGTGTGCCGTCGTCGCGCAGCTGCGCGAGCCAGAGGCCGAAGCCGTGGCGTGCGTAGCTCGCGGCGGGGCCGTTCGCGATGTAGGCGCGGGCATCGTCGAGGTTCTGCACGCCGCGATCGCCGATGAAGCGCAGAAACGAGGGCTCGTTCAGCAGCTTCAGGATGAAAGCAGCGTCCTCGGCCGCGATGAGTCGCAGCGTGAGACGCCGGGTTTCGAGTATCGTCACGGAGCGCGCGAAAGCGCCGCCCGTCAGCCTTCGAAGAACCCCATCTTCACGCCGGCGAGCTGGATGACGTCGTTGTCCTGCAGTTTGCGGGCCTGCGCGCCGATCGCAGCGCCGTTGACCAGCGGATAGTCGCCTTCCGTCTCGCTGTCGACGTGCACGATGAAATAACCATCGGCGCGGCGGGTGATCGCGGCGACCTGCACGCCCGGGCGGCCGAGCGTGGTGAGCGCTTTCGACAGCTCCAGTTCGCGGCCGGCGAAGGCACCTGACAGCACCTGCAGCTTCGCGGGTTTGAAGGCCTGCTGGCCTTCGGCAAGGGCGCGGCGGATGCCGGTCGCGCTGGGGCCGGCGGCGCCGTCGGCTGCGACGTTGCGCAGCTTGTCCACGGGGCGTGCCGAGGGCTGGATCACCATCGTCTTTTCGAATTCGTCCTGCTGCTCGTCGTCTTCGACGAAGCGCAGCTGGTGATGCCCGACCGTCACCACGTCACCGTGTTGCAGTGCGTGTTTCTTGATCAGCTTGCCGTTGACATAGGTGCCGTTGGTGCTGTTCAGATCCTCAAGGAACGAATCGTTGAGGATGTTGATGATCAGCGAGTGATGGCCGCTCACCGCAGGATTGTCAATGCGGATGTCATTGTCGGGGAGGCGCCCAATCGTGTAGCGCTCCTTGTTCATGTTGTATTCCGCGAGGACCTGGCTATCCAGGCTCAAAATCAAGCGTGCCATGTGTCCGCCTTTATCAACTGAACCAGCCCAATACCCGATCAAAGACGCTGCGACGCGCCGGAAACGCTTCGAGGATCTGGGCCATCACGACCGAGACGTTGTCCCGACCCCCGTTGTCGTTCGCCAGTTGAATCAGATGTTTGGCGACCGTATCCAGATTATCACCAAAGGTATTGACCGTTAAGTGTATATCGCTGTCTTCAACCATATCGTTGAGGCCGTCGGAGCACAGGACGTAATGATCGCCTTTGTGAACAGGCACTTCCTGCAGCTCGACCTCCACATTGGACTCGACGCCCAGCGCGCGGGTCACGTAATTCTTGTTGGCGGCCCGCTGGGCCTCCTCGGGTGAATAGAAGCCGCGGTCGACCAGCTCCTGCAGCAGCGAGTGATCCATCGTGACCTGCTCGAACTTCGGGCCACGCAGGCGGTAGAGGCGCGAGTCGCCCACGTGGGCGATGGAAATCATGTTGTCGAAGAGGAGCGCGCTCACGACCGTCGTGCCCATGCCCTCGCACTGCGGCTGGGAGCGCGCGGTCTGGTAGATGATCTTGTTGGCGCGCGTGATCGCGTCGCGCAGGATGATGCTCGGGCGCGTCAGCTTGGTGGAAGGATCGACTGCTGTCATGTCCTCGCGTTCCATCGATTCCCGCACGAGATTGACGATCGTCTTGACCGCGATGCCGCTCGCCACCTCGCCTGCGTTATAACCACCCATCCCATCGGCCAGCACCAGCAGGCCAAGATCGGGATCGACAGCAATCGTGTCCTCGTTGTGCTCCCGCACCTTGCCGGTATCGGACAGCCCCACGAGGCGCACCTTGCCACGCAGGCTGGGAGGAGGGCCGTAGCGGCGCGGCACGGCTACCCGAGCCTTCCCGGCGCAGGCAGCGGTGTGACGCGCGTCACAGACACGATGTCACCCTGCGCAATCAAGGCCCGCGAACCCCCGGTCATCCGTCGACGATACGTACCTGCGAACACTAGCATCGGAGGGATTGAAGTCCGAGTGCCCGATCACAAATCCCCGCGCCGTGCCCAGTGTCGTGTGCGCGATCCTAAGACAAGTCGCGAAATCCCGCATGCTAAAGTGAACTGATGGCCCGCCCTGCCGTCGCTTTCCTGTGCAATGTCTGTGCCGCGGAAACGCTCAAGTGGCAGGGTCAATGCCCCCAATGTGGTGAATGGAACTCCCTCGAGCAGCGGCTCATGCCACGCGTGGGTGCCGCCGCGCGTCCGGTCGTCGCAACGGGCAAGGGCGGGAGCGTTGCGCCTTCCCGGCTCGAAGTGGCCGGGACGGTAACGCGCTTCTCGACGGGTCTCGCCGAGCTCGATCGCGTGCTGGGGGGCGGTATCGTGCCGGGCTCGGTGAGCCTGATCGGTGGCGACCCCGGTATCGGCAAATCGACACTCCTCCTGCAGGTCGCGGCGAGTGCCTCGCCCGGTCGCTCGATGTTGTACGCGACCGGCGAGGAGTCCCTGGGGCAGGTCTCGATGCGCGCACGTCGCCTTGGGCTCGAGAGTGCGTCGCTGTCGGTGCTCGCGCAGACCGATCTCGAGGTCATTCTCGAGGCTGCACAGGCTGCGGGAGCTGCCCTCCTGATCGTGGATTCGATCCAGACCGTGCAGTTCGCCGGGCTCGGGGCGAGCGCGGGTGCGGTGACCCAGCTGAAAGAGTGCACGGCCCAGCTCGTGCGCTTCGCCAAGACGAGCGGTATCGCGGTCGTGATCATCGGGCACGTCACCAAGGAGGGGGCAATCGCCGGACCGCGCGTGCTCGAGCATCTGGTCGATGCCGTACTCTATTTCGAGAGCGAGGCCGGCAGTCGCTTTCGCATCGTGCGCGCGGTGAAGAACCGTTTTGGTGCCGTCAACGAGCTTGCGTTTTTCGTGATGGGCGAGGAGGGTCTGAAGGAAGTCCGCAATCCGTCGGCCATCTTCCTCGCGCGCGCGGCGGAGCCGGCACCGGGCTCGATCGTGATGGTGGCGCGCGACAGCGGGCGAGCGCTCCTGATCGAGCTGCAGGCGCTGGTCGATCGCATGCGCTTCGGGGCGCCGCGGCGCGTGGCCCAGGGCCTCGATGCCAATCGCCTCGCCATGCTGCTCGCGATCCTGAGCCGCCACGCGGGGGTCTCGCTGCAGGAGCACGACGTGTTCGCGAACGTGGTCGGCGGCCTCACACTCGCTGAGACCGCCACCGACCTGCCTCTCGTGCTGGCGCTTGCCTCGAGCCTGAGGGACCGGCCGCTGCCGCAGGTGCTCGTCGCCTTCGGCGAGGTTGGCCTGACCGGTGAGGTACGGCCCGTCGCCTACGGCGAAGAGCGGCTGCGCGAGGCGGCGAAGCAGGGATTCAAGGTGGCCGTCGTGCCGCAGGGCAATGTGCCGCGCAAGCCGATCGAGGGGCTGGCGGTGCGCGGGGTGTCCCGGGTCACGGAGGCCATTGCTGCCGCGGAGGCGGTCTGAGGGCACCGCACTAGCCACGCCCGCGCCGTTCGGCGATAGTCCCGGCATGCGCAGGTGGATCAAGCGGTTCCTGGCCGCAATCGGCGTGCTGATCGCCGTCGCGCTGGCAGCGCTTGCCGTCGCGATCAGCCACGATGCTTCCTGCGGCCCTTCGCCCGCCGCAGCCGCAAGCGGCGCCACCATGAAGGCCGTCGTCCGCCGCTGCTACGGTCCGCCAGACGTCCTCGCTGTCGAGAGCGTGGAGCGGCCGGTTCTGGCCGATGACCAGATGCTCGTCAAAGTGCATGCCGCGGGCCTCAATCCCCTCGACTGGCATCGCCTGCGCGGCACGCCCTATCTGATGCGCATCGGCGAAGGCTTCGGCGCGCCGAAAGATGTGCGGCTCGGTATCGACTTCGCGGGCACCGTGCAGGCTGTGGGCAAGGACGTGTCGCGGTTCAAACCCGGCGATGCGATCTTCGGCGGCAGGAGCGGTGCGCTTGCAGAGTATGTGGCCGTCAGGGAGAGCGGCTCCATCGCGCAGAAGCCCGCAAATATCGATTTTGAACAGGCGGGGGGTGTCTACGTCGCCGCCCTCACCGCTTTGCAGGCGTTGCGCGACCGCGGGGCCGTCCGGCCAGGGCAGAAGGTCCTGATCAACGGCGCCTCGGGCGGTGTCGGCACGTTCGCCGTGCAGATCGCGAAGTCGCTGGGGGCCGAAGTCACAGCGGTCTGCAGTACGCGCAATGTGGACCTCGTGCGCGCACTCGGTGCCGATCACGTCATCGATTACAAGAATGCCGATTTCACGCAGGGTGCGGCGCGCTACGACGTCATCCTGGACAACGTGGCCAACCGCCCGATCCTCGAAATCCGCCGTGTGCTCGCGCCCGCCGGCAAGTACATCCTGATCGGCGGCGGCGGACCGGACGCCAACCCCTGGGTGGGAGCCCTGAAGGCACCGCTGAAGGCGCTGATCGTTTCCTGGTTCGTCGACCAGGACATGGGCTTTTTCGTCTCGAACGCGAGCACTGCGGATGTCGAGACGCTCGCGCGGCTGATGGAAGAAGGCAAGGTCACGCCCGTAGTCGACCGCAAATACCCGCTGGCCGAAGTGGCGGATGCCATGCGTTACCTCGAGGACGGCCACGCGCGCGGGAAAGTCGTCGTCACGATCGACTGATGCGCGCCCTCCCGCCTCAGGCCCGCGCCCTGAGCCCGGGAAAGTGGCGGCTGGCGAACAGAAAGCACCAGACGACCAGCACGAACGGCAAAGTGAGCGCGGGCATTCCGAGCGGCGCGAGCGCGGCTGAAACCGCCGCGAATACCACGGTGGTCGCGACCGCTGCCAGCAGCGCATAGGCGATCGAGAAGGCGTCGAGGGTGAAGAACACAGCGCCCAGCGCGATGGCCGTGAGCGCGCTGTTGAAGCCGTAAGCGCCTGCGCGGATCGCGGGTTCCGCGGCCCCCATCCCCCAGGCGACCAGGAGCCCTGACAGGGATCCCGTCAGGGCCGCGGCGCAGGCGGCCCTGGAGCCGATCAGGAGTCCGAGCGCGAAGAGAATGCCGGTGACGACATTGCCCTGAAAGAAGATCTGGGCAATCCCGTTGAACAGCCCCTCCACCACCGTCGCGACGGTCACGGTGCCCTCGACCGACACCGCTTTCGGCAGCCCCGCAGTCGGCAGGAGATGCGTGGTTTCGAGCCGCCCGAAGCGCGCGGTGGCGAGGAAAAAACACAGGGACGCGAACACGAACGGCGCCGTCAGCGGCGGAATCTTCCACGCGCCGAGCAGGTTCATCAGCGCTGCCATGACAATCGTCGAGCATGCCGCGGCGAGCACGACGCAGCTCCACGTGAGCGCGTCGGGGCGCAGGAAGTAAAGCAGCCCGATCGCGACGAGCGAGCCATTGAAACCGAAGAGCCCCGCGCGTACGAGCTGCCGATCGACTCCGAGCCAGGTCGCCGTGGCGGTGCTCACGACCGTGCCGAGGAGCGCGCCACAGGCAAAGAGCGGCGAATTCCAGAATATGCCGGCGAGGAAGACCAGGCCCGCGTAGCTGTTGTTCTGCAGCATTACCTGCCCGATGCCGCGCAGTACGGCATCGAGAAAGCCCGCAAGGATGGGAGGAGGGGCTGCGTCGTTCCAGACGAGTCCGTTCGTGGAGAATCGCATGGCCATCCGCGAAGCATACCGGGTCCGGGGATTTGCGCCCGATACGCAAAACACTTGCCTTGACAATGATTGCCACGGCAGTAGCATCAGTCTGTGCCGAAAACAGCGCCCCGTGCCGTGCGTCACTATCGCGGCGATCGCTATCGGGTCGAGGACTCCATCGGTTACCTCATGAAGCTGGCGCTGACGGCGCTGCGCAGGCGGCTCGACCGCGAGACGACCGGGCACGGGTTGACCGGCGTGCAGTTGCTGCCGCTGCTGCTGGTCAGTCGCGGTGTCTGCGTGACTGCCACGGAGCTCGCCCGGCTGAACGACATCGATGCCGGCGCCACCACGCGCATGCTGCACCGTCTCGAGGCGAAGGGGCTGCTGAGGCGTACGCGCAGCACGCACGACCGACGTGTCGTGCGTCTCGAAGTCACCGCGGCCGGTCGTGCGATCGCCGACGAGGTTCCCTTCGTGATCGCCGCAGCGCTGAACGATTCGCTGCGTGACTTCAGCGTGGTTGAAGTCGAGAGCCTGCGCAACATGCTGCGCCGCATCGCCGTCAACGCGGCAGCCGCATCATGAGCGGACGTGTTGCTGCCTTGGGCTGCGCGCTCCTGCTTGCGGGGTGCGCGAATTTCAAGGGTCTGGCGCCCACGGTCGGGGAGCTGACGCCGGCGCAGCTCGGCGCCGACGCCACCGCCGTGCAGTGGCCCCGCGACGACTGGTGGAAGCAGTTCGATGATCCGGTGCTCGATGCGTTCATCGAGCGCGCGCTCGCCGGGAATCCGCAGCTCGACGCCGCACAGGCGCGGTTCGCGCAGGCGCAGGCTGCGATCGATGCCACGGGAGCTGCCCGCGGGCCACGCGTCGATGTGCGGGCGGAGTCGACACGGCAGCGCTTCAACGAGAACTACATCTATCCGCCGCCGATCGCCGGGCGCATCGACAGCATCAACTCGCTGCAGCTGACGGGCAGTCAGGAGCTGGATTTTTTCGGGCGTCGTCGTGCCGCGCTGCGCGCTGCACTGTCGCGTGGCCGCGCGGCAGCCGCCGAGTCACAAGCGGCGCGCGTGCTGCTTGCGGCGGCGGTAGCCCGTGCGTACATGCAGCTCGCGGGCCTGGTGGAAGCGCGCGCCGTGCTGGCCGGGACGCGCGTGCAACGTGAACGCATCCTCGAGCTTGCGCGGGCACGCGTGCAGAGCGGGCTCGACACACAGGTCGAACTGCGACAGGCAGAAAGCGCTTTGCCGTCGATCCGCGGACAGATCGAGGCCGTGGAGGAGACGATCGCGCTGGCCCGCCACGCGATGGCGGCACTGCTCGGCGCAGGGCCCGACGCAACGCGGGATCTGGCGCCGCGCCTGGCGGAGGCGCAGTCGCCGGTTCTGCCACCCGCGATCCCCGCGGAGCTGGTCGGTCGTCGTGCCGATGTCAGCGCTGCCCGCTGGCGTGTCGAAGC
>Ga0073903_10001923_pt1 | contig 10697 bp, 5 predicted proteins | sample KloWWTKNB14_bulk_FD_66665 | JGI IMG/M metagenome (GOLD analysis project Ga0073903, IMG submission 66665) | Active sludge microbial communities from Klosterneuburg, Austria, studying microevolution and ecology of nitrifiers - Klosterneuburg... | ecosystem: Engineered > WWTP > Aerobic digester >... | reverse complement strand
CGATCATGATTCGCTTATGGATCGCGGGATACGCAGTTACCTTCGCTGCGAATTCCGCGAGGCTGATCTCTCGATTTTCCAAGAGGTCCAGCAATTCCTGAAGTCTGTCGGACGGAATATGCACCGGGTGCGGATGCGATGGCTGTGAATGGCCACTGTCAATTCGTTTCATAATGAGCATCCGTGATTTCAGCCGCGTTCGTCGCCGGTTCCTGCGAAGTTCCCAGCCCGGTAGTCGATTATCGCAGAAAACTGGGCTGTATGCAGGTCAAATTTCCATGCGACAGAGCCAGCCCAATGGCCCTCGCTTTCACATAGTAGACCTCACTCTCTGAGTGAGGCAGGCCAAAAAACGCGACCTTTGGCATTCGTCACTCAGAGAGTGACGGCTACTTTAATCGCAAATCGAGTGGCATTGAGCGCCAGCCACTCAATTGGCTCGCCGTTGCAGTCTGGTCCTTTTGTTGCGTCACTTTGCTCGCGGTGTCCTTCAATTCTCAGTATGCTGCGACGATGCAACATAATGCCAGACAAGTCTATCTGATGCGAGGATTGCCCGGTTGCGGCAAGAGCCATCGAGCACGCCGCCTCGCCGGTGATCAGGGCATCGTGCTCGAAACGGATCAGTACTTCTATACGCAGGTCGGTGACGATCCAGCCAGCTATGATTACAGTGAAGAGTTATTGCCGAAGGCGCGCGGGTGGAATCTTGGCAGACTGCGGGACGCGATCGCCCAGGGAATTTCACCCATCGTTGTTGATCGCGGCAATGGGCGGAATCCGGAATCTCGCGAGTATGCTGTCTGCGCCGTGGAACAGGGATACCGGGTAGAACTCGCCGAGCCTGATTCGCCGTGGTGGCAGGAATTGCGAGTCCTGTTGAAGTATAAGCAGTACGTTGCAGATGAATTATTCGATGCGTGGGCCAGGAAACTGGCTGACGCGACGCGTGACGGCCACCGCGTCCCCAGCGCCACCATTCGCCACTGGATGTCGCGCTGGCGGCACGACCTGACCGTCGAACAGATTCTCAATCAATCTTAGAACAGTACGGTGGCACCGAATACGAAACTGTCGACGTAAGCGCTGCTGGTGAGCGATGTACCAGCAAGCGGCCCAGTGGGGAGCACGACTGGGCCGGAGATCGAGTTCTTGAAGCCGTGTGTCCATGCCGCTGACAGCACCAGTGACTTTGTGAGTTGGTAAGATGCACCAGCGGAGAGCTGGTGCTGAATGATCAGCGGCGACGCGACGTTCGGCCCGGTTTGGCTATTCGGGACGGGATTTTCGTTCCAGCTGTAGCCCATGCGCAACGCCAAGGCTTCCGTTGCCTGATATTGAGTTCCCGCAGCCACGGCAAAAATCCCCTGGTATCCCAATCCATTCAGAGCCCCAGTCGAACTATAGCCGGAAGTTCCGTAGCCATCGGTGTTCTGGAAGTCAAAATACCGCACGTCCGTCGCGAACAGCCAGCGGTCCACGCCCTTGTACGCGGCACCCACGGAAGTGATCGATGGCAGGTCGAGGTTGAAGGTCGCGGAACGAGGTCCTCCGGTCGCATCAGTGCTGTCGATTTGATATGGCTGGAACCATTGCGGACTCTTGTAGGACGCACCGAAGTTCCAGTCGGTCTCCTGGTAAAACACTCCCGCCTGGAATCCAACACCCCAGGCCGCAGTTGTATGAGTGGCCGATGGGTAGCCAGTCACATTGGGAGATAGCATGACGCCGGGATCAATCTGCAGCCGACCGATGTCGATTGTGGGACCAATCGAAACTGACCAGCAGTCATCCACATGCCAGACAGCCGCAGGCACGATTTGCAGAACCTGGTACTGGGAATAGATCGAGCCAAATCCAGTCGGTTGCGGACTTAGCACGGGGTTGCCCGCCAGACTGCTGGCGGCGTAGTTTGTTCCAAATCCGGCGCTCGCGAAGATCCCCAGACCGTATGTGAAGTTGGACTCCTCAGGACGGAAGCTGAGGGAGATCGAGGGCAATGCAAAAACGTCCTGGCTGTTTGTTGAAGTTCCTGAGAGCGGTACTGGCGGCACCCCGGGTCCAAAAGTGCCTGGTGCATACGTCGAGGACAGCTGAGTCTGGGGAACCAGCAATTCGGCTCCAACATCAAGTTGCGAGCCTTTAAGTCCCGCCAGCGAAGCGGGGTTCCAGTACATCGCACCATTGGCCGAAAGCGGTGCCGCTGTCGATGCGCCGCCCATGGAGCGGTTGATCGGACCAACTCCGGAAAGGAAAGGCCCGTACTGAGCGAGCGCGACCGAACCCGACGACGCGGACAACAACAAACCCGCGACAAGGACAACGATTCGATGGAATCGCATGGGACGCTCCTCTTCCGTGAATGAGCAGTGGAAATACGGCCAGCGACATTGACTTCCACCAATAATGCGTTTGGGAGCGTCTGCACACTGACCATCGAACATCGTCGTTTTCGTCGATGTGCTTTGCGCCAAATGACGGGGCGTTGTCGCCTTTAAGGATTCTGGGGAAAAAATGAATAATCTGCTGCTACGGATCACCCAGACCGCAAAGTTTTACCTTAGCGGCGAGCGGAAAATTAGTGTCGGAAGTACGTCAGGCTTTCCAGCCGGACCTGTCGTATTTCCATGTCAGCCTGGAAAGGCTGACGTACATTTATTCTCCGCTCGTTCCTCAATCTTGCGGTTTCGCATCATCCTGCGGGTGATCGAACTTGCCTTTGATCCCATCCTGAATCACGCGACGAGCGTGGTCAGCGTCCCAGGCACGCACCAGCAGCTTGGTTTCGACGAGATGCGTGAAGCCGCCCTGTGACTCGCCATCCAGTTCGCACGAAATGCCTGCATCATGCAGCCGGGCCTTCAGAATCTCGGCTTGATAAACATCGTTCGTGGTATAAACAACAACCACTTCACCAGCATCGTCTGACATAGTGTCATCTCCATGAATCATAAAGGACTGCCCGCAGCAGAGCCGACTGCGTTTGCCGCGTCGTCGCGCTGTTTCGCAGAGTACCAGATACTGAATAGAAGTCACGTTGACACGGATTGGATCCTTGCCATTCCGTCCTCCTGTTGTTCCAATTAAGCGTCCAGCGAGGAATAAATGTACGTCAGCCTTTCCAGGCTGACATGGAACCACGACAGGTCAGGCTGGAAAGCCTGGCGGAAGGATGAGAAAGCTGCCGGGAAGAGATCGATTCCAAAGAGTTCCACACCAAAAAAGAGGCAAGCCAACAAACAAACCGTTTTGTTCAGTCCTGATTCATGGCATGTTACATTTGCTGTTCCACCAAACTCTCAAGGAGTTCATGATGAGTTTTCGGATCTGTCTGACGTTCATTTTTGGGTCTGTATTTGTCCCCGCTGCTCTGGCTGAAAAGAATGTTGAGATCAAGCCGAAGATTGCCGAACTGGGAACGCCGATCGCCACGGAGACATTTGAAAATCCTCTGGCCGAGCCCCTCGCGGCGGTGAAAGGAGAATGGAAGGTTGTCGATGGTGTTCTGACTGGCAAGGAACTGACAGCCGACAAGCACGCTGCCGTGCTGAACTATCAAATGAAGAACCACAATTCGGTCGTCCGCTTCTCATTCAAATTCGACGGCACAACGAAGGGCTTTAACTTTAGTCTGAACCACGCAAAAGGTCATCTGTTCCGTGTGATCGTTTCACCAACCAGCCTGTCGATTAATCTGGACAAGGACAAGCAGGATCCGGCATCAAAGGCGATTGTCCTTGGCAGCAAAAAGGGCAGCTTCGAGCAGGGGAAATGGTACACGATGCAAATTGAGATGCTGGGCAGCCGCGTTGTGGCCCAGACGGACAACGGGATGATCGTGGAAGGGTCGCACGAGACCCTTGACACCGACAAACCGAACTACCGCTTCGTCATGAAAGGCGACTCGCTGGCTCTCGATGATCTGCAGGTTTGGATGTTGAAATGACGGTGGCCCCCTTTCAAGGAACAGTCCCGAAATAACATCTCGGAGCCCCCGTCGGGCAATGCTGTGAAGGGTTTTCCCCTTTGTTTTCGGGCCAACGAGCCGGAATCTTGGCGCGGACTTCGCCCGCAACCGAATCCGGGATGTTGACTGTGGATCCATTTTGCCCGATTGTCCAATGCCGTGAACGATTTGCGTCGAGCATTTTGTCAGACGAATGAGGACAAACGAATACTTCATCAAGCCCCCATTCGTTTGTCCCCATTCGGTTGACAACCCACACACAAGCAGGACATGCTGTCAGATCATGACGCGGAAATAACTCACGGTCGAAAAATCTTCTCAGCATTACAAGGTCTCCATCGTTTGCCGTGCAGCGGGCAGAGAGAGTCGCTTCGTTGTCGTTTCTTAGCGTTTGCAATCTACTCAATTTTACAACAATTTTACGACCAAAAATCCTTCACGGCGTTGCCTGTCGGGGCTTCGCGGAATGTCTGAATATTGAACTACCGTGGCGAATCGCAGTCGTTGAATTCATCAATTGTTCGGAAAATGCTGATTTTTTTAAAATGGCGCCGTCCAACTAAGGAACACCCTGAGTGGTTACTGCCTAATAATTTCCTGATCTCTTCAAACAGAATGGTGGGAATAGTTTCTAAACGCATCCCCGTTACGTAGTCTGATTTACTGTGGAAATGATCTTCGGACCGGAGCTGCATGCGATTTGATTGTCGAGTTGGGCAAGCGAACGCGATGTAAGTCAATGACGGTTCCTGAACCTGCCTCAGATTTTGACACAGGACATCAGGGAGAGACCATAATTCGAAGGAACGCGACAAGATTCGATTTTTCGACCGAAAGTCGGTCGGGAGTTCCCCATGCCAATTGGTTTTAGTTCACCACAGCCGTTATCCCACTTGAGCGCCACTGCGCGAGAACCGCTCGCCGTAATCGGAATCGGCTGCCGCCTTCCGGGCGGCATCAATTCACCTACGACATTCTGGGAGGCTCTACTGGAGGGCCGCAACGCGATCTGCGATGTGCCGGAAGACCGCTGGAACCATTCGCGGTTTCACGACACCAATCCTGAAAAGTTTGGTTGCATTCGCAATGCCAAAGGTGGATTCATCAAAGGCGTCGATTTGTTCGACGGCGAGTTCTTCGGGTACTTTCCCGCCGAGGCCCAGCGGATCGATCCGCAACAGCGGTTGCTTTTGGAAGTCACCCATGAAGCAATGGAGGATGCTGGCCTGCGGCGTGATCAGCTGGAAGGCTCGCGCACGTCCGTATTCATCGGGGCATTCATGTATGACTACCTCTGCATGCAGTCAGCGAGCGAGCAGCGCGATGAGATCAGCCCGTATGTCGCCATGGGGACTTCCTCTTGCGCAATCGCGAACCGAGTTTCTTACGACTTCGATTTGAAAGGACCCAGCGTTACGATCGATACCGCGTGTTCCGGTTCGCTGGTGGCGGTGCATCTGGCCTGCCGCAGTCTGTGGAACGGAGAGGCCGACATTGCAATCGCCGGCGGCGTGAATCTTATGTTGCGGCCCGAGTCGTCGATCATCCTGTCGAAAGGTGGTTTTCTGAATCCTGATCAGTATTGCAAGGCGTTTGACGCCTCAGCGAATGGATATGTGCGTGGCGAAGGTGTGGGGACAGTGATCTTGAAACCGCTGAGCAAGGCCATCGCTGATGGAGACGCGATTTACGCCTGTGTACTTGGCACGGGAAGCAATCAGGACGGTTATCTGCCGGAAGGTTTCACCGTCCCAAACGTCGTCTCGCAGATCGCCTTGCTGGAATCAGTCTATGTGGAAGCCGGGATCGATCCGCTGAAAGTGGATTATGTGGAAGCCCACGGTACAGGCACATCTGTCGGGGATCCGATCGAAAGTCTGGCCATCGGGGCGGTGCTGGGTCAGAATCGCCCCAAAGGTCCACCTCTACTTATGGGGTCGGTGAAGACAAATATCGGGCATCTGGAAGGCGCTGCGGGAATTGCGGGATTCATCAAGGGCGTATTGACCGCATATCATCGTGTCGTGCCCCCCAATCTGCACTTCCACGAACCAAATCCCGGGATCAACTGGGATTACAACAATCTCGATGTCCCGACGGTCCCCACGTCGCTGAATTCCAAAGACCGACCACTGAATGTGGGCGTCAATTCCTTTGGTGCCGGTGGGGCCAACGCCCATGTTGTCATCCAGGGGCATGCCCTCCCGAAAGCTGTTCATCACAGCGCGAACGCTGCGGATCGAACGGCTACTATCGGCACGACGTTATATGTGCTCAGTTCTCCAAACCGCGACACATTGCGAACGATCGCGATGCGACATGCCGACTTTCTGCAAGTCACTGCCGGTCGCCTGGACGACATCGCCTTTTCCGCTTTTTCCCGTCGCAGCCACTATCCACTCCTGCTGGCCGTTGTGGGAGAGACAAAGTTTGAAGTGGCGGATCAGCTTCGCAAGTTTGCCGATGGCCAGGTGGATTCGACAATTCTGTCAACGAAGATCACACGCAGGAAAAAACCGAAGCTGGCATTCGTCTTCTCCGGACAGGGAGGTCAGTGGGCCCGGATGGGGCTGCAGTTGATGGAGCGGGAACCCATCTTTCGCGAATCGATCGAAGAGATCGACTCACTGTTTCATGATCTCGCTAGCTGGTCGCTGCTCGAAGAGCTTCGCAAGAGTGCCGCCGAATCCAAAGTCAACGACACGATTGTCGTGCAACCCGCAATCATGGCCGTTCAGATTGCGCTGGTCAATCTCTACGAACACTACGGAATCCGGCCCGCCGGAGTCGTGGGCCATTCCATCGGCGAAGTCGCCGCCGCCTTTGTCGCCGGGGCCATCACATTGGAGCAGGCGGTTCAGGTCATCTACCATCGTTCGCAGGCTCAGAATCTGGCCTCCGGAAAGGGTGGCATGCTGGCTGTCGGCCTGTCCTTCGAAGACGCGACAAAACTCATCGAAGGGTACGACGGCCGAGTTTCCATCGGTGCCGTGAACGGCCCGGAGATGCTCACTTTATCCGGCGACAAAACTCCGCTCGAAGAAATTGCAAAAGTGCTGGAATCTCGGAGCGTCTTCAATCGGACGGTTAAGGTTCAGGTGGCCTATCACAGCCATCACATGGAGCCAATTAAAGACATCATGCTGGAGTCTTTAAAAGATTTCCATGGCGAATGGACAAGGATACCGCTGTATTCCACGGTGTCAGGCCGGCTGGAACATGGAACGCACCTGGACGCGGAATACTGGTTCCAAAATGCCCGCAAGCCGGTGCTGTTTACCAAAGCATTGGCAGCCTTGCTGACCGATGAATTCGATACCTTTGTAGAGATCGGTCCGCATCCTGTACTCGTTGGCGGCTCTGAAGCCTTGATACAGAAACGCGAAACCGATGCCGCGATCTGCGCGTCGATGACGCGAAAGGAACCGGAAGTCACTGTGTTCCTCCAGAGCCTGGCCCGGCTTGCTGCGCGAGGTATCTACCCTGACGCGCAGGCGATCTTTGGTACTGGTTGTCGTTACGTGCGGCTTCCCCAATATCCGTGGCAGCACCATCGACACTGGTTCGAATCTCCGGCCGCGCAAGAACTGCGGCTGGGCCCTTTCGAACACCCGTTCCTGAAGCGCCAAACGCAAATGGCAACGGAAGACGGCCTTGCGGTTTGGGAGGCAGCGCTCAGCGTCCAGAAGTTTCCATACCTCCGCGATCATCAGGTGGACGGAGAAATCGTCTTCCCGGCAACCGGTCACCTGGAACTGGCCTGGGCCGTCGCCAGTCAACAGTTTCGACACGAATCATTCTTCCTCGAAAACCTACATTTCGATTCGCCGCTGATCCTGCCGGAGGACAGCCGCCATGGACTGGAAGTGCGAATGGAGATTGTGTCTGGAGAAGGCGACTACAAGATCTGCAGCCGTTCAGTGGATCGAGACGGCGACGCCTCATGGTCGAAACACTCATCCGGTCGCATCAATACGGTTCATGACCGATTTGAAGCGGCGAACGAGTCGCTTTCGAATATACGTGAACAGTTTTCCACAGAGCACGAAATCGACGTCGATTCGTATTACGAAACGATTGCCTCTGGAGGGCTGGAATACGGTGAACGATTTCGCTGCATTGAGCAGCTCTGGTACCAAGACCATCGTATTCTCGCCCGTCTACGACTGCCGAATAAACTGACTCATGAATCTCAGCGATGTTTCGTCCACCCGGCACTACTCGATGCTTGCCTGCATGCTGTGTTCGCTGAAGTTCATTGCTCAGGTGACCCGCAGCGAGTGTTTCTACCCTATCGCATCGACCGCGTCCGAATTTATCGGCAACCAACTGAAAATGTTTGGTCATACGTACGTGTGACCCACAGCGATGCTCAGTTGCTGATTTTAGACTCAGTGATTTTTGATGACGGCGGCGAACTTGTGGCCGAATTCCGTGGCTTGACCTGCAAACTCCTGTCTGAAGTGGGAACAAATTCTTCGGAAGAATCGTTTGAAGGATGCTACGAATACCGCTGGATCCCAGCGGCGTTCGACGCACAGATTCACGGTCGCATAGCGGACTACACCACTGCAGTTTTAATCTCCGATGGTTCAGGTGTTGCTGACAAACTGTCTGCGAGATTTGCGAGCGATGGAATTGAGCCATTGACGATCCGTCGCGATGATAGGGGGCGACTCGGCGAACTGCTGGCGGACGTGTCATTGGATCGGCGGACACTCATCGTATTCGCGACGGGATTGTCGCATGGCGACTCGCAGTGGCACGGACTTAAAGAATGCCCAGCAGTTCCCTTGTTGTTAGAACTCGCGCAACTGTTTCACAGGCGACAAGGTGTTTCCCGATTATTCGTGGTCACCAACGGCGCTGCATCGACGGACAGTGATATATCACTTGACCTTGGCCAGTCAATTTTGCACGGAATGGCGCGTGTCATCAACAATGAATGTCCAAACGTCCCGATCGCTGTCATCGATCTTAGTGCGTCGATGCCGATGTGTGAAATTGATGCTTTGTACCGCGACCTGCTCCACAGTCGCCGCGACCGGGATGAATCAGAAATAGCATTTCGAAACGATAATCGTTTTGTACGGCAACTCATTCCCGTCGAAAGGGACTCTGCGGATAATGCCGCAATTACAGATGAACCGGGGGTCGGGGGCGATTACCGAGCGGATGTTAGTACGTACGGTGCGCTCGATCAGATCGTATTTCGAAAGCTACCAGCGACGGTGCTTGGGGACGAAGAAGTGGAGATCGCGGTCCACGCCGCAGCGTTAAACTTCAAGGACGTCATGAACGCGATGGGCCTGTTGCCCGCGAATGCGGTGACTGGGGGGCTGACAGCAAATCGCCTCGGCTTGGAAGTGGCAGGGCGTGTTCTGCGTACAGGTCCAGGAGTCAGTCATGTTCGAGAGGGCGACGAAGTCATTGCGCGTGTGGCCGAGGGATTTTGTGGTCGAGTGATTACTGGTTCTCAGTATGTCTTCCGAAAGCCGAAGGAACTGACGCCGATACAGGCAGCGGCGGTTCCTCTCGTTTACGTAACAGCGTGGTATTCACTCGGCCACCTTGCCAGGGTCGAGCGAGGCGAAACCGTCTTGATTCATTCGGCTGCTGGTGGGGTTGGAGTCGCGGCCATTCAACTGGCCCTGCGCGCAGGAGCAACGGTGATCGCCACTGCGGGTACGAAAGAAAAGCGCGCTTGGCTAAAGCAAATTGGGGTCGCACATGCCTTTGATTCGCGGTCGCTCGACTTTTACAACCATGTGATGGATGTCACAGGCGGACGGGGCGTGGATATCGTCCTAAATTCGCTGACAGGTCGTTTCATTACACAGAGCTTGAAGTGTCTCGCGCCGTTTGGACGCTTTGTCGAACTCGGCAAGTCAGATATCTATCGCAACAATAAACTCGGCCTAGAGAGGTTGGGCGAAAATATCTCTTACTTCGTCGTCGATGTGGATCGGCTCGCGCTGCAAAAGCCCAAATTGCATCATCGGATGCTGGCCGAGGTTGTTGCCATGTTTGATCGCGGCGAATTGGCACCGCATGAAATCACCGAGTTTCCGATCTCCAAACTCCCTGAAGCATTGCGATTCATGACTCGCGCGGTCTATCAGGGCAAGATCGTGATGAACATGGAGAATGATCGCGTGCAGACATTGCCTCCACGAACTGTATCATTCCGAGCGAATCGTGCTTATTTGATTTCTGGTGGTGCCAGTGGATTTGGGCTGGAGATCGCGAAGTGGATGGCTGGCCGAGGTGCTCGTCATCTGATCCTGCTGAGCCGCAGTGGCCCCAAAAGTGACACTGATTGGGCGGCAATCGCAACCATGAAATCGCTCGGGGTCGAGGTCATTCTCGCAGAAGTGGACATCGCAGATCGAGATGCCGTCGAGCGATTGATTGGGAAAATCCACCGTGAATCGCCTCCGCTGGCTGGGGTGGTGCATGGTGCTGCTGTGCTCGACGATGCTTCAATTCCGACGATGGACATGGAGCGATTCCTTCGAGTGTTCAATCCCAAAGCGGAAGGTGCCTGGAATCTACATCAGGCCACGGCTGCCGTCGGTGCCGAGCTTGATTTTTTCCTGATGCTCTCATCGATTTCATCAGTGCTTGGTTTGTTTGGCCAGGTCAACTATGCCGCCGCCAATTACTTTCAGGATTCTCTGGCCCACTACCGCCGCCAGCGTGGGCTGCCCGGCACTTCGGTCAACTTGGG
>Ga0073903_10001909_pt1 | contig 10724 bp, 7 predicted proteins | sample KloWWTKNB14_bulk_FD_66665 | JGI IMG/M metagenome (GOLD analysis project Ga0073903, IMG submission 66665) | Active sludge microbial communities from Klosterneuburg, Austria, studying microevolution and ecology of nitrifiers - Klosterneuburg... | ecosystem: Engineered > WWTP > Aerobic digester >... | reverse complement strand
TTTTTAAAGAAAATGGATCTAATATCCGGATATTAAATTTATGATCTAAATAATATAGATCATGGAGTTTGTTTCTGGATTAAATCAAAGACGTTGTTATCAGTAACTAAGGCATCTATAATATCCACTATACCATCTCCATTAATATCTGTTGGTAAATAACCCATAGCAAAAACTGAAACATCATTTCCAATAATACTTCCATCAGCCAGATCTATATTTCCATCCTGATTTACGTCACCACTATAAAAACAAAATTTCGATCCGCTCAAAACAAGATTGTTGCCAAATGCTTTTGAAATTAAATTTGTGAAATCATAATGATATACACCATATTCAACAAAGGATTCACCCCCGACTTTACTCCATGTCTCAATTGAGTTTCTGTGTTTTGTAGATACATAATAAGTCCCTGTAGGCACATTATAAAACCTGAAGTCCCCGTTGAAATTAACTGAATCTACATAAGCTACTGCCGAATCTATAATGTTGTAAGGTAAAGTAGAATTTCTTATATATGCTCTTACAGTATCTTTCATATTAAGTCTGTCTTCTGCCGAATTGTATAATCCTTCTATTGCAAGTTTTAAGTTTAATGTTAATTTTGTCTGATCTTTAAATACTCTGTAAGATACCGTTGGCCATAGAAGTCTCATTTCAAGAGCAACCTGTCCGTTAGGTCTTACTTCTGTCAAAGTAGGACTGACAGCGCCCCAGCCAATTAAAGTATTCCCGTTTGGAAGTCTCTGTGTAGTACCCATAGCAAATCCATAATAGTCAGGTGTCCTTCTGAATTGCCATACTAATGTTGCCACTTTATTTACTTCGTCAAGCTGATATTCAACTGCTCTCGAAAATTGAGGAGAGTGAAAATTTCCATTGTCATAAAGTGTTATATTACCATTCTTTAACCTTCTTATATCATGCTGATAACTAAATTTAATAGGATCATTTACAAATGTAAATTGATTCTGAACTCCACCAAGACGCCAGATAATATCACCGGTAGTCCGGTTGATCTTTGTAATCTCACTGATATGCCTTGATGAGATTAAAAGATTTCCATCATGATCCATTTCAATTGCATTTCCGTGAATATAGTCAACCGAAGCCGCTAAAAGATTTTCATGGATAGCATCTGTAATTGCAATGTGATCCCAGCTTCTCCATTGAAATACCACATCTTTATTTACATCAATTTCCTGTATGATCAAACCAAACACAGTTGCATTTGGATTGCCGCCCTGAACTACCTGACTCATATCAACAGGTTGAGGATCATAGCTCATTAGTAAAGCATGACCGTTATTTAATAATACCAATTCATGAAAATCAGTAGTGTATCCATTTCCGCAATAAAAACTATCAATTATATTATGATTAAAATCCTCTCCATAATATTTATCAACAGTAAAATAAGTGTACATGCCATTTGGCTGTTTTCTGAAATCGAAAAATCTATTTGGCGATGGTCTGTTGTAAGAATATGCACCGGCATTGTTTGAGATCAGAAGATATGAATCTGATTGACCAACAGCGAAAGCGAAACTTCCAAGATAGATCTCTCCGGGAGATGGGTTGTTTGATTCTAAAACCTGCAAAGTTGGTAATGGCAAAGAACCAGGGTTTGTATTATAGGGAGCGTTTCCTAATTCATTAATAAGGATTTGATTCTGATCCACTTTTGTTTTTTTAACCTCAGTCCGGAATGAATATGAAATTCTGTTGCTTTTACCAATACCTGAACCGTCAGGGATAAAATTAACTTCAACTGATTCATTAAATGCAAATGGAAGATCAGGTTTGAAAATTAATTTCATCTTATCATTTGTAATAATAAATTTTCCGGTATGTATACCGCTAATTGAACCTCTCACCTGAATAACTGAATTAATAACAGATCCTTTGATCTGTTTGTCAAATCCAATTATTATACTGTTGTTGATGCTGACATATTTTGCATCCTGCACAGGATCAGTATATATGATTTCTGCATTTATATTGAAATTTATAAATAGGAAAGCTGAAATGAAAAATATTATTTTCATAATTAGTTATGTTTTGAATTTAAAAATTTTGGAACAATAAAATTAAGATTAATATGGTGAACATTTGGGTTAATCTTTAATTGATGTAATATAATCTACTAATTATTTTTTAACAATATAAAAATCAATATGCGAAATTGAGATTTTTTTAAATTTTGGAGAATAATTGATAAACGCAGTGTGAGCAAGAGTTTAAGTGGTTTAGATGTGTATACAATTTATAAGCAAAAATGAAAAATGAGTAAACATACTTAATGAAAAAAAAACCTGTTTTTTCAATAAATTTTATTATAGAGATTATTATAAAATGTATAACCGAAATAAATATTTGTCTTTAGGTTAATTTCAATATCGTTGATATTTAAACTTTTTCAAAAACCATAATCAAAAAAATAACTTATCCTCAGAAATTTAAAGGTCACCAAACTCAGGGCGTACAATAATATCTTCGATAAGAACTCTGTCAGGCTGGTTAAAAACAGTTAATACTATCTTAGCAATATCAATTGGTTGCATCATTTTGTGACCGAATTGTTCAATAGATTTTTTATCCCACATTTCAGTCTCGACAGCTCCGGGAAGTATATTGCTGACTTTTATTTTTTTACTCCGTACTTCTGATCTCAGAGAATTTGACATTGCAAGAAGTGCTGCCTTGGAAGCAGCATATACTGAACTGTTCTCAAATGCAGTATTGGCAGCTACTGACAATACGTTTATAATATGCCCTTTCTTTTTCGTCAGCATTTCAGGAAGTACAGATTTTATACAAAGAAATGCGCCGCGAAGATTTGTATTAAGTACATTATCGTAATCTGAAATACTGGTATCAGTAAATGATTTGAATACAGTCGTGCCGGCATTGTTTACCAAACAATCGACCTTTCCCAGATCTTCTGTGATTTTTTTGAAAGTTGAGATTACACTCTTCCCGGACATTACATTGCAAATAAATGCTGAAGCAATGCCACCTTCGGATCTTATTTCATTTACTAATTTCGCTAAGTCATTTTTGCGTCTGGCAGTAACTGCAACTTTGTGACCCGCTTTTGAAAATTCTTTCGCAATCTCTCTTCCAATCCCTGATGATGCTCCTGATACCCAGATAACTTTTTGTCTCATAATTTTAAAAATATGAAATTTATTAAATGGCTTTGTACTCGCCCCAGACTTCTCTGAGTGCATTTGAAATTTCCCCTATTGTTGCATAATTTTCTACTGCCTCAAGTATAAAAGGAAGAAGATTTTCATCTGACTGGGATTCTTTTTTTATAGTTTCTAAAATTTCATTTACTTTTTTATTATCTCTTTTCTCTTTGAGAATTTTCAGCTTTTCAATCTGTCTTGTTCTAACGCTGTCATCCACTCTGAAAACTATATGCTCTTCTTCTATGTCAGACATGAATTCATTTACACCTACTTCAATTATTTTTTTATCTTCAATGTCCTTTTGTAATTGATATGCATTTTTCTCTATTTCATTCTTTTGATAATTATATTCAATAGCTTTTGATGCACCACCCATCTCATCGATCTTATTAATATAATCCATTGCCTTTTCCTCGATCTGATCTGTTAAATATTCTATCAGATATGAACCGCCAAGTGCGTCTACTGAATCTGCAACTCCGCTTTCATATGCAATTATCTGCTGTGTCCTTAGTGCAGTCTGAACTGACTGTTCGGTCGGAAGTGCAATGGCTTCATCCTTTCCGTTTGTATGAAGAGACTGGCAACCGCCAAGTACCGCAGCAAGTGCCTGTATTGTAACGCGCACAATATTGTTATCAATCTGCCTGTCAGACAATGTTGAGCCTCCTGTCTGCGCATGAAACCGCAGCTTCATACTTGCATCATCTTTTGCTCCGAATCTTTCCTTCATTATCTTAGCCCATATCCTTCTGGCTGCTCTGAACTTTGCTACTTCCTCTGTAAAATTATTATGAGAATTAAAAAAGAATGAAAGCCGTTTTGCAAAATCATCTACATCAAGTCCCGACTCGATAGCAGACTTTACATATTCAATTCCGTCAGATAAAGTAAATGCAACTTCCTGTACTGCACTCGATCCTGCTTCACGAATGTGATATCCGCTGATGGAAATTGTATTCCAGGAAGGAAGCTCTTTGCTGCACCATTTGAAAATGTCGGTGATCAGTCTCATGGATTCTTTTGGCGGATAAATGTAAGTTCCGCGCGCAATGTATTCTTTTAAAAGATCATTCTGTATAGTGCCGGAAAGTTTTGTAAGATCCGCATTTTGCTTTTTTGCAATTGCAACATACATCATCAGCAATATCGCTGCAGTAGAATTTATTGTCATCGATGATGTAATATCAGCAAGTCTGATTCCTTCAAACAATGTCTCCATGTCTTCAAGGGAATCAATCGCAACCCCCGCTTTACCGACCTCTCCTTCACTCATCGGATCGTCACTGTCATATCCGATTTGAGTAGGCAGATCGAAAGCAACTGATAAGCCCGTAGTACCTGAATTTATAAGAAATTTATATCTCTCATTTGATTCCTCCGCAGTCGCAAAACCCGCATACTGCCTCATCGTCCAGAGTTTCGATCTGTACATTGAGTTATGAACACCTCTCAGAAAAGGAAACTCTCCGGGGTCAGGGATTTTTTTCGGATCATTAAGATATGCAGGAATTTCAATCCCTGAATCGGTTTCAAAATTTTCTTTCCTTAATCTAATTTCCTTTTTCAAACAGTATTCATTTTAATTTCACCTATAAAAAGTTTTTGTCCTTATCCGGAATTTATTTTACCGGCTTCTGAAATTCAGGAGCAAGCCTTACTATCATAGTGTCAGAATATAAATTATAATAATTACCGGATTCTTTTGATCGGAATTTTTTATCATCGACCACAACTATTTCCCATGTGTTCTTGTCCCAGAATTTTGGCTGGTCTTTCAGAGTAATAAGATATGTTGAATCATTTACCTGTTCACTTTCAAATAAAGACTTATGGAACATTGGCATTCTTTCATCTTTCATGATATAAAAAATTGTGTCTCCTTCAAATGCTGCTGTGAATTCATATACACTGTCCTTATATAAATATACTTTCCCTTTCAAAGCATCAAAACTGTTATTACAGCCGGATAATATTACCATTCCTAAAAGCAATGTTAAAATTATTTTCGCAGCTGTTGGTGCATTTTGTTTTTTTGTATTCATTTTAATTTAATTAATTTCAAATTTTTAATTATTAATTTTTAATTATTAATTTTCAATTTGCAGAATCAGTCTGTAGGCTGATTCTACATGACGATTCCGCCGTCAACACAAAGCGTCTGACCGGTAATATAATCCGCATCGCCGCCTGCAAGGAATTTCACTGCTTTGGCAATGTCTTCACCTTTTCCGAATTTTTTTAAGGGTATCATATTCATGTAAGTCTGTTTTACTTCATCAGATAATTTATCTGTCATTTCCGTTTCTATAAATCCGGGTGCAACTGCATTCACGGTAATATTTCTTGATGCAAGTTCTTTTGCAATGGATTTTGTAAATCCGATCACGCCTGCTTTTGATGCGACATAATTTGCCTGTCCTGCGTTTCCCGTTATTCCGACTACTGAAGTAATATTAATTACCCTGCCGTATCTTTTACTCATCATGTTTCTCGTAACTGCTTTTGTCATATTGAAAACTCCTTTGAGATTTGTATCAAGTACAGCATCCCAGTCATCTTCACTCATTCTCATCAGCAGTCCGTCTTTTGTAATGCCTGCGTTGTTTATTAATACATCTATTTTCTCATGATCTTTTATTATGCCGTCCACCATTGCCTGCACAGATTTCATATCAGACACATCACATTTAAAATGCATTATTCCTTTTGAATCAAAATAAGCATCATCAATGGAATTTCTGTATGTCACAATTACAGTCGCACCTTCATCTGAAAATGATTCAGCGATAGTCTTTCCAATCCCTCTTGATCCGCCTGTTATTAAAATTACTCTGCCTTTAAAATCTGCCATTATTATTTTTTATAAAATTTATTTGAACATTCTCTTATTTTTTTTAGAGAGAAGTGAATTTAACTAAGATTCTTAATATCCTCTGCTGTCCCGATATTAAAAACTTCCACATCTGGGTTAATCCTTTTTATCAATCCTGTAAGAACTTTCCCCGAACCGATCTCATAAAACTTTTTCACATCAAGACCTCTGATCATATTTTCAATTGATCCCTGCCATTTTACAGAAGACATAAGCTGTCTGTAAAGTGAATTCCTTATTAAATCGTCTTCAGTAACCGGCTCTGCATCTACATTTGCATAAACAGGAATCAGTGAATCATAAACTTCAGTCTGTTCAAGTGCGACTTTTAATTCCTCAGCAGAAGATAACATAAGCTCCGAATGAAACGCACCGCTTACCTGAAGCTCCTTCACCATTCTACTGTTGTAAGGTTCTTCTTTTGCAATAATCATTGCGCGGTGAACAGCATCGACATCTCCTGAGATTACGATCTGTCCGGGAGCATTATAATTCGCAGGCTGAACGATCTGATGTTCTTTTGCTTTTTCACAGATCTCGTCAACCTGCTCAGGTGAAAGCCCTATCACAGCAGCCATTGTGCCCGGTCTCCGAAGTCCGGAAACTTTCATCAGCTCACCTCTTTTTTTTACAAGTCTCAGTCCATTCTCAAAAGAAAATGAACCTGCATAAACATTTGCTGTGTATTCACCAAGTGAATGACCTGCAGCAGTATTGGCAATAAGCTTATCGCCGATGAGCTTGATCAATATATAAGAGTGAACAAAAAGTGCCGGCTGTGTAATGTGAGTTTGTGTAAGAATATCTGCAGGACCTTCAAAAGAAATAGTACTCAGCGGCATTTCCATTATCTCATCTGCCTTTTTATAAATTTCTTTTGCCAGATCAAAATTATCAAAAAGATCTTTTCCCATCCCGACAGTTTGAGAACCCTGCCCGGGAAAAACGAATGCAATTTTACTCATTAATATAGTGTGTAATTAATTTTAGACAAATTAATTATTTTAATGTGTTAAATCAATTTAGGAATGATAAGCATTGGAGAATGGAAGTGAAGGTAAAATGAAGAAATTTGGAATAAATTAAAATTTAGCAGCTTCAAATTCATAATGCATTAAAAGTAAATTACTGCTATCTAAAAGTACCATAGAAACTGTTTCACCTTTGTGATTGCAAAATTCAGCTTCATATTTATAATCTGATAAAATTTCAACAATAGTTCCTACCTGACCTTAGAATAAATTCTTATCTGGAATATCTGTCAGTAAATTAATTACATCTGTGTCAGTTATTTTTATTAATATTTTTTAGATTAAGTCGTCTTCAAAATAATTTTAAAAATCTCTGAAAATTTATTTTAAACTTAACATTGCTTTAATTTCAATGAAAGTAAATAATGACATTTTTATATTTGATGAAATAAAATTCGAGAAATATTTGAGTAACTTGAACTTGAAAATAGATACCTGTAATTTATTCCCATTAAATTAATTTATTCTTTAAAATAAAATCCAATGAATTATTATTTCATCACCGGTACAGGCAGAGGAATCGGCAGAGCACTTGCAGAGCATCTTTTGCAAAATGAAAATAATTTCGTCTTTGGTCTTTCAAGATCGAATGAAATTTCTCATGAAAATTTTCAACACATTCAAATTGACCTTAATAAAGTAAATGAAGTAAAGAACTATGAGTTTCCCGAAGTAAAAAATTCTGAATCAATCATCTTAATAAATAATGCCGCTTCATCAGGAGAGGTAAAACATCTCGGCAAGCGAGATCAGGATTTGATCATCAGTGATTATAATGTTAATATTATCAGTCCATCCTTAATAATGAATAGTTTTTTAAAAAGTTATCAGAATGAAAATTGTAAGAGGGTCATACTTAATGTAAGTTCAGGTGCAGGTAAAAGAGCAATCGAATCATGGAGCATTTACTGCTCATCGAAATCTGCACTGGAGATGATAAGTGAAGTGACTGCTTTAGAACAAAAGCTGAAACATTCCGATAATCCTGTTCATATATTTGCAGTCGGACCCGGTGTAGTCGATACAAAAATGCAGGATGAACTTAGAAAAGTTAATCCGGATGATTTTAGTATGGTGGGACAATTCATAGAGTTTAAAGAAAAAGGAGAGCTTGCCGATCCGAAAGATATTGCAATAAAATTAACACAGATAATTGCTGATCCGGATAAGTTTGACAAAGTAAGTTTTAGTGTGAAAGATTTTTAATTCCGCATCCCCAGAGTCCGAAGAGCACGTGACTCTGCGGAAACAAAAAAGTTTATCAGGAAAATTATTTAATGGATTAAATTGTCAAAATTTTATTCGAATCATTTTTTCTCTTGAAATAATTACTCAGATATTTAACATTAAAGGAAATTTAAAATAAGTATCATGATAAAAATTATTTTTACTTTCTGCTTTTTAATCACTTCAAATTTTGTTTACTCAGATAATCCGAAATTTCATTTTGAACTTCAAAATAAGATCAATGAAGCTTCGGATAATTCTACATTTCCTGTATATATTTTACTCGACGAACATCTGACTTTACAAGACTTTTCGGATATAGAATATAATACTTCAAAAGAGGAAAGAAGAAAAATTGTAGTGGACAGACTAAAAAATTATTCATCGAATTCTCAGAGAAATATCAGAAATTTTCTTAATTCAAAAAAATCTCAGAGAGCAATTGATGATTTTGAAATTCTATGGATTACAAATTCAATTATTACTGCTGCAAACGAAGATATTCTGAATGAACTTACAGAGTTTGAAAATGTAAAGATGATCTGCTATGATGCTACACATCCGGTAGAAATGCTTTGGGATACAAAACCGATCAAAGCTCCATTTATTGGGTCAGATCAGATGCAGAATTCTTCAAGTCCTCCTCAGCCTGGGATAACTCTGATGAGAGCTGATCAGGTTTGGGCTCTTGGAAATAAAGGACGAGGAGTGATAGTCGCAAATTCAGATGATGGATTTTGGTGGAAACATCCTGATCTTGTAAATGGAATCTGGCAGAATCTTGGTGAAGATGCAAACAATAATGGCATGACAGTATTAATTCAGTCCGGAACTTCTTCGACATTTGATCCGGCAGATATAAATGGAGTAGATGACGACGGAAACGGAAAAGTAGATGATTTTATAGGATGGGATTATACTACAAATAATTATAATATTACAACAGGTTCTCACGGCAGCGGTACACTTGGGCAGGTAGTCGGCGATGGCACCGGTGGTACACAGACAGGTGTTTCACCTGAAGCAAAAGCTATTCTGCTGAGAAATACTGCAGGGGAATCTGCACAGTGGGCGGCTTTTCAATATGCAGTCGAAATGGGAGCGCATGTGATTACAAGTTCTCTGAGCTGGAAATGGTATTTCGCTCCAAAGCCAAATTATTCACAAATGAGATTAGTCACAGACATGTCACTTGCAGCGGGTGTTGTTCATACTAATTCTACAAGTAATGACGGCGGCAGCTCCAGTGCACCGATACCTTTAAATATTTCAACTGCCGGTAATTGTCCTCCGCCATGGCTTCACCCAGAACAGATAAAAGTTGGCAATGTCAGCGGAGTGATCGGAGTCGGAAATGTGACTGCCTCCTCAGATATTATTTCAACTTCATCACCATACGGACCTGCGACCTGGGGCAACTGGAATCTCTGGGGTACTTACACTTATCCTGTTGATCCGGGTCATATGGATTATCCTTACAGCAGAACCAGTCCAGTCGAACTTCCTGACTCAATGGGATTATTAAAACCTGATGTATCTGCACCCGGAAACGGAACGACATCGACTTCAGTAAGTTCGGGTTCAGGTTATAGCAGTTTCAGCGGAACATCTTCAGCTACTCCGCATACTGCAGGTTGTGTAGCATTAATGCTTTCTGTAAATCCTGAGATGCTGCCTGCAGATATTGATCAGGTACTTGAGCTTACTTCAGTGGAAAAAGGTGCTCCCGGAAAAGATCCAAGATATGGAACAGGAAGGATCGATGCACTTGCAGCTACTACTTCTCCGAAGTTTACTCTTGAAGGAATAAATGGAGGTAATGGTTATATAATCAATGGTGTCTTAAATCCAAACGACACTGCAAAAGAACTTGTAGGTTTTAAAATTTCAACTGACGTGAATCCAATGATCGGATCGCTCAAATCAATGACGTTATATAAGTACGGAACAGCTGACGAAACCCACATAACTTCCTTTGATATCTATTGGGATAAAGATGGGAATAATCTGATCAATACTGGAGATATATTACTTCGCTCAGTTCCATATTCAATCGAACCTATTGTTTTTGATTCTTTAAAATTTAAGTTTAATAATATTCAAAGGAATTTAATTGTAACTGCAAGAACTACAGCAAATGTATCCAATCATTTCATTTATTTAGAATTGTATGGAACAAGTGATGTAGCTGCATATTACACTACAACACCATTTGCAACTAATTTCCCATTCTCCGGTCCGACAGGAGTAGAAAATAACAACACTGTTTCAGTATTGAATTATTCTCTGTCTCAGAATTATCCAAATCCATTTAATCCTGCAACTATAATAAATTATACTGTAGCAAAAGATGGTGACGTGAAGTTGAAAGTTTTCAATGCTCTTGGAAAAGAA
>Ga0073903_10001908_pt1 | contig 10725 bp, 8 predicted proteins | sample KloWWTKNB14_bulk_FD_66665 | JGI IMG/M metagenome (GOLD analysis project Ga0073903, IMG submission 66665) | Active sludge microbial communities from Klosterneuburg, Austria, studying microevolution and ecology of nitrifiers - Klosterneuburg... | ecosystem: Engineered > WWTP > Aerobic digester >... | reverse complement strand
CGAGTCAAATGCGGGCAACTCGGTGGGCTGACACCCACCGCTCGCCAAGTTATGCCCCAGGACTTACGCATCGGTGCTTATGTAGCCGGATTCGCCAGAATTCGGTCAGCAAAATCCGGAAAATCCCGAAGTCTGGCGACTCCGGCTACGGGAAAAAGTGAATGTGGCGCTGTCCAATCAGGTTGGCAATTCGTAGCCGTTTCGTCGTTCTCGCGACAGCAGCAGGTTGCCTTCGTCACAGTTCGTGAACCGCTCCGCAACGGGATCCCACTTGAGCGATTTGCCGACCTGCCCGACTTGCCTCGCGATGTTCACAAGGTAACAAAGCGTCGAGCTTCGCTGACCATATTCAATGTCGGCATGGCACCGCCCGCGGTCCTTGATGCGCTCGATCCAGTTTCGGATATGCGGTTCATTTTCACTCACCGTCAGCGGGCCGGGATTGTCCGGGCTCTTCAGTAACTCGGCAGGATTCGCGGCGATCTTGTCACGGTTGATTTCGATCTTGCCATTTTCGCCAATGAAGATACAACCCAGTCCCGGTCCCCAATCGCCGTCCAGTTGCAACTGCAACTCCGTCCCGTTCGCATAGCGCATACGGATTTTACCGCGAGGCCCGATGACTTCCTGAGTCATGCCATAGTACTGAGCACCGGTCTCGTCGTCTGTTGGCTTGCGAGGATCAAATTTGCCACAGCTCATCTCGATGGACGGTTCTTCCAGCACAATCTCAACCGGCCCGGTCTCGTCGGTTCCCAGGCCACGCTGAATCTGATCGTAACTGTGTGCGCCCCAACCCGTGACGCCAAAGCACCTTCCGCCGCCATCGTAACCATCCCAGCTCGGCCAGCCGTAGTGCAATTGACGATGGTATGGCCGCAGAGGCGCTTGGTTGGTCCACGTGTCCCACCACGAATCACTTCCTCCCTCCGGCAGCGGCTGCTCCGGTTGCAAAGTCCAGGGAACCGGCCCGACGAAATTCGGAGCCAACACGGTCTTGATCTTCCCAATGGCTCCGTTCTTCACAAGGTCACTGGCCCAGTTGTTCAAGGGAATGGACCGTTGTTGCGTTCCGACCTGCGTCACACGACCGTACTTTCGTGCAACCCGAACCATGTGACGACCTTCGGCGATGGTGAGTGCCATCGGCTTTTCGATGTAGGCATCCATACCAGCCGCCATCGCGTGGCAGACGACCCAGGCGCGAGCGTGCGTCGTGGTTTCCACCATCACTGCATCCAGGTTCTCGTTTTCGATCATCTGGCGAAAATCTGTGTACGTCTTCCAGTTCTGATCTTTGCCCACTGACTTCTGAAACGCATCAATGTGTGGCTGGAAACAATCGCACACCGCGACGATGCGCATCTCGGGAATCCCCAGACAATCCTGCGCGATCGTGCGACATCGCCCGCCCAAACCGATGATTCCAACATTGACGCGATCGTTGGCACTCGGCACCGGGCGTCCGAGAACGCTGGAGGAAATGAACAGTGGCGATACCGCCGCCGCAGCCTTGAGAACCGTTCGCCGAGAAACTTGTGTGTTTGTCATCGTTTTCTCCACTGGATTGCTGCACTAAACTGCACAATATAAGTCGAGATTATAGCCTCATGCGGTGTTCTTCGTCAATTGTCCGGATGGCTGCAGCGTGAGCGGTAAATGCGCAGGCCGTGAAGAGCATGGTAAAGCGTTCCACCTTCCATCGGAGCGGACTGGATGTCCAGGATCATCAGCGAGAGAGCGTTGGCCGCGTCGCGAACCCAGTCCGCCTGCAACTGCTCATCCGGCAGGCTGGACGCCAGCCACTCCAGAATGTGTCCGGTACTGCTGATGCGTTGCTTCATGTCGTCCACATCTGCCGACCCACGGAAAAATTCTGTCGAGAACGAACCGTCCGGGTTTTGCAGCTCCTGAGCTCGGTCTTGATACCGCCGAGTCTTTTCGGCAACCTCCTGCCAGACGCCCGTGACGGCCCCACCGTTCCTGACATGCAGTTGATAAACCCAATCCAGGCCGAACAGACGGTGAGTTCCGCCGCAGGCCGCCGCCTCAATGTCCTGATCCAACTCATAGCGCACCAGATCCTCGAAACGCAGCGACTCGCCAAAGCGATTGGTCCACTGCGCATCCGTTCCCAGGCATTCACCGATGACGATGATGCTCCAGCTCAGTTCCTGGTCCTCGGTTACCCGCACCCGCGACTGCGCATGGCGGACAAAATCCATCAGCGTGTACTGTTTGCCATCGACGACGAATGGATGATCGGGCGGCAGGCCCACCTGCAGCATTTCCGCCACGAACTGGTCCATATGTCCTTGTCCGACAAACATGGGGCCGTTTTGGACTTCCAATCCGTCTGGCGTAGGAATAAACCGCATGCCGCGCACTTCGCCTCCGCCACTGATCGCATCGATTGCGGATACACGGCTTCCGGTCGCGGGATCAACCAGCGTGAGGTCGATGCCGACGCCGAGCAGTCCATGCAGAACTGTCCAGAAACCGTGACTCGTCTGCACCTCGCGCTGCTGGACCTGATCAATGGCTGCATCGATCCGTTGCCGCAGCCCGTCGGGAATGTTGACGCTGTTCCCGAGTATCTTCGGATCCTCAGACTCATCCACCATTTCGGGCAGCACCCCCACTTCTGTTTCGGCAGGTGACACGTTGTTCATCGAGCTGTTGGACGACGACTCACCGACCGGCGCGCAGCCTGAAGAAACCAGTCCGAGCAGCGCACTCATGATCACCAGCCATGAGGGAATTCTGTGAGCAGCGGTGATCGATCGAACGAGTCTGAGTCGTGCGCGGATGCGGTGCCATTCGCACGGAGTCAGGAAGCTGAGACAGCCGACGAACAGGACGGACCCGAACAGCGGCAGTTCGTAGAGCCATACGCATCCGAGACATCCCACGAAGGCTCCACCGAGCAGCAATTTTCGACAGCGAGGTTTCCATGCAAAGGCGGGAAAGGCGATCTGCCAGGCCAATACGGCATAAGCGGCAAGGCTGAGAACGGCCAGCAACGCGACATCGTGATTGCTGTAAGTCCGCGCGTCTTTGATGGTGGCGGACAAGGGCGGATAAAGCGGATACCACAACGCCACGCCTGCCCACCAGTCGCCGAACTGCAGTTTGTGCAGTCCACTGGCAACAATCGTCATGGCTAAATGCACCTGCAACAGGCGTAACGCGACATTCGCCGCCACGCTCACTCGAACATCCCGCGTGTCTGGCGCTGGTCGGTTGAAGAAGAGAATCTGCTCGCGGCTGCCCAGCCAGCGAGCTGCCATCGATTGGCCACGATCCGTCTGGTTGAGAAAGAGGTAGCCAATCATCAGGTAGAAACTCAACAGCACCAGCAAGCCATCGGCGTCGTAAGCGAATGCCGGATTTGCCGTGAACGAGACAGCAATCACCCAACTGGCGATGGCCGTCAAACGTGTGGCGATCCCCAGCGTAAACAGCATCAGAACCACGATGGCGACCGCACACATCACCTTCAGCAACAGCGAGTTCGTGCCGCACAGGTAGAGAATCGACCAGCCAAACTGAGGCTGCGTCTCAAGCGGCAGACGAGCGGCTTCACGATATGCGTCCTGATCGAACCATCCGTCCAGACCGAACAACGCCTCGGCGTGACCGAACATCGGCAACAGCCACGCGATCAACAGCAAACCTGCGAGAACGCGCAGCGCGTGCAGCCCCACCGGATCGATCGGACGAAACCAGAATCTGACCCACGACTGCGCAGCACCGAGCGACCCTCCGTCCGCCGTTCGCGCGGGATCAGTGCCTGAATCTCGACGCGCGACTTTTTCAACCTGGTGTTTTTTTTTCAATCGGCGAACGTCGTTCACTCGGCAAACTTCCCAAAGTTAGAGACCAGTGTACCAGCAGACTCGTCAGCTGGCGGGTCAGAAAGGAACATGATCGCTGGTGGGATCGCTTCCTGTGTGTGGCGAATGATTTCGACTCTGGCAGCTCCCTGAGTGCGGCAAAGATATCTGGCCATCGACCGCGCCAACAGCAGAGACTTTTCTGACGGGCCAAAAACCGGTCGCTCGCGCGGAATCAAATGTTCAGCCACGTCGCGAAGTTCAAGTCCACCGTTGGAAGATACCTCCCAAATCGGTGTCGTCGAGGCCGATTGGCCGGGTGCAGAAATCATTTCTCCCTCAGGCGGGGCGATCGGAATGTCGTCCGCCAGCCCACGAACCAGCAGACTTTGTCGATGCCGGATCCACCAATTGCATTCGGGATTAGGCAACGTGAATGTCGTCAATGGGTGACCGTTAGCGTCCTCAAGCCGCAGTTCCAGGAACACACCGCGCCGCGCCGGATCGTCGCTGACGTGATGGTCATGCTGCGCCATCCCGAGGCTCTGCAGATACGACCGGGGAATAAGAGTGTTCAGCGAGTAGGCGAACTGTGGCGGCGTTGACAGACTGGTCCCGTCCGCCGTGGGCCATGGCCCGCTGGGAACGGCAAGGATCATTGCCAATACGGCCAACAGGTGACCGCTGATCACCACGCTGAAAATGGCGAGCTGCCAGGTCGGCAGCTCGCCGCAACTTTCGTCATGTTCATTCATTAACGAGATGCCACCAGGGAATCGCTGAAGTCGAATTTCAATTCGTAAGCTTCGCCGCCATGCATGTCAATTCGCTTTTCCTGAACAACCTGCTGCCCCCCGCGTTCCACAACGACTCGCACCAGATAGTTAGGCCACACTTGTCCGGTGGCCAATCGTGAAGTGCGGAAAATGCGTTGCGATCCCGCAGCAGGAGTCTCTACGCCCTGAAGACTCACCTTGGCATCCGCAGGCACCTGCAGCGTAAGTTGCGTTTTCTGAGACGTTTTGTCCGGCGCAGATCCAGCCACGGACGAGGAAGCCACACGTGCCGGTGCCGTTGAAGCAACGGTACCACCGTAGCTGCCAGCGCTGGTCGCTGTATAACAACCACTGTAGCAACCACTGCTTCCGTAGCACCCGCTGCCATAGCAACTGGTCCCGTAACAACCACTGCATCCGAAGCAACTGCCCGAGCAAGCGCACTCTGTAGCATGACGTGACCTCCTGCGAGGTGTGCATCGTCGAGCAGCACCGCCATGGCAACGTGCGTTGCAGCCCCCGCAGCCATTGCAGCCTTCGCAACCGTAGCATCCCGAGCAGCCGTAGCAACTCGATCCACCGTAGCAGCCAGAATCACCCGCACAACCATAGCAACCCGATCCACCGTAACATCCCGCACAACCATAGCAACTCGATCCGCCGTAGCATCCCGAGCAGCCGTAGCACGCACTCGCACTGCCGTAACATCCCCCAGAAACACCGTAGCAACCAGCAGCCCGGCCGAAACAGCCGTGTCGCCCCCAAGCATGGGCATCGCTCGAACCGAACACAATTCCCAAGGCAGCCAACGCAAAAGCCACCAAAACTCGTTTTCCTCTCATCGCTCTCTCCTTTTACTAAACAGGAATGTCAACCGAAACACCGCGTGTTGTGCGGAGACCCCAATCTACTGAATTCAGTATTCTTAAAACAAGTCAACAGGACTCGTGTTTAACTTATTTTTTGTTTCTGTATCATCTTGTTCATGTTTGTTGATCTTTTTTGACTCGCATTTGCCACCAACCGTGGGCAGTGCAGTGCGTCGATTGCCGGTTTCAACTCCGTCGGAACGATCGGATCCAACTGAAAGGTTTTTCATGAGTCACGCATGTCGATCTGGCGTCCTGCGTATCAGCCTGTTCATTGCGGCGATGTCGTTCACCGTATCATCGTTGGCCGAGGATGACCCTGGTTTCACTTCGATGTTCAACGGCGTCGATCTGACTGGCTGGGAGGGGCAATCGGGATGGTGGTCAGTTCAGAGCGGCCTGCTGACTGCCGAGAGTACGGCGGAAAAACCGTGTACTCGTTCGCACTATCTGTACTGGACGGGCGGTGAGCCAGCCGACTTCGACATGCGCTGTCGTTTCCGCATTTCCGCTCACGGCAATTCGGGAATTCAGTTTCGCAGCGAACGTCGTGACAACTGGGACACGTGGGGTTATCAGGCGGACATGGACGGCGCAGGCGAGTACATGGGCTGTCTGTATCAGCATGAGCGAGGTTTGGTGTCTCAGCGCGGACAGAAAGTGCACATCGACAAAGAGGGAAAAAAGACAATCACCACATTTGCCGATGCGGCCGAACTGTTGAAAGATATCCATCGAGAACAGTGGAACTCGTATCGCGTCTTAGCCAAAGGGCCATGCATTTCGATGTGGATTAACGATGTGTTGATGTGCGAGGTCGAAGATCATCAACCGCGACTGAGCCTGCGGCGCGGGATCATCGCTCTCCAAATGCATCAGGGACCGCCGATGAAGATTGAATATTCCGACATAAAGATCAAAGTTGATTCAACACCGTAGGTTGGACATTCCTGTCCGACTGATACACGACGGGCAAGAATGCCCATCCTACCCACGAACGAAGATTTGACAAAACACTAAGGATCGCTCACTTCATATCCGACTGCTATCTATCGAGCGATGCTCAATCAACAGCCTACTCGCCAGAAAAGACGTCAGAACCGACCACTTAAAGTAGACATCACCTCTCACTCTTTTCGGGATACCGCCATGCCTCGCTCAGTGATAACCTCGGTCGATCCTGTCTGCCCGTTGCGACCAGACCGTTCCGCTTCGGTCACTTCTGGCGGACATGCTCCGAATCCGTCCTTCGCACGTCGGGCATTCCTGCGGCGTACGGCGGCGGCTGCGGCAGGTGCTGTGGCTGCTCCCTTGTTTATTCCGTCGAGTGCGTTGGCGGCTCCGGGTCGCCCCGGTGCGAACGATCGCATCAATGTGGGTTACATCGGTGCCGGTCGTCGCGCAGGGCAACTGCTGGATCTGCCTCCGGAGGCAAGAATCGTGGCGGCAGCGGATGTCCAGCTTTCGCGAGCCGAAGCGGTCGCTCAGCGGTATGGCGGACGTGCGTACCAGGACTATCGCGAGTTGCTGGATAGCAAAGATGTGGATGCCGTGGTTGTCGCGACGCCCGATCATTGGCATGCGTTGCCGAGCATTCATGCGTGTCAGGCCGGCAAGGACGTGTACTGTGAAAAGCCGTTGACCTTAACGATTCGCGAAGGTCGACAAATGGTTGACGCGGCGCGAAAGTACAAACGTGTTGTGCAGACCGGTAGCCAACAACGCTCGATGGTCGCCAATCGAGTTGCCTGCCAGTGGGTTCGCGACGGACATCTGGGCAAAGTCATCGAAGTCATCGGCAGCAATTATCCGAGTCCATGGCATTGTGATTTTCCAACGCAGGACGTTCCTGATGGACTCAACTGGGATTCCTGGTGCGGCCAAACGAAGCCGCGTCCGTTCCACAACGATATCTTCATTTCGCGATCCAACCCCGGCTGGATTTCGTTCCGGGATTACTCCGGCGGCGAGATGACCGGTTGGGGCGCGCACGGTCTGGATCAGGTCCAATGGGCACTGGGGATGGATGAATCGGGACCGGTCGAAGTCTGGACTGAAGGAGTTCCGTTTGATCCACCGACGTATGCGAAACCGGAACCACGAGCACGCGGTGAGAAGCCCGGCACCTATCCTCAGGTTGTGTATCGGTATGCCAACGGCGTGCAACTGCGTTTGGCCGATGGCCCGCCCGGAGGCGCGGTGTTTGTGTGCGAACGCGGCAGGATCACCATCGACCGTGGAAATTTCGAAATTGATTCGCCGGACTTGGAACGAGAACTGCGCAAGTCCGTGGATTTGAAACCGGAACCCGGCAACGAGCATTTGCGCAATTGGGTTGCATGCATCAAGTCGCGGGAAACGCCCGTTGCTGATGTCGAGATCGGACATCGTTCAGCGACGGTGTGCCACCTGGGCAACATCGCTCGCGAAACGGGACGCAGATTGCAATGGGATCCATTGTCCGAGCAATTCGTGAATGATGATGTCGCGAACACGTTGGTGTCACGCGAGCAACGTGCGCCGTACCAAACGGATATCGTATGATGGATGCAAGCTGTCCAGGTATCACTCGCCGAAATTTTATGGCTGCCACTGCGGTCACGACCACATTGGCGATGTCGTTTCCGGGTGAGGTTCTGGCTCAGAAGTCACCTCAGGAGTCGAAAGTGAAGATCGCCGATGTCAAAGTCTTCCCCGCACACTATCCCATGACTGGCTACTTCAAGTTCTTCAGTGGCGCGGGTGGTAAAGCTGGTCGCGCCGTCGTGTTCGTCAAAGTCACTGCGGACGAAGGCACTGTCGGCTGGGGGCAAAGTGTTCCGATCCCAAAGTGGAGTTACGAAACACTCGAAACAGCCACGATCGTACTGCGAGATTACTTCGCGCCAGCGGTAATCGGACTGGACGCGACGGACATGCACGGGCTGCAGTTGGCGCTGGACGGAGTGCTCGCCAATGGCTTCTCCACCGGCATGCCGATCTCTCGCGCGGGGCTGGATTTGGCGCTGCATGACCTGTCGGGAAAACTGCAGGGCAAATCACTCGCTCAGCTTTGGGGACGCGAGCGCGGCGAGCCACTGACGCTGAGTTGGACGCTGAATCCGCAACGTATCGAAGAAGTCGATGCGTTGATCGAAGCGGGTTGGGATCGCGGCTATCGGAATTTCAACATCAAGGTGGCTCCCGATCCGGCGTTCGACGTTGAACTCGCACGACGTGTGAGGAAACGTGTTCCCAAGGGATTCCTGTGGGCGGATGCGAACGGCGGCTACGATGTGGATTCAGCACTGGCGGTGGCTCCGAAACTGGCGGACGCTGGAGTCGATGTGTTGGAATCGCCACTGAAACCCAATCGGATTCGCGGCTATCAAGCGCTCAAACGACAAGGGGCGCTGCCGATCCTGATGGACGAAGGTGTGGTTTCGCCGGTCGAACTGGATGAATTCATTCACTTGAAAATGATCGACGGCGTGGCGATGAAACCATCGCGCTGCGGTGGGCTTGAATCGGCGCGGCAGCAGATTGAACTGCTCCAGCGTGAGGGATTGATGTGGCTGGGCAGCGGTTTGACGGATCCGGATATTTCACTGGCCGCGACCGTGAGTTTGTATGCGACGTATGGATTGCAGAAACCGGCGGCTCTGAATGGTCCTCAGTTTCTGACAGCCGATGTGCTGCAGAAACCACTGGCGATTCGCGATGGTAAAATTGAAGTGCCGGCGGGCTCCGGTTTGGGAATCGAAGTCGATGAAGCTAGGGTGATGGAATTGGTATCTAAAGGTTGAGGAACAACGGGGTCATGCGTTATCTCATTGGAATCGTAATCATCCTGTCGGCGGCAATTGGCCGTGCGGAGACTCCTCTTTCGTGGGCCGGCGATGATGGTTCATTGGCTCTCATGCGTGGTCAGGAGATCGTCTGGCGATTCAACTTCGGCAAGCAACTGAGTAAACCGTATTTCCATCCACTGAATCTCCCCGGTGGCAGGACTCTGACGTGGGAATCGCCGCCCGATCATCCTTGGCACTACGGCCTTTGGTTCTCCTGGAAGTTCATCAACGGCGTGAATTATTGGGAGGAACATCGCGAGACGGGACAGAGCGATGGACGAACCACGTTGCACAATATCACAGCCACGCGGCATTCTGATTTCTCCGCACGATTCGAGTGCGATTTGAATTACCACGTGGCAGATCAACCAGCCGTACTGACCGAGCATCGCGTCATCGACGTTTCGTCGCCGAGTGACGATGGCCAGTACACCATCGACTGGACGGGCACGTTCACCGCCCAGGCAGAGAAAGTCATATTGGATCGCACACCGCTGCCCAATGAACCCGGTGGAGAAGTTTACGGTGGCTACGCCGGATTGTCCGTACGGTTGGCGAAAGCGGCGGCAGAGTTCAAAGTCACCAGCAGCGAACCGCTGGGCAGCGAACAAGCCACTTCGAATCAAATAACCACGAATCAACCGGAACGAATGCGATTTCGTGCCCGTTCAGTCGATTATTCGGGTTCACTCGACGGGACCGACGGCGGTATTACGATCATCGACGATCCCGAGAACGTCAATTCACCGACACCGTGGTACATCATTCGCAACACGAAAACACCGATGACGTTCTTTAGTCCCACGGTGATACAACTGGCTCCGATGACGTTGTCGCGTGGTGATTCGTTTCGCCTGCACTATCAGATCCTCATACACCCCGCCCGGAAAAACCCATGAAACAGGAAAACTCCATGAAACGACGTGACCTGCTTCGTGCCAGCGCCGCCACAGCGGCATCGCTGACATTTCCTGTGGGCTGGAATTCGGCGGCGGACATCAAAAAGCCGAAGCGAGTGCTGTTTCTGACTCGCAATGTCGGCTTTTATCATTCCGTGGTGAAACGCACGACCGACACTCTCAGTCATGCCGAACTTGCTCTGGTGGATATGGCTCAGAGAGTCGGTGTCCAGGTCGAATGTACGAAGGATGGCCGCGTGTTCGACGACAGCCTGGATGAATATGACGCAATCGCCTTCTTCACCAACAATGATCTGACAACTCCGAATCCCGAGCACGAACCGCCGATGTCCGCCGCAGGCAAGCAGCGGTTAATGGATGCGATCGCGGGCGGCAAGGGATTCATTGCCTTCCATTCGAGTTGTGCGTGCTGGCGGACACCGGTGGCCAAAGACGGCGAAACGCCTAAGGTTGATCCCTATCTGGCGATGCTTGGCGGCGAGTTCATCGCCCAC
>Ga0073903_10001901_pt1 | contig 10753 bp, 11 predicted proteins | sample KloWWTKNB14_bulk_FD_66665 | JGI IMG/M metagenome (GOLD analysis project Ga0073903, IMG submission 66665) | Active sludge microbial communities from Klosterneuburg, Austria, studying microevolution and ecology of nitrifiers - Klosterneuburg... | ecosystem: Engineered > WWTP > Aerobic digester >... | reverse complement strand
GAATGCCTGCGCGCGCAGGGGGTGATGCTGGATGTGGCCGGGCGCCGCGTCACCCTGGACGGTGAGGAGGTGACGCTGTCGCAGCGGGAGTTCGACCTGTTGCAGGCCCTGATGCTGAACGCCGGTCGGGTGCTGTCGCGCGAACAGATCGAGCAGCATGTCTACAGCTGGGGCCAGGAGGTGGAGAGCAATGCGCTGGAGGTGCACATCCACCACCTGCGGCGCAAGCTGGGCAGCGGCTTCATCCAGACGGTGCGGGGGGTGGGTTACCTGGTGCCGCGTGAGCTGCCGGCCGGCTGACATCGCCGCCGCACCGACACCGGCCTCTCCATCCTCAGCCGATCCAGCCGTTCCATGATGACCTGGTTCACCCGCTCCTTGCAGGCCAGGCTGCTGTCGATGGTGCTGGGCAGCCTGCTGGGGGTGTGGCTGGCGGCGCTGGTCCTGACCTGGGTGGACACCCGCCACGAGCTGGATGAGTTGCTGGACGGCCACCTGGTGCAGTCGGCCGCGGTGCTGGTGGCCCAGTACAGCAGCGAGCTGGAGGAGGACCACGGAGACGGCGACCCGGCGGCCGAAGACAGCTCTTCCCACCGCCGCGGTCACCGCTCGGACGATCACCGGGCATTGAAGGATGCACCGGTGCTGCACCGCTACGCGCCGCGGGTGGCCTTCCAGGTGTTCCATGAAGGCCGGTTGCTGCTGCGCTCGGCCCAGGCACCCGAGTCGGCGATGGTGCCGTTGCAGCCCCGGCTGAAGGACGGTTTCCACACCGTGCAGCTGACGATGGCCACCGCGGTGGATCGCCAGGCCGGCCGCCGGCACCGCGACGACGCTGCGTTGCCGCTGCTGCGCGAGCCCAGCGAGGGAGCGTGGCGGGTGTTTGTCAGCCGGGGGCAGGCGCACGACCTGCTGGTGATGGTGGCCGAGGAGCAGGCCTCGCGCAGCGACATCCTGCATGCCCTGCTGCGCGGCAGCCTGGGGCCGCTGCTGCTGGCGCTGCCCTTGATTGCGCTGCTGACCTGGTGGTCGGTGCGGCGGGCGGTGGCCCCGCTGCGTGAACTCGACCGCCAGCTGGCGAAACGTCAACCTCAGGACCTGTCACCGGTGAGGCTGCCCGGGGCCCCTTCGGAGCTGGAGCCGGCGCTGGAGGCTCTGAACGGGCTGCTCGAACGCATCGAGGCCTTGATGGCCGCCGAGCGCCGCTTCACTGCCGATGCCGCTCATGAACTGCGCACCCCGATCGCGGCGATCCGCACCCAGGCGCAGGTGGCCCTGGGCGAGGGCGATCCGGATGCGCGCCACCATGCCCTGCTGGCCACGCTTCAGGGCTGCGACCGTGCCGGCCACCTTGTGCAGCAGCTGCTGACCCTGTCGCGGCTGGAGGGCGGCGCCGCCCCTGCGATGGCCGACCTGGACCTGCGCGGCGTGGCCCGGACCGTGCTGGCGGAGCTGGCGCCGCAGGCGCTGCGCCGCGGGCAGTCGATCGAGCTGGAAGCCGATGCGGCCTGCCAGGTGCGCGGCAATGAGGTGTTGCTGGCCGTGTTGCTGCGCAACCTGGTGGACAACGCCAGCCGCTACAGCCCCGACGGTGCTCGTGTGGCAGTGAAGCTGCGTGCGGCAACAGACGCTGTGACGCTGTGGGTGGAGGACAGCGGCCCCGGCCTGGCCGAGGCGGACTGCCAGCGGCTGGGGGAACGCTTCTTTCGTGTGCTGGGCAGCGAGCAGCCCGGCAGCGGGCTGGGCTGGTCCATCGTGCGGCGCATTGCGGCGGTCCACGCTGCGGTGGTGCAGTTGGGGCGCAGTGCCGACCTGGGCGGGCTGTCGGTGCAGCTGCGGTGGCCGGCCGCCGAGGCTCGTCCCTCCGGCCACTGAAAGGCTGCGGCCACCCCACTGCGGGGGCCGGGCCGACCCGAACCGGGGGGAGGGCTGACCGTGGGGCGCGCGGGGCTGCCAGACTGAGGAGGTTGTCACAATCTGTAACCATCATGCCCACCCGCCGATCGGTTGATTCGGACCGCTCCGCCCCCTTCCGCGCCACTCCCGATCTGCGCTCGGCGTGCCGGAGCGTGTGGGTCCTGATGGCTGCGTTGCTGTGTCCGCCAACGCAGGCGCAGGTCCAGACCCTCGCTGCTCCGGCGCCGGCCTCATCCAGAGCGGTCGGCCCGGCGGCATCACAGCCGGCGCAGGCCTGGGTGCGCATCCTGTCGGTGGAGCCGCCCCTGGATCAGGCCCTGCTGCCGGGCCAGCGGGTGGGGATCCGGGTGCGCGTGGCCTACCGGCAACCCGGCAGTGGCGCGACGTTGGCACTGAGTCTGCAGGAGTCGATGCCGGGGGGCCGCCCGCTGGCCGCAGTGGTGCAGGCGGTGGAGGCGGCCGAAGGACAGGCGCTGCTGCAGCTGGAGCTGCGAGTGCCGCGTGTGCAGGAGCTGACGGTGTACGTGCCGCTGTACCTGCACCCGGACGAATCCACCCGCCAGGTCGATGTACGGCGGTGGCGGGTGGCCGAGCTGCCTTGAGCGGTTCCGTCCCGCCTCCACTCCAGGATCAAGCACCCACCCGATACGCATTCAGCCGGGCTTCAGCCTCTCTTTCTTGACGATCGTCAATTCCATGTGGCCAAGGTGTCACGACAATTCGACACTTGAGTGAAATGCTCGGGTATCGGCTCGTGGCGTTTGGGCGTTTGGGCGTTTGGGCGTTTGGGCGATTGGGCGTTTGGGCGATTGGGCAATTGGAGTTGGGCCATGGAAGCAAGAAGCTTCGACGTACCGCGTTACCTCTCGGTGCTGCCGCTGTTTCAGGAGATGACCCCGCCGGAGCTGCAGCGGCTGGCGCAGGGCAGCCGTGTGCGCCGCATGGCCCGGAGCGACACGGTGTTCCGCGTCGGCGAGGTCTGCGACGAGTTCCATGTCACCGTGATGGGGCAGGTGAAGCTGTACGCGCTTTCGCCGGCCGGGCAGGAAAAGGTGATTGAGCTGATCGGCCCGGGGCAGACCTTCGCCGAGGCGCTGATGTTCAGCGACAAGCCCTACATCATCAATGCGCAGACCCTCACCGACACCCTGCTGCTGAGCGTCAGCAAGGAAGTGGTGGTGGGCGAAATCCACCGCGAGCCCCGCTTTGCCCTGCGCATGCTGGCGGGCATGTCCACGCGGTTGCACGGACTGGTACACGACGTGCAGGCCTACTCCCTGCACAGCGGGGTGCAGCGGGTGATCGGCTACCTGCTGCGCGACCTGCCCGGCGAGCTGGATTTCGTTGCCGCCGACGCCAGTGAAGGCCCGGAGGGCTGCTACGCAGGTTGCCAGAAGCAGTGCAACGGCTGCAGCGTGAACCCGGCCGGGGGGTCCGCTGCGGGCGCGGGCTCTGTCGTCCCCGCGCGGGAGCTGCGGGTGTCGCTGCCGGTGAGCAAGGCCACCATCGCGTCAAGGCTGTCGCTCACGCCGGAGTACTTTTCGCGCGTGCTGCATGAGTTGGAGGGGGTCGGCCTGATCCAGATCGACAAGCGCGACATCCGCATCCCGGACCCGGGTCGCCTGGCGCGCTACCAGTTGCAGTGAATCCGTTGCAGTGTGTGTCCGACAGGCCACCGAACCGACCGTCCATGAACTCTGATGACGACCTGCGCATCGCCGAGCTGGCCGATGCACTGATCCAGTCGCGCCGGCACATCGGGCCGCGCCACCTGGTGGAGCCGGCCCCTGACGAGGGTCAACTGCGCGAGCTTTTCACCGCCGCCGCTGCCGCGCCGGACCATGAGCGCCTGCGGCCCTGGCGCTTCCTGGTGCTGGGGCCCTCGGCGCGGGAGCGGCTGGCCGAGTGCTTTGCCCATGCGCTGCGCGAACGGGATGCCGATGCCGCTTTGGACCAGGTGGCGCAGGCGCGAGAGAAGGCTTTTCGCGCTCCGGTGCTGATCCTGGCCATCGCGGACCTGCGCGCCGAGCAGCCCGACGTGCCGCCGTTCGAGCGGCTGGTGTCGCTGGGCTGCGCGATCCAGAACCTGCTGCTGGCCGCGCAGGCCCGGGGCTTTGCCAGCGGCCTGTCCAGCGGGCGGGCGCTGCAGTCGGCGGTGCTGCGTCAGACCTTTGGCGTGCATGAAGGTGAGCAGGCGCTGTGCTTCATCAGCCTGGGCACCGCCACCCGGGTGAAGCAGGCGCGGGGACGACCGGCGGTGGACGAGTTCGTCGCCTGGATCTGATCGGCCTGCGGCAGGGGGAAGCTGTTCCAGTTCAAGGAAGGGGACGCCAGCCTCCGGCAGGATCTGTCCAGGCTTGCAGAGCGCGCCGCCATCCCTTTTGAACGCTCCCGCTGACGGAGAACCGAGATGACCCTGAAGGACCTGATCAAGATTGCCCTGGCTGTGGGCGTGTTTTCCGTGGGTGTGGAGCTCTACGCGGCCGACCCGCTGCTGCCGGCGGCCCGGACGACAACGCCGACCCTGGTGGGGCCGGCGTTGCGTTGAGCGAACGAAACCGCGTACCCGGCGGCACGGGGTGGGATCACTCGATCCGTGTCACCGGATCGGGGTGGCCGGGTCTCGGTGACCCGGACCGCTGTGCCGATCAGTCGTCGCTGCCGCCGCTGGTCAGGCCGAAGATGGCCAGCAGCGACTGGAACACGTTGTACAGGCTCAGGTACACGCCCAGCGTGGCGGTGATGTAGTTGGTCTCCTCGCCATCGCGCACGCGCTTGAGGTCGTGCAGGATGAAGGCCGAGAAGATGCCCACCGCCAGCACCGACAGTGCCAGCATCAGCGCGCTGGACTGGATGAAGACGTTGGCAATGCCCACCACCATCAGCACGATCGCGCCGATGAACAGCCAGCGACCCATGCCGCTGAGGTCGCGCTTGATCACGCTGGACAGCGTGGCCATGGCGAAGAACACGCCGCCGGTGCCGGCGAAGGCCAGCATGATCAGGTTGGCGCCGTTGGACAGGCCGAGCACCGCACCGATCAGGCGCGACAGCATCAACCCCATGAAGAAGGTGAAGGCCAGCAGCACCGGCACACCGGCGGCCGAGTTCTTGGTCTTCTCGATCGCGAACATCAGGCCGAACGAGCCGACCAGGAACACCACCAGGCCGATGCCGGGTGACATGGCGCGCGCCAGCCCGGTGCTCACACCGATCCAGGCGCCCAGCACGGTCGGGATCATCGACAGCGCCAGCAGCCAGTAGGTGTTGCGCAGCACGCGGTTGCGCTCGGCGGCGGAAAGGGTGGGGCTGCCGTAGTACGCAGCCGTCTGGGACAGGGGAGTGCTCATCGACAGGCTCCTGGGTGGGTGAAACGAACGGGGGTGTGCGCTGCGGGTCGGGTGTCGCTCAGGACTAGGTGGCCTGCGCTTCCCGGGCCTGCGCTGCGGCCCGGGCCAGGCGCTTGGCGCGGGCCCGCAGGTTGAGCGCCTCGACCGCCAGCGAGAAGGCCATCGCGGCGTAGATGTAGCCCTTGGGCATGTGCATCTCGAAGGCTTCGGCGGTCAGTGCCATGCCCACCATCACCAGGAAGGCCAGCGCCAGCACCTTGACCGACGGGTGGCGATCGACGAACTCGCCAATCGGTTTGGCGGCCACCAGCATCACGGCCACCGAAGTGACCACCGCGGCCACCATCACGCCGATCTGGTCGACCATGCCCACCGCGGTGATCACCGAGTCCAGCGAGAAGACGATGTCGATCACCGCGATCTGGCCGATGATGGCCCAGAACAGGCGGTTGCCGGTGGCCTTCATGACCGCGGCATCGGTGGCCGGCGGGCCGTCTTCCTCGCGTGCCTCGACCTCGACGAAGATCTCGTGCGAGGCCTTGTAGAGCAGGAACAGGCCGCCGAACAGCAACACCAGGTCTCGCCCGCTGATGCCCTGGCCCAGCAGGTGGAACAGGTCGTCCTTCAACCCCATCACCCAGCTCAGCGAGAACAGCAGCGCCAGGCGCGACAGCATCGCAAAGCCCAGTCCCAGCCGGCGGGCCTTGTCGCGCAGGTGCTCAGGCAGGCGCCCGACCAGGATGGAGATGAAGATGATGTTGTCCACGCCCAGGACGATCTCCAGGGCGGTGAGCATCGCAAAGGCGATCCAGAGGTTCGGATCGAGCAGGAAGTCCATGGTGGCAGGCCGGGCGGCTGGCGCGGGCAAATGAAGGCGATACGATAGGTGTCCAGTGACTTCGCGTAAAGTCGATTTAACGAACAAAAGACTTCGGAAAAATCGAAGTGAACTACAAACACCTCTACTACTTCTGGGCCACCGCCAAGGCCGGCGGCGTGCTGCGGGCCGCGCAGCAGCTGCATGTCACGCCGCAAACCCTGTCCGGGCAGATCAAGCTGCTGGAGGATCGCCTGGGCTGCCCCTTGCTGCGGCGCAGCGGGCGGGGGCTGGAGCTGACGGAGGAGGGGCGCACCGCGCTGGGCTATGCCGACCAGATCTTCGCGCTGGGGGCAGAGCTGGAGGCTGCACTGGGCCGCAATGCGCTGGGTGACGACCGGACGCTGGAGTTCCGTGTGGGCATTGCCGATGCCGTGCCCAAGTCCATCGCCTACCGTCTGCTGGAGCCGGCCCTGTCGGTGGACCGGCCGGTGCGGCTGATCTGCCACGAGGGCAAGATGCCCGACCTGCTGGCGCAGCTGTCGGTGCACCGGCTGGACCTGGTGATCGCCGACGAACCCATGAGCCGGCGCACCAGCGTGCGCGCCTTCAACCACGCGCTCGGCCGCACTGCGATGAGTTTCTTTGCGGCGCCGGCGCTGCGTGCAGGCCTGCGCGGCGACTTCCCGGCCTGCCTGGAGGCCGCGCCGATGCTGATGCAGGGCCGCTCTGCCGCCATGCGTCAGCGCCTGGACCTCTGGCTGGTGGAGCAGGGCCTGCGGCCGCAGGCGGTGGGCGAGTTCGACGACGCCGCGCTGCTCAAGGCCTTCGGTGCCGAGGGGCGCGGGGTGTTCATGTCACCCACGGTGCTGGAGAGCGAGACCTGCGCGCAGTACGGGGTGCAGGTGCTGGGCCGCAGCGCCGAGCTGGTGGAGGAGTTTTACGCCATCTCGGTGGAGCGCCGCGTGACCCACCCCTGTGTGGTGGCGATCACCGAGGCGGCGCGGGCGCAGTTTCTGGACGCCTGATGATCGCTGCTCAAGGTTCACCGGTCTCGAAGCGAAAGCGTGCCACCCGCTCCCCGCCGCCCACCGGAGCCCGCACTTCCAGTACCCAGACCATGGCGCCCGTGACGCAGGCGGTCAGTGCAGTGGCGCCCGTCCAGACGCCATCGCGGCCGCCGACCAGTGCGGTGTGGTTTGGCCCCATGTTCATGGTTTCGCCGTTCAGGTCGATGCCGACGGAGCGGGGCTCGAAGCCGACGGTGCGCAGGTGCAGTGTGATCGGGGTGTCGCTGGGGACGGGACGGGGCGCCAACGTCACTTCCAGCGCGCTGCCGTCTGGAAACTCGGCGCGGCAGCTGCCGAACTGCAGGTTGCAGCTCGCAGGGGGCAGCGCAGTCATCTCCCCCCAAGGAGGCGCCAGCCAACGCTGCCATGCCCACAGGCTGAGCACCACGACCACCCACACGGTGCCGATGGCGGTGGCCCAGCGCACCCGGCGCTGCGGCAGCGGTAGGGACGGTGCGGCGGGTTCGTGCAGGGCAGACCAGGCTTTCATGGCGCGGCGAGCATACGCCCGAAGTTGGGCGCGCAGTGGCTCAGGTGTTGCGCCATAGCACGCCACTGGCCATATTGCAAAAAGCTTGATGTGCTTCAAGGTCCGGGGTTTGCCTGGGGGTCGAGACTGCTTCCTGCGTTGTGACCCGGCAGAACTTCCGCGCAGCGCGTGCGGTCCGGATTTCACATCGAACATTGGAGAACACCATGAAGATCAGCTCGTTGCAACGCTGGCGTCTGGCAACCCTTGCCGGCGCAGCATTGTTGGCCTCCGGCGCTATGGCGGCCGACTCTCTGCAGGACGTGATGAAGGCCCGCGGCCTGAGTCAGCAGGACTTGCTCGCCGCCGCCAAGACCTACGTGCCCACCGGGAAGCGCGACGAGTTCGTGGCGTTCAGCTCGGGCGGCCAGTCGGGTCAGGTCATCGTCTACGCGATCCCGTCGATGCGCATCCTGAAGTACATCGGCGTGTTCACGCCCGAACCCTGGCAGGGCTACGGCTTCGACGAAAACTCGAAGGCCGTGCTCAAGCAGGGGCGCATCGATGGCAAGGACATCACCTGGGGCGATACCCACCACCCGGCGATGTCCGAAACCAACGGCGAAGCCGATGGTCAGTTCCTGTTCATCAACGACAAGGCCAACCCGCGCATCGCGGTGATCGACCTGCGTGACTTCGAGACCAAGCAGATCGTCGTCAACCCGATCTTCAAGTCCGAGCACGGCGGCGCCTTCGTCAGCCAGAACACCGAATACATCATCGAGGCGGCCCAGTACGCCGCCCCGCTGGAGAACAAGAAGTTCCACCCGCTGGAGGAGTTCAACGAGAAGTACCGCGGCGGTGTGACCTACTGGAAGTTCGACCGCAAGGAAGGTCGCATCGACCCGAAGAAGAGCTTCTCGCTCGAACTGCCGCCGTACTCGCAGGATCTGTCGGACTTCGGCAAGGGCCCGTCGGATGGCTGGAGCTTCACCAACAGCTTCTGCTCGGAGCGTTATGTCGGCGGCATCGAGAAGGGCCGTCCGCCCTATGAGGCCGGCTGCTCCGCCAAGGACACCGACTACCTGCACGTCATCAACTGGAAGAAGGCCGCCGAGCTGGTGGCCCAGGGCAAGGCCAAGAAGATCAACGGCCACGATGTCCTGATGATGGAAACGGCGATCAAGGAAGGCATCCTCTTCCTGATCCCGGAGCCCAAGAGCCCGCACGGCGTGGATGTGACCCCGGACGGCAAGCTGCTCGTGGTGGCCGGCAAGCTCGACACCCACGTGTCGGTCTACAGCTTCGAGAAGATCCAGGCCGCCATCAAGGCGGGCAAGTTCGAGTCCAAGGATCCGTACGGCATTCCCGTCATCGCGATGAAGGATGCCCTGCACACCCAGGTGTCGCTGGGTCTGGGCCCCCTGCACACGCAGTACGACAGCAAGGCCTGCGTGGCCTACACCTCGCTGTACGTGGACTCGCAGGTCGCCAAGTGGAACTTCTGCGAAGGCAAGGTGCTCGACAAGATCAGCGTGCACTACAACATCGGCCACCTGATGACGATGGAGGGCGACACCACCAAGCCGGCCGGCAAGTACCTGGTGGCGCTCAACAAGCTGGCGATCGACCGCTTCGTGCCGGTGGGCCCGCTGCACCCGCAGAACCACCAGCTGATCGACATCTCCGGCGACAAGATGCAGCTGCTGTACGACATGCCGCTGCCGCTGGGTGAGCCGCACTACGTGACCGCCATCGCCGCCAACAAGCTCAAGCCGGCGGTGCGCTACAAGGTCGGTACCGACAGTCGCACCGACGAGAAGCACCCGGGTGCGGTCCGCGCGGGTGAGGAGAAGACGGTCAAGAAGGGCAACAAGGTCGAGGTGTTCGGCACCCTGATCCGCTCGCACATCACGCCCGAGACGATCGAAGTGGATGTGGGCGACGAGGTCACCATCCACCTGACCAACCTGGAGCGCGCGCAGGATGAGACCCACGGCTTCACCGTGTCGACCTACAACACCCACGCCTCGGTCGAGCCCGGCAAGACCGTGACGGTGAAGTTCAAGGCCGACAAGGAAGGTGTGTATCCGTACTACTGCACCGAGTTCTGCTCGGCGCTGCACCTGGAAATGCAGGGTTACCTGCTGGTCAAGCCCAAGGGCTGGAAGCCGACCAAGACCACCCTGGCAGCCGGCAGCTACACCGAAGCCGACTACAAGGCCACGGTGAAGAAGGTGGCCGACACCCAGGTGGTGATCGACTCGGTGGTGGCCTACATCACCAGCGTGAACTACAAGGACTTCCCGGAAGTGGTCGCGATGGTGGAAGACGCCTTCGACCAGCTCGGCAAGACCAAGGGCCTGAAGGAGAAGCATGAAGGCTTTGCCGCGAAGAAAGACTGGGAGAACGCCAACCTGTGGGCCGAGCAGATCTGGCAATACCAGGTCAAGACCGCCGACCTCGGTTTGCGGGCCAAGACCTATCTTGAGCAGAATGGGGCCAAGAAGGTCAAGTAATTAACGCAGGTCAATGCTGGTCACAGGGGGCGGATCTACTCTGCCCCCTGTTTATTTTGATGAAAGGAATACCCATGAACCTGAAATTGATTCTTGCGGCTACCGCCGTACTGGCTTTCGCCGCTCCCGCCATGGCCGACGGCAAGGCGCTTTATATGGAAAAGACCTGCATCGCCTGTCACGGCAAGGATGCCAAGAAGCCCTTGACGCCGGAGTACCCCAAGCTGGCCGGGCAGAACGCCAAGTACGCCGAGCGACAAATGCTCGACATCAAGAGCGGCGCGCGCGCCAACGGCAACTCGGCGGCGATGAAGGGTGTCATGCACCTGGTTTCCGACGAGGAAATCAAGGAATTGGCCAAGTACCTTTCCGAGATCAAGTAGGCGGGGGCACCCGCACCGGCGTCGCTCGATTCGATTGAGGTATATCAATGAACGCTAATGTTGTCGATGCCATAATTTGACAATTGACACAACCAGATGAGGAAACCTAAATGTACAAGGCACTGACCCTGGCGCTCTCGATGGCGCTGATTCCCGCATTCGCGCTGGCCGGACCGCCGCCGGAGAAGAAGGCCGGCATCGAATCCAAGGACTACAAATGGAATGCGC
>Ga0073903_10001900_pt1 | contig 10760 bp, 9 predicted proteins | sample KloWWTKNB14_bulk_FD_66665 | JGI IMG/M metagenome (GOLD analysis project Ga0073903, IMG submission 66665) | Active sludge microbial communities from Klosterneuburg, Austria, studying microevolution and ecology of nitrifiers - Klosterneuburg... | ecosystem: Engineered > WWTP > Aerobic digester >... | reverse complement strand
TTTTGTAAGTAACAGTACACCCAATATAGATGTGTTCTTTGACAATTTACAGGTAACGCATAACCGTGGGCCGCTGGTGGAGGAAACGCATTATTATCCGTTCGGGTTAATAATGGCGGGAGTATCGTCGAAGGCTTTAAACAACACTCCAGAAAATAAATACAGATACAACGGCAAAGAACAACAATCAAAAGAGTTCTCTGATGGTTCGGGGTTAGATTGGTATGACTATGGGGCAAGAATGTATGATGCCCAAATAGGAAGATGGAATCACATAGACCCGTTGAGTGAAAAAATGCGGCGTTACTCTCCGTACAATTATGCGTTTGATAATCCATTAAGATATATTGACCCGGATGGCATGAAGCCAACTGATGATTACCAGTTGGGTAGAAATGGTATAGCTGTTAAAATAAGAGAAACTGAAGATAAGACTGACAGGCTATATGCTTCAAAGAAAAATGGAGAAATTGATAGAGCAAAATCTATTGAAATGTCAAAGGGGATTGCAAATAGTGCTGAATTAACTGAAGCAGGTTTGACAGTCAAAGTTAATAATAGCAAAAAAAGTGCTCAGAACCTATTCGAATTTGCAGCGAATAACACTGACGTAGAGATTGCGTTGATTCATATAAAAAACGGGGATAGGTATGAAAGTTATGTGTCAACATCATCTAGCCCTGAGGAGGTTGCCATCAATAGAACATTTTTAATAAATGAAACCAAAGACGGTAAGGTGGTTGAGGAAATTGACCATAGCCACGTAACAGAAGGGCGGATAAGTTTATGGAAACCTTCTGGATTTGATAGCAATGGGAAGATAATTCCTGCGCAAGACGGAGATGCAGCAGCAGCTGCAAGAAATGAACAACGAGTTAATCCCAATATTATTCATAAGGTATACATACCAGATACTGGAGCTTATATCCAATATAACTCAAAAAGAATACTAAAATGATTAAGCATATAGCGCTTTTTATTTTAATAGCAGGAGTTTCATGCAAAACAAGAGTTGATAACACGTTGAGTGAAGTCAAATTTCATAACAAAAAAATTACTGAATTAATTTATAAATATATAGAGACAATAAAAAAAGACGGACGAAGGTTCATGACAGTTATCTGCACTAAAAGCAATGACACAACAAGCTTTATTATGATTGATTCCTATCCAGATAACAGTAAAATTAATTTGAATGGAGTCACAGAAATAAATCAAGTAAAAATATTTTTTGCTCGAGATTGTTTAGAGTCAGAATTTCTTACGTTAACAACAGATAATTCAGAAGAATTAGATAAAGAGGCGGAAAAAATTAATGTTCAAGTTAATGAGTCTGTTGTTAAAATGAGAGAGCCCACTATTTGGGAGTTTTATTTTAAAGGGGATAGTTTATTTAAATATATCCCCTGACGAGTTTTTGTATTTTTTTCTCTTCCAACGTCTCCTCCGCCCCACCCGTAAACTTTCCTGCCCATGTCTGGCGGTGAACAGCATAGTGTGTAGCAGCCGACATTGGGCTTATACGAAGTAACAGGCTTGACTTGAAATCGAGGTTTTCTAATCTAGTATTTTACAACTGATTTTGTACATTGCAGTAAGTTCTTTGAACCGGGTATTATTATCCGTTCGGGTTAATAATGGCGGGAGTATCGTCAAAGGCTTTAAACAACACTCCAGAAAATAAAAACAGATACAACGGCAAAGAACAACAATCAAAAGAGTTCTCTGATGGTTCGGGGTTAGATTGGTATGACTATGGGGCAAGAATATATGATGCCCAAATAGGAAGATGGAATCATATAGACCCGTTGAGTGAAAAAATGCGGCGTTACTCTCCGTACAATTATGCGTTTGATAATCCATTAAGATATATTGACCCGGATGGGATGGCTCCTACTGATTGGATAAGATATGCTGACGAATACGGAAATGACCAAATAATCTGGCGTAAAGATATAAAGAGTCAAAAAGATGCTAATGATTGGGCTGCTTTTGCAAACGTCAATGGAAGTAATTATACAAATGTCAGATATTTAGGAGAAACAAAAGTAGTAGAAAGGGGCTATACGGATAGTGATGTAGAGACAAAGCCCTATCAGTTAAATGCCGACGGAACCGCCACTCAACTAGAATATGGGAAGCCTACAACTACACAAGCTGATCCTGCCAATGCTGAACCACCTACTGACAGGGGAAAAGAGGGCGGAACGGGAGTTTCGAAAGAAGGTGTTGATGGATTTTTAGAAGTAACGGCAACGGGAATTGCGGGTGGTGAACTTGCAATTGAGAAAGGAACGCCGAAAGATTTTCCAGTTGATAAAGTAGCTACAAAAACTCTTGATGTTCTGGGGAAGGCCTTAGGTGTCTACGACGCTACAAATGCTATCGGCGATTTTGTTGATAAGCCAAGTTTCGGAAGAGCAACAAAAGCACTTTTAAAAACTGGGCTAGCAGCATTTGAATTATTTAATAAAGTCAACCCTGTTGTTGGTGTAATTACAACATTAAGTGATGTATTTGGAATTACGGATGCTATTTTTGACTGGTGGTAAAATATAATATATGAAAAGAATAGTTGCATTTATTTACCATATGTTTAATAATGATGCAAAGCAAACAACGCCTTATTTCTCGACTATACTTCTTACTGCATTACTGATTGCAATGCACCTGTATTTATTTATTTTAATCTTTAAAATACCAACTTACGTTTTTAGACCCATAAATTTTGAGAACAGTAAACTAAGAGGGTGGGTTAATACTATAGTTTTTTTTACACCAATTTTAATTTCCCTTTTCTGTTTTTATACAAAAAAAAAATTAGAACTATATGAGTTCAATGAGATTCAACTTAAGAGTGGGCGTAAAAAAATAATTCTATACATGATCGTACTATTATTACTATTAATTTTTTTTGGTCTAAAAAAGGGGGTAGATGAAGGGTTAATTAAACTTTAATTATCCCCACGTTTTCGGTAGACTGTTGAGCGGTTGCCCTTCATCTGCGACGAAGTATCGGCTCTATAAGAGCCGTAAATAATAAAGCACTGGCCTTGGCCAGAATCTTGTTTTCTGTATTTAAAAATAATTTCTTGCCCCGCTCATTCTTCTGAGTCTCTGTTAAAAAGTAAATAGGCATCCAATTCTATACTTCGTTTTCAGCTGATGCCTAACTGTATGACAGGACTTTATATATAGGGTACAGGACGGGTAATACGGTTATCTGGTTCAAAATATTTTGTACCTTTAGAATATGACACAATTAGTAATAGATAAAAAGAAATATGTACTGCTGCCTGAAAAGGAATATCAGGAACTACAAAAAAAAGCAGCATTGAAAACAAGACCGGCAAGATTATTATCAGTAAAAGAAGCCAGGGCATATAGTAAAAAGCTAATTAATAAATGGGCAGCAGAAAAATAAGAATAGAACCTGCTGCTGCCGAAAATATTGCGGCTATCGCCTTATACATTGAATCAAAAGGCTTGTTAGCGACGGCAGAAAAATTTGCTGACAATGTGTATGATTACATTATTAAAATGGCTGATGCAAGAAAAGCGTATCACCTTTGTAAAGAACCCGTTCGGCTTGCGTTAGGCTATAAATGTCTTCCCTACAAAAAGAAGTATACAATCGTCTTTATTGAATCTGCGGATGAACTGATTATTTGTGAGTTTATTTCCTCCAAACTTATTCACTGGTAAATTTGCAAAATACTTACAGCCAGCTCCACCATTGTCGTGTTCCATAAAAAGTGGGAAGCTGCTGTTGTGTCTTACCTAAAACTTATAAATTTTTCAAAGAACCGAAGACTAAGGAGAACTGGGGATTTACTTTTAATCATTAGCAAGCAGAGGATATAAAAAAAGCGTTGCGCTTATAGCAAAAAGTATACTATATGTTATCCATCTCTTTTTGTAGGCATAAATAATCATTAAAATAGCCAAAATGGAAAGTACTGCAAGATAGACGATATAAGTACTTTTTGAGCTGTATATAGAATATGAAGAGAAAAACTCACTACCAAAGGGATAATTACTATTACGTTGGTACAAGTTAGTAATATCAACAATATTCAATATGAGAACTAAAACCGGTATGGCGATACCAAAAAAAAATAAAAATTGATTCACTATTTTCATATATTAATTAATGACTTTTAAACCTTTTGAGGTTGGAGTATTCTGTATTATAACTTGTTTATCTTGAGGGTATATTACTTGTAAATAAACTTTATCAGGGAATTTTTCTCCATTGATTGAACTTCCTCCCAACTTAAATCCAGCACCTGCGGATTGAATACTGCTTCCAACGTCTATACATCCTCGGCTACCCCAAACATCTCCGCCATGTAAAAACATACTACTCCTTCCATAAGTATTAGCATTTTCCGCTTTCAACTCCCATCTTAAAGTTCCCCAAGATTTTTTTCCGCCAGGCCAGTTACCCCTACCAAATTTTCCCAAAAAGCGTTGCTCAGGATTTTTTTGCATGTCCATCTCCCAATCTTGCCATCCAGATGGATTTGTTTTTTCATCAAAAATATAAGTGGAAATTGAATATAATCCTTCAGGTATAGGGCCAAAGTTCTTTTTCTTTTGAGCTTCCTTTGAGTAATCGAATTTTATTTTGTCACCTCCTTCCTCTTCTCCTTTACCTGATACTGCGCCAAAGCTTGTAGAGTTCATTGTTAAATTGCCTTCCTCGTCTTCAGATTGAGAAAACACAGTTAAAGATTTCCCATCAAATCTTAGTATTAATGAACCAAGATTAGTCCAAGTATCCGAACTCCCTTTAAGGCTTTTCTGCTCCCCTTGTTTTCCCTTAATTGCTCTCCATTCTATTGCGCCTGTTGTCTCATTTCTAAACCAATCCTTTCCATCAGGGTCAGTTCTTTTAATTGGATTATTGTCAACATAATTATAAGGGGTCGAAGAAAAATACTTTCCGGCAATTGGGTCAACCACATGCCATCTCCCAATCTGTGCATCGTATATCCTTGCACCATAATCTAACCACTCAAGACCTGAACCATCACTGAACTCCTGCCTTTGCTCTTCCTTTCCGTTATATTTAAACTTATTGTAGGGATTTCCAAATGCTAACGCTTTGCCTGATATCCCTTGCATTATTAACCCGAACGGATAGTAATGCGTTTCTTCCAGTATGGCACTCCTTGTATGTACTACCTGCAGGTTGTCAAAGAACACATTTACGGGGCTCTCATTACTCACATAAATATACACATAACCACTTTTGGCGGTTAAATATTGACAGCAATAACTTTTGCATTAAGGAAATTAACTCTGTTAAAATGAAAAAGGTTAAGTGAAAATCTCTTTTGTTGAAATCTCCATCTTAACCTTATTCTTCCACCAATGTTTTCAATACTTACGGTACCTTTTAGATTTTTCGTACCCATTTCGTACCCAATTGTATAATTATGGTACTAAATAGATATTCGTTTATCTTATAAACCATTGGTTTTCAGTGGAGGTTACCGGAGTCGAACCGGTGACCTTTTGCATGCCATGCAAACGCTCTAGCCAGCTGAGCTAAACCCCCTATTTGGGAGTGCAAATATAGCGGCTGAACTGTAGTGTTCCAAAACAAAACCCCGGGAAATCCGGGGCCAATCCATTTTATGTCAGGAGGCTATTTCTTTTGTTTTCTGTTTCTGTTTTTTGGTTGACTCCCGGATCAGTAATTCGGTAGAAAGTACCCTGGTTTCAAAGTCGGTAACAGGCCGTTTACTTTCTATCAGCTGCAATAATAGGCTGGTGGCAATTTCACCCATTTCAAAAGCCGGTTGTTTTATAATAGAAAGAGGGGGATCTAATAATTCCGTCAGCTCGCTGTTGGAAAAACCAATCAACCCGATATCATCCGGTACAGACAAGCCTTTTGCCTTTAATATTCGCAGGCATCCCGTCGTCAGTTTATCGGCTGATGCAAAAATAGCATCCGGTTTTTGCCGGGCTTTAAACAATTCCTGTACGGCTTCCTCTACTTCATCCATTATCATTCCTCCATGCTGGCAATATTTTACCAGGGCTTCATTTATTTCCATCCCATTATCAGTAAGAGCAGCTTTATAACCGGCCAGACGTTCTTTTGCAATGGATAAAACTGCCGCATTACAAACGGTCGCAATCCGTTTATACCCGCATTTGATAAGATGTGTTGTGGCATCATATGCCCCTTTGAAATTATCGACAATCACCTTGTGTGTTTCAATTTCATCGACAATGCGGTCAAAAAAGACAATGGGCATTCCCCTGTCATGCAGTTCCCTGAAATAGCTTAAATCTTTCGTTTCTGTTGATACCGATATGATCAGTCCGTCAACAGAACGGGAAGTAAGGTATTGCAGGTTCAGCAATTCCCTTTCAGCCGATTCCCGGCTTTGTGAGATGATAACATTATAACCGTTGTTATTGGCGATTGACTCGATGCCATTGATTGCCTGTGAAAAGAAACTATTGGCAATCTCGCAAACAATGACGCCAATGGAACGGCTTCTCCTCTCCTTCAGGCTCAGCGCTATCGGGTTGGGGTGATAATTGATCTTTTCGGCATATTCCAGTACCAGCTTCTTCGTTTCGGGGCTTATTTCGTAGCTGTCCCTCAATGCCCGGGACACTGTAGAAGTAGACAAACCCAGGGCTTTCGCAATATCTTTTATCGTTACAGCTTCAAATTTCATTGTTCAGAACGCTCAACAGTTTAAAAAAGTGATTTTTAAAGTTAGCGATTAAAAACCGTTAAACAGCCAGGTGACTGGCAGCGGTTTATTTAACTTTTAAGACCTGAAAATTATTTTTTTTGCTGCATTTTATCAGGCAATAGAAACAGGTATTCTGCATATAATCATCATTGATTATTCCTTATAAGACAACTCCTTAAAAATGATATCGTTACCGGGAACGATTGCGTAAAAAAATACTTCAAAAAGATTCTGACACATGGAAGTTCTGTGTAGACTTGTTATGGCTAAGACGGACAAAATTCTAAACAATGCTGCCTGATTAGCTAAAACGATTAGAAAACTGCTTGCCGAAAATGAAAAGATTGTACTGCCAGACTTCATTAAAAACTAACAGCCTGGTGCTGCCAGTTACCACTATCGCTACTGCTTTTCCTTCCCGGCCTGCTTGCAATTTTCTACAACACTTATAGTTCATGTAACAAAAAATACCTGTTGACAGGTAGTACCTTTTTTGCAGGAGAATTAAAACTGCCACCCTTTTGAAAACCGACTGGCGGGTAAAACCGCAGGATTTAAAAAATTAAACTTCATTTCAGGTTATCATCAAAAACTGCACTATGATCAGAATGCTAAAAAAAGTGGGATTATGTTTGCTGCTGCTGACAGCCCTATCTCCGCTCAATTCAATTTTTGCACAGGGAAGGCAGATAACAGGTACTGTTACCTCCTCCGAAAACAAACAGCCGGTAGCCAGTGCAACAGTAACGGTAAAAGGCACTAAAAATGCTACCACCACTGATGCACAGGGTAATTACAAGATCACAGTGGACAGCAAAGCCACCACCCTTGTGTTTACCAGTGCTTCTTTCATAGCTTTTGAAACAAGCATTAATGGCAGGACTGTAATTGATGCCGAATTGATTGCAGAAGTCAGAGCACTGGAAGATGTGGTAGTTGTAGGTTACAGTACTATTAAAAGAAAGGACCTGACAGGTTCTGTTTCTTCAGTGAATTCCAAACAATTAAAAGATTTTCCCCTTTCGTCTGCAGCAGAAGCTTTACAGGGAAAACTGGCCGGTGTGCAGTTAACATCGAGTGAAGGCGCTCCCGGGGCTGAAATCATTGTCAGGGTAAGAGGCGGTGGTTCGATCACACAAGACAATTCACCCTTATACATTGTTGATGGAGTACAAGTTGAAAATGCATTATCGGTTCTTTCTCCGCAGGATATTGCTACCGTGGACGTACTGAAAGATGCATCTACAACAGCTATCTACGGCGCCAGGGCTGCAAATGGTGTAGTGATCATTACCACCAAAACCGGTAAAGCCGGAAAAACCCAGGTTAGCTACAACGGTTCGATAGGCTATCGCCAGCTGGCAGAGTTCCAGGAGGTAATGAAACCTTATGATTTTGTGGTTTGGCAATATGAAAGAACAAGAGCCACTGCCACAGATAGTGCAAGTTTTGCCCAAACCTACGGGACTACCTGGGATACATTAGCGAACTACAAGAACACCAATTTCATCAACTGGCAGGACCGTGTCTTTGGAAGAAAAGCAAATTTTGCAACACATAATGTCTCTGTAAACGGAGGTAATCAAGCAACTACATTTAATTTAAGTCTTACTGCCAATAAAGAAGATGGTATCCAGATAGAATCTGGTTTTAACAGGAGACTGGTAAATTTTAAACTGGATCATAAAGCATCTGATAAACTAAGAGTAGGTTTCACTGCCCGTTATCTTGACCAGGTGATACAAGGTGCAGGTACAACAAACAGCGGAACAAGAACAACCAACCGCCTTCGTCATGCGATCAACTACAGACCATTTGAACTGGACAGACCCGGCTTCGGAATCGATGATTTTGATGAAGCATATTATCTAGCTTCTGCAGGAGCCATCAACCCGGTTATTTTAACACAGGCAGAGTACAGAAAACAATATACAAAAGCCGTATACCTTACTGGTTATTTCAACTACAACATTCTTAAAAATCTTTCATTCAGGTCTACAGTTGGATTTGACAATGCCAATGTGAGAACAGACCTCTTTTACAGTAAGATAACAGGTACTGCCCGCAACTTTGCATCACTGCCTGTGGCATCGATTGGCCAGCAGAATAACTATACGATCAGTAATTCCAATACATTACAGTATACACTTAATAATTATAAACAACATCATGATCTTACTGTTTTAGCCGGTCAGGAAGTTGTGGATGTCCGGTCAAAACAAAATTCTATTGAAACCCGTTATTTTCCTTCTGATATAAGCCCGGAAAAAGCATTGGCAAATATGGGTCTTGGCTCCGCTCCTACCGGTTCAGCGCAACCGCTGCCTACTTCATTCGAAGAACCAGCTGCCCGTATTGCCTCCTTCTTTGGAAGAGTGAGCTATGGCTATGATGATAAATACCTGGTTAACTTCAACCTGAGAGCAGACCGTTCTTCCAAATTCAGTTCTGATAATGGGACTTTAATATTCCCTTCGGGTTCTGTAGCATGGAGATTTTCGAGAGAAAAATTTTTGGATAAAGCAACCTGGCTGAATGATGGTAAGCTTCGTTTTGGCTATGGCTCTGTTGGAAATAATCGTATCGGCAACCTGCTTTACCAGCAATTGTACGGCGTAACCGGACAATATGCATTTAACCACTCTATACTGCCGGGCTTTGCACCTATTGCCCTGGCAAATCCCGGACTAAGATGGGAAAAGAATACATCCAGCAATTTCGGTATTGATCTTGCCATGTTCAATAACAGGGTACAATTAACAGTAGATGTTTACAAAAACCAGGCAAAAGACCTGCTGCTGGCGGTAGCTATTCCTCCTACAACTGGATACACTACACAATTACAGAATATTGGCGCCACTTCTAACAGGGGCGTAGAAATTCAATTGGGGGCCACTCCGGTTCAGAAGAAAGATTTTAGCTGGAACTCTAACTTCAACATAGCTTTTAATAAGAATAAAGTTGAAAGCCTTGGTGGTGTACAATCACAAACAAGAAATTCAGGATGGCAGGGTAGCGATGGTGTTGATGATTATATTGTACAAGTGGGACAACCAGTCGGTTTAATGTATGGTTTTGTAACTGACGGTTTTTATAAGGTGGATGAATTTGATTATAATACTACCACTGGTGTTTACACCATCAAACCGGGTATTGCAGTAAATGGCGTATACGGTGTGCCGCAACCTGGTATGCTTAAATGGAAAGATCTGAATGGTGACGGAGTGATCACGGCTGATGGTGACAGGCAGGTAATTGGTAATGCCAATCCTGATTTCACCGGTGGCTGGACCAACCAGTTTACTTATAAGAGCTTCGACCTGTCCGTATTTGTAAATTTTGTTGTGGGTAACGATATCTATAATGCAAACAAACTTGAGTGGACTGACGGCGCTTTCCCGAACCTGAATACACTGGAAATTATGAAGAACAGGTTCACTTATATCAATGCATCAGGTATCCGGATAACTGATCCCACAGAATTAACCAAGATGAATGCCAATGCCGAGATATGGACGCCGGTAAATGTTCAACGCTGGTGGTTACATTCCTGGGCTATTGAGGACGGATCTTATCTCCGTTTCAATAACGTTACTCTGGGCTATTCACTTCCAAAAAGTATGTTAGGCAAATTGAAGATCTCCAATTTCAGGATATATGGTACAGTGAACAACCTGGCTACTATCACCAATTACTCTGGTTATGATCCGGATGTAACAGCAAGAAGAAGTGATCCGTTAACGCCGGGTGTGGATTTTGCAGCTTATCCAAGGGCAAGGACCTGGTTATTTGGTGTAAACGTTACTTTCTAACAAACAAAAACTATTCGATATGAAAAATAAAGTTTATCAATCATTGACAGGAGTAATCATGCTGATGGCATTATTTACTGCTGTTGGATGTAAAAAATATACAGAAGTTGAGCCTGTATCACAGTACAGCATTCCGCAGGCTTTTTCTGATTTATCCAATGCCACTACGGCTCTGGTAGGTGTGTACGATGAATTGCAGGGTGATAATGGTTATGGCATA
>Ga0073903_10001890_pt1 | contig 10790 bp, 10 predicted proteins | sample KloWWTKNB14_bulk_FD_66665 | JGI IMG/M metagenome (GOLD analysis project Ga0073903, IMG submission 66665) | Active sludge microbial communities from Klosterneuburg, Austria, studying microevolution and ecology of nitrifiers - Klosterneuburg... | ecosystem: Engineered > WWTP > Aerobic digester >... | reverse complement strand
GAGTCGTTGCCAGTCTCGAGGATGTCGCAGTGGTGGGTGAGCCGGTCGAGCAAGGCGGTGGTCATCTTGGCATCGCTAAAGACGGTGACCCATTCTCCGAAGGACAGGTTGGTGGTGATGATCAGACTGCTCTTTTCGTAAAGCTGGCTGATCAGGTGGAACAGCAAGGCCCCGCCTGACGCCGGGAAGGGTAAATATCCCAGCTCATCGAGGATCACGGCATCCATCAGCGTCAGCTGCTTGGCCAGGTTGCCAGCCTTGCCTTGCTGCTTTTCCTTTTCGAGCAGGTTGACCAGATCCACAGCGTTGTAGAAGCGCACCCGTTTGCCCTGATGGATGGCGGCCACGCCGAGGGCGGTGGCCAGATGGGTCTTGCCTGTGCCCGTGCCGCCGACCAGGATCAGATTGTGGGCCGCGTCCATGAAGCCGCCACTGGCCAACTGTGTGATCTGGGCTTGGGGCAATGGGGTTTCCGTCCAGTCGAAGCCGGTCAGGTCGCGATGATGCGGGAATTTGGCGGCCTTGAGCTGATAGCTCAGGCTGCGCCGCTGCCGGTCGGCCTGTTCGGCCTCCAGCAAGCAGTCCAGCCAGGCCTCCGGGGCCGGGGGGCGGCGCGGCTTCTCCGCTTGCAACTCTTCCCAGGCCGCAGCCATGCCGTGGAGGTGCAGGGCGTTCAGCTGGGCGGTACGGTCAATGGAGGACATGGGCGCCTCCACGTAGCGTGTCATAACGGCCGCAGTCGGCAGCGGGCTCCGTGTGCAGTTGCATGGCTTGCGGCAGTAGCAGGGCGTCAGGCCGGCTGGGTGTCAGCAGGCAACGCAGCTCATTCATCACCACCGATCCGGTGATGACACCAGCCTCCAGTGCCAGCTCACAGGCCATTTGCAGTGGCTCAAGCCCCACGTCTTTTGCCATCAGCAACAGATCAGCAAAGGCGCGATCACCCTTGGGCTGCTTCAGCAGGCGATCCCGCACTGTCTGGATGGCCCGGGGAAGCTCCCACTCTACGAAGGGGACGCCATGACGCAGTGCCCCCGGCTTCCTCTCCAGTACCGGCAGATAGTGCCAGGGGTCGCAGACCAGTTGCTCCCGCCCGAAGCGACGCGGGTGGATGGCGATGATCTTGCTCTCGTGGACCACCCGCACCTGATCGGCCGTCCGACGCACGGAGACCACCTTGCCTGCCAACGCCGACGGTACGCTGTAACGGTTGTAGTCCACCCGGATCAGGCAGGTGGACGAGACCCGCAGCATGTCCTCGACATAGCCATCGAAGGGCGCGACGATGTGGCGTAGCGCCGCCTGCTCTTCTGCAAAGACCTCGGCAATGGGACGGTGTTGCAGCGGATGACGGCGACTCGTCAGCTCACGGCAACGCAGAGCCAGCCAGTCGTTCAGCTCGGTCAGGCTGGCAAAGCGTAGCTTGGGGGTAAACAGCCACTCGCGGATATTGCCGACCTGATTCTCTACCTGGCCCTTCTCCCAGCCAGAGGCCGGCGTGCAGGCTACCGGCTCGAACAGGTAGTGGCTGGCCAACGCCATGAAGCGTGAGTTGAAGCGCCGCTCCTTGCCCGAGAGGATGGTCTGTACCACCGTCTTCAGGTTGTCATAGACCATCCGTTGCGGTACGCCACCAAAGAAGGCAAAGGCCCGGTTGTGGGCATCGAACACCATCTCCTGTGTTTCCCTGAGATACGCCACCACGAACATTGCCCGACTATGCGCCAGACGGAAGTGCGCCACCCGCAAGGGCTGATGTACCCCGGCGATCTCCGCCTGCTCGTAACTCCAGTCGAACTGACCCACCTCGCCCGGGGCAAAGCGCAAGGGCACAAAGGCCTGGGAGGCAGAGGGACGAGTTGTGGTGGCCTTCCAGCGCTTCACGAACCGCTGCACGCTGTCGTAAGCCCCTATGTATCCCTCGGCCTGCAGCCCCTCGAACAGGCGCTGTGCCGTGCGCCGCTGCGACTTCGGCAAGGACTGCTCTGTCGTGAGCCACGCCTCCAGCACCGACTGGAACTCCCCCAGCCTGGGCAGAGACTGCTTCTCACGCCGATAGACCGGCTCCCCGGTCGTCTTCAGGTGTTTGCGAACCGTGGGACGGGATAAGTTCAGACTGCGGGCAATCGAGCTGATGCTCTCGCCACTGACCAGATGACGGCGCCGAATCTCGGCAATGATGTCCATGGATAACACCTCAGGTTTCTCCGGCTCAAAAGCCGAATGGTTGCACAACCCGGGGTGGAAACTTTTGGATGCTGTTTACCCCGGAAACCTGGAAAGTTTTCCACGCTGATTAACAGTTCTGTGTATTGGAATAAAGACCTTATCAATGCTGAAGCGCTATCGCAGCGCTTATCGGGTGCTGCCGCAACGCAACCTCAGCCGGAAGTCTATATTCGCGGCGATCGGCATGTGGATTACGAGAATGTGATTAAGGTAATGGCTGCGGCGCAACGGGCGGGTATACAGAAGCTAGGATTTGTGACGGAGCCTAGTGAGTAATAGGAGTCTTTTTTGAGCCGTTACTGAGTGAGTAACCAAGCCCCATAAATGCCAATATTGGCTGCTAATACTGTCATACCCATTATGGCGAGCACTTTGCGTGGCAGGCCATCGGGGTACCAGCGTTTGGTGATGTACTGCTCGATAAATCCGAGCTCATACAAAGCCATTCCGCCGGCTTTGCGGAAGTGGTTTTCCAGCGGAGTGAGGGGGCAGGTCCAGCCAATGACGGCAATCAGGATGGCCCAAGTAATGACGGGTAGGTGTAGCCAGATGACTGGGGGCCAGACCCACAACAGCAGGCCGCCCAGAAAAGCAAAGATGATGAAAACATAGTGCAGGGCGACCACGCTGTATGAGGCAATGCGCCAGTGCACCATGTTTAGGCTCTCCCGAAAAACTGTTTTTGCAGGGCATGGGTGAGTTTGACGCCAATGATGGGCAGGGAGGGGGTTGCATCGCCCAGAAAGTCTTTTATTTGTGTCATTTCAAGGCCAGCATAACCGCAAGGATTAATGAGGGTGAAGGGCTCTAAGTCCATGTCCACATTTAGCGACAGACCGTGATAGCTACATCCCTTGCGAATACGCAGGCCGATTGAGGCTATTTTTTTGCCATTTACATACACGCCGTGGGCATTACGGTTGGCCTCTGCGGGAATCCCTAGCTCTTGCAGCACACTAACAATGGCATCTTCTGTCTTTTCCACAAAAGCCCGTGGGCCTATGTTCAGTCTTTTCAGATCGAACAGGCAATAGGCAGTGAGCTGACCGGGGCCGTGATAGGTAACCTGACCTCCACGATCGGTTTTTACCAGAGGGATAGTGCCAGCGTCTAGGATATGTTCTGGCTTGCCGGCCTGACCCAGGGTGAATACGGGGGGGTGCTCCAGTAGCCATAATTCGTCACTGGTTTCGGCAGTACGCGTATCCGTGAATTTACGCATGGCCTCCCAGGTAGGCTGATAGTCGACGGTGCCAAGTGGTTTGATGATCAACATGCGAAATGGAGCTCCATGCTCAGCGCATTGTTTCGAGCTTATGGCTCGATGGGTAACTTAAAGTATTAATCAAGGCGCTAATAAAAGCGGCCACTCAAAGGACCAGACGAATCTGCTTGCAGGCGGCAAAGTCGGCATACATGCCGTTGATTTGCTCCTTGCAGGTGACATACACCGTTACGTTTATCGAGATGTACTTGCCGCCACTGGAGGCGCGTTGGTTCATGTGATCATGCTTAAACTCGGGCACATGGCGTGACAGAATTTCACCAATAATGTGATGCAGGGGATGTTGTGCTTCACCCATGATGTGAAGCGGGTAGTGCATGGGAAATTCCCACAGGGCTTCGTTCTGGATGTCAGTGGGTTGGGAAGTGCTCATGGCGTTATCCATCCGGGTATCAGCAGGGTCTTTACAGAATATGGGGCTGGGTTGGCAGTTCTGCAAGAGCCCGTGCTTTTGGTTGCAGACTCCTGCTGCCGGTGCCTGCATTGCACGTATAAAGAAAAGGCGCAATACCATTACAGGATTGCGCCCTTTCTCGGTTGCCAGACAGTGTGCCGTATCAGAACAGCTTGCTAAAGAAGCGCTTGATGCTGTGCCAGAAGCGTACGAAGACATTGGCTTCTTCCACTGGCTCCATTGCCACCATGGGTTGGCTGGCAATTACCTTGCCATCCAGAACAGCGTTCAGGGTACCCAGTTCTTGCCCTTTGGCGATGGGGGCATCCACATCAGTATTAATCACCATTTTCATTTTTACTTGAGCACGCTGGCCTCGTGGAAGGCTGACAGACAGATCGTTGGCGATGCCGACTTTCACCAGATCGCTCTGGCCAAACCAGACCTTTGGTGTGGCGAGCACACTGCCGGCATTTTGCAGCAGTGCGCTTTCATAGTTGGCAAAGCCCCAGCTGAACAGGGCGCGGGTCTGATCCGCACGGGCCTGCATGGACTTGCTGCCCATCACTACTGAAATCAGACGCATATTGCCGCGCTTGCTGGAGGCCACCAGACAATAGCCAGCATCTTCAGTGTGGCCTGTTTTCAGGCCGTCTACAGTCGGGTCGGTGAACAGCAGGGCATTACGATTGCCTTGCTTGATTTTATTGAAGGTGAATTCCTTCTCCGAATAGATCGGATAGTAATGCTTGCTGTCGCGGATGATGGCTCGTGCCAGCACGGCCATGTCGAAGGCAGTGGTGTAATGGTTGGGGTCAGGCAGACCGGTGCTGTTCATGAAGTGAGTGCCCTTCATGTTCAGGCGTCCCGCTTCCTTGTTCATCAGTTCGGCAAAGGCAGGCTCGTTGCCCGCCATGTGCTCGGCCAGTGCCTTTGAGGCATCGTTACCAGACTGAATGATTACCCCTCGCAGCATGTCGATGACCGAGGCCTGACTGTTTACCGGCAGGTACATACAGGATTCGGCACTGGTGCCGCGGCACCATGCATATTCACTGACAAACACGGGATCAGTTTCTTTCATGCGCCCATTAACCAGGGCCTGCTCAACCAGATAGCTAGTCATCATTTTGGTGAGTGAGGCTGGAGCGACACGAGCCTGTGGATTACTTTCAGCCAGTACCTTGCCGGAATCAAAATCGACGAGCAGATAGGCCTTGTTTTCCAGCGCGGGTGGATTGGGCACAAAAGCAAAGGCGGGAGCGATAACCAGCAGCAGCGGTGCAATCCCTGCGAAAAGACGGTGCATGGGCTTCATGACGAGTCCTGTAGACAGCAAAAACGAAAGAAAACGGGTGCGTAGTCCCGCGAGCGGTGCAAATTGTATCACTCGCGCTCTGGTGGAACCGGCGGCTTTGTCGGGCGATTGTTGTCGGAGCAGAAAAAAGTCACTTCCCTGAAGAGAAGTGACTGGCAGGAGATTACTCGCCCTTTACGACGGTACAGAAGCGTGCAAAGTAACCCAGTACGCGGGTAGAAGTATGATCCACAGAGGCAACGCGCGTAATGCTGGCGTTCTTCTTTGCGGTATCAATAGACGAATCGCCCGTGGCGACGAGCCCTAGGATGTTGTTAGAGCAAGCTTCGCCACGTTTGGACGGCGTAGCACTGTCCAAGGGGCCAAGGGTAATCGGGGCTGCGTAGACTGAGAGGGCGGCAGGTGCCGGCCCACTCACGTTGGCGCAACCACCGAGACCCATTGCCAGCAGGGCAAGTGCGGTCAGGGGTAAGACTTTCATGATGGTGTCCCCGGGACTCAGTTGCCCTTTACCACGGTGCAGAATGTGGCATACAGACTTAGGATACTGGTGCTGTCGTGATCAACGCTGGCCACATCCTTAATGCCACCGGCTTTCTTGGCAGCGTCGATGGAGGCATCACCGATGGAGATTAGGCCAAGGATGTTAGAAGCACAGGCTTGACCAGTCTTGGAGGCATTGGTGCTGTTGCCGACGACGATGGGGCCCTGGACCTTGGTGTAAAGCAGGCCAGTGGTTGGGGAGGCTACAACGGCGCAGCCACCGAGGGTTGCAGTAGCAAGAGCGAGCGCAGCAATCTGATACAGTTTCATGGGATTTCCTTATATCCAGGTATTATGTCGATGCTCCTTGAAAGGAGTGCGTCAACGTTACCGGATTGCTAAGGAAATGTCATGGTTTTGCTGTACCGAACCGGCCGGTTCTTGAGTATTGGCTTTAGCTAATCACTTACCAATGGCTGTTCTTCAGCGCTTCACCACAATGGGCTTGCCCAGATCGCCATTACGGATGATCACGACGACCTTGTCGGCATCCTCTAGCGTGAAGAAGGGGCCGATTTGCACGCGATGCACGACGGAAGGAAGTTCGGTGCGGGCAATCACTACCGGGGCATAAATGAGCTCCAGCAGTTTGGATTGTAGGGCGGTAGCGTTTGCCAAATCACCGAAGGAGCCAACCTGCACATAAAAGCTGGAGGCACTGCCGGCATCAAGATTGCCAGCAGCAGGCTTCTCTGCTTTTCCGGTCTTGCCTAGCTTGCGCTGAAACTCAACAGGATCAATCACCTCAATCTCTACCTGAGCAGTACCGGTTTTCAGCATGTTGAGTTTTGCAGCGGCGGCATAGGAAAGATCAATGATGCGTTCGCTATGAAAAGGACCGCGGTCGTTCACTTTCACAATCACCGACAGGCCATTGGCCTTGTTGGTTACCCGGACGTAGGTGGGCAGGGGCAGGTTGCGATGAGCAGCAGTCATCTTGTACATATCGTACTTTTCGCCGCTCGATGTTTTCAGGCCGTGAAACTTTGTGCCGTACCATGATGCGCCACCATCCTGACGAAAACCTTTGGTGGTCGGAAGCAGCGCATAGGTTTCACCCAGCACGGTATAGGGGTTGCGATTACCATAGGCGCTCAGAGGCTCTTCTATTGGTTCGGCATCGGGCACATCACGGACATCTACCGGTGCGCCTGGTGCGGCATCCCGAATAACGTTGAATTCGCGGGTGCCAAAAGCGGGCCGCGCGCCAGGCTTTGGAACAGGCTGGTTTTGCGGCGGCAGGCGGGTGATAGGGTTTACCTTCTTGGCCGGCGGAGGCGTGGTGACACAGGCGGCCAGCAGCAAGATACTTGTTCCCATGCAGATCAAACGGATTATCGACATCACAAACCTCTTGATTCAGTGATCAGTCACGGTGTTTCAGCAGGCAGTGCTGTAGCAGTTGTGTTCGCCAGTTCGGCCTCACGCGCGGTCTTTAGCTCCTGACTTAATTGAAATGCGGCCATGGCATACATGATGCTGCGATTGTATGTTGTGATCACATAGAAGTTTGTGAAGCCCAGCCAGAACTCACCGCCATTATCGCCCTGCAGACGAATGGCCGATGCGGGAGTGGAGGCCAGATAACTAGCCGCCTCGCGCGGAGCTAGGCCTTTTTTAGCGATTTCCCCAAGAGTGTTGGCGGCCTTCAAATCCTTGCTGATGATGCCGTCATAGTCTTGGCTGGTGATGCGAGCGCGCACCACAACAGGCTCTCCGGTTTTCCAGCCATTGGCATTAAAGTAATTAGCAATCGAGCCGATGGCATCGACCGGATTGTTGATGAGATCAATCTTGCCATCACCATCAAAATCCACTGCTAAGCGACGCCAACTGGACGGCATGAACTGTGGGAAGCCCATTGCCCCGGCATACGACCCCCATGTATTGAGCGGGTCCATGCCATTTTCGCGGGACAGCACAAGGAACTCACGCAGCTCCCTACGGAAGAAGGGCGCACGCGGGGGATAGTCGAGGCCCAGTGTCGCCAGCGCATCAATCACGCGGTTACGGCCCTTGTTGCCGCCATATCGAGTTTCTACGCCAAGAATAGCCAAGATCATTTCTGGTGGAACACCAAATTGGGCTTCCGCCCGGCTGAGTACCGCCTCGTGAGTGCGCCAAAAAGAAAGGCCTTTTTCGACACTGTTTTGCGTCATAAAAATAGGGCGATAGTCCTTCCATTCCTTTGTCCCTTCGGCAGGGCGGGCAATTGCCTTGAGAACGCCCTCATCGCGAGCAACTTGCTCGAAAAGTGCATTCAGTTCGCCGGGGGCATAGACCTTGTCTTGTTCCAGACTGGTGATGATGGCCTGCAGTTCTTCGTACTTCACGAACTCACCGAGTGCATGGACAGGCACTGGTTTCAGGCAGGCGCTGCTGATTAAGGCGCAGAGCAGGGTCTTGAGCATGAGCGGTGTCCTCCTTGGCGAGATGGCCAGATTCAGCTAATAAGTTTCTTATGCGTCTGTATCGACATCAGAATGCCGAAGCCGGAGCAGAGCGTGATGATGGCTGTTCCACCGTAACTGATAAACGGCAAGGGCACACCCACCACGGGCAAGATGCCACTCACCATGCCGGCATTAACAAAAACATAAACAAAGAATGACATCGTGATGGCGCCGGCGAGCAAGCGCGAGTAGCCATCCTGAGCCGTTGAAGCAATGTAGAAGCTGCGACCGATGATAAACAGATAAATGCTGAACAGGACGAGAACGCCGATCAGGCCGAACTCTTCTGAATAGGCGGCGATAATAAAATCGGTATGACCTTCCGGCAGAAATTCGAGATGAGACTGTGAGCCATTCATCCAGCCTTTACCGAGCATACCGCCCGAGCCAATCGCCGTTTTGGACTGAATAATATTCCAGCCATTACCGAGGGGATCTGCTTCTGGATTGAACAAGGTCAGTATGCGTTGGCGCTGGTAATCATGGAGAAAATGACTCCAAACCATCCACGCCAACGGCAGCATGGCCGCAACAAAACCACCAATCAGCCACCAGGAGAGTCCGCCGAGAAACAGTACGAAAAGGCCGCTGGCGGCAACAAGAATAGCAGTACCAAGATCAGGTTGTTCCGCCACTAATAATGCAGGAATGCCGATTAGCACAAGGGCAATGCCGACATTAAAAACAGATGGAGGCAGTACGCGCGTCGCCAAAAACCAGGCCAACATCATGGGCATGGCGAGTTTCATGAACTCGGAAGGCTGCACACTGCCAACACCAGGAATCGACAGCCAGCGTTGCGCACCCATGCGCACATCACCCACCACGGCAACGGCCACCAAGAGCAGTACGCCGCCGGCGTAGAACCAAGGTGAAATCGTTTGGTAAGTGCGCGGCGGAATCTGTGCTAATACAAACATCACCGTCAGGCCGATGCCGAAACTCATCAGTTGCTTGAGTGTCATGTCAAAGTGGCGCCCCGATGCTGAGTACAACTCAAACAGGCCAATACTGGCCGCGATCAATAAAGCGACCAGCAGGGGAAGATCAATGTGCAGCATGCCCCAGAGATCAAACTTGCGTTTGAACTGTGAGCCGTCACGCGGCATGTGGCGCAGGAAGCGATCTTGTGTCGTACTCATTATTCGTCACTCGCGGCAGGGGCAGGAGTGGGGATGGCTGCCACCTCAGGACGCTTACCAAGCAATTCAAAGTCAAATAGTGCGCGAGCAATGGGCGCCATGGCGGAGCCATGCTTGCCATTCTCTACCAGCACGGCAACGGCAATTTTTGGGTTGTCTACCGGTGCAAAACCGATAAACCAGCCATGATCAAGGAAGCGCTCGCCGACAGTAGCCTCGTCATACTTTGCGCCTTGCTTAATGCCCTTAACCTGCGCCGTTCCAGTTTTGCCAGCCATTTCGTAGCCGCGCACTTTGTACCCGGTTGCACGTGCCGTACCGTTAGGGCCGTGTACGACATCGCGCATGGAAACTTTCATGCGCTCCCAGTCGGCAGGGTCACCGGCATAGGGCACTTTGTAATCAGACTTATTGATGTTTTCAAAGGAAGTGGTTCCGCTCGCTGTTCTGAGTAGATGTGGTTTGATGTGATTGCCACCGTTGGCAAGGATGGCCGTAGCCATGGCCAGTTGCAGCGGTGTAGCCGTGAAATAACCCTGACCAATGCCAACAGACATCATTTCACCACGGTACCAAGGTGCTTTCAGTCGCTCACGTTTCCATTGGACAGAGGGCAAAGTGGCTGCGTTTTCATGCACCAAATCAATGCCAGTCTTGGCGCCAAAACCGAAGTGCTTCATCCAGTCGTGGAAGCGGTCAACGCCCATGCGATCAGAGAGCTGATAAAAGTAGGTGTCACATGATTCAACGACGGCTTTGTGCAGATCGACTATTCCGTGCCCGGTTTTTTTCCAATCACGAAACTGGTGGGTGTCACCCGGCAGACTGAAGTAACCTCGATCACTGATGGTGTAATCCCAGCTGACGAGCCCGTAGTGCAGTCCACCCATGCCTTCAAATGGCTTGATGGTAGAACCGGGTGGATATATGCCCTGTAGTGCGCGGTTGTAGAGAGGCTTGTCGAGGTGGTCGCGGTAGCTGGCGTAAAGCTTATAGGGAATGCCGCCGACGAAAGCATTCGGATCAAAGGTTGGATTACTGACAAAGGCCAGCACCCCGCCAGTACTTGGATCGATTGCTACCACAGCACCACGGCGTCCGGCCAGTTGATCATGTGCAATCTTCTGTAAGTCATAATCCAGATGCAGTGTCAGATCACTACCGCGCGTTGGCGGAGTTTTTTTCAGAACACGGATCAGGCGGCCATGGGCGTTGGTTTCCACATGCTGGTAGCCCACGGTGCCGTGCAGATAGTCTTCGTAGTATTTTTCGATGCCAATTTTGCCGATGAGATTGGTGCCGGCATATTTTACTGGGTCCAGTTCTTTTTCTTCGCGCTCAGAAATGCGTGAAACATAACCGATGGCATGTGAGAACAGATCGCCATATGGATAAAAGCGCGATAGCTCCACGTTGATGTTGGCGC
>Ga0073903_10001883_pt1 | contig 10796 bp, 5 predicted proteins | sample KloWWTKNB14_bulk_FD_66665 | JGI IMG/M metagenome (GOLD analysis project Ga0073903, IMG submission 66665) | Active sludge microbial communities from Klosterneuburg, Austria, studying microevolution and ecology of nitrifiers - Klosterneuburg... | ecosystem: Engineered > WWTP > Aerobic digester >... | reverse complement strand
AGTGTGTCATCCACAGTTATTGTAGCAGTAAACTGCGGAAACTGCTGTGCATATTTTTTTGATTTATTATCTGCGCTGACTATAATATTTCTTTTGGGAAGTGAAAAGAATCTTAATGTATCACTGGTTCCCCCATCCAGTCCGCTTAAACTGGCAGGTGGAGTGTAGACACTGATAATCGGATCACCAATAAAAGCAGGCACCACTGCTGTGGCTGAATCTGAATTAATATAAGTTGTTGCCAGCGCTGAATCCCTGAAAATTATGGTGGAGGTTGGGCTCAGGTTTAATCCTGTAACCGTTAGTGTGAACGGAGTTGCTCCGGGTGTAATATTCTGAGGAACCACCAACTGAATAAGAGAAGGGTCAGGTTTTGCAAAAGTTCGCATTGCAGAATCTGCATTGATAAACCCATAGCCCGATGAAAAATCAAACCCGGGTGTTCCCATATCAGTAGCTGTGCTTTGAAGCAATGACTTCATTTCGGAAGGAGAAATTGTAGCCTGGTTCAGGAATTTTCTTTTGCCTTCCATAATCAATGCAGCAACACCAGCCACATGAGGAGCTGCAGCTGATGTACCAAAGAAGTTGGAATAATTGTTGTCAGGATCATTGGCATTAGCGTAATCATTTCCCATATTCACCGTTGTGTTCACCCCATCCGGTGCTACCAGGTCCGGCTTATTTCTCGGAGCAGGTGAACCATTAACAATTGTTCCACCAATAGAAGAAAAAGATTCAATGGCAAGCGGTCCAGGGTATGGTGCAATTTTGTCAAACCGGGCTGCACCCACTGTTATTGTACCCTGCGCATTAGACTGACCAATGATAGTAGAGCTTCCACCGGTAACGTATTCATTAAATGTTATGTTACCACGGAAAATAACAACTTTGAAACGGGCAGGGTTGCTTGAAGTAGTATTATTAATGATCAATATATTGGTTGATGCAAGTCCTGAATAGGTAAATGGTAAAAATTCAATCGGATCACCATTCAGATTATTTCTATTAAAACCAAAAAGTGCAGTACCGTCTGTATTTGGTGTTAAATAAATATCCAGGTCATTCTTTGTACCACCGGTAGCAGTTTCACCCTGGGAATATATATCATCTACCCATTGAAGTACCATGGTATATTGTTCACCCGGAGTAAGATTGACGTTCAGAAATGCATCGCCTCCGGAAAAATCATGTGCAGTTCCATTCAAAATACCCGGCGCTGTCATTGGCGTGTAAGGAAGTTCAAATGATTTATTGGCAAAATTTCCTGCCGAAGAAATGAAAGTTGTACCGGCTGCAGTTACTTCATCAACAGCAGCAGCCACTACCCCATCCTTAAGAAAGGGTTCAGTGATGTAGGTGATATCTTCCGTAATGATATCGCATCCTGCCGCTTTTAGTTGCCGGATCCCCGCCGCAAAATCATTAGCAGTTTCTACACCTGTTCTGAAAAAAAGTTGTGCTTTGGGAGCTATATCATGAATGATCTGCAACATTGCCCTGCCTTCATCAGATCGTACAAAAGGAGATTCTTTGATAACTGTTACAGGCGTTGTATTATTCGGATTTCCGGGACCGGGAAGATCATTGTTTGCAATATCCTGTGCTGCTGTACTACTGATAACAGGGTTGGTTGTTGCAGCTGTGATGGTATTAAAACTATTGGACAAAACTCCGATCTTAACACCTTCCCCGCTAAGGTTATAACCATTACGCACCAGGTGTGTACGAACAGAAGTATCTCCCTGCGAAATAATACCGGTAGGATAAATTGTATTGTTATATGCACGGTAATACGGACGGGCATAAACGATTTTCAATGCAAGAACCGGGTCCGTATTCAGGTCAGCCAGTTTACTGATTGGAAATAACCCGGTAATAATAAAATTACTGGCATCCTCACCTAACAAATTTGTCATACCCCAGGGTCCTGTTGGATTTGTCAGTATTGCCTTTACATTAGCATACTCTCCTACTTTGACAATCACATCAATAAATATTTTTTCATTCTGTATTTCAAAGAAGGGGGATGGTGTTCCGCCAGCATTATAATTTTGTAATACTGCTTCCAATTCAGACCCGATGATATCATTTACTTTACCGGTTACAATGGCTGTATCCTTTTTAAAACAACCGGCTGTTGATGTAGCAGTAAGAATATAACTACCAGCAGCCGAAACAGTAATTGATGCAGCATTTGCAGGGGTAGTTATTACTCCGCCGTCAATCGCCTGCCAGTTAAAGGTTACACCAGGTGTTGCTGATGTCCCTGTTAATATAGTTGGATTTTCAAAATCCAAAGGTTTGTCGGGACCTGCATTTACATCGGGCGGGGTACATAATGAAAAAGGTGCAAAGGTAAAAGTAACCCCACCCTGGATATTTACCTGTGTACCGCTCCAAAAAGCCCCCACCACAGTTGAAGATGGGCCATTTGGCGATCCTGCTTTGATCGCTGCATAAGGCGCCCATAGTGAGCCTAACCAACCGGATGGATTACCTGTACCGTTTGAGCCATTTGACATATCAAATGCGGCAGTATTATTATTAGTATTAGTTGATCCGGTACCATGTGTTTCCACATAAATCCGGGTAGCAGATCCTCCATTGATCATACTAAAACTTGCTTTATTCAGGATTATATCACCATGAACATAAATAAGAAAATTACCAGAAGATGAATTATTGAAATTATAAACGATCTTAGAATTGGGCCCGGTTGTTTTAATCGATTTAAAAACATAAACACCAGGTCCGTTTAATGTCAGAGTTTTATTACCGATATTAACAGCGCCATAAACACCCGGAGTAATAGTTGTTGTTGAAGAAATATTTGTTGTTCCAAAAGCCGGAAAATTTGTTATAGCCGGCATTTGAGGAAGTGTGGGAAGTGTGGGAGTTCCATAAACAACTCCACCTGTAGGAGCCGGACCTGTATAAGGATAAATGGATTGAGGAGCAGGTACTGTAACTTTTCCATAGACAGTACCCCCGCTTACGGTAACCTTTCCGTTTGCATTAATGTTCCCCTTTGCCGGGTCACCACTGATGCCAATTATTGCATTTGATCCAATAGAAACTATAGTTCCCGGAACACCTGATGGTGAACTACCTGCAGCGAGGTTTCCTTTGATCTCATTTCCATTAGCAAGCTGAATGGTTTCTCCGCTGTAGATATTTCCATTGATGATGATATTCCCGGTAGTTTTTACCAATTTATAACTTCCTACAGAACCCATAATGGGACTTTGAGTAAAAAAGCAGGAAGACCCGATCTGAACACCATAACCGGGAGCTGCGGGAGGTGTTTGTCCGGCAGCGGCTTTACCACCAAAAAGTATATAATCTGAAATACTTGTTTGCTGCGCCTGTAAATAATTGATACAAAAAAGGGAACCCAGAAGAAGAAAATAAATTTTCAATCTGAATGAGGAAACATTCTTAATTCTCATTACAATAAGATTTGGTTTATACAAAAATGTCTATCGCACTACCTGTTTAGCTATATATATTTGACTATCGCATACTCTAACAATCAAGTATGAAATACAAAAAACTTAACCATCCTATGCCTATGGCAATAATGATCAGTTAACTAAGGAGGAGGATTTTGATAAGGTTAAATAGGGGGAAAGGATAAAACCATACGGTTAAACGATCCAATTGGGGATTAAAATACATTTTTTTTGCCAAACATTGAATTATTTAATTCTTAATAATAAAAGCTGCGTAAATAAACCTCTTAAGGCAAGTGTTAATCGATGATCTCCCGTAACGAATTTCATCCCAATGTTTTATATTAGTAGATATACGATACGTGATGATTACCAGGAAAAATTAAATGAAGCTATATTATGAAAGCCCTCTTTTCATTTACCGCTCCTTCCAGCCAGGAATATACTTATCCAGTAAGGCCTGGAATTCTTTGTAGTTCTTTAATTCAAACAGATCCGGGTCTGTCAGCAGGCTTTCTTTATTCTTATATCCCCTTTCATAAGCCTGGCGCAGGTACAAAATAGCCTGTTCGGGTTTATTGTGCAAAGCATAAGTGCATGCCAACTGATAATAAGTTTCTCCCCTGGCAGGTTCCATTCGGATAGCTTGCTGTATATAAACGATAGCAGAATCATAAATATTCATCACATGATAAACCAGGCCAAGATTATATACCGCTATAAAATTATCCGGGTTGATTCTAACTGCATGGCGCAGGTAAACCAATGCGGAATCATTTTCTTCCAGTTCCATATAGGTGTTACCTGCATTGATATAAGCGGTAATGTATGCCGGATCAGCCGAAATTGCCTTTTTATAATATATAACTGCAGAATCCGGCATTTTCATCTCCGCAAAGAAACTGCCAATCGACTGGTAAGTTGTCGCACTGTTTGAAACTGCATTTATAGCAAATTGCCTTTTGAAATAGTGGGCTGCTGAATCGGGTCGTTTCTGTTGTTTGAAAACATCGGCCAGCCGCATTAACAGCACAGCGTTCTCCGGATCAACTGATATGGCTTTCTGGATATAGACCCTGGCTGAATCATATTGTTTCATACTCTGTAGCACCCTTCCCATGTTATTTAATAATTGCGGGTTGACCGGATCCAGCATAATAGCTTTTCGGATATACCATCGTGCTGAATCGTACCTTTTCTGATCCAGGAAAGCCAGACCCATATCATTCATAAATGATGTACTGCCGGGATCAAACAGGGAAGAGCCTTTCAGAAAATTTGTGACTGAATCAAGTTGGTTCAGTTCTTTGAAAATCAGCATCAGGTTTTTGGATGCTGGTTTATAATTCGGTCTTACAAATAAGGCCCTCCGGAAATATTTCTTGGCCGAATCATAATTTTTATCTTCTCCATAAATAACACCCAGGTTATTCAGTATAGAGGGATTCTTAGGCTCAAGCCAAATAGCTTTTTGAAAATAATTATAGGTAGAATCTGTTTCCTTCAATTCTTTGAACACCAATCCCATATTGATCAGTGCAAATGCAGAATAGGGATTTGCCTGCAGGGCCTGCCGGTAAAACAGGCGGGCAGAATCATATTGTTTTAAGGCAAAACTTGAACGGCCCAGGTTATTATATGCTTCCTCATAATCAGGAGCAAGTGCAGCTGCCAAACGGTAATACACTTTTGCAGAATCATAGGCTTTAAGGTCACGGTAAAAATTCCCGATATACACATTCACAATCGACTTATCCTGGTAGTTGGCAAATGCTTTTGAATAATAGATCCTGGCCGAGTCATATTCTTTCAGTTCAAAAAAGCTTTTACCCAATCCATTGTAGGCATTTATGAATTTTGGATCTGTTAGTATACTGCTCTTGAAATACCGGATGGCATCAACATATTTTTTCCGGTTAAAATAAAGCCAGCCAATATTATTACCCGCATAAATATTACCCGGCTCTATCGCTAAAGCCCTTTCATAATAAGCAATAGCTGAATCCCCTTTTGAAAGAGAAAAATAATAGTGACCAAGATCCACATAAGCATCAGCATTACGGGGGTCCACTTCTATGGATTTACGATAATACTTTATGGCAGAATCCGGTTTATTTAATGTCCGGTAAGCAAAAGCCAGTGTAACATATGGATATCGCCACCGGGGAGCCGTTATCATCGCTTTCTTGGCATAGAAAATAGCACTGTCATAATTATTATTGTCCAGGTGCAGGGAGGAAATAGTATTTAAGATATAAGCAGCATTCTTATCCTTGGCAAACGCATTGTACGCATATTCAAAAGCTTTGGTGATGTCAACTGCTTTTTTCGCTTTACCAAAATAACCCCTGGCTTTAAAAAAGTACATCCGGCCGGTAAGAGATTCGGCAAAATCAGGATCATCCTGCCGGATAATATTAATAGCCTTTTCCAGCATAATTCCCACTTCATAAAACTCCTGCTGGGCAACTTTTTCCATCCGGTCTACACTGGCAGCAATTTCATCTGTTTTATCTTCATCATCCAGTTGTGCCCTTATCCGTTGTATAGCAACAGCATCCTTGCAGTCCAGGTAAAGGTTGATCTTTGTTTGTGCAAAATTGATGAACTCAACAGCCAACGTTGATTGTGCATCCGTAGTGTATGCATTACCGGGGAATTTATTTTCGAGCAAACTATAATAAAATTCCGCTGATTCTTTACCCGTCAGCTTATTCTGTTTTACTGCCTCATTAAACAGGGAGTACGTTTGCAGCAATTGCGTATCTGCCGGGGCTGTATACACTCTTTTATTCCGCAGGTTCCCGGTAAAAGAATTACCAGATCCCTTTTTTCTTGTCTCCATCCATTTTTTCAGGTGTTCAGCATCTACAATACTTACTACTTTGTCGCTATTCTCATTGCAACAGAAATAAGGGTCTTGTTTTCGCCTGAAACGCTGCTGCGCCACAGCAGGCACATTCTTATCTACATACTTTTGTATTTCCGCTAATGTCACTTTATTATCCGGGGTACCTTCTGAGTCAGCAAGACCATTCAACCCATCCACCAGGTAATAAGTAAATAACCCATGGCCGGTACCAATTGAAGCATCCTCCAGTGATTCCTGCCCCGCTCCTGTTGCCAGCATGATGATCTCCCCGGCCCTTTTTTCTGAAATAGCGGTATTCAAAAAATTTTGTCCTTCTGTTCCACCCGGCAATTCACTGGTGCGGCAGGCATCCATGATGAAAAATACTTCTGCTCCCTTGGCAGTTTCTTTTGCAATTTTTTTCTTCAGGTTAAAAAGCTGCACATTGCCTCCTGCTATATAATTATTCTTATCCCCGGCAGGATTGCAGTCATAAGTCAGGTAAAAAAACTGGTCTTCATCAATTGCATCACCATGGCCGGCCAGGTATATAAATAATCGGTCCCCTTTTTGCAGTTTTTTTGCATCCAGCCATTTAAAACCTTTACTCCAGAAATTGGTGGACAAAGCCTGTTCATTAAGCAAAATGAAAATATTATCTGTGCTTATACTACCTCCGGCAGGCGATTTCAGGTAATCCCTGAACATTTCAGCATCCTTATCTGCATACGATAAGGGCCGGACATATTTGTACTTTGATATCCCCATAATTATTGCAAAAGTTTGCGGCCCTTTGATGCTGGTATCCCTTGGAGTGGGTGGTGATTGGGCAGCAGCTTTATAGCCTGAAAAGAGAATTACCAGGCCAAGTATCGTTATGGATAAGGAAATTCGCATAAATTAGATTTTCTAAATTACGGATTTACAGGGTAATGGCAGTTAAACCGGGACACAAATACCCTCAAGAAGGTATCTATAAAACAAGCCAGGTTAAAATACGGATAAGCTGCAACCCTGAACTGTATTAAGGAATCATACAAAACAAACCACCAACAACCTACAAAGCAATGTCATGAAGAAGCCACCACACGGGCAAAATGGAACTGGCGCCAAAAGATTCGGAACACATTTTACCAAATACCTGCTTGAACGGGATACTGTTTTTGCAACCATCTGGGTTTTCATTTTTATTGTCGGGTTGGGCAGCATTCCTCTTAATCTGTATGTACTGAATCCTTTGAAAATGGGATTAAAGGACTTCGACTATACCGACTTAGCGTATGCGGAATTAGGAAAAAGTGCAGATTCACTCGACAAAAACATTGTTATCATTAATATTGGCCATGCAGACCGGGAACTTCTGTCGATGATCATAGATAAAACGGCAGAGAACAATCCTAAAGTCATTGCGTTAGATGCTCTTTTTGATGAAGCTAAAGATCCTTACCAGGACTCTCTTCTTTCTGCATCATTTGGTAAGCATAAAAATTTTATTGCTGCAACAAAACTCAATCTGTCTGGCAAGGATGGAGACACAATAACAATAACCGGTGATTATTTTAAAAATGCAGCCACATACGGGTACGCCAATTTTTTTAGTGATGAGCTTGCCTCACTGCGCTATTATGATCCATTCCTGAAAGACTTTAAAGATAATCGCTACAATTCCTTTACCAGTGCTATTATCCAGGCTTATGATCCAACAGCCTTTAAAATGATCAAAAACAAAGAAGGCAAGCAAGTGCAAATAAATTATGAACGTAGAGTGGATAAATACCAGGTGATAGAGTATGATAATTTATTGACCGGGAGTTTTGAACGAAAGGCAATTGAAGGTAAAATTGCCCTGCTGGGTTATATCAACAGGGACCCGACAGATATTCTGGATAAGAAATTCACTCCTATGAATGAACGGTTTGCGGGTAAATCCCGGCCCGACATGAACGGAATTGTGGTACATGCCAATATCATCTCCATGGTTTTAGGGAACAACTATATAAAAAAAGTACCTTCGTGGGTGAATTTATTAATAGCGGTGGTAGTTTGCTGGCTGTTCATGTCCTTTTTTATCCGGTATTACCTCGAAAACCATATCTGGTTCCATTTAGTAGCTAAAATAATACAGGTTGCCGCAGTATTGCTTTTTGCATATCTCGGGATTTATTTTTACGATGCGTATAGTATTAAACTGGATATGAAACTGAGCCTGGTCGTTATCATTATGGCGGTAGACGTCATCTATTTTTATGAAGCCTGGGCAGTATGGATGCACAAAAAATTTCATTATGATACTATTTTCAAACCGCACCACCATTAAAAGCGATTGATCTAAAAAAACATATAAAATGAAAAAGCTGAACTTTCTTATTCTACTTTCTGTATTCGGACTAACGGCCGGGGCGCAAAACAGCAGTTTCCTGCTTTACAGTTTCAAGGGAAATGTATCGGTTGTAGAAAACAATGCTGAAAGTAAAGCCAAAGTGGGCAAAACCATGAACAGTACTGCCACTATCAAAGTAGGGCCATCCTCTGCCGTTACGCTTATCTGTAATGAAGTGGCAATGTTTACCCTTACTAAAGCAGGTACCTACCGGCTTAACCAGTTTGGTGATTCCTGTAAAGTAAGCAGCAACTCAGTAAGTGCCAATTATGTAAAATATGTATGGGCGCAAATGACCAAATCCGGCGGATCTCCGGGCAGTAATCGTAAAGCCTATATGAACAATGTGGGTGCAGTAACCCGTGGCATCAATAATATCTGGGTAGATCCCCGGCTGGATACTGTTAACTATTCCGGTGGAGAATTTCCATTGTCATGGAAATCATATGCTGATGCAAAACAGTTTGACTTTTTCCTGTATAATAGTGAGAACATCGCTGAGCCTTTTTATGCTACCACTGTCAGCAAGTTAAAAATTTCTATCCCGGCATTCGCCGCCCGGATGAAAACCGGCGAAACGTATTACTGGATTTCAGCTGTTAAAGGAGAAGAAAATGAGGAAAGAAAAGTATTGAATTATGTTTCAAAAGAAGTTTTTTCTGCATTGCTGAATGATATTCTCAAACAGGGAGCACAGTTTGAAGGGCCGGCAGAGCAGGCCTATCGTACAGCGTTCATGCTGGAAGATGCACACTATCTTTCTGAAGCGTACCAGTACTACACAAAAGCGGCAACGCTTGATCCGGCGAATGCTTTGTACCGAAGCACACTCATGTCTTTCAAAAAAGACTATGAAATAAAATAAACCGATTAACCCGGCAAAAAAGTCCTGCTATGGCAGGACTTTTCTATTTTTAACCAATGAAGATATCATTCTGGTCAATCGGGAAAGCCAATGAAACATATGTAAAGGAAGGTGTGGAAGAATTCACCCGCCGCATCTCAAGATATTATAAGGTGGAATGGAGCATTATCCCGGTACCTAAAAATGCGGGCATGCTGAGTGAGATGGACCTGAAAAAAAAAGAAGGTGAAATAATACTGGAATGGCTGAATAAAGACGACTACCTCGTAGCACTGGATGAAAGAGGAAAACAACTGAGCTCGGAAGAACTGGCCGGTTTTATCCAGGCAAGGGCCAATGAAAGTGTAAAGCATATTGTTTTTCTGATTGGTGGTGCTTTTGGTATTGATGAGAGGGTATTGAAAAGAGCCAATTATAAATGGAGCCTGTCCCAACTGGTTTTTCCCCACCAGCTTGTCAGGCTGATACTGGCCGAACAGGTATACAGGGCCTGCACCATTTTAAAAAACGAAAAGTATCATCATAAATAATTTTTATTTTCAGCCCTGAATCTAACAGCATGGAATTATCAATCACACTTATCATTATCATCATTACGGTTATTATTTCTTTCAGTGCCTTCAGTAATCAAAAAATCATTGATGACCTGATCTTTTATCCCCCTGCCGTCACCAAACAAAATCAATGGTATCGTTTTATCACCTGCGGACTGATACATGCTGATGTTCCTCACCTCATTTTTAATATGTTCTCCCTATACATGTTTGGAGAATTTGTAGAGCGGAGTTTTGCCAGCCCGATCCTCTTTGCAGAAAAAGGAAAATTCATGTACCTCGGTATGTATATAATTGCCTTGTTCGTTTGTCTTATCCCAACTTTCATCAGGCACAGGAATGATTACTATTACCGCAGTCTTGGTGCTTCCGGTGCAGTCAGTGCGGTGGTATTTGCCGGTATATTATTTGATCCTACGGCTAAATTGGGTTTCTTTTTTATTCCCCCGATCATTCCCGGGTATATATTCGGACCGGTGTACCTGATCGCTTCCACGTATCTTGAAAAGCAGGCAAAAGATAATGTGAATCACTCTGCCCATATCTGGGGAGCATTATTCGGCATCGGTTTCATTATTGCGGCAGCAGCGATTTTAAAAACCGATTATCAGCCGGCAGAACAGTTTGTGTGGAAAATAAGAAACAGCTTAGGTTTTTAAAGAAACCCGGAGCACCTGCTTCGTTTTCACTG
>Ga0073903_10001877_pt1 | contig 10813 bp, 8 predicted proteins | sample KloWWTKNB14_bulk_FD_66665 | JGI IMG/M metagenome (GOLD analysis project Ga0073903, IMG submission 66665) | Active sludge microbial communities from Klosterneuburg, Austria, studying microevolution and ecology of nitrifiers - Klosterneuburg... | ecosystem: Engineered > WWTP > Aerobic digester >... | reverse complement strand
CTTGTCCAACCTTGACGCCAAGCTGCGGGTGCAGGTCCGCGCCGAACTACGCCGGTTGCAGAAGTCGCTCGGCACGACAGCCCTGTACGTGACGCACGATCAGGACGAAGCCATGAGTCTTTCCGATCGGATCGCGGTCATGCGTGCCGGCAAAGTGGAACAGGTCGCTCCGCCGCATGAAATATATGAACGCCCGGCCACGTTGTTCGTGGCCGAGTTCGTTGGCAAGGTGAACGCCCTGGCCGGGCGCATCACGCAAGACAACGGCGCAGCGGTGACAATCGAGGTGATGGGTCAGGCACTTCAGGTTGACCGCGGCCTGGCGACATCTTCAGACATCCTGGCACTGGTGCGGCCGGAAGCCGTCCGCATCGGCCCGCAAAAGGCCGACGGCCTGAACGGGCGGGTGGAAGAGCTTGAATATCTCGGGGACCAGACCGAATACCGGATCAGGGTGGGCCCGAACCTCGTCACTGCGGTTCAGTCGACGCTGGGGCAATCACGCCAATTCGCGGAAGGCGACACGATCAGTCTCGAACTCATCGCAGAAGCCATCCATCTTCTTCCCGCAGACGCGCACCGTCTTGCAGCATAGGTGTTGTCAAAGATGAAACCTGCCATGCCAGTACCTGACCGCCGGTTCGACCGGGTCGTCGTTCTCGTGATCGATGGACTCGGAATCGGTGCAATGCCCGACGTTCCACTGGTGCGGCCGAATGATATCGGCGCCAATACGCTGGCCCACGTGGTCCATGCGGTCGGCACCTTGTCTTTGCCGCACCTTGAGCGACTGGGATTGGGTACGGTTGCACATGGCTGCGGACTGCGCGCTGAGTCGCACCCGATCGGGGTTCACGGCGTCTGCGCGCTCGGTTACAAGGGTGCCGACACCTACCTCGGCCACCAGGTCCTGATGGGTTCACCTGTCCCGGATGTGCCCGAAGAGTTGTTCGAGGAAGTTGCGCAGGACGTGGCCGCAGCGCTGCGCGCTGCGGGCCACCAGGTGGAGCCTGCCGGCGCCGGTCTGTCGGCCCTGGTTGTCGACGGTACGATGGTCGTGGGTGACAACCTGGAAAGCGACCCGCTCCAGACCTACCACTGCGTGGGATCACTGGAGGACCAGACCTATGCCGAAATCCTCGCCGTGGGCGAAATCCTGCGGTCTGTCGCCAGGGTGCGGCGCGTCGTGGTGATGGGTGGCGGAGGGTTTCGAGCGGCCGACGTACGCCGCTGCACTGAGAAGCGTCCGACCGGGCAATGCGGCGTCAACAATGTGCGGCTCGGTCTGTACACCAGTCAGTACGTCGTGCGGCACCTGACCAGTGGCACGCGCCCGGAAGTGCAGGTGCCGACGATACTGCTGAAAGCGGGATTCGACGTGGCGTTGATCGGCAAGGTCGCCGATGTGGTCCGCTGCGAAGGCGCACACAAGGAACCCCATGTGCCGACAGGCGCGGTGCTCGATGCAACGTATGCCGCGCTGGCTGGCATGAAAAGCGGACTCATTGCAGTCAACCTGCAGGAAACTGATCTTGCAGGGCATGACCAAAGCGCAGAACGTTATGCGCAGTGTCTGCGGCTCGCGGATTCCGGTATCGGTCGGATGATGGCGATGTGTGGGCCGCGGGATCTGCTCGTCATCACGGGAGACCATGGCAATGATCCGACGATCGGTCATGACAAGCATACGCGCGAGTTCACGCCATTGCTGGTCTGGTCACCACCCATCGTTCCACGCGCCATCTTCATGCGCGAGAGCCTCGCAGACATTGCCGCCACGATTTCCGAGATTTTCGGTGTCGATGCGCCCGAGATCGGCAAGAGTTTCCTTGACGAAATCCAGCTGCATTAGTGCTTTGGCATTTATCCGTTGCAAAGGCGGATGACCCCCGAATCGCCTTACGATAGCCCAATCGCGTCATGCGGCGGTTTTCATGAAGTACGACTATTGCTCGATCGGTTTTTACACTTTTGACTGTCTTGGCTGGCCCTTCACCGGAGTGCCGGACGGAGGGGGGACCGTTCTGCTCGACGACTTTACCCTGGCGGTTTCCGGGGCGGCAGGTACGGCGGCGATCGCTGCATCAAAGATGGGGCTCACGACACTGGCAGTGGGTGGCGTGGGCGACGATCTCATGGGTGATTGGGTCCTCGAACGTCTGCGGCATTTCCGCGTGAGCACCTCTGGTATGCAACGCATTGCCGGCGCCAGAACATCGTCGTCAATCGTTACCACGCGCCGCGATGGGTCGCGCCCGGCACTTCACCTGCGCGGTGCGACAGCCGATTTTTATGTGGACGACGATCTGATGGACGAGGCCACGGACGCGACAGTGGTTCACCTGGGCGGCGTCGGACTGATGGACCGGATGGACGAGGGACGAAACGCGCAAATGCTGAAGATGGCGAAGGCAAAGGGTGCCACGACGACTCTGGATGTCTTTGCCGGAGCGCCAGGCGATCTCGAAAAGATTGCGCAAGTCTTGCCGTATACGGACTACTTCATGCCGTCGATCGAGGAGGCGCAGGCATTGACCGGACTGTCGGATATGCCGACCATGGCCGAGCGGTTCTTCGATCTGGGTGCTGGCTGTTGCATCTTCACACTGGGCGCGAGCGGTGCATATTTCCACCACCAAAACGGAACCCAATTCCATTCGCCCGCCTTCGATATTGCGGTCAAATGTACCTGCGGTTGCGGTGATGCCTTCAACGCGGGCATGGCCGTGGCCATCTGCCGCGGCATGGAATCCGGATTGGCGGTGCGTTTTGCGCAGGCTACTTCTGCCCTGAATGCGACGGGGTTGGGTTCCCAGGCGGGTGTGGAATCCTTCGATGCCACCTGGCGATTCATGCAAACTACACCAGTGCGGACATGACGGAGGTCCAGCGGATTGGCGACGATGGCCGTGAGCCGTTTCCAGGTCTGGGGCAGGTCTGGATCGGGCGGGGCGTGGCAGTGCAAGATGGTTCGTACGTTGCAGAATTGCGATGGGTGTAGTTTGATTCGAGGTAGGGTCAGTACTCTGCCTGCCCCACCCGCCGATATTGCATGGCTTCAGCCAGGTGCGTCACGCCGATGCTTGCGCCACCGGCCAGGTCGGCGATCGTGCGTGCCAGCTTGAGCACGCGGTGGGTGCCCCGTGCCGACCAGCCCAGGCGGGTGGCCGCGATATTCAGGAACCGGATGCCGTCGTGATCCAGGCCCACATGGTGATCGAGCTCCCCCGGTTGCAGCAGGTGGTTGGGTTTCTGCTGGCGATCCAGGGCACGCTGGAGCGCCTGCACCACGCGTGAGCGCACGGTGGCACTGGTTTCACCGACCGTGGTGCGCAGCAACTCTTCGCTGGGCAGGGCCGCCACGGTCACATGCAGGTCGATGCGATCCATCAAGGGCCCGCTGAGCCGTCCCTGGTAACGCAGCACCTGATCGGGCGAGCAACGGCAGCTGCGGCCATTGGCACCGAGGTAACCACACGGGCAAGGGTTCATCGCGGCGATCAGCTGGAAGCGGGCCGGGAATTCAGCGCGGCGCGCGGCACGCGCGATGGTGATCGTGCCGCTCTCCAGCGGCTCGCGCAGGGCTTCGAGCGCAGCACGTGGAAACTCCGGCAACTCGTCCAGAAACAGCACGCCGTTGTGTGCCAGCGATATCTCGCCGGGACGTGGCGGCGAACCTCCGCCGACCAGGGCGACCGCGCTGGCGCTGTGGTGCGGGCTGCAGGTGGGCCGCCGTGCCCAGTGCTGGATGTCGAATCGCCCGCACAGGCTGGCGATGGCCGCGCTCTCCAGCGCCTCGCCTTCGCTCATCGGTGGCAACAGGCCGGTGAAACGTTGGGCCAGCATGGATTTGCCCGAACCTGGAGGCCCCGTCATCAGCATGCTGTGCCCTCCGGCGGCGGCGATTTCCAGCGCCCGTTTCGCGCCGGCCTGGCCCTTGACGTCGACCAGATCGGCATACATGGCCCCGGGTTCGATCACGGCGGCACACACCAGGCTCCAGCCCGGACCCGGTTCATCGGCAGCTGCGACACCGGGCGGCAGGAAACGGCGCACCACGTCCAGCAGATGTTCTGCCCGGTAGACCCTGGCTCCCGGCACCAGCGCGGCCGCGTCGGCGCTCTCGGGTGGAAGCACCTGCCACACCGGCGCCTGGGCGCCGGCCTGCAACGCCAGGCTCATCGCCAGTGCGCCGCGCACCGGTCTCAGGCGGCCAGACAGCGACAACTCGCCGGCGAACATGTATCCGGCCAACGACGCCGCGACGATCTGCTCGCTGGCGGCCAGAATGCCCAGCGCGATAGGCAGGTCGAACCGCCCGGAATCCTTGGGCAGGTCGGCCGGGGCCAGGTTGACGGTAATGCGCTTGTTGTGGGGGAATGCAAGCCCGGAGTTGAGGATCGCCGAACGCACCCGTTCGCGCGCTTCCTTGACCTCCACATCGGCCAGTCCGACCAGCGTGAAACTGGGCAGGCCGTTGGCCAGATGCACCTCGACCGTCACCGTGGCCGCATCCAGGCCGAGCAACGCACAACTTTGTACCAGCGCCAGGCCCATGGTGGTGATTCCTCGTTTCGGTGCGCCGGCCGGTCATGTGGCTTCATCGGTGCGCCGACTTGGTGCACACGGTGGGAGTGACGGACTTGGCTGGCGCAATAGGCGATTGAAGCGCCTGCCGGGGTGGGCGGCATCCTACCGGTACAGGAGGGCTTTGGCACGGTCTGTGCATTGGGGCTGTGGTAGTCCACCGATTCGCATCTCCATGCACATGCCAGCGGGCTCTGCCTGCCAGGTGCGCGGTGATCGGGTGGCTGGCGCGACGACACACAACTTTGACAGGAGTCGGAAATGAAAATGATTGCAGCGGTCATCAAGCCGTTCAAGCTCGACGAGGTGAGAGAAGCCTTGTCCAGCATCGGAGTGCAAGGCATCACCGTCACGGAGGTCAAAGGCTTCGGCCGGCAGAAAGGCCACACCGAGCTCTATCGCGGAGCGGAGTATGTCGTCGACTTCCTGCCCAAGGTGAAGATCGAAGTGGCGGTCTCCGATGAACTGACGGAACAGGTCATCGAAGCGATCGAAACCGCCTCGCGGACCGGAAAGATCGGCGACGGCAAGGTGTTTGTGTTTGACCTCGAACAAGTGGTGCGGATCCGCACCGGCGAAACCGGAAAGGAAGCATTGTGAAGAAACTACTTCTGTCCCTGACTCTCGGGATTGGCCTGGTGTTGGGCTCTGGTGTCGCCATGGCCCAGGCTGCGCCGGCCGCTGCGACTGCGCAAAGCGCAGCATCTGCACCGACCGCTGAGGCTGCTGCGGCACCTGTCGCCGCCGCCGTTGCTGCCACCGAGGCCGCACCTGCTGCCGCCAAGGCGCCTACGGTCGACAAGGGCGACGTGGCCTGGATGATGGTTTCCACCATCCTGGTGATCCTGATGGTGGTGCCCGGACTGGCGTTGTTTTATGGTGGCCTGGTGCGCAGCAAGAACATGTTGTCGGTGCTGATGCAGGTGCTGGTCGTGTTCTCGCTGATATCGGTGTTGTGGGCCGTCTACGGCTACAGCCTGGCGTTCGGCGGCTCCGGCCTGATCATCGCCAATCTGGACAAGCTTTTCCTGTCCGGTGTGACGTCCGCCTCACTGGCGGACACCTTCACCGAAGGCGTCAAGATTCCCGAGTTCATCTTCATTGCATTCCAGGCCACATTCGCAGGCATCACCTGCGCACTGATCGTGGGCTCGTTTGCAGAGCGGATCCGTTTTGGTGCGGTACTGATGTTCTCGGTGCTGTGGTTCACCTTCAGCTATCTGCCGATCGCCCACATGGTGTGGGGCTCCGGTGGTTATCTGCTGGGCAAGGGCGCACTCGACTTTGCCGGTGGCACCGTGGTTCACATCAACGCAGCGATGGCCGGCCTGGTGGGTGCCTATCTGCTTGGCAAGCGGGTCGGTTACGGCAAGGAGGCGATGGCCCCGCACAGCCTGACGCTGACCATGGTGGGTGCCTCGCTGCTGTGGGTGGGATGGTTCGGCTTCAACGCCGGCTCCAACCTCGAGTCCAATGGCGGCGCGACACTGGCCTTCGTGAACACCTTGTTTGCCACGGCAGCGGCAGTTCTCGCCTGGTCCGGCGGCGAGGCACTGTCCAAGGGCAAGGCATCGATGCTCGGTGCTGCCTCGGGTGCGGTTGCCGGCCTGGTGGCCATCACCCCGGCCTGCGGTTCGGTCGGCCCCATGGGTGCGATCATCATCGGCCTGCTGGCAGGTTTATTGTGCCTGTGGGGTGTCACCGGCCTCAAGAAGATGCTGGGCGCGGACGATTCGCTGGACGTGTTCGGCGTGCATGGCGTGGGCGGCATTCTCGGCGCCTTGCTGACCGGGGTGTTCACCGCCCCGAGCCTGGGCGGCACCGGCAAGGCCGACTTCTCGATCGCCAGCCAGTTATTGATCCAGGCCGAAGGCGTGCTGATCACCATGGTGTGGTCCTCGGTGGTGGCCTTCGTGGCCTACAAGATCGTCGATATGGCCATCGGTCTGCGCGTCAGTGAAGAGGACGAACGCGAGGGACTGGACATCCGTTCACACGGCGAGACGGCCTACAGCCGCTGATCGTCAGGCTGCGGGGCAAGGTCCGACAAACCGGCGTGACCGCGCAGCAGTTTCCCGAATTCCAAGGGTGGTTTTGGGTCCGCGTATTCCTCTGGGGTATGCGGACTTTTTTTCGGCTTTTCCGTGGCGTGCAAAATACAGGGAAACACCACGCCACCCCATGACTCCATCCGTGATCCTTAGAAAGGGCGCTCTGCGCTGCGAGGTATCGGCGCAACTGGGCGCCGCCATCGCCGGACTTTGGCGCAACGACATCCCCGTATTGCGGTCCAGTCCGGCGGCGCAACTGTCGCAGGTCCGGCTCTCGGGCTGTTACCCGCTGGTCCCATTCTCGAACCGTGTGGCACATGCCACGCTTTTGTGGAACGGCACCAGCCATCCGTTGGTGGGCAATTTTGCGCCGGAACCACACGCGATCCACGGGGTGGCCTGGATGCGCCCGTGGCAGGTTCTCGATGCCTCTGACGATTTTGCGCTGTTGTCGTTCGAGCACCATGCTGATGCGAGCTGGCCTTTTGCATTTGATTGCTCACAGGCCTTCCGACTCTCTGCCGAGTCGCTGGAGGTCACTCTCAGCGCCACCAACCAGTCTGACGAGGCGGTGCCGTTCGGTCTGGGCTGGCATCCGTTCTTCGCCAAGCGTCCGGCCTGCAGGATCCGCTTTCAGGCCGCCGGTCGGTGGGAAATGGGCGCGGACAAATTGCCGACACTGCGCCGCTCGAACACCGGGATGGATGTCGACTGCGACACGCTGGACATCGACCACTGTTTCGACGGCTGGCGTGGTGACGTCGTATTGCAGGACCCGCAGATGACGGTCCGGCTGGGTTCAAGCCTCGATCACCTGGTGGTGTTCACCAACGCCGGTTGCGACTTCGTCGCCATCGAACCGGTCAGCCACGTCAACAACGCGGTCAACATGGCGGGTCCGGATGCCGAAAAATTGCGCCAGCTCGGTGTACGCGTTTTGCAGCCGGGCGAATCGTTCAGTGCCACCATGCAGATTGAAACAGGGCCTGGTGCATGAAGTGGCAGACCGTGACGCAGGAGCCCAGCGCGTTGGGCGAATCGCCGTTCTGGCATCCGCGGGAGCGTTTGCTGTATTGGGTGGATATTCCTGGGCGCAAGATCCTGCGCGCCAATCCGGTGACCGGTGCGGTGCAAAGCTGGGAGATGCCGCTGGAGCCCGGTTGTATCGCGCCGGCCGCAAGTGGCGGACTGGTCGTCGCCTTGCGCGACGGAATCTATCGCGCGCAGGAGTGGGGCGTCGGTCTGCGCCTGTTGCACCGCATCGACCATGATGTGGTGACGACCCGTTTCAACGACGGCAAGGCCGATCCGCTGGGTCGCTTCTGGGCCGGCACCATGTACGAGCCGCGCACGTCGGCCGTGGCCGAACTGCTGTCGCTCGATTGCCGCGATGGCCGCACGCCGCAGGTGCAGCGCATGGCCGGCGGTGCGACGATTGCCAACGGTCTGGCATGGTCGCCCGACCAGCGTCAGGTCTATTGGGCCGACACCTTGCAGCACACGATCTGGGTCTGGGACTGGAATGCCGCCGACAACACCATGAGCGGCGAGCGGGAGTTCCATCGCTTTGCGCCCAAACCTGAAGGTTGGCACAGCGGCATGGACGGTTACGGCGGCCGGCCTGATGGTGCCGCGGTCGATTGCGAAGGCAACTATTACGTCGCCATGTTCGAAGGCCAGCAAATCCTCAAGCTCGCGCCCGACGGCCGCATCCTGGCCGCGCTCGAAACCCCGGTCGTCTGCCCGACGATGCCCTGTTTCGGCGGCGATGACCTCAAGACCCTGTATGTCACTTCCGCGCGTTATAACCGCCCGACACAGGAACTGGCGCAGATGCCGGAATCGGGCTGCGTCTTCTCGACCCGGGTCGGGGTAGCCGGGCTGCCGGTCAACCTTTTCCGCGACTGACACGCAGATTTTTGAACGGGCCGCGTTCAAAAGCGTCAAACCGGCACGCGCAGGTGTCGTTACCATCGGTCGCATGGAAAAGCTGTTGACCTCGCTTGCAGACCAGATCGGCGCAGCCCGCGCGGATCGGTCTGTGCTTCGCATACGCGGTGGTGGCAGCAAGGACTTTTACGGCGAGCAACTCGACGGCCGCATCCTCGATACCCGCGGCTTGAATGGCATATGCAGTTATGAGCCCAGCGAGCTGGTGGTGACGGTGCTGTCCGGCACCCCTCTGGCCGATCTGGAAGATCTGCTGGCGCGGCATGGCCAGCACCTGGCATTCGAGCCACCGCATTTCGGCGCTGGCGCAACGGTCGGCGGCATGGTTGCGGCTGGTTTGTCCGGCCCGGCACGGGTCGGCGCCGGAGCGGTGCGCGACCATGTTCTGGGCGTGCAGATGCTCAACGGGAAGGCGCAATTGCTGCGCTTCGGCGGTCAGGTCATGAAGAACGTGGCCGGCTACGACGTGTCGCGCCTGATGGCCGGCTCACTCGGGACGCTGGGCGTGATCACCGAGTTGTCGCTCAAGGTCTTGCCCCGACCCGTGGCCGAAGCCAGCCTGCGTTTCGACATGGACCAGGCGCAGGCTTTGCGCCAGCTCAACCGTTGGGCGGCCCTGCCTTTGCCGCTCAACGCCAGCTGCTGGTTTGCCGCGCCCGGCGGTATCGGGCAACTGGTGCTGCGCCTGCGTGGCGCGCAGGCGGCGGTCGATGCGGCCTGTGAACTGCTGGCTGGCGAACCACTCGCGCCAATGCAGGCACAGACTTTCTGGCAATCGGTGCGTGAGCAAAATGGCCTCTTGTTCGACCGCGCCGATGACGCTTGCCTGTGGCGCCTGAGTGTGCCGGACACAGCTGGGGTGTTGCCGCTGGCGGATCTGGACACGGTGTGCGAATGGGGCGGTGCCCTGCGCTGGGTCAAGGCGCCCGCGGCGCGGGCGCAAGAGCTGCGGCGTGTTGCCCAGGCAGTCGGCGGCCAGGCCCAGCTGTTCCGGCGAGCCAGCTCGGGTGGCGCCGACTGGCCAGAGTTCCTGCACCCGATGGCCGGACCCTTGCAGCGCATACAGCGCGAGCTGCGCCGGCAATTCGATCCGGCAGGCGTGTTCAGCCACGTGCGACTGTCGCGCGCGGCCTAGCCTGCGACAGACCTCCACATGCAGACACAACTCGCACCCGAGTACCAGGGAACCCCCGATGGCATGGCCGCAGAAGCCATCTTGCGCAAGTGCGTGCATTGCGGCTTTTGCACTGCAACATGCCCGACCTACCAACTGCTCGGTGACGAGCTCGATGGTCCGCGCGGACGCATCTACCTGATGAAGCAGGTGCTCGAAGGCCAGCTGCCGACGCGCAAGACGCAGTTGCATCTGGACCGGTGCCTGACCTGCCGCAATTGCGAAACCACCTGTCCGAGCGGCGTCGACTACGGCCATCTGGTGGACATCGGGCGCAAACTGGTCGATGCCAAGGTGCCACGCCCGGCCGGCGAGGCGCTCGTGCGATGGGCGCTCAAGGAGGGTCTGCCGTCACCGTTGTTTGCGCCCGCCATGCGCGTGGGCCAGGCGGTGCGTGCACTGCTGCCGGCCAAACTGCGCAGCAAGGTGCCACCGCGCCAGGATGCGGGCAGATGGCCGCAGGCGACGCACCCGCGCAAGATGCTGATGCTGGCCGGTTGTGTCCAGCCGGCGATGATGCCCAACATCAACTCTGCGACTGCACGCGTACTCGATGCGATCGGCATCCAGACCCTGGTGGCGCCGTCAGCGGGTTGCTGTGGCGCACTGAAGTTTCACCTCAACGACCAGGCTGGCGGACTGGCCGCGATGCGCGCCAACATCGACGCATGGTGGCCCTTGATCGACCGCACCGAGGGCGCAGTCGAGGCGATCATCATGAATGCATCGGGTTGTGGCGTCACGGTCAAGGAATATGGCCACCTGCTGCGGGATGATCCGGCGTATGCGGACAAGGCGGCACGTGTGAGTGCGTTGACGCGCGATCTGAGCGAACTTCTGCCCGAACTTGCGCAGCGCCTGGGCGGCCGCATCGATGGTGCCCGCGTGCCGGAACTGCTGGCCTACCATCCACCGTGTACGCTGCAGCACGGGCAGGGCTTGCGCGGTGCGGTGGAGCAGCATCTGCAGGCACTGGGTTTCACGCTGCGGGTGTCGATGAACGAAGCCCATCTGTGTTGCGGTTCGGCCGGAACCTATTCGGTGCTGCAAC
>Ga0073903_10001872_pt1 | contig 10826 bp, 7 predicted proteins | sample KloWWTKNB14_bulk_FD_66665 | JGI IMG/M metagenome (GOLD analysis project Ga0073903, IMG submission 66665) | Active sludge microbial communities from Klosterneuburg, Austria, studying microevolution and ecology of nitrifiers - Klosterneuburg... | ecosystem: Engineered > WWTP > Aerobic digester >... | reverse complement strand
CAGCAGATCAAAGTGACCACCGCCAAAGCAAATGTCGAAAAGTCCGAAATCAACATCGAGATTCAGGAATCCACCAACGAAAGCGCGGTGGCCACCGCGACGTCCCTGGAAAAACTCGCGGCACTGGACCTGGAGAAGTACACGGCACCAGGCGGCGAGTACGAACAGGAAGTGGCGACAATTCAGGGCGACCTGAAGAAGTACGAAGAAGAGCTCTCCAGCAATATGGAGAAGTACGAAAAAGTTCGTAGTCAGGCGCGACTCGGATACAGCAATGTCAATGAACTGGAAAGTGCCCGGCTGCTCGTCACTCAGTCGCAGATTTTGCAGAACCTGAACAAAGGCAAGCTCAAGGTTCTTGTGGAATTCATGAAGAAGCGGCAGGAAATTGAACTGACGCAGGCCGCTGAAAATTCCAAGCGGGAAACCATCCGAGCCCAGAAGGAAGGCGAAGCCATCATGACGCAGCTTCGCGCAGAACTGGAAGCTGCGAAATTGACATACAGTGTCGAGCTGGACAAGTGGAATCTATTCAAACGACAGATTAAAGCCTGTCGTCTGGTCGCTCCGCAATCGGGCGAAGTCGTCTATGCGTCACAGCAGAGTTCGCGTGGTAGTGAGCCCGTTGTGATCGAAGAAGGGGCTTCGGTTCGTGAGCGACAGGCGATTATCAATTTGCCCGACGTGGAGAACATGAAGATCGACGCGCGAATTCATGAGTCCAAGATCAGTCGAGTGGTGATTGGTCAGCCTGCGGAAATCGAAGTCGATGCGCTTCCCGGAGAACCATTCCGCGGCATTCTGTCAACAGTGGCATCAGTACCGACTCCTGGCAGCTGGCCGAATACCGACTTGAAGGAGTACGAAACAGCCATTCAAATTCAGGCGGAACCTGAGCGGCTGAAGAAGCTCAAGCCAGGGATGACGGCTGAGGTGCGGATCATTGTCGAAGATCGTAAAGAACCCGTGCTGCAAATTCCCATCCAGTCCGTCATTTCGACCGCAGGTCACTATTTCGCGTTCGTGGCCGTCGGTACTGAAGTTCAGCGACGCGAGTGTAAGGTCGGTGACGCGAACGATGAGTACATGGAGATTCTGGACGGAGTGGCGGAGAACGAATTTGTCATCATGAATCCGCGAAGCCATTTTTCCAAAGAACTCAGCGAGCTTGATGCGAAACTTTCCGCAGAAGCGGAGGCCAATCGTGAAAAGGTCGATACGCCGGAACGAAAATCTCACGGTGGCGGTGGTAATGCCGGACAGGCCGAAGCGGGCGGCAACGGACCGAGTGGTGGTGGCGGCGGGACGGGCGGCGGTACCCCAGGCGGTGGTGGTGGTCCTGGCGGAAACAGCGGCGGTCCAGGCGGCGGCGGTATGCAGGATCCCGCAGCAATGTTTGCGAGCATGGACGCGAATAAGGATGGTGTCGTGACGAAAGACGAACATCCTCGTCCCGAATTTTTCGATCGCAGCGATGCCGATGGCGACGGCAAGCTGACTCTCGATGAAATGAAACAGGCGATACAACGACGTGGGCAAGGCAAGAAAGCCGAGTAATCGGACGCTTAGTCTCTGTCGGCTATTCGCTATGAACTATTCTCTATTCGCTATCTCGTGCCCCCATGGAACTGGCTGCCCAAGTCATCGATCTGCAAAAACACTTTCTGCTGGGAACCGTCACAGTGAAGGCCCTGCGTGGAGTGTCCATTGATTTCCCGAAAGGCGATTTCGTCGCCATCATGGGATCGTCGGGCAGTGGCAAAAGTACGCTGCTCAACCTGCTGGGAGCACTCGATCGACCGACGTTCGGGAAATACATCATCGGCGGAAACGACGTCTCAATCATGACCGACGATCAACTGTCGGCGATTCGCAACAAGATGATTGGTTTTATTTTTCAGTCCTACAACCTGATTCCACAGTACACGGTGCTGGAAAATATCGAAGTCCCGCTGCATTACCGCGTCGGTTCTTCGGCGATCGGTGCAAAAGATCAAAAATGGATTGAGCACCTTGCTCAAATGGTTGGTCTGGGTGATCGCATGGACCATCGTCCCTATCAGCTGTCCGGCGGACAACAGCAGCGTGTCGCTATCGCCCGCGCTCTCGTGAACAATCCGGAAATCATTCTGGCGGACGAACCAACGGGAAATCTGGATTCAGCGACTGAGCATGAAATCATGGAGATGCTGTTGAATTTGAATCAGGAGGGCCGCACCATCGTCATGGTGACACATGAACCCAACGTCGCCAGGCTTGCGAAACGGCAGATCCACATGAAAGACGGCGTCGTCGCGGGCACGGGTATTTTTCCAGGGTAACAGGACCGTTTCCAAACATGTTTAATCTCATCCGTACCGTTGAACTGGCATTGAAAAGCCTGCTGCTGCACAAACTGCGGTCGGGCCTGACCATGCTGGGCATTGTGTTCGGAGTGTTCTCTGTGATCGCGATGCTGGCGATCGGCGAAGGGGCCAGCCAGCAGGCTCAGGAGCAGGTGCTGAAACTGGGAGCAACGAACATTATCGTTCGCAGCGTCAAGCCTCCACGTGAGAACGCCGGTGACCGTGCCCAGAATTCCTTCGTGCTGCGGTATGGACTGCTGCGAGCGGACTTTGATCTTCTGTCGCGCACAATTCCAACGATTGAGCAGGCGATACCGATTCGCGAACTGACGAAGCCGTGCCGTTATCTGCACCGCGAAATGAACTGCCGGATTGTCGGCTGCACGCCGGACTATCGCGATGTGAATCATCTGCAGATGGCTCAGGGGCGCTTTATCACCGACGAAGACCGGAGCAGAAAAGACAACGTCGCGGTCCTTGCGGCAGGAGCGGCTCAGACGCTGTTTCAGTACGAAGACCCCCTCGGAAAGACGGTCAAAATTGCAGATAAACGATACGCGATTGTCGGCGTCACAGAATCAAGAGAAGCCAGCGCCGCCATCGGTGGCAGCATGTCGGGGCAGGACTACAACAACGATATCTACATCCCGCTGGAAACGATGCGGGTTCGCATGGGTGACCTGGATGTCGATCGCCGGACAGGGTCATTCAGCGCGGAAGAAGTTCAGCTGAACCAGATTACGCTCCGAATCGTCGATAAGGATCAGGTCGTGCCAACGGCCGCCGTGATTCGCGAGAGTTTGGCTTATAATCACAAGAATCCCAATCAGTACAGCGTCGTTGTGCCTCAGGAACTGCTGAAGCAGGCTGAACAGATCAAAATCATCTTCAACGTTGTGCTTGGGTCCATTGCCGCCATTAGTCTAATCGTGGGCGGCATCGGCATCATGAACATCATGCTGGCGACAGTGACCGAACGAACTCGGGAAATCGGGATCCGCCGCGCTCTCGGCGCAAAACAGAGCGACATCACGGCGCAGTTTTTGACGGAGACGATGGTGCTTTCCGGCAGCGGCGGGTTGATCGGCGTAATTCTCGGCCTGCTGACCCCGCCAGCGTTTGAGGGCGTGAAGTGGCTGGCCACGAAATTCATGCTGGAAGGTGGCCAGGCAACGTCGGAAGTTGGCACGATGTTCCTGAGTCTAACCCCTAAAATCGTGTGGAGCAGCCTGCCGCTGGCCTTCGGAATCTCAGTAGGAATTGGAGTTATCTTCGGTCTCTACCCTGCCCGAGCCGCCGCACGAATGGACCCAATCGAAGCGCTGCGTCACGAATAGAGATTGCTGACTGGAAGCAAATCGTCGGAGCAGCGTTCTGAGGCCAGTCGAGCGACGGCGAATGCACAGGCAGATTCGCTGACATTGCGAACAAACATCGTGCTCAGTCGAATCGCGGGCTGATCGGGACGATGCGCGGACTTGCGGAGTACCAATATCGAAAGCCAGTCGCCGCTGCCACTTAGCAGCAGTTGCACTGCTTCCGGACTGGTCCCTGCCAGATTGCTTACGAACCGGATTCTGTCCTGCATCGCATCATCCAGCGTCCGCAGTTGCTGGTCGGCAATATAGCGCGCGATGTGTTGAAGTTGTGCTTCTGACAGGTCGCTTCGATCGCAGCAAATCAGATGTGCCAGTCGATTCATCGCCGCCGATCGAGTGGCCGGTCGATGGTCGGCGGTGTTCATGTCGTTGCTGTCTTCAGAGATATCGCCGTTGATGAGATGCACATCGAGTGTCGTCGCAAACAACTCGGCCGCAACCGGGACCTGGAGCTCCCTGGAAACTTCACGTCTCGCCGATCGCCTTTCCTCAAGCAGCGGAACATCGCGTACGATAGCGCAGAGCGGCGTGCGGCGAATTCCTGAGTAGATCAGTTCGGAGTGGACAAGTCGCTGCAGATCGGTCCGTCCTTCAGGGCAGGGGATTCCGTCAAGGATCGGAATCAGATCAGTGGTGGTGGATCCGACATCGATGAGCAGGGCTGGGCCTTTGGGAACAGCGCGTCCCGCCCAGGTGGCGAGAGCGTGCCAGTTCGCGGCAGCGACCAGATCCGGGAATTCAATCGCATCCTGTGGATCGGCAAATTCTCCGGACGTCATCCAGACACGAATCACGGTGTCCGGAAAGGCTGCGGCGACTGTTCTCACGATGAATCCGACACCTTCGGACCTTGATTCAAAGCAGTCGGCGAGTTCCGCAGTCATGGTCAGGCCGACAATGTCCAGCTTCCTCCCTTCAGACAAAGTCAAGTGCTGCAATTCATGCAACAGACGATCTTTGTTCTTCCAGATCTCAAACACTCTGCACGTGCAAAATCCATCGGAGTTCGCGGCCTTGATATTCGCCCCGCCGATGTCCAGACCAAGAGCAAAAGGAATCAATGGATCAGGTGTCATTCATTCATCATTTCAGAGGGTTGCAAACCACGGACCAAACAAGATTACTCAGTCAGCAAGAATGCTATACTTCACGCGGTCCAGACTGAGGTACTTTCAAAGTGAACGTTTTCCATGTCCCTTCTCCCCCGAATCGGGGGAGAAGGTGGCCGACAGGCCGGATGAAGGGGCTGACCTGGAGTTCATATTCTGATTCAGAAAACAGTTGATTCTTCCCCCTCACCCTAGCCCTCTCCCCCCGTGGAAAACGTGTCAAGTTGGAAAACCAATTGCGGGGGGAGAGGGGACAATCGCAAGAAGATTCACACCATCTTTTCTGACCACGTGAATCATAAACACCACGTTTAAAAAAATCGGGTTTAATTCCGGAAGAATGTCGATACCCACCAGGCGAGCCCCCCCAGGATCGGAACGGTAGCCAGACCGATCAAAAGTCCCACCAGACGTTTGCGGTTTCTGAGCTCCTGAGGAAGGCTGACCAGCCGCAATCCGGCTTTTCCCCCGAAGGTCAATTTTGAACCATGTCGCAATGTGCAGTACGCTTCCACTCTGCCATCGACCCACGTCGGCTGCGTTTTTGATTCCTGATGCAACATCCAGTTCTGGCCATCGTATTCCAGTCGGCATTGCAAATCATCAACGCCTGTTTCTCGAAGCAGAATGATATCGACGCCATGTTTGGAACCGATTGTGATGCGGGATTTCGCCAAGGCAATCTGGCGTTTTTCACCCAGGATTTGCAGTCGCCATCCCGCGGGAGTTGGTCCCTTGAAGGCAGGGGGCCGGGCGGAACTGGTTGTCGGCTCGCGGGCAGGCTCCTTTCTGACGGGAATGGATTCCGCCTGACGGACCGCAGGAGTTTCGGCCTGCCCAAAACCGTCGGTGCCCTCAGCAATACCGTGACCGCTGTTGATGAGCCAGCCGGAAGCGGATGTGATGGACGACCTTGGCGCAGATGTTTTTTTTCCTGATCGTTCCGCTTTCGCCTTGGCCTGTTTTGCTCGCAGAGTGACCAGTTCGCGAAATTCAAACTGAATACTCTTTCGCTGAGCATAGGGTCGCACGGCATCGGCAAATTCTTTGGCTGACTGATAGCGCTTCGCTGGATCCTTTTCCATCATCTTCGCAATGATGGCTCCGATTTCCTCCGGGATCTCAGGCCGCAGCTGGCAAACGTTTTTTGGCTTTCTTGTGCGATGCGCTTCCAGTTTGGCCTTGTTATTCTTGTCCGGAAACGGCACATGCGCCGTCAGAGCGACGTACAAGGTGGCTCCCAGGCTGTAGATGTCGGCTCGAGCGTCCACATGCCGGCTGTCCAATGACTGTTCCGGAGCGATGTAGTCAGGCGTTCCCAGGCAGTCGTGACCGAACAGGAGCGACAGTGAGAACTCTTCTTCAGGCACGTCGCTCATGATCGCCAGGCCAAAATCCAGAATTCTGGTGTGTCCCTCCTGATCGATCAGAAAATTGGCCGGTTTTATGTCGCGATGAATGATCCCCTGAGCATGGGCCGCCATTAATGCTTCGGCCGCCTGCAATGCAATGTCACAGACCATGGGCCATTTGAGGGCTCCGTTCAGCGCGACCAGTTCATGCAGACTGATGCCGCGAAACAGTTCCATCACCAGGAAATGGACCGCCCCGGTACTGTCCATGCGATAGGTGCGAATAATATTGGGATGATTGAGCCGCATTCCCGCAATGGCTTCCAATTTCATCCTGGCCAGCATTCCAGCATCGAGCGAATGTTCCGCCGAAAGGACTTTCAGGGCCACCTTGCGGTCTTCCTGTGGATCTTCAGCGATGAAGACGCAGCCCATGCCTCCGAAACCAAGCACTTCCCGCACGCGATAGCGATCGATCACCAGACCGCGATACCTTCCTTCCAGCAGCCGTTCGGCCTGGAACGGGGTCAGAATTCTGGCGCGAGTCAGAAGTCTCGCGGTCTCTCGCGCAGTCGCAGTCTCAGGAATCTGCACCTTCTCCCGCACTCGCTGAATCTGCGCTGCAGTCAGCAGCTCGCTCTTTTCAAGCAATTCAAAAAAGTTTTGTGCTGCTACAGGAACCTGCATGTTCGTGGCTCTGCATACCGAATCCGACAAATCTGGTCCGCCGGTGAGCAATTAACGAGCCTCACATGACAGGGGACGCACAGTCGCTTCGGAAATCTCAGACGCTGTGTGATCACTAGCCTACCACGAGTCCGCCGCCGGGGAAACCATTCTTGACCGGAATGCAGTCAGGAGCGTTCATAGAACCTGTCCAATATCCGCTTCTCGATCCCGAATGCTTGCAAGTTTGCGGCGTTGGGCTTTCCCGTCGGCGGAGCGACGGGTGTACTGTACGCCCGTCGCTCCGCCGACGGGATTTTCAGCGGTGGTAGAACAGAATCAGGCCTTACCCTTTTCCCAGGTCGCGGTCCATCAGTTGAACCAGCGCGGCGACTGACTGGACCTGCAGTTTCTTCATCGCACAACTGCGGTGTTTCTCAACCGTTTTGAAGCTGATACCCAGCTGAATACCGATCGATTTGTTGGTATCACCACGATAAACCAGCAAGATCACGTCCCGCTCGCGCTGTGATAGTCGCTCAAGGTACGAAGCGCCTGAAGGCAGAACAGGAGGCAGCGTGGTGTTAAATGAGTCGGTCTGGAGTAACTGGCGGAAAGCTTCCACGACTGCCAGCAGCAGTTCGGATCGCTGAAATGGCTTATCCAAGACTGTTACGGCACCGTATTTCATGGCCGCCACAGCGAGACTCGTTCTTGGAAATGCCGTTACCAGAATCACTTTGAAATGATTGGGACGGGAAGACAGACGGCGCTGAATCTCAATTCCTTCCACGTCCTGCATCACTTGGTCCGTGACGACGACGCCCGGCGCAAGGGAAACTGAATCCGCAAGGAATTCCGATGGCGAATTATAAGATTTGACATTGTAACCAGAAACAGCCAACATCGCGGTGACGACATTCAACACTTCGACGTCGTCATCGATTACGTAGACACGTCCATTCGGAAACGCAGCATCCTCGTCTGATGAATAGTCTTTTCCGAACTGAGAATTCATATTAACTACACTTCGCGTATTGCCCATTTTTCCAAAATGCTTCTTCCAACGACCCCGAATCGCACCTTCAAAACTACTCCATCAGTCGCAACCGGCTGCGTATGGACCGCAGTTCGACTGTCCCATGTTCGCTGAATGAAAGGGTCGGGAGTCTTTTTCGGAGAGTAGCATCGTGAAAAACGCTGACGTTTCCGTCCGAAAAAGACTCCCGCCCCTCTGCTCACACCAATAGGGGACAGTAGAAGTAGAGTATTTGTCAGTATAGCATTTGCAGGAGTGTGTCGCGTTCATCGTTAGGAAACTACACAATTGAGATCTTAAATTTCGGATTGTCCCGCAGCCCATCATTTGTCTGTCAAAAAACGGACAAATTGACTAATGTCTGCGGTTATTGGCGAACGGAACGATTCCATTCGCTGCGGCATCGCGTAGATCAGCATCGAAATGCTTCCCCAGTTTGATTGCCAGGACGGCACCTCTCGTGAATCAATTTAACACTAGAAACCCGGAACGAACGATTGAGATTCGCCCCGATTCGAACAATAAAGGGGGTTGGCTACTTGTGGGAGCCCTCGGTTCAGGAATGCGGGCTCTGGCCGAACTGCTCATCGATGCCGGGGAGGTTGTCACCGGGACCGACAACCAACTCGTCGCCGACAATTTTGTACATCAAACTGCCTTTGATCATGACCGTCTCCGACTGTTTCGTCCCGATGAAGTCGAGCAGATCTTTGCTCAGTCTCCGACACGGGTCGCGTATTCGATGGCCATACCGGAACAATCCCAATTATTGGAGGCGTTTCGTTCCCTCGGCAAAAGTGTCCAGTCGCTTCCCCAGGCATTAAATCAGATTCTGGGAAGCCGCGACCAACTTTGCATCGCGGGAACTCATGGCAAGACCACTACCAGTGGAATGGTGTACTCTATCCTGGACCATGCCGCTTGTCATCCGTCCGCCTATATTGGTGGCATGAAAACATCGACCGGGCGCTCGGGCGTCCTTGGTTCGGGGCCGGTTGCCGTTGTGGAAAGCTGTGAATATCGGAAATCCTTCCTCCAATTGACACCGGCCACGGTGGTGCTCACAGGAATCGAATCCGACCATTTTGATTATTTTAAGTCTGAAATAGAGTGTGACCAAACGTTCATTGATTTTATCCATCGACTTCCATCGGACGGCAAGCTGATTTACAACGCAGATTGTCTGCGGGCGACCTCTGTCGCGGCGATTTCTGGCCGCACAACGATTTCGGTATCACTAACCAAGGACTCCGAATGGAACGCGATCCCTTACATATCCAGCGCGTCAAAAGCCAGTTCCGGCGGACAAGGGCAGGAATTCTTGCTTCGAAACAGAACACATGAAATCGGCGTCGTTCGAATACGGTTGCCGGGATCTCATAATCGCTTCAACGCCGTCGCGGCGATTGCGGCTTCCGTTGCGAACGGTGTGGCGGTCGAGACTGCGATTCAGGGAATCGCTTCGTTTTCCGGAATTCATCGTCGCTTCGAACATCGAGGGCATTTTGGGGGTATCGACTGGATTGATGACTATGCCCATCACCCGACAGCGATTCGGTCTACGCTTAAAACAGTTCACGAAACTTTTCCAGGTCGGCGTGTGATCGCAATCTGCGAGCCTCACCAGCTTTCTCGTCTGACAGCGATGTTCAGTGATTTTCGATCTGCACTTTCACTTGCGGACGAATGTCTTATCCTGCCAGTGTTGCCGGCGAGGGAATCTGCTTCCAGCGCCGAATGCACTCGCCTGTCCGGCAGACTGGTCCGCAGTATCTCTGATTCGGGAGGCAGGGCTTTCCTGATGGCGAATCTTGACCAGGTGATTGGAAGATTAGACCATTCGGGCCGACCGGGCGACGTTGTCATCACAATGGGAGCAGGCAGGACACACCAGATTCATGACGAAATCCATCGAAGACTTCAGCGAAATTCTGCAGCGTGACGAACGTCTCAGCAACCATACCTGGCTTCGCCTGGGAGGACCGGCGGAGTACTTTGTCACGCCTCGAACGGAAGCGGAACTGCTTGAAGTAATCCAGGTCTGTCGCAGTCAGCAGCTGCCGATTTACATCCTCGGAAGCGGCTCGAATCTGCTTGTGCGTGAAGCTGGCGTGAAGGGCGTCGTGATTAAGGTCGTCGAACCTTTGCTCGGTGAAGTGACGATTGAAGGCACATCTCTGACGGCAGGCGGCGGTGCCCTGTTGTCGCATGTCGTGGCGGAAGCAGTACGATCGGGCTTGGGCGGCATCGAAGACCTGGTCGGAATACCAGGCACAATCGCCGGAGCGGTCGTTGGCAACAGCGGCGGGCGAACGGGCGACATCGGCCAGCTCATCACCAGCGTAAGAGTCCTTACGCAGGACAACAAGATTGCGGTGCGACATGGCGATGAGCTTTCGTTTTCTTATCGTCGCAGCGGCATTCAGGACCTGCTTGTTCTCTCCGCCACGCTCGAACTCATCCGTGATGATTCTGAAGAGCTGCCACGGCGAATGCGGAAGAACTGGATCATGAAGCGTTCCACACAACCACTGACTGACCAGTCCGCTGGCTGCGTCTTTCGCAATCCACGCGGCCTGAGTGCCGGTGCGTTGATCGAACAATGTGGACTGAAGGGGCTTTCGGTCGGCAAGGCGCGCATCAGCGAAAGGCACGCCAATTTTGTTGTCACCGAGGACGGTGCAACGACGCAGGATGTCGAACAACTTATCGCAAAAATTCAGAAGGCTGTCGCCGAAAAATTTGCTGTCGATCTGGAACTGGAAATCAAGGTCTGGTGACGTTAGGAGATCGGGTGGCCGGGGCTGGACTGACCTGAGCGAAGGAAGCCCCGGGGTTTCGCGCTACGCTCTCCAACCCCGGCCACCCGTCACGTCGTGCCTGATCAGGTCAGACAGAAAACGCTCAGGAGAGCGTGCAACAGCGAATTATACTTT
>Ga0073903_10001867_pt1 | contig 10836 bp, 11 predicted proteins | sample KloWWTKNB14_bulk_FD_66665 | JGI IMG/M metagenome (GOLD analysis project Ga0073903, IMG submission 66665) | Active sludge microbial communities from Klosterneuburg, Austria, studying microevolution and ecology of nitrifiers - Klosterneuburg... | ecosystem: Engineered > WWTP > Aerobic digester >... | reverse complement strand
GATCTCGCTGCTCTCGGCGTTCGCGCTGATCTACTTCCGGTTCCGGTTCCGGCAAGCGGCGTTCTGGCTGATCTTCGTGACGCTGATGCTGCCGGTCGAGGTGCGCATCATGCCGACCTACCAGGTCATGTCGGACCTCGGCCTGCTCGACACGTACGCCGGGCTCACGCTGCCGCTGATCGCGTCGGCGACGGCGACCTTCCTGTTCCGCCAGTTCTTCATGACCGTGCCCGACGAGCTCGCCGAGGCGGCCAAGATCGACGGCGCCGGTCCGATGCACTTCTTCTGGCACGTGCTGTTGCCGCTGTCCCGGACCAGCATTGCGGCGCTGTTCGTGATCCAGTTCGTCTACGGCTGGAACCAGTACCTGTGGCCGTTGCTGGTCACGACGCAGGAGTCGATGTACCCGGTGGTGATCGGCTTGAAGCGGATGATCTCGGGCGGCGACGCCGCGATCGAGTGGCACCTCGTGATGGCCACGGCGGTCCTGGCGATGCTGCCGCCGGTCGCGGTGGTCGTGCTGATGCAGAAGTGGTTCGTCAAGGGGCTCGTGGAGTCCGACAAGTGAACTGGCCGTATCCGCGCAAGGCCGCGCACCGCGGCGCAGGCAAGCTCGCCCCCGAGAACACGCTGGCGGCGATGCGCCTGGGCGCGTCGTTCGGCTACACGATGTTCGAGTTCGACGTGAAGCTGAGCGGCGACGGCGTGCTGGTGCTGATGCACGACGCGACCCTCGAGCGCACGACCGACGGCACTGGCCGCGTGGCGGGACGCTCGTTCGGCGAACTGGCGCGACTCGACGCGGGGAGCTGGCACTCTGCGGCCTATGCGGGCGAGTCGATCCCGACGCTGGGGCAGGTCGCGCGCTGGCTGCTGCGCAACGCGCACCGGGCCAACATCGAGATCAAGCCCTGTCCCGGACGCGAGGCCGAGACCGGCGCCGCGGCGGCGCTCGAGGCCCGGCAACTCTGGCGGGGCACTTCGGTGCCGCCGGTCCTGTCTTCGTTCTCGGTCGCTGCACTGGAGGCGGCGCGCCGGGCCGCGCCCGAATTGCCGCGCGCGCTGCTGTTCGGGGAACTGCCGCAGGACTGGCTGCAGCGCTGCCGGGCGCTGGGTTGCGTCGCGCTCGATGCCGAGCAGTCGACGCTGTCGCAGTCGGTGATCGCGGCGGCTCACGACGCCGGCCTGCGGGTCATTGCGTACACGGTCGACGACCCGGCACGGGCCGACGAACTGTCCGGCTGGGGCCTCGATACCCTCATTACCGACGCAGTCGACCTGATCGCGCCGTGATCGGGCGCTGCGCTCGCCCGGGCTTTCCCTGACGCCGATCGGCCCGCCCGAAGCGCTTGACCCCGGTCAAGGTGGGGGCTGGGGCCGCACGTACGATGGGCGGCATCGCATCCGGAGGCTCCTGAATGCCGTTGTCCGAAACCCAGCTCGACGAGTTGCTCGCGCAGATTCGTCAACGCCTGGTCGTGCTCGAAGAAGAGATTGCCCGCAAGCTCGGCCAGGCATCGGAGGAGTTCTCCGCGTTCGACCGCATCGGCGACAGCGGCGACCTGTCGTCGATCCTGAACGAAGGCGAAGTCGAGATGTCGGAGGCATTGCGCGACATCGACGAATGGCGCGGCCTGCGCGCATCGCTGCGGCGGGTCGACGAAGGCACTTACGGCGTGTGCGTCGATTGCGGCGTCGAGATCCCGTTCGAACGGCTGCGCGCCAGCCCGATGGCGCCGCGCTGCGTCGACTGCCAGGTGCGTTCGGAGCGTCGCGAGCCTTCGCATCCCTCATCGATGTGAGGCGACCGGCGCGCGGCGGCGCCTGCTGGAGCCGGGCCGCCTAGCCGAAGCGGCCGTGCACGAACCAGCCGCGGCGCGCGTCGTCCGGCGCCAGGCGTTCCCGATAAATCCAGTACAGCGCGTGGGTCTCGTCTTCGGCGATGAAGTAGTCGCGCTGCACCAGCGCGGCGTCCCACCAGCCGCCTTCGATCCGCTCCGGACCCGCCAGCAGTGTCAACGCCGAGTGCCACCACGGCCGGTTGTGGCGCTCGCTGATCGGAACCGGTTCGCGCAGCAGCCACAGGGGCCTGGGAAGATTCGCCACCGGGACGTCCGCGCCTTGCGCCGGCGCGCGTGAGCGCGCAGTGGCCGGCCGCGGCGCATCGGCCCGCGATGAACCCGGCGCCGCGTCGACCGCATCGACCCGGTAGGCTGCCTCGGGGCGGTGGTCGGCGACGAGCGACAGCCGTTGCACCTGGCGCGGGCCGAGCCGGGCCTGCAGCCGCTCGATCAGCCGCGCGAGGTTCTCCTGCGCAACGCCAGCGCCCGGGAACAGCTGGGCGCTGGCGGCCGGCAACGCCAGCACTTCATCGCAGCGCAGGCGCAGCGCGTGCACCGGCGCCGGCAGCCGGGTGACCGCCAGCCGCTCGCGCAGCAGGCTGCACAGCCGTTCGGGATCGCGGCTCGGGTCGGCGAGCCTCACCGCCAGCAGCGTGTCGGCGCGCCGGTTGCGCCGGTCGTGCTCGGCGTGCACGGCGAATGCGCGCACCGCGCAGTGGCGCGCGGCCAGCCAGCCGGCGAGCTGGTTCAGCAGCCGCCGCGCGGCGAACAGCAGCGCGTCGGCGTGCTCGACCTGCGCGAGCAGCTCGAGGCGGGTCTCGAAGCGCGCAGGCGCCTCGAACCAGCGGCGCGGCTCGGGTTGCCGGCCGAGCGCGCGGTCGAGCTCGTCGAGCAGCGCCCGGCCGCAGCGGCGCGCGAGACCGGCACGCGGCAACGCGAACAGATCGTCGACGCGGCGCGCATCGATCGCATCGAGCGTCTCGCGCTGCGCCCGGCTGCGCGCGAGCAGGCCCGCGGGCAGCGCGCGCAAGGCAGCTTCGAGCCTCGTGTCGCCGGCCTGCAGGCCGTCGCGATGGCGTGCGAACAGCCAGGCGGCGGCGGCGGTCGGTGCTGCACCGACGCGCACGGCGAAACCGAGCGCGTCCAGGCCCTGCCGCAGCTGCCCGAGCAGTGCATCGGATCCGCCGAAGCAGCGCAGGCTCGACGCCACTTCGAGCAGCAGGCCGCAGGGGACGACCGTGTCGTCGATCTCGCCGAACGGCAGGTCGGCCTGCAGGCTGACCGCCGGCGTGAACTGCAGGGCCCAGGCGGCGAGCGATTCGAGCGTCGCCTGCTGCTGCGCTTCGTCGTAGTCGCGTAGCAGCAGCTTCGGGACGAGGGCCAGCGCGGCCGCCCGCTTGATGCCGGGCGCGACGCCCGCTGCGCGGGCGGCATCGTCGGCGTCGAGGATGCGCAGGCGGTCGCAGATCGCCAGTGGGCCTGCGCCGTCGGGCGCCGCGATGCCGCGTCGCGCGATGTCGAGCGACAGGCGATCGAAGAACAGGCCGAACCACCACATGGTCCTGGAAACCGCAGCGTAGTCCTAGTTCAGCGTCCCGGCGCGCGATTCGTCGTGGCGGGCGTGGATCGTGCGCATCGGCCCGGGGGTGGACGTGGCGACTGGCGGACTCGCGCGCAGCCGGATTGCCGAAACCGGTTGCGGGAGATCGATCAGGATCGGGTCGGCCATCACCGGGCCGCGGCGCTTGAGGATCTGCACCGACAGGCGCTGATCGGGGCGCGGCAGCAGCAGCAGGCGCAGCGGCGCGGGCGAGGCCTCGAACTGCGCCGCCAGCTGCCTGAACAGGAACACCGGGCCGGTGGCGGGTTGGGCAGCCGCCTGCATGCGGCGCAGGTGCTCGGGACGGGTGCGGTCTTGCGGCAGCCAGGCGAGCAGGGCGCCGAAGGCCGTGCTCTTGAGCGTCTGCTCCACTGCCCACAGGCGGTCGGCCGCGTTGGGCGCCTGCACGATCAGCAGGTAATCGAGATCGATGCCGTGGCTGGCCAGCGCCGGCGCATAGGGCAGGTGCGGAGGCGCGAGCAGCACGACGAAGCGGTGCTCGCGCGTGAGCTGGCGCAGCAGCGGCACCAGCAGGCGCAGTTCGCCGATGCCGGATTCGCGACCGATCAACTCGGTGAGCATGCCGATCGGCCAGCCTGCGCCGGGCAGCTCGACGTCGATGGCGGGAAACCCGCTCGACAGGGCTGCGACGCTGGCGTGGCCGAGCTGGCTCGCACGCCAGACCGCGGCGGGCAGGATCGATGACATCGCGCGCTCACATCGCCTTGCCGCTGCGCAACAGTCCGACGGCGATGCCTTCGAGCGCGAAGGCGTCGCTGCGACTGTCGACGAGGATCGGCTCGAAGTCGGGATTCTCGGGGAGCAGCTCGATCGTGTGGCCCTTGCGACGCCAGCGCTTGACGGTGACGTCGTCGCCGACGCGGGCGACGACGATCTGGCCGTTGCGCGCCTCGGTGGCGCGGCGCACCGCCAGCAGGTCGCCGTCGAAGATGCCGGCGTCGCGCATGCTCATGCCGCGCACCCGCAGCAGGTAGTCGGGCTTGTCGTCGAACAGGTTCGGATCGACCGCGTAGCTGGCCTCGACGTGTTCCTGCGCCAGGATCGGGCTGCCGGCAGCCACCCGCCCGACCAGCGGCAGGCTGAGCGCGATCTGCACCGCGCGCGGGACCTCGTCGATCGAATCGGGCAGCAGCTTCAGGCGGATGCCCCGCGAAGCGCCCGAGGTGAGTTCGATCACGCCCTTGCGCGCGAGCGCCTTCAGGTGATCCTCGGCGGCATTCGGCGAGCGGAACCCGAGTTGCGCGGCGATCTCGGCCCGGGTGGGCGGAAAGCCGGTGTCGGCGATGTGCTGCTTGATCAGCGCCAGGATCTGCTGCTGGCGCGCGGTGAGGTCCCGCATCGGGGGCTCCGTGTCGGTGTGTCCGGATCTGTATTTTTATACAGTACCCGGGATTTTTTCAAGTGATTTCGCAGCGCATGCCGATACCGTGGCCCCGCGCGTGGCGTGCTTCGGCCCTCGGCGCCGCAACGCCCGTTTGACCTTCGGGCGGGCGCCACTGTGCATTTGGGTACGTTTGTGGCAAAGTCGAAAAACGGGTCGGCACCCCCGATCCGCGGAATTGCATTTCCCGGTTTGCTCGCTTCAGGTGTCCCTCGAAATGCAATGAGTTCAACGGTCCGAGGAACGAGTTTCGATGGGAACCAAGATCTACGTGGGCAACCTGCCGTGGCGCGCCACCGATGCGCAGCTGTCGCAGCTTTTCGGCAATCACGGTGAAGTCGTCGATGCCAAGATCGTCACCGATCGCGAAACCGGCCGCTCGCGCGGCTTCGGCTTCGTCACGATGGCCTCAGACGACGCGGCGCAGGCCGCCATTCGCGCACTGAACGGCTACTCGCTCGAAGGCCGCAGCCTGGTCGTCAACGAGGCGCGCGAGCAGTCCGGCGGCGGCGGTGGCGGTTACGGCGGCGGCGGTGGCCGCAGCGGTGGTGGCGGCTATGGCGGCGGCGGCGGTGGTGGCGGTCGCAGCGGCGGTGGCGGCTACGGGGGCGGTGGTGGCGGCTACGGTGGGGGCGGCGGCGGTTACGGCGGCGGTGGCGATCGCGAAGGCGGTGGCGGCCGTGGCGGCCAGCGACGCGGCGCCCGCCAGTTCGGCCAGTAGGTTCGTCACCGTCCTGTCCTGATCCTTCGCGCCGGCCCTGCCGGCGCGAAGCGTTTACCAGGGACCGCATCCCCCCGGGGGTAGGTGCGGCATCCCCCTCCTTGGCTATAGACGCGCGCGACGCGAACTGCGCCCAATACGGGGCAGGATTGCCGTTGCCACCGAGGAGGAGAACACTAATGAAGTACCCCGTATCTCGCGCCGTGCCGGCGCTCGCCGCGCTGCTGCTCGCGGGCTGTGCCGCGCCGCCGCCTGCGCCCATCGCGGCGCCGCCCGGCTATCTGGAGGACGCGCGCAAACTCGCCGCAACGGTTCCCGCGAATCTGCTGACCGTGCTCACCGCCGAGCTGAACCGCACCGGGCCGGCCGGTGCGATCGAGGTCTGCCGCGACAAGGCGCCCGAGATGGCGCGCGCCGCCTCCGAGCGCAGCGGCTGGAACGTGCGGCGCGCGAGCCTGCGCAACCGCAATCCGAAGGGCGTTCCCGATACCTGGGAGCGCGTCGCGCTCGAGCGCTTCGATGCGCAGGCTGCCGCCGGCGTCGCCGCCCCGATGCTGGAAACGTACCAGGTGGTCAGCGAGAACGGGCGGCAGATGTTCCGCTACGCCAAGGCGCTGCCGACGCAGTCGCTGTGCGTGCAATGCCACGGCCCCGTCGACAAGCTGAGCGAGCCGGTGAAGGCGAAGCTGCGCGCGCTGTACCCGAACGACCGGGCGACCGGCTACGAGCCGGGGCAGATCCGCGGCGCGCTGTTCCTGAAGAAACCGATCTGAAGCGCGCGGGGCGGGCGGCCTCGGTGGCTCACATCCCCGCGTAGTTCGGCCCGCCGCCGCCCTCGGGAACGACCCAGACGATGTTCTGGGTCGGGTCCTTGATGTCGCAGGTCTTGCAGTGCACGCAGTTCTGCGCGTTGATCTGCAAGCGGTCGCTGCCGTCGTCGTCGCGCACGAACTCGTAGACGCCGGCCGGGCAGTAGCGCTGCTCGGGCCCGGCGTAGCGCGCCAGATTGGTCGCCACCGGCACCGACGCGTCCTTCAGCGTCAGGTGGACCGGCTGGTTCTCTTCGTGGTTCGTGTTCGAGATGAACACCGACGACAGGCGGTCGAAACTGAGCTTGCCGTCGGGCTTCGGATACGCGATCGGCTGGCACTCGGCGGCCGGCAGCAGGTACGCGTGATCGGGCTTCGTCGTGTGCAACGTGAAAGGCGCCTTGCCGCGGAACAGCACCTGGTCGATGCCGACCAGCAGCGTGCCGAGCCACAGGCCCTTGCCCATCGCCGGCTTGAAGTTGCGCGCGCGGTAGAGTTCGTCGTACAGCCACGATCCGCGGAACGCGTCGGCATAGCCGGTCAGCTCGTCGCCCGTGCGCCCGGCGCCGAGCGCCTCGAACGCCGCCTCCGCGGCCAGCATGCCGGTCTTGATCGCCGCGTGGCTGCCCTTGATCCGCGACGCGTTCAGGAAGCCGGCTTCGCAACCGATCAGGCAGCCGCCGGGGAACGTGAACTTCGGCAGCGCGTTCAGCCCGCCCGCGGTGATCGCGCGCGCGCCGTAGGCGAGCCGCTTGCCGCCTTCGAGGCAGGCGCGGATCGCGGGATGCGTCTTGTAGCGCTGGAACTCCTCGTAGGGCGACAGGTACGGGTTGCGGTAGTTCAGCCCGACGACGTAACCGACCGCGACCTTGTTGTCGCCGAGGTGGTACAGGAACGAGCCGCCGTAGGTGGCGTTGTCGAGCGGCCAGCCCGCGGTGTGCACCACCAGGCCGGGCTTCGACTTCGACGGCTCGATCTCCCACAGCTCCTTCAGGCCGATGCCGTAGCTCTGCGGGTCGCGGCCGGCGTCGAGCGCGTACTTCGCGATCAGCTCCCTGCCCAGGTGGCCGCGCGCGCCCTCGGCGAAGAACGTGTACTTCGCGTGCAGCTCCATGCCGGGCTGGAAGCTGGCGGTCGGCTCGCCGTCGCGTCCGACCCCCAGGTTGCCGGTGGCCACGCCGCGGACCGATCCGTCGTCGCGGTAGAGCACTTCGGCCGCCGCGAAGCCGGGGTAGATCTCGACGCCCAACGCTTCGGCCTGCTGGCCGAGCCAGCGCACGACGTCGCCGAGCCGGACCACGTAGTTGCCGTGGTTCGTGAAGCACTCGGGCAGCATCCAGTTCGGCACCTGCCGGGCGCCGGTTTCGGACAGGAACAGGAAGCGGTCTTCGGTGACCGCGGTGTCCAGCGGCGCACCGCGCTCGCGCCAGTCGGGAATCAGTTCGCCGAGGGCTCGCGGGTCCATCACCGCGCCCGACAGGATGTGTGCGCCGATCTCGGACCCCTTGTCGATGACGCACACGGCGATCTCGGTGCCGCGGTCGGTGGCGAGCTGCTTCAGACGGATTGCGGCCGCGAGGCCGGCGGGGCCGCCGCCGACGATCACGACGTCGAACTCCATCGAGTCGCGCTCAATGTCCATGAAATGGGGTCTCCGGGTGGCTGGGACGAAGCGGGTGGCGGCTACGATTGTCCCGAAACGGGCGAGGGCGCGCAAACGCGGCAACGCCGTCGACCCGGACGCGCCGTCGCCCGAGCGGCGAGCGGCGGTCGGCTTCGGCTAACATCGGGGCGCCCCCGACCCGACGACGCGCCCCCGCGCAGGAGACTCCATCGTGCCTACCCGCTTCGACCTCGACGGCAAGACCGCATTCGTCACCGGCGCATCGAGCGGCCTGGGTGCGCGCTTCGCGCGCGTGCTGGCCGACAACGGCGCGCAAGTCGTGCTCGCTTCGCGGCGCGTGGAGCGGTTGAAGGAACTGCGCGCGGAGATCGAGGCCGCCGGCGGCGACGCGCACGTGGTGGGGCTCGACGTCACCGACGTCGGCAGCATCCAGGCCGCGGTCGCCCAGGCGGAGTCCGAGGCCGGGCCGATCGACATCCTGGTCAACAACTCGGGCGTGAGCACGACACAGCGCCTGGTCGACGTGATGCCCGAGGACTACGACTTCGTGTTCGGCACCAATACCCGCGGGTCGTTCTTCGTGGCGCAGGAGGTCGGACGCCGGATGATCGCGCGCGCCAAGGCCGATCCGGCGCGGCAGGCGCGGATCGTCAACATCGCGTCGATGGCGGGCCTGCGCGTGCTCGCGCAGATCGGCGTCTACTGCATGAGCAAGGCGGCGGTCGTGCAGATGACGAAGGCCATGGCGCTCGAGTGGGGGCGCTACAACATCAACGTCAACGCGATCTGCCCCGGCTACATCGAGACCGAGATCAACACGCATCACTGGCAGACCGAGGCGGGCCAGAAGCTGATCCAGATGCTGCCGCGCCGGCGCGTCGGCAAGCCCGAAGACCTCGACGGGGTGTTGATGCTGCTCGCGTCGGACCAGTCGCGTTTCGTCAACGGCGCAGTGATCGCGGCCGACGACGGGTTCGGTGTCTAGTGTCGTGACACCAGTACCGCCGCCAGCGATCAGGCGCCGCCGAGCCGGCGGCGAATGCCCTCGCGGATGTGGCGCACGCCCAGCGCGACCGCGATCGCGATGGGCACGATCGACAGCCCGGTGGCGAGTTCAGGGTCGACCGGCAAGCCGAGCGACTCCATCGCCTTGAACAGGTAGCCGGCGATGCCTGCGCCGTAGTAGGTGATCGCCGCCACCGACAGTCCCTCGACCGTCTGCTGCAGGTGCAGTTGCAGCCTGGCGCGCCGGTTCATCGCGGCGAGCAGCTCCTGGTTGTGCCGTTCGCGCTCGATTTCGACGCGCGTGCGCAGCAGCGCGCTGGCGCGCGCGATGCGCTCGGCGACCGTCTCGATGCGCCGGCCGACGCTCTCGCAGAATGCCATCGCCGGATCGAACCGGCGCTCCAGGAAGGCGGTGAGCGTCTGCAGGCCGGGCAGGCGTTGCTGCCGCAACTCTGCGCCGCGCTGGCGAACCAGCGCGTGATAGGCGCGCGCCGCACCGAAGCGAAAGCCGACCGCCGCCGCGATGCGCTCGACCGTGCCGGCCAGCCGGCTGACCTCGCGCAGCAACTCGGGCTCCTCCTCGACGGGCGCCGTCTCTAGACGGCCGACCAGTGCGCCCAGCGACGCTTCGACGCCGTCGAGCTCGGTCGCGCTCGCGCGCGCCAGCGGAAACGCCAGCATTGCCATCATCCGGTAGACCTCGACCTCGATGAGGCGCTGGACGACGCGTCCGGCGTAGTTGGGGCTGAGCGAGCGGTCGACCACGAGCACGCGCGTGAAGCCGCGCGCGTCGATGCGGAAATCGGTGAATGCGCAGGCCGCGCCGTCGGCGATCGACGCGCCGCTGAGCTCGGCCGCGCCGAAGGCCGCGCCGGCACCCGCCGGGTCGTCGGGCATCTCGCGCGCCGGCAGCAGCGCGATGTGGACCGCCGCGATCAGCGAGCCCGGCAGCGAGTCGAGCCAGCCGTCGGGGAGCGCGTCGATCGCGGGCCGTTCGAACGGCGCATCCGGATCGCCGCCGTCGCAGTAGGCCGTGTAGTCGTCGAACTCCCCGTGGCGTTCGCGCTTGAGCCGGAACGCGCCGAAGTCGGCGAAGAAGTGGCCGTCGGCCGTGGCCGGCGCTGCGAGGCCGGCCGACTCGCACAGGCGGAGCAACGGATCGGCGGCGGCCTCGGGCCCGCGCGCCGGTCGAAGCAGCGCGATGTGCGAAACTCGCTGCGGGGTCGCCACCGGTTGGCGGGGGCGCGCGTGGATCTCGTTCTGCAGCGCTGCCCGTTCGGGATGGGTGATCATGACGGTCCGTGGATGCGCATGCCGCATCGGAGCGGCGCAACGAACGAGCGACGAGGGGAACGAGTGAGCGAGCGCATCCTGGTCTTCGAACTGGAAATGCCGATCCGCTGGGGCGACATGGACGCGATGGGCCACGTCAATAATACGGTCTATTTCCGCTACATGGAGCAGTTGCGCATCAGCTGGTTCGATGCGATGGGCTTCGCGCTCAACCCGAACGGCGAGGGACCGCTGATCATCAATGCGAGCTGCACGTTCCTGCGCGAGCTGACGTACCCGGGAACGGTGCTCGCGCGCCAGTACGTCGGCGAGATCGGGCGCTCGAGTTTCGAGACCCACGTCGACATGCTTCGCACCGACGATCCGCTCACGGTGTACGCGAACGGGGCGGCGAAGGTCGTCTGGGTCGACTTCCCGAAGCACAAGTCGGTGCCGCTGCCGGAGGACGCGCGGCAGGCGATCGTCACGCCGCGGCTCCGGTAGCGCGTCGGCTCGCGTTGCCGGCTGCTCGGGCGGGCGAGCGGGGGCACAGCGGCCCTGC
>Ga0073903_10001862_pt1 | contig 10856 bp, 12 predicted proteins | sample KloWWTKNB14_bulk_FD_66665 | JGI IMG/M metagenome (GOLD analysis project Ga0073903, IMG submission 66665) | Active sludge microbial communities from Klosterneuburg, Austria, studying microevolution and ecology of nitrifiers - Klosterneuburg... | ecosystem: Engineered > WWTP > Aerobic digester >... | reverse complement strand
AGGTGTCCGAGTGGTTGAAGGAGCACGCCTGGAAAGTGTGTAAGCGTCTAAACCGCGCTTCGGGGGTTCGAATCCCCCTCTCTCCGCCAGCTTTGCGCGTCGCCCGCGACGCGGTTTTCCATGGTGGCCCCGTCGGCCCCTCGCGACGCTAGATCGAAAACTCCGCCAGGGCCGGAAGGCAGCAACGGTATCGATTGACGCGGGTGCCGAGGCCAGCCGGCGGGGCCACCGCCTTTCCGCGACCGCGGTCAGGCAACGACCGGGGCGTGCAGCGGCACCACCTCGCCCGGCATGCCGACCCGGTGGCCGCGCGCGCGCAGCGCCTCGCCGTCTTCCGCGCTGGCGTAGTGGTAGAGCATGCAGCGGGCGAGCAGCGCGGGCGGGTATTCGCGCTCGAGGTCGTCGATGCCGCTGTGCGAGGGGTTGCCCTCCAGCGCGCAGTCATGCGCGATGAGCTCGCCGGCATCGGCGAACTTCGCCAGCATTTCCGGGATCGGCCGGGTATCGCCGGTCCATACCACGCTGCCACGCAGGCGCAGGCCGAACGCCGTCTCCGGCCAGTGGTGGCGGACCGGGAACACCTCGAAGCGCAGGCCGTCGTGCCAGAAGTGGTCGCCCACCGGGACCACCCGGAACGCATCCCAGAAATTCACCCCGCCCTCGGCCAGTGCGTTCGGGTAACTGGCCACGCGCTGCTGCAGCAGCGGCAACAGCGTCGCCGGCACGTACAGGCGCACTTCGCCGCGATGCGCCGGGTCGAACCAGCCAGCCACGAACAGGCGCTCGAAGCCGGCGATGTGGTCCATGTGCGCATGGGTCATGAACAGCGCGGCGGGAATGCCGCCGTAGGCGCGCTGGTAGGCGGTCAGGCCTTCGCCGCCGCAGTCGATGGTCAGCCACGGCGCGCCATCGCGCTCGATGGTGGCCATCGCCGAGCCCAGCTCGACCGCCGACGCGTTGCCGACCCCGAGCAGGCGCAGGCTCCATCCGCTCATCTCAGTACCCCCGTTGCCACGCGGTGTCGTAGGCGCCGCGCAGTTTCGCGAAATCGGTGTCGACCTGCTCGATGCTGCGCGCGCCGCGGCGCTTGCGCAGCGACCGCTGCAGGCGCTCGAGGTTGGCGCTGCGCCAGCGGGTGGCCGGGATCCGCAGCTGCGAGCGGTCGAAGTCGATCATCCAGCCGCGCCCCTGCGCATCGAACAGGATGTTGTGCGCGTTGAGGTCGGCATGCTCGAGGCCGGCGCGATGGAACTTCGCGACCAGCTGGCCGGCCGCTTCCCATGGCGCCTCGCCGGTGGCGGCCAGCGCCGCCAGCGAGCGCACCCCGGGCAACCGCTGCATCAGGATCGCGGCGCGATAGTGCATGCCTTCGCGCCGGTAGTAGGCGGCGAACGGCAGCGGCACCGGCAGCTTCTTCTCGCGCAGCGCGCGCAGCAGGCGGAACTCGGCGAAGCTGCGCACGCGGTTGATGCCGCGCCACAGGTGGCCGTCGCGGCTCAGGCTGGCGGCCCAGCCGCCGCGCAGGTACTGGCGCAGCAGCGCGTCGCCCTCGCCGGTTTCGATGAACCAGGCGCCGCCGCGGCCGCCTTCGGCGACCGGCTGCGCAGCCTCGCCCCAGTGCGCCGGCGCGAACCAGGCGGGGTCGGGTTGCCGCAACTGCGTGCGGTCGAACAGAATCGCCCCGTAGCCGCGCGCATCGCGGAATGGCGTCAGGTGTTCGTTGGCGTCGAAGCCCGTCATCAACCGAGTTTAGCAAGCACGTGACCGAAGCCACCGCGCCGCCTTCGATCTGCCTGCTGCGCCTGTCCGCGCTGGGCGATGTCACCCATGTGTTGCCACTGCTGCGCACGCTGCGCAAGGCATGGCCGCAGGCCGCGATCGCCTGGGTGATCGGCAAGGGCGAGCACCGCTTGCTGGCCGGCCTGCCCGGCGTGCGCTTCATCGAGTACGACAAGCAGTCCGGGCTTGGTGGCATACGCGATGTGCGCCGGCAGTGCGGCGGACGTTTCGACGTGCTGCTGCAATTGCAGGTGTCGGCACGCGCCAACCTGCTGTCGGCGTTCATCCCGGCGCGGCGGCGGATCGGCTACGACCGCTCGCGTTCGAAGGACGGCCACGGGCTGTTCATCAACGAACGCATCGCCGACCGCCCCGGCCTGCACGTGCTGGACGCGATCGGCAGCTTCGCCGACGCGCTGGGACTGCAGCGCGAGGCGGTCGCCTGGGACCTGCCGGTGCCTGGCGAGGCGCATGCATGGGCGCGCGCGCAATGGGACGACGACGGCAGGCGCACGCTGATGGTCTCGCCCTGCTCCAGCCATGCGCTGCGCAACTGGCGCGCGGAGCGGCATGCCGCGCTGGCCGACCACGCCGCGGCGCAGGGCTGGCGCATCGTGCTGTGCGGCGGCCGCAGCGCGCTGGAACGCGAGACCGGCGATGCGATCCTCGCCGCGATGCGCGCGCGCGACGGGGTGCTGGACCTGATCGGCAAGGACACCCTCAAGCAGCTGCCGGCGCTGCTGGCCCGCGCCGACCTGCTGGTGACCCCGGATTCGGGGCCGATGCACATCGCCAACGCGATGGGGACCAAGGTGCTGGGCCTGCACGCGGCCAGCAACCCGCATCGCAGCGGACCGTACTCGGATCGCCGCTACTGCGTGGACCGCTATGACGATGCTGCGCGCAGGTACCGTGGCAAGCCGGCGGCCGCGCTCAAGTGGGGCAGCAAGATCGAAGCCGAGGGGGTGATGGACCTGGTGGCGGTCGACGACGCGGTGGCCGCGTTCGAGCGCTATCGCAGCGACTTCTGCTGATCAGGCGCCCTGCCCGCTGCCGTAGTCCTGGTAGGACTTTTCCTCGACGTAGGCCGAGCCAAGCGCCAGGTTGATGTCCTTCTTCACCCGCGCGCGGATGTCGTTCTCGAAGTAGACCGCGCGCGCCAGGCGGACGAATTCGGCGTCGAACGCCTGCGCCTTTTCCTGCAGGCGGATGTCGTCCTCGATCACCCACAGGCGCTCGTTGACCGCCTTCAGCTCCGCGCGCAACCCTGCGATGTCCTGCACGGCGGCCGGGTGCGCGGCCCAGGTGGCTTGCAGCGCCTCCAGTTCCTTGCGCACGTTGGCCAGCTTGGCCGCGTCAGCCATGCGTTCGGACTTGATCTGCAGGATCGCGATCTTGTCCAGCAGTTCGCCGAAGGACACCGGGACGAGGATTTCGGACATGGCGGGCGCGGGACTCGCGGGTTTTCGACGGGCGGCCAGTGTAGCGCCTTGCCCGCGGGCGGCGCGGCCCGTATCATTCCCGGCTCGCTGCGCACCAAGTTCCCGGAGAGGTGGCAGAGCGGTTGAATGTACCTGACTCGAAATCAGGCGTGCGTTTATAGCGCACCGGGGGTTCGAATCCCCCCCTCTCCGCCAGACATGAACAACGCCCCGATGGGGCGTTTTTCATGCCTGCCCGACGACTTTCGCCCCCACCTCCACCGCCGCAACCGTTACATTCCCGGCACGCGTCCGGTTCGCCCGCACGTTTCCGTTAGCCCCCTCAAGCCCCGGATGAATGTCGCCCGCATGATCGAATTCGGACATCTCAGCCATGTCGGCCTGCGCCGGGAACTGAACGAGGACACCTATTACGGCGACAGCGAACTCGGCCTGTGGCTGGTCGCGGACGGCATGGGCGGCCACGAGTACGGCGAGGTCGCCAGCGCGCTGGCGCGCGAGGCCATCGTCCGCGAGATCCGTGGCGGCGTACCGCTGGCGGAGGCGATCCGGATCGCCGATGCGGAGATCATCCGCTGCTCCAGGCGCCGCGGCGACAGCCTGCCGATGGGCACCACCGTGGTCGCGGCCAAGGTCAGCGGCAATCGCTTCGAGGTGGCGTGGGTCGGCGACAGCCGCGTCTACCTTTGGCGCGATGGCGCGCTGACCCAGATCTCGCAGGACCACAGCTACGTGCAGGAACTGATCGCGCAGGGCGCGATCACCGCCGACCAGGCGCGCAGCCACCCGCACCGCAATGTCGTCACCCAGGCGCTGGGCGTCACCGACCCGGCCCAGCTCAATGTCGAGACCCTGACCGGCGAATTGCGCCCGGGCATGCAGCTGCTGCTGTGCAGTGATGGCCTGACCGAGGAAGTGGACGACCGCAGCATCGCGCGGGTGCTGGCGCACCAGGAATGCAGCGCGCAGGAATGCGTGGATGGCCTGGTCGCGGCCGCGCTGGATGGCGGCGGCTCCGACAACGTCACCGTGGTGCTGGTGCGCCGCCACTGAGCGTCAATCGGCGGCTTCGAGCTCCAGCCACAGGCATCGCCCGGCTTTCTTCTGCAGGACCTGCAGGCGGGCCGCATGCGCTTCGGCTTCGTCGGCCTGCAACCGCACCCGTGGCCGTGCATCGGCGGTCGCCACCGGCGTCGGCGCCAGCACGACCGCCGCCTTCGGCGCCTCGCTGGCGAAGCCGATCTCGCCCTGCCCCGCGGTCAGCGCCAGGTAGACGTCGGTGAGGATCTGCGCATCCAGCAGCGCCCCGTGCAAGGCGCGCTGCGAATTGTCGACGCCGAGCCGCTTGCACAAGGCGTCCAGCGAATTGCGCTGGCCGGGGAAGCGTTGCCGCGCCAGCAGCAGGGAATCCTCGACGGTGCAGCGCCCGGACATGCCGGGGTAGCCGTCCAGCCGCGCCAGTTCCGCATCCAGGAAGCCGAGGTCGAAGGCCGCGTTGTGGATGACCAGTTCCGCGCCTTCGACGAACGCCAGGAATTCATCCACCACCGCGGCGAAACGTGGCTTGTCCTGCAGGAACTCCAGGGTCAGGCCGGTGACCTGCTGCGCGCCCGGCTCGAATTCGCGGTCCGGGTTGAGGTAGCAATGGAAGGTGCGGCCGGTCGGGCGACGCTCGACGAGTTCAACGCAGCCGATCTCGACCACGCGGTTGCCCTTCTTCCATTCCAGGCCGGTGGTCTCGGTGTCGAGCACCACTTGCCTCTTCACATCCGCGGCCATCAGCGTTCCCGTTCCCTGATCCTGACCGCCGCCGCGCGCGCCAGCTGGTCGACGCGTTCGTTGTCCGGGTCGCCGGCGTGGCCCTTGACCCAGCGCCAGTCCACCGCGTGCCGGGCCGCCGCCGCGTGCAGGCGTTCCCACAGGTCGCGGTTCTTGACCGGGTCGCCGCCGGCGGTCTTCCACCCGCGGCGGACCCAGTTCGGCATCCATTCGGTGATGCCCTTGCGGACGTACTGCGAGTCGGTGTGCAGGATCGCGTCGCAGTCCTCCTTCAGCGCTTCCAGCGCACAGATCGCCGCCATCAGCTCCATCCGGTTATTGGTGGTGTCGGCCTCGCCACCGGCGAGTTCGCGCTCCTGGCCGCGCCAGCGCAACAGGGCACCCCAGCCGCCGGGCCCGGGATTGCCCAGGCACGCGCCATCGGTGTGGATGTCGACCCGCTTGCGCGCCACGCTCATGCCGCCGGGATCCCCGGTTCCCAGCGCGCCGCCGACGGCGCCCGCATCGGGGTCAGCGGCGAGCGCCGCTTCTCCGCGCGCAGCAGGAACGCCGCGCGCACGCCGGCGCCGTCCTGCAGCGCCGGTTCGGGGGCGATCTTCCAGGTCGGCCCCAGCCCCAGCGACACCGCGTCCGGCACCAGCCCGACCGCACGCAGGCGGCGCCGCCAGGTCACCGGTTCGGCCACCCGCGGCCCTTGCCCGCGCCAGCGCAGGCGATACGGCGACAACGGGTTCAGCGCCAGCAACCACAGGCGGCCGCCCGCGACCAGCACGCGCGCGCATTCGTCGAGCAGCGCCGCGGGATCCGAACTGATGTCGGCCAGGTGTTGCACGACCACCACGGCGCACGACTCGCTGCCCAGCGGCAGCGGCAGCCCGCAGCGCACGTCACCCTCGAAGCCGCGTGCCGCCGCGCGCAGGCGCAACAGCGGCAGGTCGACCTCGCCTTCGCCCATCCCGCTGGGGCAAAGCCACAGGCCCGCCTGGCCGGGGCGTTCCTGCGCCGCCTGGCGCAGGCTGTCCGCCTCGCTGGCCAGGATCGCCTGCCCGGCCACGCCCGCGAACCACGCCGCCGCGGCGGCGGTTTCGGGTTGACGGCGGAAAGCGGACGGGGGCAAGGTCGGCGGCATGCCCCCCGGATTCTGCGCGAAAGGCGGCGACCCGTCACGACTGGACAACGCATGGATTTGCAGCCACTGCCCGCGTTCGACGACAACTACATCTGGACGCTGCGCGATGCCGGGGGCCGCGCGCTGCTGGTGGATCCGGGCGACGCGGCACCGGTGCTGGCGGCGCTGGGCGACGGCCCGCGCCCGCACGCGATCCTGCTGACCCACCACCACGGCGACCACGTCGGCGGAGTGCCCGGACTGCTGCGGCGCTGGCCCGGCCTTGCGGTCATCGCCCCGCACGACGCGCGCATCGCCTGCGCCAGCCAGCGGGTCGGCGATGGCGAGGCACTCGAAGTGGGCCCGTGGCGTTTCCACGTCCTCGCCACGCCCGGCCACACCAGCAGCCATGCCTGCTTCTTCGGCGAAGGCGTGCTGTTCTGCGGCGACACCCTGTTCTCGCTGGGCTGCGGGCGCCTGTTCGAAGGGACGCCGGCGCAGATGCACGCCTCGTTGCACAGGCTGGCCGGCTTGCCCGGCGACACCGTGGTTTGCTGCGGCCACGAGTACACGCGCGCCAACGCCGCGTTCGCACTGGCGGTGGATCCCGGCAACGCCGCCTTGCACGATCGTGCCAACGAGGTCGCGGCACTGCGACTGGCCGGGCAGCCGACCCTGCCAACCACGCTCGCGTGCGAACGCGCCTGCAACCCGTTCCTGCGGGTCGACGACGCCGCGGTCCGCGCCGCGATCGAGGCACATGCCGGTCGCCGCATCGACGGCGACATCGACGCCTTCGCCGCACTGCGGCGCTGGAAGGACGGGTTCCGCGCATGAACGCGGCCCGGCTTGGCTGGCTTGCCGCCCTGCTGGTCGCGGCCATGCCGCTGCGGTCGAGCCCCGCAGGCCCGCCCGCCGCAACCATCGAGTCGATCTCCGCACGGTTCTGGAGCGACGTCGCCGAACCCGAATGCGGCAACGCGCCGCGTCGCTGGCTGGTCCACTACGCCGATGTCCCGCGCCGCCTGCGCAACCCGCGCGAGGCGCGCCTGCGCGCGGACGTCGCGCGCGTGCTCGATGCACTCGATGCCGCCGGCCTGCCCAGCGAATTCGCGCTGATCCCGTTCGTCGAGAGCCGCTACCGCGCCACCGCGCGCAGCCCCGGGGGCCAGCTGGGCCTGTGGCAGTTCACCGCCGCCACCGCGCGCCGCAACGGGCTGGAGGTGCGCCCCGGCCACGACCAGCGGCTGGACCCGGAGGCCTCCACCCGCGCCGCGGTCCGCTACCTGCGCCGCCTGCACGACCTGTTCGGTGCCGACTGGCGCTGGACGGTGATGGCCTACAACGCCGGCGAAGGCGCCGCACGCCGCGCCAGGCGCAACGGCGGCGCGCGCAAGCTGTCGCCGATCGCCCGCCACTATCCGGACAAACTGCATGCGCTGGCCTGCCTGCTGCCGCGCCCGCCTGACCAGGGCCGCCCCGCGGGGTAAACTGGAGCCTTTGCTCTACCCGCATCCGCACCGGAGAACACCATGGGTTTCCTGCAAGGCAAGCGCGCACTGGTCACCGGCATCGCCAGCCAGCGTTCGATCGCCACCGGCATCGCCGATGCCATGCACCGCCAGGGCGCCGAACTGGCGCTGACCTACCAGAACGAAAAGCTCAAGACGCGGGTGGAAGCCGCCGCCGCCGAATACGGCAGCAACATCGTCCTGCCGCTGGACGTGGCCGATGACGCCCAGATCGACGCCTGCTTCGACGAACTCGGCAAGCACTGGGGCGACGGCTTCGACATCCTCGTGCACTGCATCGCATTCGCCCCGCGCGAGGCGATCGAGGGCGACTTCCTCGACGGCATGAGCCGCGACAACTTCCGCATCGCCCACGACATCAGCGCGTACTCGCTGGCCGCGCTGGGCAAGGCCGCGCGTCCGCTGATGAAGGGGCGCAACGGTTCGATCCTGACCCTGAGCTACCTCGGCGCGGAGCGAGCGCTCGCCAACTACAACACGATGGGCGTGGCCAAGGCCTCGCTGGAAGCCACCGTGCGCTACATGGCGATGGCGCTGGGGCCGGAGGGCACGCGCGTCAATGCGATCTCGGCGGGCCCGATCCGCACCCTGGCCGCCAGTGGCGTCGCCAACTTCCGCAAGATGCTCACCCAGTTCGAGGCCGTGGCGCCGCTACGCCGGGTGGTCACCATCGAGGACGTCGGCAATGCCGCCGCGTTCCTGTGCTCGGACCTGGCCGCCGGCATCACCGGCGAGATCACCTACGTCGACGCCGGCTACAACATCATGGGCATGAGCGGGATCGAGTGATCCGCGGCCAACCCTGGAAACAGGAACGCCCGGCAATGCCGGGCGTTCCTTTTGGTGCATGGCGCCGAAGTCAAAGCCGGTCTTCGGCCACCGTTATCCCGTATTTCGCGCGCGCGGCCTTCACGTGGGCCTTCTGCGCCGCGCCGCCGGCGACCGCCGACAGCTGCTCGCGCAACTGCTTGCGCTCTTCCGCCGTCGCCTTGGTGACGTCGCCGTCGCGCACCGCGCGAATCGCGTACACGAGGTACTGGCCGCCGATCAGGGCCTTGTCGACCGGGATCAGGTTGTCCTGCGGGCGCGGGGTGTTGAAGAACGCCTCCACCGCGCGCGGCGAAGGCGACTGGCTGCGGCGCTGCAGGCCGTTGACCTCCGCCATCACCAGCGTCGCGCCCGCGGCCGCGGCGGCCAGGCCCTTGGCACGGGCTGCCTTGACCAACGCGTCGGCCGCGGCTTCGGCGGCCTTGCGCTGGCGGTCGTTGCGGATCGCGGCGACCACCGAGTCCGCGACCGACGCCAGCGGCAGGGCACGTTCCGGCTCGTGCTCCAGCACCCGGATCATGACGCTGTGGTTGGGGCCAAGTTCGATCGGATCGCTGGCGGTACCGTCCTGCAGCAACGTTTCGGAGAACGCCGCACGCAGCACGTTCTGGTTGGCGGCGATGCCGGTCCCACCGGCACGACTGAACGCCGCGGTGGCCTGCACCGGCAGTCCGAGCGCGCGCGCCGCCGGCTCCAGCGAGTTCGGGTTCTTGTACACGGCATCGACCAGCTTGCCGCTCAGTTCGTTGTAGGCACGCTCGTGCTCGGTTTCCTGCAGCTCCGCCTGCAGTTGCTCGCGGACCGCCTCGAACGGCTGCTGGTTGCCTGCGCGGATCTCGTTGACCTTGATCACGTGCCAGCCGAAATCGCTCTTGACCGGCCCGCGCACTTCGCCAGCCTGCATTGAGAACGCGGCATCCTCGAACGGTCCCGGCAGGCCACCCTTGACCATCAGGCCGAGGTCGCCACCCTTGTCCCTGGAGCCAACGTCGTCCGAACCGGCCTTCGCCAGCGCGGCGAAGTCCGCGCCCGGCGCCCGCGCCTGCCCTGCCAGCTTGTTCGCGCGCGCTTCCGCGGCCTTCCTGTCGGCATCGCTGGCGTCCGCCGCGACCTGCACCAGGATGTGCGAGACCGACCGCTGTTCGGCAGTGGCGTACTTGGCGCCCTGCTCCTGGTAGCGCTTGCGCAGCAACGCCTCGTCGATCACCGGCGCCGGCAACTTGCTGCCATCCACCTCGACGTACTCCAGGCGCACGGTCTCGGCACGGCGATAGCTGGCGGCGTTCGCCTTGTACCAGGCTTCGATCTGCGCGGCGGTCACCGGCGCGGTATCCGCCGGGACCTGCGGCATCGCCACGAAGCTGACGTCGCGCTGTTCACCGAGCAGGCGCAGCACGCGCTCGACCTCGCCATCGGTGGCGAACGCGGATTGCGCCAGCCGGCTGGGGATCAGCCCGTATTGCAGGCTCTCGCGGATGTTCTGCTCGAACTCGCGCGGCGTCAGCGGCGGGCTCTGCGAGCCCAGCAGCATCTGGTAGCGGTCGGCGTTGAACTTGCCGTCGACCTGGAAATCCGGGACCTCCTGGATCGCCGCACGCACCTCGCTGTCGCTGACCACGATGCCGTCGCGCTCGGCGGCCAGGCGCATGACCTGCTCGTCGATCATGTCGTCGAGGATCTTGCGCTTGTTCTCGACCGACTCGAACGCCCTGGCGTCGAACTTGTCGCCCTGCTCGTCGCGCGCGCGCATGCGCGCGACCTCGAAGCGCTTGCGGAACTCGCTGCTCTCGATGTCGTGCCGCGTCCACAGCGTGCTGAACGGCCATGCGTCCGGCGCCGACGGCCACCACGACGGCGGCTGGGCGATGCGCGCGGCATGGGTCTCCACCCGCTGCGACAGGTACGACTCCATGCCGAAGAAGGCGAACGGGATGATCAGCAGGCCGAGGATCACGGTGGCGATCCAGCCGGAGGTCTTGTCGCGGAGTTTCTGCAGCATGGGCATCGGCGATGAGGCGTAGCCGCTTAGTTTAGCGCGCGATCCGGCCCGGTACGCGTCGCGGGTGCCGCGGGCACGCCAGGCGATGCAAAAAAGAAGCCCCGCATCGCTGCAGGGCTTCGGTACGACGTAACGCTAAAAAGATGGCGGAGTGGACGTCCGCCAAACTAGGGTTCGCCACAATCCGCAGACGTTCGCCAGAGCCAACGTAGTACCGCACCACAGCTACATATCAGCAATCTACCGTTCGTCAGAATCCGTTGACGTTCGCCAATGACCGGCCTATCTTGTATGGACGAAGGTATGGGCGAACAGCATGGGCAAGCTTGTAGCCAAGCATCTGGACTCGCTGCCGAAGGGCATGCACAACGACGGGGATGGCCTTTACC
>Ga0073903_10001859_pt1 | contig 10866 bp, 7 predicted proteins | sample KloWWTKNB14_bulk_FD_66665 | JGI IMG/M metagenome (GOLD analysis project Ga0073903, IMG submission 66665) | Active sludge microbial communities from Klosterneuburg, Austria, studying microevolution and ecology of nitrifiers - Klosterneuburg... | ecosystem: Engineered > WWTP > Aerobic digester >... | reverse complement strand
TTAAGTTGTGTACTATCCAATACTATAAAGTGCCAATTCCCTTTTGTAAAACTGTAATACCTGTTCTTCATTTCCAGGGTTTCTACCACCCATACTTTCCCGTACATCCGGTCATTTTCGGGTCGGTCTTGTTTTATGAACCATCCCCAAATATCATGATTACCGATGCAATGATAAACAGGCAGGCTGTTTTCACGCTGTAAAGTGCCTTTAAAAAGGTTCCATTGTATTTCAGTATTTTGCTTGTCTGCACCCAAAGAATCCATGATAGCATCCCCACCGTTAATGATGAAATCAACTTTCGGTTTTAGTTGTTGCACATGGTGTAATGCTTTTGCTGTGCCGGTCTCTGGAATAAGACCAGGTTTCAGGTGCATATCTGTGAGGTGTGCAAATCGTAACGATTTTTTACCGGTTTCTTTTGCAAAAGCAAAAGAGGGGAGCAGGCTGCTGCCAATAACTGCTGCCGACCTTTGAAGAAATTTTTTTCTTTTCATTGCTGGTATTGAAATAATTATTTCAGTTGTGCTGCCAGTTCATCCTTGCTGACTATCCCCTGTTTACGCCAGACTTCTTTTCCTTTTTTATAAATGATAAAAACAGGAATAGGTTCTATGTTCATGGACTTCATTAGTTCGGTATGCACACCGGCATCGATTTTTAAAAATGAAAAATGGAGGCTTTTGTCAGCCTTAATGGCATTAAGGACAGGTTCCATTTTTACACATGGCGGACACCAGGCAGCACCAAAATCAACCAGCATTGTTTTATCTGCAGGTATTGCAGCCATGTATTCAGTCATGGTCATTTGTCTTTCGGAACCGCTGCCATCAACCGGTTTACCAGCTCTTTTCCAGGCATTGATACCGCCGGTCAATTCTATCACATTTTTGAAACCGGTTTGTCTCATCCAGTCTGCTGCGGATGTACTCCGGCTACCAACCAGGCAATAGACATATACAGGCTTATCTTTATCAATGTATTTAAGCCTTTCTGCAAATTCATGCCTGTCAGTCCAGTCTGCTTGCAGGGCATTTTTGATATGACCACCCTTAAACTCATTAGCCGTTCTCACATCCAGTACCTGGACATCTTTCCTGGCAATTAATTTTTCAAAAGCATCAGCCCCAACCCTCGTTTCATCACCGGTTTGGGAACTGCAGGAAAGCACAGGTAATAATAAAAGACACAGTAAAACGTTTCTCATTAATATCTTTTTTCCAAAAATAGCATAATATTTGAGCTGTCACATTGCTGATTCTCCGACTGGTAAAACAGTGTCAACAGGGAGGTACAGAAAATAGTCTTATTTTTAACGATTAAATGCATTTCCGTATATGAAAAGACAAATTGTTTTTTTACTGGCTTTAGGTTTACTGGTGATAATCGGGTGCCAAAAGGAGTTGAGTTTTGAAGGAGCGAATACACCAGCGCAGGGAAGCCTGCAAAGTGATGCCTCGGGTGATTGCCTTCCAAAAACAGTGAATGGAACCTATGAGGCGGGAACAGCTTTGGTTCCGGCAACTAACACCATTTCTGTAGACATTAATGTAACCCAAACAGGAACCTACCTTGTTACTACAGATACTGTCAATGGTTTTTATTTCAGTGCCAGTGGTACATTTACAGCTTTAGGTAATAATACTGTGACCTTAAGAAGTAACGGAACCCCTTTTGCAGCTGGTGTGAATAATTTTGTAGTAAGTTTTGATAGTACATTTTGTGATATACAGGTTACTGTATTGCCAGCAGGTGCCGGCGGACCAGCAGTGTTTACCCTGGAAGGAGCACCGAATGCCTGCACTGGCGCCATTGTGAACGGTAGTTATGCTACTGGATTAGCTCTTACTGCCAGCAACACCGTTGTAATAAATGTAAATGTAACAACTATCGGTACATACAATATAAGTACCACATACCAGGGGATGGTCTTTAGTGGCACCGGTGCATTTATCAATACAGGTGTTCAGGCTGTAACACTTACAGGATCCGGTACACCAACAACTGGTGGTGCGAATACAGTTCCGGTGACAATTGGAACTTCCACCTGTAGTTTTGTTGTGAATGTAAGCAGCCCTGCAGTGGGCACTTTAGGTGGTGCACCAACAGCCTGCACTCCGGCTACTGTAAATGGTATTTACAGAGTAGGGGATGCTTTAACTGGCGCCAACACGGTGCAAGTACAGATCAATGTCACAACGGGCGGTGTGTACAGCATTTCAACTAATACCGTTACCGGCTTTAGTTTTGCAGGAACGGGAACAGTTACTGCAGGGCCCAATCAACTCATTATACTTACTGGAACCGGAACTCCTGCAACTGCCGGACCTCAGACCTTTACTGTAACATTTGGTACAAGCAGTTGCACCTTTACCGTTGATTGTTTGCCTGCCCTTTCAAATGATTATTTTCCACGGACAACAAATAGTAACTGGAGCTATGAAATTGATGATGACCCCCTGGATTCTTTATACCGGACAGCAACTTCCGGAACAATCAGTGCAGTGAGTAATACGTTCAATATATTTATGCAGGAAGATGGGGTGGCTCCGGGTCTTGATTCATCTGGATATTACAACAGAAATATTGCAACAGGTGAATATAATGAATGGTTTGACGCCGGTTCTTATTTAGGTTACGATAATCCACTTTGGGCTTCTTATATTTTTCTGAAAGACAATGTACCCGTTGGAACATCCTGGAATTCACAGGCTTTTGACGGGATTGCAACATTGCCTCCTCCAACTCCTTTCAGCATCCGGTTTAAGTATTCTATTTTGCAAAAGGATGTTCCCGTTTCATTCACCACTTCAACCGGAACAATGAATTTTACAAATGTGATTGTTGTGGAAGAAAGGTTTGAAATGTTCAGTACAGCGACCAGTTCCTGGATTGATATGACTTCACAAATTGGATCGGGTAAAGCTTATTATGCCAGGGGTATCGGGTTAATAAAGTATGAAGTGCTTAATACAACCGGGGCCGTAGCCGGTCAGCAGGAATTACGCCGTTACCAGGTATTTTAAAATTGGTTCAAAAGTTTAAAGGCTGTCAATACTGACAGCCTTTTTTGCTTATCAGAAGCCTTTTTTCTTGCCAGACTCTAATGGTGGCAATTTAAAATCATCCAAAGCACTTTTTTGGGCTATCATTTTCTCTATCTCTTCTATTTTTCGTGGTGCATAGCGGGAAAGGAGTTCATACCCGTTTTCTGTAATTAAAAGATCATCTTCAATACGTACGGCAATACCCCACCATTTTTTATCACAATCGCTATTGCTTTGAATGTATATACCAGGTTCAATAGTGATGACCATATCTTTTCTCAGTGTTTCCATGGAACCCCTGTCATGCACATCCAGCCCGATATGATGACCCAATCCATGCGGAAAATATTTACCCACTTCACTTTTCTCTTTAATGATGCCCAGTTGCATCAGGCCGTTTGCAATTATTTCCCTGGCTTGATTGCTGGCATCTGACCATTTGGAACCATCTTTTAGTGTACTGAACGCAGCTTCCTGTGCGTCATATACCAATTGATAGATGGCTCTTTCTTCTGCTGAAAATTTACCATCTACCGGCACAGTCCTGGTAACATCGGCTGTGTAACCATGATACTCAGCACCTACATCCATCAGGATCATAGAAGTACCTATTTTGGTTTTTATATTTTCCATATAATGCAATACACAACCATTTTCTCCTGAACCTATAATCGATCCATACCCAACAGCTTCCGCCCCCAGTTTTTTATGAACAAATTCATGCAATCCCTGTATTTCTAATTCAGACATATTGGGATGTACCGCTTTCATCACTTCATTTTGTCCCAGGCAGGAGATTTCAACCGCTTTTCTAAGCAGCGATAATTCTTCTGGGGTTTTTATCCGGCGAAGTTTACCTGTTAGTTCATTATACAGCCTGTTATCAAATCTTCCCATTTGTTTTTTTTCAGCCATCCCTGATTTTTGTTTGAATTGTTCAACCAGGTCGTAAAGGTCTGCGTTGTCAAAACCATTGGGAATATCAACCGATGGTTTGTCGCAAATGATCTTTTTAAATTTTGAAAAATCAATATTGAATTTCTTAAAATCGACACCGTTAAATACATTTTCTATCCCCAGTTTTTCCTTTGCACCTTCCACCCCCAGTCTTTTACCGGTCCATTGTTCAGCCAGTGCATTTTTTTTCTGTACAAATAGCAATTCATTATAGTTATATCCGGCTGAATCTGTTTGCATTTCTTTAAATACCATAAGCAGGGAATGGGGTTCTTTATAACCGCTGAAATAATACATATCAGGGTTGGCATGATAGATATACTCTACATCATTGGAGAAAGTACGGGTAGGGTAGGCGAATATCACAACAACTGAACTATCAGGCATACTGTTTCTGAGTGCATCCCTTCGTCCGGCATGAAATGATGCGGGCAGGTAGTCCTTGGGTAAGAACTCATCTGGTGGGGAGGGTTGTGCCGCAATAACCTGTGAAATGAAAAGGAATACAAATAAGCATGCATTTCCCTTTTTCCTGAAAATAGACATGGGGGTTGATTTTTGAGTATGGCTAAAGTAATTTTTTCTGCCAAGATATTTTAGCAGAGTGCTACATTTTTTATGAACGGGAAAATTTGGGATTGAACCCTATGTTTATGGAAATACGGATTTTAATAAAATGAATAAACGCTACTAACTAACTGGTATGACAAGTAAACTACAGAGTCAGGATTTATAAAATTTTGATCAATGGTTATTAGTTAGAATGATTACTCCTCATCATCTCCTTCATAGAATGCATCTTCATTGCTCCTGTAATATTCTTCCCATGATTTTACAGTTTCATCGCTGAGGCATTCTATTATATCATGCAGGTTGTCTTTTTTAAGTTTCCATGTTGTTTCCATAGGCTCATTGAAGCGCTGAACGAATACACAATGGTCTGTAACTACCGCAATTTTAATCAACGATATAGGGGACTCCTCTTTCTCTTTAACCAGGTAGTAACACCCGGTTTCTAACAGATCGTACGTATACATAAATCCTCAATTTTAAACCTTCAGATAATAAAAGCAGTACTTAAATTGTTTGCTAAAATACACTCCAGCACAGTCGGGCAATCTCAGAATTTGATGGAATTAGAAGTAGGGAACAAATTTAGTGAATTGATAATTCAGGGGGAGGGTTTGTTATAATAAAAATAAATTAAATTATCTAAATAAATGATAATCAATATAATATAAAGATATATTCAAGTAAATTTATCAAATTACAGGTTTTCAATTTTACCTTTAAAACTACTCTGATCAGGTTTTTTAGACATCGCTGTTTTTATTCTACGTGGTTAGTTCAAGTCTGATTTGCTTTGCTTTTAAAAAAAATAAAGGATGTTGTTTTAAAAAATGCTTTTATGACTTTGGCTAACAGGGTGAAATTGTTCTTTTTTCCCGGCTTAAAGCACCATCTTAACTTTGAATAAAGGGCTAATTTTCCCCATCTGTTAATAACTACAAAACAGCAGTGCAGGACTCGTTTTGGTATATTTGCCCGAATGGCCAAACCTTAACGTAGGCAAAAGCCGCTAATCGAAAGAAATACACTCCATTACAACTTAGAACGTACCGCTGACGATGGCAAAAGATAAAGAAACAACCAACCTTTTTGAGTATACCGAGGAAAGTATAAAATCCCTTGACTGGAAAGAACATATCCGCCTTCGGCCAGGTATGTACATTGGTAAACTTGGTGACGGTTCATCACCTGATGACGGTATTTATGTATTAGTGAAAGAGGTGATGGATAACTGTATTGACGAATACACCATGGGCCATGGAAAAACAGTCGAACTGACAATTGATGGAAAATCAGTTACCATCCGTGACTATGGTCGCGGTATTCCGTTGGGTAAAGTCGTGGATGTGGTAAGCAAGATTAATACCGGGGCCAAATATGACAGCAAGGCTTTTCAGAAATCAGTTGGATTGAACGGGGTGGGAACAAAGGCAGTGAATGCATTAAGCAGTTTTTTTAAAGTAACCGCAATTCGTGAAGGGAAAGAAAAAACAGCTGAGTTTGAAAGGGGATTTTTAATAAAAGAGCATAAAGAATCGAAAACAGGTGAACAGAATGGGACAATGGTTACATTTATTCCTGATGAAACTGTTTTTAAGAATTTCAAATTTCATCCTGAGTTTTTGGAAAACCAGATCTGGAATTATTGTTTTCTGAACGCCGGCCTGAAAATTATCTTCAATGGCAAAAGTTTTGTGAGTAAAAACGGATTGCTGGATTTATTGCAACGCAAAACCAATGAGGATGAGATTCGTTACCCGATTATACATCTTACCGGTAACGATATTGAAGTTGCCATTTCCCACACCAATGAATATGGAGAAGACATTTACAGCTTTGTAAACGGTCAGCATACTACGCAGGGTGGTACGCACCAACAAGCATTTCGTGAAGCGTATGTAAAAACAATAAGAGATTTTTTCAAAAAAGATTATGATGCTTCGGATATCAGAACTGGTATTGTTGCTGCTGTTTCAGTAAGAGTGGTGGAGCCGGTCTTTGAAAGCCAGACAAAAACAAAGCTTGGTTCAGTGAATGTGGATATAGATGGACCAAGTATGCGGCAGTTTGTTGGTGATTTCCTCTCGAAAGAACTGGATAATTATCTGCATAAAAACCCTTCTATTGCCGATGGGTTAAAAAAACGGATTGAGCAAAGCGAAAGGGAAAGAAAGGAACTGGCTGGTATCAAAAAGCTGGCTAATGAAAGAGCCAAGAAGGCAAACCTGCATAACAAAAAACTGAGGGATTGCCGTCATCACCTGAATGATGATGCTCCGGCAAAAGGAAAGGAAGAATTTGTAGCGAAGCAAAAAGAAACGACCATTTTTATTACGGAAGGGGATAGTGCCAGTGGTTCTATTACCAAAGCAAGAAATGTGGAAACGCAGGCCGTATTCAGCTTAAGAGGTAAACCATTAAACTGTTTTGGCCTGACCAAGAAAGTTGTTTACGAAAATGAAGAATTCAACCTGCTGCAACATGCACTGAATATCGAAGAAGGACTGGAAGGTCTCCGGTTTAATAATGTGGTGATTGCAACCGATGCCGATGTGGATGGTATGCATATCCGTTTGTTACTGATGACATTCTTTCTGCAGTTCTTCCCCGACCTGGTGAAGCATGAAAAAGTGTATGTACTGGAAACACCCTTATTCCGGGTGCGGAATAAACAGGAAACGATTTATTGTTTCAGTGAACAGGAGAAACTGGATGCAATGAAAAAACTGGGAACCAAACCTGAAGTGACCCGGTTCAAGGGATTAGGAGAAATAAGCCCGGATGAGTTTGGACAGTTTATTGGTGCCGGAATGCGAAAACAATTGATGAGGGTGGAGGAAGGAGAACATATTCAGCAATTACTGGAATATTATATGGGAAAGAATACTCCCGACAGGCAGGAATTCATTATTAATAACCTGAAAGTAGAATTGGATATAGTAGAAGAAATTGTTTAAAGATGTAACACATGTTTGAATTTCATGCTGACAGGAAGCGATATTTTGACATCCAGGTATTGAATGCTGAGAAATACGTTATACCGTTTATTGAAGAAAAATTTCCTGTAAAGGCAGGTATGAGGATCCTGGAGATTGGATGTGGTGAAGGTGGTGTATTGAAAGCATTTATTAATAAAGGATGTGAAGGTGTGGGAGTAGAACTGGATGCTCCCAGGATTGTGGATGCAAATAAATTTTTGACTGAAGATATAGCGGCAGGCAGATTACGGTTTGTAGTGAAAGATATTTACGAAGTGGATGTGAAGAAGGATTTCAACGGATTATTTGATATTATTGTTTTAAAGGATGTTATTGAGCATATACATGACCAGGCAAAGCTGATTGGCTGGATGAAGAATTTTTTGAAGCCTGGTGGTATAGTTTTCTTTGGGTTTCCGCCATGGTATATGCCTTTTGGCGGACATCAGCAGATATGCAAGTCAAGAATTTCGAGATTGCCATACATTCACCTGCTGCCAAAAGGAATGTACAAATGGGTTCTCAGAAACAGGAAGGAAAATGTGGAAGAGATGATGGAAATACGGGACACAGGAATTAGTATTGAACGGTTTGAAAAAATTTGTAAAAAAGAAGGCTATACACTTTTTCATACCGGACATTATTTGATTAACCCTATTTATGAATGGAAATTCGGTTGGAAGCCCAGGAAACAAATTGGCCTGATTAAATTAATTCCATTCTTCAGAAATTTTCTTACGACCTGTGTTTATTATATTATTCAACCAGATAATAAATTAAAATGATACACATAGTTTTTAATGAGAGCGAAGTTGAACTGATGAAACAGGTGATTGAACTAGATGAAACAATGTCAGGAGATGTCATACAGATAAGGGATGATTATGCAGTAGGCCCTTTAAGTGCATTAGACACGGAAGAGGGAAGGCAATCACGGCTAAACTGGTGGAAAGATTTATTATCGTATTCACATTACCAGGAATCACAAGTTCATCACTTTGATGACAGGGAAACAGTTCAACTGCTTAAGTCAAAACTGGATGAAAATCCGGATGAAGAATTGTGGATATGGATGGGACAGAACCAGCATGATGTTTGCGGCTATTATTGGCTGATGCCGCAATTAAAGGACTACCAGGGCAGGGTAATGGTCCTTTTTCTTAATAACTTACCTTTCATAAATGAGAAAGGACATATATTTTATCCTTCCTGGTTGAATGAAATACAACCAAAAGAGTTTATTAAAGCAAAAAAACTGGCAAGACCTATTACCCTTAGCGAATTTGAAGTTGATCCTGATGAATGGGTTCGGATAGTTAACGATGGCGGGCTTGTAAGAATATTAGAGGGTGGAAAAAAAATTGCTTCAAAGGATGATACATTTTACGATAAGGAAGTCCTGAAAAATCTCACACCAGAATGGCAAAAGGCCTGGCGTTTAGTAAGCAATACTCTTCACCGGATGCCGGTTAAGACGGGAGATGTCTTTATTGAGTGGCGAATCAGGCAGCTTATTGAACAGGGAAAAATTGAAGTAACTGGTGACGTAAGTAAAGGATGGAAAGATTTTGATGTAAAATTGCCAGGAACAAAACAGCAGGAAACAGAATTAACTGAAGAAGCATTACAATAGAAAGGGATTTAACATGAGCGCAGCAAAGAATAAGATAACAGAAGTGCAAAATAATGATGGGGGCCTTAGCGGGCAATATAAAACCTGGTTCCTGGATTATGCTTCCTATGTAATACTTGAAAGGGCCGTTCCGGCTGTCGAGGATGGATTAAAACCGGTTCAGCGCCGAATACTCCATGCGATGAAGGAAATGGATGATGGGCGTTACAATAAAGTAGCCAATATCATAGGACAGGCAATGCAGTATCATCCGCATGGTGATGCCAGTATTGGGGATGCATTAGTGAATATGGGGCAAAAGGACCTGCTTATCGATACCCAGGGTAACTGGGGTGATGTCAGAACAGGTGATGATGCAGCAGCAGCCCGCTACATTGAAGCAAGGCTCAGCAAGTTTGCTTTGGAAGTTGCATTCAACGCAAAGACAACAGAATGGCAGCTCAGTTATGACGGCAGAAAAAATGAGCCGGTTACGTTGCCCATGAAGTTTCCTTTATTACTGGCACAGGGTGCCGATGGTATTGCAGTGGGCCTTTCTACAAAAATTCTTCCCCATAATTTCTGTGAACTGATTGATGCGGCTGTAAAATATCTCAGGGGACGGAAATTTGAGTTGTACCCTGACTTTTTGACCGGGGGAATGATAGATGTGGCTGATTATAACCAGGGGAAAAGAGGTGGTAAAGTAAAAGTAAGGGCACATATCGAAGAAGTAGACAAGAAGACATTAGCAATAAGAAGTGTGCCTTATGGCGTTACCACAACTCAGTTGATGGAGTCTATTGTAAAAGCAAATGACCAGGGAAAAATTAAAATTAAGAAAGTAACAGATAACACTGCTGCTGATGTAGAGATACAGGTTGATTTAGCTCCCGGTATTTCTCCGGATATTACCATCGATGCACTTTATAAGTTTACGGATTGTGAGACTTCGATTTCTCCTAATGCCTGTGTGATCGTAGAACAGAAACCACAGTTTCTGGGTGTACAGGAATTATTAAAACTTTCTGTCGATAAAACTAAAGACCTGCTGGAACAGGAGTTGAAGATCAGGTTGAACGAATTGCAGGAAAAATGGCATTATACATCGTTGGAAAAAATATTTTTCGAAGAAAAGATATACAAGGAACTGGAGAAAAAGCATGAGACATGGGATAAAGTCATCGAATCAATTGATAAAGCGTTTATCCCTTTTAAAAAACAACTGAAAAGGGATATAAACAGAGAAGATATTATCAAACTGACTGAAAAACCAGTTCGTCGGATTTACAGGCTGGATATTGATGAATTGAATAACCAGATAAAGGGATTAGAGACGGAAATAAAACAAGTAAAGCATGATCTGGCAAATCTTATTGATTTTGCAGTTGCTTATTTTGAAAACCTGTTAAAGAAATATGGGAAAGGAAGAGAAAGAAAGACAGAGATCAGGCAGTTTGAGATAATTGAAGCAAAGAATGTTGCTATTGCGAATACTAAACTTTATGTCAACAGGGAAGAGGGATTCATCGGAACAGGACTCAAGAAAGATGAATTATTGTTTGAATGCTCAGACCTCGATGATATTATTGTTTTTGCAAAGCGAGGAATAATGAAAGTGGTGAAGGTCTCAGATAAGACCTTTATCGGTAAGGATATTTTGCATGCTGCTGTTTTTCAGAAAAATGATGAACGTACTACA
>Ga0073903_10001857_pt1 | contig 10868 bp, 7 predicted proteins | sample KloWWTKNB14_bulk_FD_66665 | JGI IMG/M metagenome (GOLD analysis project Ga0073903, IMG submission 66665) | Active sludge microbial communities from Klosterneuburg, Austria, studying microevolution and ecology of nitrifiers - Klosterneuburg... | ecosystem: Engineered > WWTP > Aerobic digester >... | reverse complement strand
GAATTTAGAAGACGAAGCAATAGGTTGAAGAATGGATGTTTAGATGTTTTGAAGAAGCCAAAGAAATGTTACCAGCTATCGGCTCTATTCGCATAGGGATTTGTAGATGATCTTCCCCTAAAATTTTCAGGATAATAAAAAATATCAGGGCTAGATCTCAAAGTGAGAGAACTTGGCGCAAACCCTCTTCTAATGCTTGCAAGTCTTTAGTAGATATTATTCCAGCATATTTGACTAATCGACTCTTATCTATGGCACGAATTTGATCGCACACTACAGAAGCAATTTGATCTAAACAATGTACGGGAATAACTAAGGGTGGCCTAGTTTTAGCTGAAGTAGATAATGGAACTACCACAACTGTGTGTCTTGCCTTATTGATTGGAGTGGCACCGACGATGACGCAAGGTCTCAGTTTATTGATTTCTGAACCACGAGTTGGCTCGAGATCTACCCAGTAGATATCACCACGGTTCATGTTTCAGGCCATCTTGTAACGTTTTAGTCTCCCATTGCTTCATTTCTCGATTTAAAGATTTATCACCCTCTACTTCTAAGGCACACTCATAAAGCTTTTTTTCCCTTTTTTCGATTTCCTTCTCAATTAAGTGAGAAATAACTTGGCTGCGCTGACGGGTTGGAATAATAGAGCGAAAACGGATAGCCAATGGTTCTGGAACTGATATTAGCATTTTTTGCATAGTGTATATCACCTCTCAACTTATATTTAAAGATATATTATATCTTATATCTAATCTCATAAAAAAGCAAGAGTGCATATTCTACTCGTGCTTGATCAGCAACCCCTCCAAAAATGGCCAGCATCTATTCGCATAAAATAGCATCAGGGTTGGCCCGGATAAGTTAAGCACCTTAAGTTCTCTAATTTAGGCTTAACGTGTTTTAAATTCCGTTTCCTGACGCCACCCCTTTTAGGATTCGATATATTGTAACTTCTCCCATTTTAAGCTGATTGGCAATATTGTCTTTAGATGGTTGTTTTTTTTTATTGCTCCATCTCTTAATGCTTCTTAGAGAGCTTGCCTAAAGGACGCGCAACTTTGTAAACAGAGGGTTGATTCAAATAAATAGAAGGCTTATTAGAAAATAACAGTATGTCGCTTTGAGTTTTGATCGCCGTATTTTGACCTGATGTTTGCAGGGCAGCGATGGCGGGAGCGTGCCCTTTTTTCATAGCAATATGGAGCGGCGTTAAGCCATTTCTGTTTGGTGTATCTACATTTGCACCTGCTGCACGCAAAGCGCGTATTGCCTCTGCATGACCGTAAAACGCAGCGAGATAAAGAGGCGTTATACCATTCTTATGTACCGTATCTATATTAACACCTACTGCATGTAGGGCAGTGATGACTGAAGCATGTCCTTTTCGTGCAGCAATATAAATCGGTGTAGAACCGTTAGACGTTGGCGCATTTACATCCGCTCCCGCTGCATGTAGGGCATATATTGCTTTCTCATGACCAAAAAAAGCTGCAACAAAAATAGGCGTTGTTTCTCTGTGTAAAATATTAACATTAGCCCCTGCCGTATGTAGAGCAGTGATAATTGATGCAAATCCTTTCTGAGCAGCAATATAAATTGGCATTACATTATCTCTGCTTAGGGTATTTGGGTTCGCGCCCGCTGCGCATAAAGCAGTGACAACCGAAAGACGTCCTTTCAGTGAAGCGATATAAATTGGTGTAAAGCCATCACGTGTTGGGGTATTCACATTAGCTCCTGCCGCATGCAAAGCGCATACTGCATCTGCATGACCATGAAAAGCAGCAATACTAAGAGGTGTCGTACCATTTTTCTGTTGCATATTTGCATTAGCGCCTGCCGCATGTAAAGCAGTAATGACTGCGGCATGTCCTTTTTCTGCAGCAATATAAATTGGCGTTGCATCATTATCTTCGTTGGGTATATCGGCATACGCACCTAATGCACAAAGAGCGCCTATAGCGGAAGCATGTCCTTCTTGAGCGGCAACATAAACCGGCGTTAAACCAGAAAAATATGTTCTCACATTCAAATTTGCGCCTGCTGCATATAAGGCATGTATCGCTTCTACGTGACCATAAGACGCCGCAATAAATATGGGCGTTGTGCCATTTCGGTGTACCACATTCACATCTGCGCCTGCTGTATGTAACGCATTAATGGCTGAAGCATGACCTTTTTGTGCAGCCATATAAATTGGTGTTGTCGAATTGTTATTTGTAACATTCATATGAGCACCCAAAGTGTGTAAAACACGTATCATTTCGGCATTACCTTTGATGGCAGCAACGTGGATTGGCGTTGTGCCATCAAGAGGCGAAGATGCATTCACATCTGCGCCAGCGGCCTGCAGCGCAAAAAGGACCGAAGCATGCCCATTATTAACAGCTAAATGAATTAATGTTCTGCCCTTTTGATTAAAAGCATTCACATTCACGCCTAAACCATATAGAGCAGTGACAACTTTTGAGTGCCCTTTTTTTGCAGCAATGTAAATTGGTGTTGAACCATCTCGCATTGCCGTATTCACATTTACACCTAGAGCATGTAGTGCGATGATAGTTTCAGCATGTCCATTTAGCGCAGCGGCATGAATTAGTGTTGCGCCCTCTCGCGTTCTCATGTTCAAATTTGCACCTAAAGTACGTAATATCTCTATTGCCTCTAATTGGCCATTCAATACGGCCACGTAAAGCGGAGTTTCCCCATTCTTGTTTGGTGTGTTCACATTAGCGCCCACTACACTTAGAGCGGTAATAGCTTCAGTATGACCGTTTTTGGCGGCAGTATGCATCGGTGTTTCGCCATTTTTGTTTGGCTTATCCACATTTGCACCTGCGGCATATAAAGCATTGATACATTCTACATGCCCATTTTGAGCAGCGACATAAAGTGGCGTTCTGCCATCATTAAGCTGTTTATCCACATCCGCACCAAATGCCTTTAAGACTTTTATTATTTCTACTTGCCCTTCCTGCGCGGCAATCCAAATTGGCGTTCCACCGTCTTTATCAAAAGAGTTTATATTTGCACCTGCCGCTTGAAGCACTTTTATTGCCTCTACCTGCCCTTCCTGAGCAGCAATATGCATAGCTGTCATCCCACTATATGAGATTGCATTAACGTTTAAACCTTGTGCAATCAATAGTCTTACTTTTTCTATATCGCCTTCATAAACAGTGCATAAAAGAGTATCATTTCTTAACTTGGCTGAGCTTGGCATTTTTAAACCCCTTAAAATCAAAAATATCGATTACACTTAAGAATAATATTTACTTAATTTCTGTTTCGTCTGTTTTTTGAATTCCATATCGAATGCTTAGGAAAATATTTTTGCGGAAGTATGGCGGACTTCTGCTCAAATTGAATTAATACGGGAGGATTCTTTTGTTCAGAAGTACTAGTTACATTTGCACGAAAAACAACCTCATTTTTATGGGCTTCTATTGGTTTTACCCCATTAGGACATTGTTTTAAATGTGCTTCTAAGCGCCTAACAACTTCTAGCTGCCCTGGTTCTTTACCTCTCTTAGCGTATTCTAATGCTGTACCCCACTGTGCTTTAATGTTCGCATCTGCTCCTGCTGCTAGCAGAGCGGTTATTGCTTCCGGGTTCCCCAATTGAGCGGCCATAAACATCGGCGTTCTGCTATCTGGGATCGCTGTATTCATATTTGCCCCTGCCGCGTGCAGAGCAGTTATGGTCGATGGATGGTTATTTTGAGCTGCCACAAAAACTGGCGTCATGCCATCATGATTCGCTGTATTCACATTTGCCCCTACGGTGTACAGAGCAGCTATAGCTGTTGCATGTCCATGTTTAGCAGCGGCGTAAACGGGTGTTTCATCATTATTATTACCCGTATCTACGTTTGCACCTGCGGCATGCAGGACGACTATAGTTTCTGCATATCCGCGTAGAGAAGCTGCATAAACGGATGTTGTACCATCCGGCTTTAGTATATTGACGTCTGCACCGGCTGTAATCAGTGAAGTTATAGCTTCTGTGTGCCCATTTTCGGCAGCGACATAAACAGGTGTTATACCACTCTTTGTTGCATTAACATCTGCACCCGCTGCATGCAGGGCAGCTATAGCTGCTGCGTGTCCTTTTTTAGCAGCAACATAAACCGGGGTTTCATCATCATTATTGCGCGCGTTTACGTTTGCGTCTTCTGCACGCAAGGCTGCTATAGTTGATGCATGCCCATTTTCAGCAGCGAAAAAAATCGGAGTTAAGCCACTAGTGCAAGGCGTATTTACATCAGCTCCTAAAGTATGAAATATAGTTACTGCCTCTGCGTGTCCATTTTCAGCCGAAAAACAAATAGGCGTTAAGCCGTGTTTATTTTTTGTATTTACATCTGCACCCGCCGCATGCAGTGCAGTTATTGCGCTTGAATGCCCATTTTTAGCAGAACTAAAAATCGGTGTTTCACCATCATGATTCAACGTATTTACATTTGCCCCTGCAGAAATAAGAGCAACTATGGCTTCTTTATGCCCTTGCTCAGCAGCAATGTAAAGAGGGGTTTCACCCTTATTATTCAGTGCATCTATGTTTGCACCCGAGGCCCTGAGCGCCGCTATTGACTTTGCGTGCCCGTTGAGAGCTGCCGCGTAAACGGGCGCATGGTTGCAGTTATCTGGCTTGTTCATATCTGCTGCTGCAGCATTTAGGGCAATTATGGCTTCAACGTTCCCCTCATAAGCAGCAATATAAACCGGTGTTGCACCATCTTCATCTGGTATATCCACAGCTGCGCCTAAAGACTTTAATAAGGTTATCACTTGTGGGTCTCCATTGCGAGCTGCCGCATACATAGGCGTTTCACCGTTTTTATTTTGTTGATTGATATCCACGCCTTCTTTAACCAAAGAATCTATTAAATGAATTAAACCATAATTAGCGGCCCAATATAAAACACTTCCTCCATATTCTGAGTCGACCTCATCAATGAATTTTTCTCCAAAAGAATCTGTTTTTATAGTTAAAACTCTAAAAATTTCTTCTTGATTGCCTTGTTTAATCGCTTCTATAAAACTTATATCTGATTTAGAATTATTTTCTTTAATTTTAAGAGGATCTCGATCTGATTTAATTTTCTGAATTGTTTAGTTTTCTTCTTTTTCCTCTAATGCGAGCGCCCCATTGAGAACGGCTTCTAAATTCCTAATTTTAATATTCTGCGCTGTGATTACTCTATGCAATCTATCTGTTTCTTTTAATTTAGATTTCTTGAAATTTCGTACTTTTTGAAAAATACAATCGGCAATTTCTAATGATTGACTCGCTATTGCTAAATCTATGGGAGTTTGGTTCTCTTCATTTTTAATTTTATGATACGCTCCTGCTTCTAACAATACTAAAACAGCTTTGTGATTCAAGCTTTTAACCGCCAAATGGAGCGGGGTATTACCATTAGCATCTTGTATATCAATTAAAACTATCGCTTTGGTTTCTAATAAATATTCGAGCATCACGTCAGCCTTATCCTGTGCTCGAAGATGTAAAACACTCAATTGATTTTCCCCGTAAATAAGGGCGGGATTGGCGCCATATGCCAAAAGTAACTTTGCCATCTCTAAATCATTTTTTTCAACTGCAATATAAAAAGCTAATTTCTTTTGTAAATTTTTAACTTCAAGGTTAGCATCCATTTTTAATAAAAATTCGCTAATCTTTTTATGTTTATGTATTACTGACAATAATAATGGCGTATTTCCATCACAATTGCGACTCTCTAAAATCGCGTTGCGTTCCAACAACCAACTTATTGCTTCTAAATTGTCTCGAATAACCATTTGGTGCAGCAGTGTATTTTGAGTAATAGCCTCAGGTTGCTCAACTTCCGCCCCAAGCCCAACCAATAACTCGCACTTAGGGCAATCACCCCTGATCAAAGCTTGTTGTAATAGCACATTTAAGTGAGTAGACTTAAACTTAATTTCCCCACCCATAACGAGTTTATTTTTTTGTTGTAATATGTTTAATAACACCTCTACAAGTTCCGGAGAACTAAACTCGCAAGCTAGGTGTAGAGCGGTAGCATTATCTTCCAGTTTTAAAGTTAATAAACGCCTATCTTTATCTAACCATCTTTGTACGTCTTGAAGTTGATTTTCCTTAATTGCCCTAGCAAACCCTGACATCCAGGATTTAGGCATATAAATTTCATCTCCCTCATAAAGTTCAGGATAGCTATCTAAAAATTCTAATACATCACTTCTCGTATAATGACTATCTGTCAACTCTTTATGCTTAAGCCTTATATTTGTCTTAGGACTTGTATCGTTTATTTTTAACCACTGTGCAATTCCTTCTCGCTCATAGGTATGGCCATCTGCTGCGAATACCGGATCAATCATAATCTCACCTGTAATAGAACAACGGTATCTTTCTGGAATTTGATTATCTTTAGGCATGAGTACATTCTCCGTAAAAATATAAAAATTAGTTTAACTAAAGCAATTTCAGAAGTAAATGCTCTTATATGGCATTAGCCATATAAATAAGGCTACGAATTTTAAAGTGGACTGTATTTACAAAACAGAATTTTTTCAGAACTCGGGCTCTAACTCATAATTTTGGATGATATTAAAATCCTATTTTAACCGTGTTATTGCTTTCTATTTTTTGAAACTTTTTTCGAATGCTTAGGAAGATCTTTTTGAACAGGTATGGCAGATTTCTGCTCAAATTGAATTAATATAGGAGGGTTCTTTTGCTCTAATAAATTGGATGATTTTTCGTGAAAACAAACTTCTTCGTTTTTTATAACTTGCACAGGTTTAATTCCAGAAGGATATTGTTTAAAATGTGCCTCCAATATTTCAACAACTTCTCGATTCTCTCTTTTTTTAGATACCCCTAATGCTGTTTCGTACGAATTGTTCATAAGATTTGCATTCGCTCCAGCATCTAATAAAGCAACAACTGCTGCTGCGTGTCCATTGTCCGCAGCAACATAAATAGAAGTTACGCCATTTTGATCAAGAGAGTTTACATTTGCGCCTGCAGCAATTAGTCTAGAAATGGCTGCCGTATGCCCATTTTCAGCAGCCCAACAAATCGGTACCCTATTGCCACTACCTGGCGTATTCACATTTGCACCCGCAGCAATTAGGGTAACAATAGCTGACATATGTCCATTTTGAGCAGCAAAACAAATCGGCGTTGAACCATTACTATTCGGCGTATTTACATCCACACCTGCAGCAATCAAAGCAGAAATGGCTGATGTATGCCCATTTCCAGCAGCCCAACAAATCGGCGTTCTTTCACAATCTGGCGTATTTACATTCGCGCCTGCAGCAGCCAAGGTAGCAATAGCTGAGGCATCCCCGTTTTGAGCAGCGAAACAAATCAGTGTTCTACCATTCTCATTTAGCGCATTTATATTCACACCTGCATCAATTAGAGCAATAACAGCTGACATATGTCCATTTTGAGCAGCAATATAAATCGGTGCCAAACCCTCATGATCCGGTTTATTTAGATTCACACCTGAAGCATGAAGCGCGGCTATTGCTTTTGCGTCTCCATCTTGGGCAGCAATATAAAGCGGTGTTTTTCCGTTGAGAAGTCTTGAAAGGCTAGCTTTTAAACTCAAAATTTCATTTGTTTGCTCTAAAACTACTTGACGTAATCTTTTTGTTTCTTTTAGTCTATCTTTTTTGAGTTCTCTTACGATTTGCACAATAAGGTTTGCTATTTTTAGTTTTTTCTGAAATCTTGCTAATTCTACAGGTGTTTGGTCTTTTTCATTTTTGACTTTATGATAGGCGCCCGCTTCTAAAAGAATAGTAATAATATCATTATGTCCAAATTGTACCGCTATATGAAGAGGTGTGTCGCCCTTTGAATTTTGAACGTCAATTAGATCTGCTACTTCAGTTTGTAATAAGTATTTAAGCATCTCTACATCGGCACGCTCTGTGGCAACATGTAAGACATTTAATTTTTTTATACCACAACTGACATTACTGACATTATGGTTAGCGCCTTGGGATAACAATAACCTTGCTGCTTCTAAATTACCCCTTTCAACTGCACTATAAAAAGGCGTTCTTCCTCGCTCATCTTGAGCTTCTATAGCTCCTATCTTCTGTTTTAATAAAGCTTCGATAACTGCATTATCGTTAAGCTCTAAGGCTAAATGAAGAGACGGCAGAGTTGCTTTATCAGTTCCTGTCAATAAACAGAGTATAGATTCATTTCGATTTAGCAAAGCTATTAAAACAGGAATTTGTTGTTTTATATTTTTAACCTTTGGATCAGCGCCCTTCTTTAATAAAAATTCGACAAGCTCTTTATTATTATGTATTACCGATAGCAATAATGGAGTATTGCCTTCACTGTTATAGCTTTCTAAAACCGTCTTTTGTTCCAACAACCAGCTTACTGCCTCTGGGTTATTATTAACAACCATTCGATGCAATAAAGTATTTTGAAGAGCATCGGGTTGCTCAAGTTCAGCTCCGAGACTTAACAATAAGTCGTAATGAAAATGGTCACGACTACTTAGTGCTCTTTCTAGCAATAAATTTAAGTGTACAGGCTTAAACCCAATTTCACCCGGCAGTATGGATTGATTTCTTTGTTTTAATGTTTTTAATAGTATATCTACGACTTCATAGCTAAATTCACAAGCCAGATGTAGAGCTGTAAAATCATCTTCGAGCTTACAAGTTAATAAACGTTTATCTTTATCTAGCCACCGCTGAACTTCTTGAAGTTTATTTTGCTTAATTGCCGTAATAAATTCTGCTATCCAAGACTTACAGAGATAAACTTCATCACCGATGTAAAGCTCAGGGTAGCTATCTAAAAAATCTAATATATCGCTACGCTTATCATGATTAGTCGTCAAATTTTTATGATCAAGTTTTTCGTTTGTCTTAGGACTTGTGTCATGGGTTTGTAACCATTGTGTAATAGCTTCTCGTTCATAATTGTAGCCATCTGCTGCTATAACTGGATCAATCATAACTTGGTGTGTAATGGAACAGCAATATTTTTCTGGAATTTTATTATCTTGAGGCATGAGCATATTCTCCCTAATAACCTTAAAAATTATTCACAAAATCTAGTTGAACCGCTTATTAGCACCTAAAGCCAAGTACAACTGATCTGAATAATTGGCTCAATTGTACACAAATTTAATATTTTTAACTATCCCATTTTTTTATCTATCTCTATTTGAATAAGCTAAACAACCCATTTAACTGCTTATTTTTTAGCTGGCACATCTTTCTTTTCTTGAGTGGCTTGAGGTTCAGCTATTTTACAAGTACATTCGCTAATACAAGGAATGCATGACATATAACGTTAAAAAAATAAAACACCCTCAACGCTATCAAAAAAGCTGCTAATAACGAACACAACATCCACCGAATATTCATCGTAAAGGCAAGGGCTTCGTAATCATTCATTATTTTAATATTTTTTTGGCAAGCAAAAGACAGTTTCGCTGCAGAGGCATCTACAGTTTGCCTAACGGATGCGTCAACCTCGTCTCTAATCGCATCGCTTAAGGCTTTGCTTGCACCCTTAATGCCACTTTTTTACAAGATATGAGATCCCAAGGAATGGTCATGGATGGCCTAAATGGAATGTTTTAAGTGGAGGTTCCCCTATGAGTAACACAAATATATACGGTTATTTGAACGCTTCTTTACATTATGCTTATTATAAAAAGACAGCTATCGAACGAACGAAACAAAAAAAATCCCCATCTTTTAGGCTATTTTTTTTAAAGCAACCCAGAAGAAATGGCGTATAAAGCTTATTTGGATGGTCGATACTAATATTTACAAATTAGCTTCATACTAAAAAAGTGGCTAATTAAAAAATGATGCTGGCAAACCTAATTTGTCATTTTTTATCCCGTGGCTCTAGACATTTTTCGGGCATGTGACTAGAGACATATAAACAGGATTGTCCATAGGTTATAAAAATGTAGACCAATCAATCTTGTAATTTGATATCAGATATAGTATCATTCAGTATGTCTAATGCAAACAAGATTTTGAAAAAAATGCGCCTTAATCCTAAAGATTGGCGTATTGAGGACTTTGAGACCGTTGCAAAGCAACATGGTGTTACAGTTCGCAAGGGAGGCGGCAGTCACGCTATATTTGACCACCCAATGTGGGTAGAGTTGCTTTCTGTACCTGCTCGAAGGCCAATAAAGCCAATTTATGTTAAAAAATTTATTGCTCTAATACAGCTTTTGGAGAAGGATTATGAATAAAATTGAATATCCCTTTACAGTCTGCACGTTGCCTCAAAGTGAGGGAGGTGGTTATCTAATAGAGTTTCCAGATTTACCAGGTTGCATGTCTGATGGTGATACACTTGAAGAAGCCATTACCAATGGAAGCGATGCGATGGCGTGCTGGATTTCAGCCGCTAAGGAAATAGGCAGAGAAATCCCAAATCCAGTAGAACCACGCACCGGCAAATGGGTTCAACGTGTTCCTAGGTCATTACACTCACGCTTAGTGGCACGAGCAAAAAATGAGGGCGTTAGTCTGAATACACTGGTTGTGTCTATGATTTCAGAGAGTTTAGGTAAAAGAGATCCAGATCATCAGCATCAAAGACATTAATGCCACCCGCTCTCTTTTTCAATCACAAGACTCTAAAGGTTATGATAGAAGTCCTATCATATTAAAAAACCGACTCTATTGATAGGCTTTTATCATGGTTTTTGATCCACCATTAGGGCGAGGGCTAATGATAGGCAGCGCGCCTATTATTTATTGTACAGAATCTGCATCGGGAACTAGAAATTTTTTCCAGCTCCCTTTGCAAATAACTTCACGTTATATCTTTGTCAACCGCGCCTCTAATTGATCCT
>Ga0073903_10001850_pt1 | contig 10887 bp, 6 predicted proteins | sample KloWWTKNB14_bulk_FD_66665 | JGI IMG/M metagenome (GOLD analysis project Ga0073903, IMG submission 66665) | Active sludge microbial communities from Klosterneuburg, Austria, studying microevolution and ecology of nitrifiers - Klosterneuburg... | ecosystem: Engineered > WWTP > Aerobic digester >... | reverse complement strand
TTACTAAAAAAATTATAAAAGAACTAAAAGAAGAAGAAAATACCTTAAGAGATAATAAAAAAAAGTATAACCCGGTTACAAATCCCGAAGCATTATTTAACATTCTTGTCTCAAAGTTAACAGATTATTCTAAAGAACATTTTTATGTGATCTCTTTAGATTCAAGAAATATTTTTATTGGTCTGGATGAGATTTCTGTGGGTACTCTTACTGCCAGCCTTGTGCATCCCCGTGAAACTTTTGAATCAGCTATAAAACGTCATGCAGCTCATATAATTATAGCTCATAATCATCCATCCGGTGAAACCAGCCCATCTGAAGATGATCTGAAAATTACCAGAAGGCTGATAGATGCAGGAAAGATAATGGGAATTACAGTTCTGGATCATATAATATTTGCTAAACATTCTTATATGAGCTTTAAAGAAAGTTCATTGATATAAAAAGAAAATAGTTTAGCTGTAAAAACTATAACTCTTCACCATCTGCAAATTCTTCATTTACATCATCAAACAAAATCATTGCCTGATGAAAATTACCGTCCTGAGAAATTGCGACACCACCTTCAGTTTCCCATCCCTGATTAAGCATTTCATTGACTTTCTTGACAAGTTCACTATTTGAATCAGCAGTTACGATTGTATATTCCATTTTTTTTTATTTTATTTATTTTAAAATTGAGTGGATTTTTTAGAAATTGCATTGGTAAATTAGACAATATTTGAGATAATTAAAACGCCTATTTTGATTTGTTTTATGGACTTAAATTAATGCTTGGGTACATCAGATATATCATAACTTTCCCGTTCGTATTCTGGCTACTGTTTGTAAAAATTATTGAAACTGAAACTTTGTTTCAAACACTATTTTTGTAATTTATAAACAGCAGTGATTTCATTGGTTCTATATAAACTGTCTGCATAAGTTTTATAAAAGAGATTCTCCTCAAAAGTAAATACTGTGATTTCAAAATTTTATTATAATGTTGCTTGGACAGATGTGAAATATTTTTAAATTATAACTACTTTAGTTTTCATTGATAAATAAATCTATTAAATCTATTTTAGTTTTAAAAAATTTATGACACAGGCAGAAATGCAAACTGAATTCAGCAGATTAGTTAACAGAGGAATTATATTTGGATCTATATGGATTTTTGGAATTGGTTCTATAATCGCTTTTACTTCAGGCTTTCAGGCTATTAAATTATATAAGCAATCAGACAAATCTCTTTCAGGAAAAAATAAAATCTTTAAATGTTTTCTCATTGGAGCTATTGGTTTGCTTTTAGATTTAACTGCAGTTCTGATCATAATTCTTTTCAGAAAAAAATAATTAATTAAGTAAATGGAATACAAAGATTATTATAATGTTTTAGGTGTAAAAAAAACTGCAACACAGGATGAAATTAAAAAATCATACAGAAAACTTGCTTTAAAATATCATCCCGATAAAAACAAAGATAATAAGGAAGCTGAAGAAAAATTCAAAGAGATCAATGAAGCCAACGAAGTTTTAAGTGATAAGGATAAAAGAAAAAAATATGATGAACTTGGTGAGAACTGGAAATACCATCAACAGTCAGGCGGTGCTCAGGATCAGGGATTTGATTGGTCACAATACGCAAATCAGGGCAGCGGATACACACAATATTCTTACGGACAAGATCAAGGAGATTCATTTGGCGGATCAAATTTTTCGGATTTTTTTGAAACATTATTTGGAGGTGGCGGCGGATTCAGTTCATCAGGCAGAGGCGGGAGATCACGTGCAGCAAGGGCAAATATGCGTGGAGAAGATCTGAGTGCCGAAATGAGTATTTCTCTGGAAGATGCTTACAAAGGTACCGAAAAAATGTTTGAATTAAGCGGTCAGTCGATCAAACTAAAAATAAAACCAGGCATTGCAAGCGGTCAGACTTTAAGACTAAGTGGGAAAGGTGGCAAGGGAGTAAGCGGTGGAAGTTCCGGAGATTTACTGCTGACAATTCATGTGCTTCAGGATCCTGTATATGAAAGGAAAAGTGATGATCTTTATACCGATGTAAAAGTTGATCTCTATACCGCAGTGCTTGGTGGCAAAGCTACTTTAAAAACTTTTAAAGGAAATATTAATTTAAATATACCCAAGGAAGCTCAGAGCGGAAAAGTTTTAAGACTACAAGGACTTGGAATGCCAAAATACGGTAAGGTAAATGAATTTGGTGATATGTACGCAAAGATTATTGTTGAAACTCCTGTGAATCTGAATGAGAGAGAATTAAAACTGTTTCAAGAACTTTCTGATATGAGGAAATAAACTCTTTATCTGTTATCCGAGAATTTTTGATTCAATAATTATCTAATTTTTCTAAAATCTCAATGTGATGCAGGAGAAATTAGATTTACAATTTTAAAAACATTCCTGTCTGCGATTGCAAAATCCTCAATATCAGTAATCAGATCATTATTCAGATCAGTAAATGATTCTCCTTTAACAAAATTAAATACACCGTTTTCTACTATACTAATATCTTCAAGATCTACAAGTCCGTCATTATTCAGATCTCCACTAAAAATACAATTTAAGTCACCAACTGAAGTCTGATTGTTTCCAAATGCCTGAGATGAATGACTTGAAAAATCATAAAGATTTAAATTTTGTGAAATAAGAAAAGACCCGCCTGATCTGCTCCACGTTTCAAGATATTTACCATTATCAAGTACTATATAATAATTTCCGCTGACTGCATTCATAAAATAGAGTTCAGTATTGAAATTATGGTTTTTTATAAATGCTTGAGAAGAATCTATAATTTCATATGGACTGGAAGAATTTCTGAGATAAACTTTTAATTTAAACGGATAGAAATTAAATTTATTAATTAAAGATTCAGGAATTACTTTTAGACTGAGGGTAATGGATGGAGTACCTGTAGTAAATTTCCATGATTCATTATAAGCTCCCTGAGGCGGAATACCACCCTGCTTCACTCTCCAGTAATAATCAGTTTCAAATTCAAGATCAGAAGTAAAAAATTTTACCGGATCTATTCCGTCTGGTCTCTCAATATCTTCGTCAATTAAAATATCTGAAAATAAAGAATCCGTTGCTACCTGAAAATTTGCAGAATAATTTACAGGGAATCCTTTTTGCCACTCAAATTTTACAGGCCAGAAATTATTTATTGAATTGTTTAAAGGAAATATTCTGACCGGTGGTGTAAGAGGTACACTCAAGCAGCAGAACTGATCATCGCAAAGATCATTTGTACTGAAATTATTTAAGGAATTTTGCAAGCTCACAATACTGCCAGAAACATTAGCTTTAATTTCTGTTGTCAAACCAGAATTATTTAGTTTCCAAACATATTGTTCCTCAAACAAACATGAATTTAAATATAGATCAGGATTGAAAAATCTGATACGGGCTATCAGTGTTCCCTCCTCATGAGAGATTATTGGTTCTGTACCCTGAGTAATAATATTGCCTTCATTTATAAAAAGAGTATCCCCGGATCTGATAAGATCACCTACATTATTTGGAGATATCCTTCTTCTTCCAAAAGTCGATGTGTCTTTAGAATAATAATAATTTAAATGATCCGGTAGAAATGATTGATCCAGAATAATTGCAAATTTACCTGATGAATATCTGAATTCAGTCTGAAGGAAATTTGTATGTTTTAATACAACATCAAAATATCCAAGATTAGAAGAAAGATAATTTCTGTTAGTTAGCTTTAACTCAAAATTAGGATTTTGAGAATAAGAAATTGACGTAATAATACAAAGTAAGAATATAGAAAAAACTAATTTTCTAAAATTCATAATTTAGAATAATTTAATCTTAAATTAATATTTGCATACAATATACTTCAATCAGAATTTATTAAAAAAATTGAATGAATATTATTTATCCGAAATATCGAAAATTGCAAATAACATTACAGGTTAAAGAGATCAAGTTTTGGGGTTGATACTTTGGCCTTTGGAAAGCAAGATATATATTCTTATTTTAATTTAAAACTTAATATTTTCAATACAAAAATAAGTTTATGAAAATAAAAAAAGCCGTAATCTGCATTACGGCTTTTTAGTTTAAATCTTAATTTAACTTTACTTTGAAAATCCGGGGAGCATATTTTTATAGTATTTTGAATTGTCAAGTATTGTTTGTTTGGAGGCATTTTCTCTGATAACAGGATTTTTTAACACAGGTCCTGCACCTGGAGGTACGTTCTTGGTTACAAAATTAAATGCATTATTATCAGTGATTGTCAGATCTGAAATGTCTACAACATAGTCACCTGTTAGATCATCAGTTACATAACCGATTGCAAAATTGAATGCACTGTTATCAACATTCTGCAGATCAGAAAGATCAATCAATCCATCCTGTGTAACATCACCACTATATATGCAATGTTTGGAATTTATAAGCTTAAGATTTGAACCGTAAGCCTGAGATGATGCAGTTGTGAAATTATATACCAATGAGAATCCGGAGTTATATGCTTCACCTCCCGGCTTACTCCACGTCTCAATGCAGTTTCTGCTTTTTACCTGAATATAATATGTTCCATTCGAGGCATTTGCAAATAAAAATGATCCAGTATAATTTACAGAATCTATAGTACCTTTTGCTGAATCTACTATCGCATAAGGCGGTGAAGTATTTCTCAGATATACTCTTACTGTATCTTTAATATTTAATTTATTTGACAAATTTAAATATCCTTCATTAATAAGTGTGATCTGCGCAGGAGCTGTCTGCCCTACAATCAATTTTACATTTACATTTTTTAAAGGTGTTACAGGATCATTGGAATTTACTTTTAAAACTCCTGCATATGTACCTGCAGAAAGTCCTGTACTGTTAAACGTTACATTCACATTTTGAGAAGACAGTGGATTAACAGTACCTGCGGTTGGAGATTCATCTACCCATGCAATTCCTTTTTCAAGTTTAATTGCCATGTTATTGTGTACATAAACATTATTGAAAACCATTTGTGAAGCTATGGTACCTGTTGAATTTTCAATACCGATCGTATTAGAATTATTCAGTGCTCCAATACTCTGATACTGATAATAGATTCTGCCGTCTGAATAAATAATTACTTCAAATGTATAAAGTTCTCCGGAACTATAATGAGGCACAGCTTTATATTCTACAATAAATCTGTTATTGACTGCGTCATTATAATAAAATATTTGACCTGATGTTCTGACATCAAGGTCATCCCAGAAAGGACAAAGTATATTATTTGGTTCTGCAGCGGTAGGTAATGCTACATTTGAATAAGCTGTATTTGTGGAAGCTGCATCAAAGCTTACCCAGCCGTTTGTACATATCTTTAAATTGGAATAATTATTTCCATAATAACTGAAACTAAAAGGCAGAGCTACATTAGCTGAGCCGTCATCACCGGTTCCGTTTGTCCAGGTAGTGATCTGCGTTCCGACACCGGAAATATCAACCCAGTTATAAACCGGACCGCCCGGTTCATCACTGTCGATCCATGAATATCCGCCTGCGTCAGGTCCGCCCATTCCGTCCGTTACTTCCGGTCCGTTATAAATGTCAGAAGCACCTTTAGGCATATTTTCTATCTGTCTTAATATATCAGCACTGAACATATTTTCTGTCCTTGCATTGTCTAAAACTACTGAAGATTCTGTCATAGTCCAATTAAGATTGAACTGACCTATATTTCCAATATTTAGATTTTTCACTGTATTATTCGGACCTACCGGAAGATATGCAATCAGTGAATCTGCCGAAGTTGTAATCGTAGCGGGTATACCTCTTTTTAAAGTAATTGATCTCGGACCATTACCTGCTTTCAAAGAATCATTTGTAATGTTATTTCTGTAAGCCCATACATCCCATTGTCCTACAAGTGAATCACCATAATTTACACCAAGTCCGGCAAGTAAAGCATCTAGTGTACCGCTGGTGACATTAAATGAATTTCCTCCTGATGTTAATGAAATTTGTCTTGAAGAAGCAAGAGGACTGCCAAATATCCATTTATATGTAGCAGTTGAAGCTGAAGTATCCCAGGTAAAATTATTGTTGGTTAAATTTCCGGGAGATGTTTCAATTCTTGCTCCGGCGTTTGGTGTGTTCAGATTGAATGGATTTAAAGGGAATGAAGTAATAACTACTCCCGCAGTCCACGAATTATAAATTCCGGAATAATCATCCATCCATAACGGCCATAGTTTTCCGTTACTGGAAGTCATGCCAATGTAATCTCCCTGATATCCTGTTGCAATACCTGAGACACCAATTGATTTTGGCTTGAATCTATGGTCACTGACGAGCATATCAATCCAGGTATTACCTCCGTCAAGAGATCTTGAGATATAAACTTCTGATGAGTCAGATGCTGTATTCCTGTCATCATAATATACAATATTTACACCGCCTGCTTCATCCACTCTGATAGCCGGAAAGTACTGGTATTTTCCATTATTAAGCGGGTCCTGATTAACTCTTATTCCGCCGGACCATGTAGCTCCGCCGTCTGAAGATCTGTGCATTATAACATCAGGATCAGTACCTGCAGGTGCTAAATTTTTCTCTGATGTAACAATGTAGATCCATCCGTTCCTGGAACCGCCGCTTCTATCGACGTCAATTCTCGTGAATCCATTAACTCTTATGTTGGATTTAGTCGGGAATGTACCTCTTATTCCGTTCATGTCATATGCATTATTTGTAACTGTCCAGCTTACACCGCCGTTTGTTGATTTTGCAAAACCTGCAAAGTCTTCAGTAAACGGACTTCCGGACGTCGGAGCCGCCCAGGCTACATAAACTTCACCATTTGGTCCGGTTCTTATATCACAACCTTGTGAATAATGTCCTGCAACAGAAGTATTTATATCAGTAGATGCAGACCAGCTTACACCGCCGTTTGTTGTATAAGAAACCGCTATCGGTGGTGAGGCTGCAGTAAATCTGGACCATACACAGTATGTTCTTCCGTAATAAGGACTTGATGGTGCATCGTCTGAAGCGGCAAGATTTTTATCCTGCGAACCTGTAGCAATAGTAAAATTGCTCGACCATGTTGCACCGTTATCTGTTGAATAATTTCCAAACATACCTGAGGTTGAAAATCCAAGATGAGTTTGAATAAAAACACCGTTCTTATCAATTGCTATTCCCGGATCACCTCCCTGATTTGGGACAGGTGAACCGCCTGATAATTTCATTGTGTCAGATCCAAACCATGAGTTTCCACCGTTTGTCGTGACATAAATTCCTTCACTGATAAATAATGTACCTGTATTATTAAAAGCATTTGAAGAACCAAACATTATCAATGGATTCAACGGATGTCTGACTATGTTAACTTCAGACTGATAGCTGTTTGTTCTTGGCAGCACTCTTACGTTTGGTGATACTGCTACAACTTCATTTCCATTATTATAATATCTCGTTTGTGTATTTGGATTTATAAAATCAAATACCTGTGGCAATGGTGCTGAAACATATACATTGGGATCGTAAACTCCTGTTGGAAGTACGTTATCCCATTTTTCTGCAACCTGATTACTCTGTCCTGTCATTAAAATAAAGCATAACAATACAGCAGGAATTAATAAGAATAATTTTTTCAATTAAGATTTCCCTTTCTGAATTTTTTTAATTTTTTGATTAATTCTGTTAATTAGATTTGAATAAATATATAGGTGTTTTTGAAATTTTAAAATCAGAAATGTAAAATCATTTGTCAATAGTTTTGAATTTTGTAGACAGAACTATGCATGATGGAATTGTATATAAAGTAAATTAAATATTTCGAACTTTCAACTATCTTTTATAATCCGTAAGCAAATAAAAAAAGCCGTGAAGAAAATTCTCCACGGCTTTTTGTTTTATTTTAATTACTGACCGGTTGATTATTTCTCACCGACCCTTTTACCATTATTACTGTTTGTGTTGCCTTCATCCTTTGTATTATATTGTGTATTTTCTATTTTTCTCAAAGGAGCTTTATTATCTTTTGCTCTCAGATCTCTTTCTTTTAAAACATCATTAAGCTCTGGCATTACTTTATTTTCAACTTCAAATGTATTGCCTTTTTGACTCATTACCTGTTTATGCAATTCCCATTTAATTCTGTCCTGTTCTGTTTCAAGTACAGGTACTGTATTTATATCTTCTGTAGGCGGAAGTGGTTCTGCTCCCGGTGGTTTTTCAATTCCTACAAAATTATTTGCATTATTATCGGCGATAGCATAATCAGAAATATCTGCAAAGAAATCTCCGTTCAGATCAGCTACAATATAACCCGACCCAAAATTAAATGCAGAATTATCAATTATTGTAAGATCTGCAATGTCAATAAAATCATCCTGATTACAGTCTCCACTGTACTGAGCCCGGTAGAATGGTGTAGTACTAACTATTGCCATATTATTACCATAAGATGCACCATCAGGAACAAAGTTATGATGGGATGCAGCGCCTCTTGTATATGATACTCCTGTATTACTCCAAGTCTCCAGAGCATTTCTGTGCCTTACTACTCTGTAATAATTTCCACTAAAAGCTTTGTTAAAAAACAGATCATCAACAATTGCATTATTTGCAACTACTGAAGTTGCAGAATCTACTGCTATGTTTGGGAAATCGACTCGGAATAAATGAACATCTACTGTATCAGGGAAAGTCCAGTAAGGAAAGTTCGGAATAAACATACCCTGATTTAAAAGTCCTATCGAATTTGGTACAGCATCAGGTAATGTCTGTACACATAGATTATCTACCCAAATATCATTTCCAAATCCGCTTACTGCTCTTATTCTTACTTTATTTGTAAATATTGGAAGCTTATAAATTTTTGATCTCCACTCTCTGGATGATGGTGTAAACTGACCGCCGCCTATAAATACTGTATTTAAAGGACCGGCCTGAGCACCCAGTCCGCCCCATAATCTTGCTCTTACTGACCATGTTGAACCGCTGTTAACTGATGACTCTACTATAAGTGAATCCACATTTCCTCCGGTCCATGGTCTGTATGCTTCATCAAATGTGAAATAGACATCATTTCCAATTACAATCGGAGAAAAATTATATGAGGTCAGTGATTGAGTAGTGCCAACGGAAGCAGACCATGAATTGAATCTTGCAGATCCTGTTCCAGATCCGTATGCACTGACAGCTGATCTTCTGTTCCAGAAATTTGAACCCGAATATTCTTCATAAAAATTTTGTGTAATTACTCCTGTAGTAGCTGTACCGGTATCTAATGCACATGAAAAATCTTCACATGGTCTTGGCTGAGTAATATCTACCAAAGCTGTATAAGCCTGATATCTTCCGCCGGTAGAAGTATTTTGTTCGCACCAGTATGGTAAGATTTTTCCATTTCCACCGGAAGTAATTCCGATATAATCACCCTGATATCCGCCGGCAGTTCCGGGAATTGGCAGTGGCTTAAATTTATGATCAGAGATCTTTACATCTGTAAATGTAACTCCGCCGTCAGTTGATCTTGAAAGATAAATTTCAGCAGAATCATTTGCAGGAGAATTTCTTGTACTGTAATAGCAGACATTAATTGCTCCAGTAGCATCTACATTCACAGCAGGACTATACTCATATGACCCTGATGCATTTTGGTTTACTCTGACTCTTGTCCATGAACTTCCTCCGTCACCAGTTTTATTTAAAACTATATCAGCATTATCAAGTGCAGGTGCAAAATTCTTTTCTGCCATGACTACATATTCATCACCGGCTGTTGATAGACAGGTTTTATCCCCGTCTATTCGCGGGAATCCATTCATCCTTATTACTCCTGCAGGTGGTGATGGTAAAAGATCTGCGGATCTGATACCATTTGTATTTACTTTAGTATCCGACATATCACCCCAGGTAACCCCACCGTCTCCTGATTCTGCCCATCCTAAATAATCTTCAGTAGAGTTTTGTCCATTTGAAGTACAGTTTGCATAAACTACTCTTACCCAACCAAAAATATCTACAGTCACATCACATCCCTGATGGTGATGGCCTGCAGAGGGAACGGGACTGACCGGCTGAACAGCTGACCATGTGACTCCGCCGTTATTTGAATAAGTAGCTACAATTCTGCCTGCGTATGCTCCCGCAAATTCAGTGTAAACTGTATACAACCTGCCGTAGTATGCACTGGTTGGAATTCCGTCTACTGCAGAAAGGTTTTTGTCGGCAGAATTTGAAGCACCTGGAAAAGTATAAGTTCCTGACCATGTAGTACCTAAATCCGTAGAATATGAAGATCCCATTGATCCGGTTGTTGTAATAAAGGAAATGATCAGCCTGTTAGTATGCATGACCATTGGTGCCGGATCTCCGAAACTTGTAACAGTAACATCATCACCAAACCAGGATACACCACCGTCAGTTGTTACATAATGACCTGTGCTGAAACCTGCTCCCACACCATTATTATATGTATTTGCAGATGCAAACATAATTTTTGAATTGGTTGGATGACGGGTGATAGGTGTTTCGCTCTGCGTGATTAATGAAGGTACAACTCTGAAATTTGGTCCCACCGCAAAAACTCCTTGTGGTGTAGATATGTATCTTGTTTCATTACTAAAATTTCTGTTATCGCCTTCCGGTAATGCTGTATATTTTCCTACCGGATTAATGTCCATTCTGGTACTGGGATGATTACTCCATTTCGGATCTTCATCATTTGTAGAAAAACCTGAGTTGAAAATCCAGACAACTGTAACAATGACGCCTAAAACAAGTAATTTTGTTTTCATTTGGGTAGTCCTTTTTAATTAGTTTATGAATTTTTTTTTTGTTGGTGATTATATTTATTTATTTTAAATTTAATTATCAAGTCCATTTTTTTTGTAAATGAAAAAATTTACTGTTTCATTT
>Ga0073903_10001842_pt1 | contig 10914 bp, 7 predicted proteins | sample KloWWTKNB14_bulk_FD_66665 | JGI IMG/M metagenome (GOLD analysis project Ga0073903, IMG submission 66665) | Active sludge microbial communities from Klosterneuburg, Austria, studying microevolution and ecology of nitrifiers - Klosterneuburg... | ecosystem: Engineered > WWTP > Aerobic digester >... | reverse complement strand
GCGCACGAATTCGTCGATGTAGAACTGGTAGTTGGTGAACAACACGAAGTTCTGGAAATGCTGCGGCGCCGTACCTGTGTAGTGGCGCAGCCGATGCAGCGAATAATCGACACGCGGCGCGGTGAACAGCGCCAGCGGAAGGGGTTCGCCGGGCTTGGGCTCGTGGGTGCCATTGGGAATACAGTCGTCCATCGAGGCCAGATCGGGCAGGTCGAACGCGTCACGCATCAGCTGGCGCCGCTCCGCGCTCAGGCTGCCTTCGATATGGTCGTTCTCGGCGAACGAAAAATGCACCGGAATCGGCTGGCTGCTGGTGCCGACCTCGAGCTCCACCTCGTGGGTGCGCAGCAACAACGAGAACTGTTCGAGGTAGTAATTGCCGAACAGGTCCGGTCGGGTCAGCGTGGTCTCGTAACGGCCCGGCCCGGCAACGAAACCGAAACTGCGCCGTCCGCCATCGTCGTCGACGACCCGCGCCACGGTGTGGGTCTGCACCCGCACGTAGGGATAACAGGCGCGCGCCTTCCCCGGCAAGGTTTCGCCGGCCACGTAACGCTGCATCGCCTTGCGCAGATGGCTCTGGCCTGCCTCGTAGATGCGGCGTACCTGGGCCAGTGCGCTTGCGGCGTCGGTGTGGCGGGTCGTCGCCATGGGTGGGGGGAGATAGGTCATGGCGCTATTGTCCACAAACAGAGCAGCCCAGGCTCAGCGGCCGTGGGGTAGAGTGTGCGCCATCCGGACCCTTGCATGACCCCATGACCCACCCCTCCATGCGCCGCGGAATTCGACTTTTCGCCTTGCTGTTGTTGGCACTTTGTCTGCTGCTTGCGCTGGCGCTGCAGGTGAGCGGGATCCCGCGCAATGCGGCCGGCATGGCGGCCAAGGGCGTGTGTTCGGCGGCTTTTGTCGCCCACCGTCCATCTGCCAGCCTGCTGGCCCAGGACGTCGTGCCGGCCAGCGCGGTATTGAAGCTGATCGACATTTCGATTGACGAACCGGCCCGGCGCGTGTCGGCCCGCTTCGCCGGCCTGTTCGAGCGCCAGGCGCAATGGTTGCCGCACCGCGGCTGTGTGCTCGACCTGGCGGCCAGCGCCACCGCACCGGCGCCGGCGCCCAAGCCTGTCGCCGATCGCGCACCCTGGCCCCAGGGTGATGCCGCATTGCCCGCCGGCCAGTGGGGACCGGGAATCGACGCTACCGCACTCGGCTTGCTGGTCGACAACGCCTTCATCGGCGCCGGCGATCCGCAGGCCGCCAACACCCGGGCCGTCGCCATCATCCACAAAGGACGCGCGCTGGTGCTGCGGACCGCGCCGGGATTTTCCATCGATACCCCGCTGCACGGCTGGTCGATGACCAAGACGGTTCTGGGCATGTTGACCTTCAAGCTGGCGCATGAAACCGGCCTGTCCTTCGACCAGAGCGTGGTGGATGCGATCAATGGACCCCGTGCGCCCGCCTGGATGGCCGACTGGCGCTCCGATGCGCGGCGCAATATCCGGGTGTCGGATCTGCTGTTCATGCGCGACGGCCTGGCCAGTCACGAGGATTACCAGCCCTGGGGTTCGGTCCCGCGCATGTTGTGGGGCGCTGTGGACGCACCCGCCTTTGCCGCGGCAGTCGCCCCCGAAGCCCCGCCAGGGCAGCAATGGCGCTACCTGAGCCAGAGCGCCAACCTGTTGTCCGCCGTGGACCGCACGCGTTTTGCATCCGACGATGCGTATTGGGCCTACCCGGCCCGCGCGCTGTTCACCCCCATCGGGGCGCGCACCGCGGTGCTGGAAACCGACAAGGCCGGCAACTGGGTCGGATCGTCGTACCTGTGGGCCAGCGTGGGCGACTGGGCTCGACTGGGGCAGCTGATGCTGCAGGACGGCCAATGGAATGGCCAGCCGGTGCTGCCACCGGGCTGGCTGGCACTGGCGGCCACACCGGCTGCAGCGCAGGGCGAAGGCCGGGGTTATGGGGCGCAGACCTGGCGCATCGGTGACCCGCAACAGGGGCGATGCCGCGCCGCCGGCATTCCGGCCGACACGCTGGCCATGAACGGGCACTGGGGACAGGTGGTGGCCATGGTGCCATCGCGCGATGCTGTTATCGTGCGTCTGGGCTGGACCTTTCGCGGCGGGCAGTTCGACAGTTGCGCTTTCGTGGCCTCTGTCCTCAAGGCCCTGCCGCGCTGAACTCCGCCTGCCCTGCCCCCGCCAGGATGCGGGGGATGGCGGCGACACCACGCAGGATGACCGCCAAATTTCACTGAATCATTCGGGGCGATTCGCTCCCCCGAGCAACGAGGAGTAGCTAGATGGATCTCGGAATCAAAGGCAGATGGGCCCTGGTCTGCGGCGCCAGCAAGGGCCTGGGACTGGGTTGCGCGCAGGCGCTGGTCGCCGATGGCGCCAACGTGCTGATCAACGCGCGCGGAGCCCAGGCGCTGGAGGCCGCGGCAACCAGCCTGCGCGCCATCCCCGGTGCCGGCAAGGTGGTGGCGGTGGCCTGTGACATCACCACCGCAGAAGGACGCGCGGCGGTGTTCGCGGCTGCCGGCGGCCCGGGCAAGGACTTCGACATCGTCGTCAACAATGCCGGCGGACCGCCGCCTGGTGATTTCCGCAACTGGGATCGCGACGCCTGGATCAAGGCCATCGATGCCAACATGCTGACGCCGATCGAGTTGATCAAGGCAACCGTCGACGGCATGGCCGCGCGCGGCTTCGGGCGCATCGTCAACATCACCTCGGGCGCGGTCAAGGCCCCCATCGACATCCTGGGCCTGTCCAACGGCGCTCGCAGCGGCCTCACCGGCTTCGTCGCCGGCGTGGCGCGCAGCAGCATTGCCGGCTCCGGCGTGACCATCAACAACCTGCTGCCCGGTGCGTTCGACACCGACCGACTTCGGGTCACCGTCAAAGGCCAGTCGGAGAAAACCGGCAAGCCGGCCGAGGAACTGCTGCAAGCGCGCGCCAAGGCCATTCCGGCCAAACGCTTTGGCACCGCGGCCGAATTCGGCGCCATCTGCGCCTTCCTGTGCAGCCAGCACGGCGGCTACATCACCGGCCAGAACATCCTGGCCGATGGCGGGGCGTATCCGGGAACGATGTAAGCCCATACCCGCCGGTCCTGCGCGCCTCTGACACGTCGACCGGCAACCTGACCGGCGCACGCCGTGTTTGGCTGGGCGAGGCAGCCAGCCGCGGCAGCTCGGCCAGCCAAACCCACTCAGGCCGGCGCCGCTTGCCGGACGGGTTCGCGCATCGTGACGAACTCCTCGGCCGCCGTCGGGTGGATGCCGATCGTGTTGTCGAACACCGCCTTGGTGGCGCCGGCCTTGAGGGCCACCGCAAAACCCTGGACGATCTCGCCGGCATCCGGTCCGACCATGTGCAGACCGATCACTTTGTCCGTCTCGTCCTGCACCACCAGCTTCATCAACGTGCGTTCGCTGCTGCCGCTGAGCGTGTGCTTGAGTGCCTTGAAATCGCTGCGGTAGACGGTGATCTTGCCGCAGTGCTGGGGGGCATCCTGCTCGGAGAACCCGACCGTGCCGATATTCGGATGGGTGAACACCGCCGTCGGAATGAATGCGTAATCCATGCTGCGTGCGGGTTTGCCGGCAGGTGGCCCAAACAACTGGTCGACCACCACCATCGCCTCGGCCAGCGCGACTGGCGTGAGCTGGATCCGGTCGGTCACGTCACCCACGGCATAGATGGAAGGCACCGAGGTCTGGTAGGACTCGTTGACCACCACCGCGCCGTCCCAGCCCAGTTCGACACCGACCTCCTCCAGGCCCAGGCCACGGACATTGGGCACGCGACCGGTGGCGTACAACACCGTGTCGGCAACCAAGGTGGCCGGTCCGGCAGCGCCGTCGTTGAACGTGACCTCGATACCCTCTGCGCCACGGCGCATGGCAGTGACGTCGGCGCCCAGGCGCAGATCGACACCGGTCTTGCGCATCTCGGCCGCCACGAAGTGCCGCACCTCGTCGTCAAAACCACGCAGGATCTGCTCGCCCCGGTACAACTGGGTGACATGGGCGCCCAGGCCGTTGAAGATCGATGCGAATTCGCTGGCGATGTAGCCGCCGCCCACTACCAGCAGACGGCGCGGGAACGGCTCCAGATCGAACATCGCGTCGGAGACGACCACCAGATCTGCCCCTGCGATATCGGGCACGAACGGCGTCCCGCCGGTGGCAATCAGGATGTTGCGCGCGCGAACGGTACGCCCGTCCACCTGCACCTGCTGCGGCCCGGTGACCCGGGCGCGGGCATTGATGACTTCGACGCCCGAACCGGTCAGCAGATTGGCGTACACCCCGTTGAGGCGGCTGATCTCCTTGCGCCGGTTGTCCTTGAGCGTGGCCCAGTTCAGCGTGGGTGCCGCACCCTCCCAGCCGAACCCATGCGACTCCTCGAACGCCTCGGCGTAATGGGCTGCATAACTGTAGAGTTTCTTCGGAATGCAGCCGACATTGACGCAAGTCCCGCCAAGTGCGGCGGTGCCGCCCTGCTCGGCCAGCATCACCCGGCCGCCGCGCTGCGCCGCCATGCGTGCGGCGCGCACGCCGCCACTGCCACCTCCGACCACGAAAAGGTCGCAATCAAATTCAGCCATGTTCTCGTTCCTTCAATGGGACGCCAGTACCCTGACAAGCCGACAGTGCTCCCGCACGGCCGCAGACGTGGAAGTATTTTCGCCGCCGCCCGATGACCACGCCGCGGGCAGGCCATGCCACAACGCACAACGGCCCCGCCAAGGCAGGGCCGTCCATTCGTTGGGCGCCAAACAGGCGCCGGTCAACCGCCATGCCAGCAAGCGCCGGGCCGTCCCGGACTTCCCTGCACGCCCGCGGGGGCCTGGCCAGGCCAGGGCCGGGTCGATCAGAAGTAGTTCAGCACGGTCATCAACGCGCGCCACTTCGTGTCGCGGGTCTCGACCCGTATCTCCCGGTGCGTCACGGCACCGTCTTCGGACAGGGCCAGACTGGCCGATACATTGCCGCCCGCCGCAAACGCAACATCGGTGTCGCTGCTGCGCACCTGTCCCAGACTATCGGTCAAGCCCAGGTAGATCCATGCGCCGGAAGGCAGGATGTTGCTGGCGGAGATCGTCAGTTGGCTGCCACCGTTGTAGCTGGCCAGCGGCGATGACGTGGTCACCGACGGGAACGCCGTGACCGCAGCCTCGGCCATCGTCAATGGCCGACCCGGCACGATCTCGTTGTAGGAAAACTGACGATCCGCATCCGACACGCCTTGGTTGCCCGGACCCTGCAAGGTGCGAACGCCGTCACTGGAGTACGGTGTAAAGGTGTATTTCGCGTTGTCGGGTATCGCCGCGAGTTGCGCATCGGACAGGCCCGCCGTGATGTCGTTGGTGCAACTGGACGCCAGCACGTAGTTGCGCCGGCCATCCTGCGGACCACCCTGGATTGTCCACTCATCACCATTGCCCGGGTTGGCGTATTTGAGGCCATCGACCGGCAGCCCCGGCCCGGTGACGATCACGTACTGGAAGCCGGTGCCGTTGTTGTTGCTGCTGCGATCCTGCACACCGAACTCCAGACCGGTGCTGACGCAGTTGCGCACGCCGTCCTTGACGATATGGGCCTGGCCATAGATGTCCAGGCGCCGGCCGTCGCCGCGCAGGCGCCAGACACCGTCGGCACCCTTGGCCACCTGCACGGTCGAGAACGCAAGCACGACCGCGCCAGTGGCGTTGCGTGCGTTGAAGGTGACATAGGCACGCGGGTAGACGTCGGCGCCCCCGCCAAGCGGGCTGGCGGTCGTGTAGTCGATGCGGTTGATCGCCACATCGGTGAAACGCGTGCCATACAGCAACGCAATCTGGGTGACTTCATCGGCAAATCCGGTCTTGCCCATGTCGAAGTACCGGAACGGCAGATCGGTGGTGTCGTGCAACAGTGGCAGCAGCGCCGCAGCCAGCGGTTGCCCGGCCGTGAACTTGTCGCCGATGTCGGTGATCGCCTTGCGGATCCCCGGAATGTCATCGGCCGCCGATGTCATGCCGGCCCCGGGCAATGGCGCGAGCGCGGCTTCTGCTGCCGCCTTGGTGGCCAGGTCGTCGCTGATGGTCTGCTGCGTCACCAGATTGGTGATGGTCGCCACATTGGTGGCGGGATCGATGCTCACGCTGAGCACGTCCAGCGCCTTGTCCAGCGCACTGGACAGCGGCGTGAACGCGGTGCGCATCAGGTCGATGCCGGCGTCCACGCCCATGGCCTGCAATACCGGCAGCAGTTTGGCCTTCAGGCTGGCGGTTTCTGCATCGAGTTCGGTACGGGTCAGCGTGCTGAAATTGCCGCTGTTGAAATAGTTCGCCGCCAGTTGGCCCGCGATATTGGAAACGATCAGGTCGGTCAGGGGCGTGATATTGATCGTTCCATTGGTATCGGCCGCACTGGCTGCCGAATGGATGATGTAGCTGCGTCCACCGACAGTGCCTTCGGCCCGGAACATGAAGGGCCCGGTCAGGCCGGTGACGTCCACCGAATAGCTGCCGCCCTCGCCGATCGGCGTCGCGCGCGAAACGCCGTTGGCATCCTTCACGGTCACGGTACCCACCAGTGGCAAGCCAGCCGCAGCGACCCCCGAGAAGCCCGCGACTGCGGGTGCTGCGCCGACCGGCGAATCGCCGCCGCCCCCGCCACACCCGTAGAGCGTCACCATACCGGCAGCGGCAATGGCCAGCGCCAATCTCTTGAATGTCATGTGCACGAAAGTGTCCTGTTCTCTTGTGTTGATCGCCACGGATGTCCGCGCAATGAATGCCACGGGACAGTCCCGTGCAGGCCGAATGCTATCGACGCATGTGAACTGCGCCATCGCATGGATATGTGAGCAGATACACCGGCGCGGGGCGTCCGGTTGCGACTATGCTCTGGGCACAATCGAAAAGAGACCGGGGGAACAACGTGTGGCGAGTGCTGGTGGTGGAAGACGACCCGGACATGCGCGAGTTCTTTGCCGCCAGCGTGACGCGTTGTGCCGCGCTGGAGCTGGCCGCCAGCCTGGGCACCGTGGCCGACGCGCGCGACTGGCTGAACCAGCACACCGCTCCCGTCGACGTGCTGCTGACCGATCTGGGCCTGCCTGACGGAAGCGGCCTGGAGGTCATCCGAATGGCGCTGCGCCTGCATCCGCAATGCGAACCGCTGGTGATCTCGATGTTCGGCGACGAAGACAACGTGCTGGCCAGCATCGAGGCCGGCGCCTTGGGATATATCCACAAGGATTCGACGCCGGACGACATCGCCCGCACGATTCTGGACATGCGAGAGGGCGCCTCGCCCATCTCACCTATGATCGCGCGGCGCGTGCTCTCGAAGTACCGCAGCCAGTTTGCAGACCCGCCCCCCTCTTTCAGAGCGCACCCCACGGCGCCGGAGGCCGAGACAGCACGACCGCTGCTGTCGCCCCGGGAGCAGGACGTGCTGGCGCTGATTGCACGAGGCTTCTCGTATTCGGAGGTGGCACGCCTGCAGGCCGTGACTGTCCACACCATCCGTACCCATATCAGGAACCTGTATGCCAAGCTGTCTGTGCACTCCAAGACCGAAGCGGTCTTCGAGGCGACACGCATGGGACTGCTGCCACCACACAGCTGACGCGGCACATCCCGGTCCCCAGAGGGCCACGTCGAAATGGGCCTTCGCCTGTCGGTCGATCGCCTGGGCATGGCGCGCCACCCTGGCTTTGCTGCTGATCGTGGCGGCCCAGGGCGTGGCGGGCCAGACTCAGCAACTGCAGCAGGCCAATGCCACCACAACCACGGCCGGCACGACGACCCAGGGCGTGGTCTCGCTGCCTTACCACTGGGACAAGCGCCACAAGGGCCAGGCCGGCCAAGCCCGATTCGAGTTGCAATTCGATCTTGACAGCCTCCCGACCGAATCCTACGGCATCTACCTGCCGCGCCTGGGCAATGCCTACGCGATCTGGCTCAACGGCCATCTGCTGCAGCACAACGGCGATCTTGCAAGCGGCAACGGCGCCGATTTCGCGAAAGCTCCGCGTTATGTGGACATCACCCCCGGGCTGTTGCAACGCCACAACCAGATCGTGATCCAGATCCGCGCCGACGTGGGCCGGCGCGGTGGCCTGGCCCCGGTGACCGTCGGTCCGGAATCCGAAGTGCGTACGCTGCACCGCAGCGACCACCAATGGCGGATCACCGGCTCGGTAGCCGTAGCGATTGCCAATCTTCTGGTGGCGCTGATCGCGTTGGCACTGTGGGCGACGCAGGTCGACAACTCCATACCGGGCAAACCGCAGCGCGATTGCCTGTACCTGTTTGCCGGCCTGGCCGAGTTGTCATGGGCGTTGCGGGTGGCCGATGCGGCGATCGAGCAGCCACCACTGGACTGGCCCTGGTGGGGCATGCTGACCATCGCCGCGCTGACCGCCTGGGTCTGCAGCATGGTCCTGTTCTGTGTCGAGGTCGCCGGCTGGCGCAGGCTGGCATCCCTGACCTGGCTGCGGCGATGGCTGGCGGTCCTGATGGCGACGAGCCTGCCGGCCGGCTATCTGGCTATGGTGACCGGAAAACCCGTCGCATTGACCTTGCAGTACGCCGCGCTGGCGACGACGGCGCTCGTATTCCTGGCCCGGTTCCTGATCAGGACCCGGATCGCCACGCTGCAGCACAAGATCGTTGCTGCCGCGATATTGCTCAATATCGGCGTGGGCATTCGTGACCTGGTGGCATTTCGACTGAGCGAAAGTTATGGCGGCAACACCTGGATGCGCTACAGCTCATTGATGTTCGGCGTGGCGCTCGCCTACATCGTACTGGCGCGCCTGCATCAGGCCACCACGCAGGCGCGCGATCTGCTCAAGCACATGGAGGATCGTATCGCCCGCAAGGAAGCCGAGCTTCAACTGCTATACCCTCGCATGGAAGAGCTTGCGCGGGATCATGAGCGCTCGGCAGAGCGCAGTCGCATCCTGCGCGACATGCATGATGGCGTCGGTTCGCATATCAGCACGGCCATCCGCCAGTTGCAAAACGGCAAAGCCAGCCATGACGACATGCTGCACACATTGAGCGATGCGCTCGACCAGCTCAAACTGTCGATCGACGCCATGCATCTGCAGCCGGGCGATGTGGGCGCGCTGCTGGCGAACATGCGTTACCGGCTGGAATCGCGCTTCCTGGCCTGCGGCATTGAGTTGCAGTGGGATGTGGCGGAGCTCGCGCCGATCACCCGACTCGATGCCCATGCCATGGGCCAGTTGCAGTTCATGTTGTTCGAGGCATTTTCCAACGTGCTGCAACATGCCCATGCCAGCATGTTGCGGGTGGTCGCGCTACCCCTGGGCCCCGCCAACCAGGGCCTGCAATTGCAGATCATCGACAACGGCGTGGGTTATGACAGCGATGCGCCGCCACGCAACGGACTGCGTTCGATGCAGAACCGGGCCCAGGCCATCGGCGTGGTGCTGCGCTTGTCGAGTGTGCCCGGCCGCAGCGTGGTCGAGATCAGGACCGACTGACGCACCCGCAGACTTGCGGCCCGGCGTCCGTCCCGTTCGGCAATGCTGCCGCAACCGCGTGTGCGAGAGGCTCGACCCGGGGCAAGCCCGACTCTGCGCTTGCGCGCTCGCCACTGGCGACAGCCGCACAACCGGAGCACAGGCCGGTCAGCATCGACTCAGCCTGTCAACTGCGATCGCAGATTGTCCAGCATGTCGAGCACCATGGCATCGAGATCGTAACGGCCCTTCCAGCCCCAGTCACGCTGCGCTGCAGCGTCGTCGATCGAGCGCGGCCAGCTGTCGGCGATGGCCTGGCGGAAATCGGGCGCGTAGTGGATGGAAAAGTCCGGGATCCGGCGCGTTATCGCCGCCCCGATCTCGGCCGGCGTGAAGCTGATGCCGGCCAGGTTGTACGACTGGCGTTCGCGCACCTTGTCGGCGGGTGCCTCCATCAACTCGAGCGTGGCGCGTATCGCGTCGGGCATGTACATCATCGGCAATGCCGTATCGGCACCCAGGAAGCTGGTGTAGCGCCCGTGCTTGAGAGCCGCATGAAAAATCTCGACCGCATAGTCAGTGGTACCGCCGCCGGGCGCGGTCTTCCAGCTGATCAGGCCCGGGTAACGCAGGCTGCGCACGTCCACGCCGTGGTTGCGGTGGTACCAGGCGCACCAGCCTTCACCAGCGAGCTTGGAGATGCCATAGACAGTGGTCGGATCCATCACGGTTTTCTGCGGGGTATGTTCGCGCGGCGTCGAGGGGCCGAACGCAGCGATCGAACTGGGCCAGAACACCCGCTCGAGCTTGTGCGTGCGTGCCAGTTCCAGCACGTTGAGCAAGCCCTTCATGTTCAGGTCCCAGGCCCATTTGGGATGTTGTTCGCCACGCGCCGACAGGGCTGCGGCCAGCAGATAGATCTGCGTGACCTGATGCCGTTCGACGATCGCGGTCAGCGCACTGGCTTCGGTAGCGTCGAGCGCCTCGCGGTGCACGCCGATCACCCGCCCTTCAGGCGCGAGGTCGCTGGTCACGACCGCCTCGCGGCCATGGCGCTGCACCAGTGCATGCGTCAGTTCGGTGCCGATCTGGCCGTTGGCACCGATGATCAGGATACGGATCGACATATCAGGTTTGCGGCTGCAGCAAGCCGAGTTCGCGTCCGGCCTGCGTGAATGCAGCCACCGCCTGCTCCAGGTCGCCGCGCGTGTGCACGGCACTGATCTGCACCCGGATGCGCGCCTGTCCCCTGGGCACCACCGGAAAGAAGAATCCAACCACATAGATGCCCAGTTCCAGCAGCCGTGCGGCGAGCTTTTGCGCCAGCACCGCGTCGTGGACCATGATCGGCACGATCGGATGTTCGCCGTCCTTGATGTCGAATCCGGCGGCGCGGATGGCGCTGCGAAACCAG
>Ga0073903_10001839_pt1 | contig 10938 bp, 10 predicted proteins | sample KloWWTKNB14_bulk_FD_66665 | JGI IMG/M metagenome (GOLD analysis project Ga0073903, IMG submission 66665) | Active sludge microbial communities from Klosterneuburg, Austria, studying microevolution and ecology of nitrifiers - Klosterneuburg... | ecosystem: Engineered > WWTP > Aerobic digester >... | reverse complement strand
GATCAAGACCTATGGCTTCATCCCCGCCCGTTACGAGGGCCCGAACATGACCGGGCTTGCGCACGCCCATGACGAGCGAATCAGCGTCGCGAACCTCATGTTCGGCACTCAGGTGATCTACGACGTCGTGCGCGCGGCGTCAACCTAAACAGCGAACAGCGCCCGGGAAAATCACAAGCCCCGCGCGAAGCGCGGGGCTTGTGATCTTCCCGGGTGTCGTTTGGATGACGTCTACGCTTTTGAGGCGTCTTCGTCGGCGGGCGGCTCGTTCTTGACCTCGTGGGCGGGCGCGGGCTCCGCCCGGCGCGCCAAATCCTCATTGATCTTCTTGAGCGTGTCAACCACGCCGGTCTTGACCTCAGACACGATCTGTGGTCCGCGGGCGGTCTCCCACGCTTCCTTGGCCTTGGTCTTGGCCTTGTTCAGAGCCGGGTCGGTCTGGGCCGATTCGACCGCCTCGTTCAGGCGCTTCACGAATTGTTCCAGACCCGCTGCAAGTTCCTTCTCAATGCTCCTGCGCTCCTCCGACTCCCAGGCGGAGCGCACGACCTTGCCCAGGTTCTCGCCCAAGCGGTTCAACTCGGCAACCAGGCTCGAGGTTTGGGGGTTGTTCTGATCTGACATGTGTTTTGCCTCCGAATAACTGGGCGATCGTACACCCGCTTTGTTATACGGCTGCTTGAGATCAAGGTTGCGCAAGCGCTTCTGAGCGCAAGTTCGTCGCGAGCCAATCCGCGATCTTCGTCGCGATCTCGGGCCTCAGAATCACAGTCAGATGGGTGCCGTGCGTCACAGGGAGTATTTCCGCACGGTGAGCGGCCGACAACAGCGCCTGCGCATTGGCGAATGGCACTGCGATATCTGCGCGCCCATGGACGAGCAGGATCGGGCGGGCGCCAAGGGCAGAAATCGCGCGGGCCGTGTCAAATCGGCGAATCATTTCGTAAAGCGTTTCCGGCCCAGCCGCATATCCCCGCATTGATCGCCAGCCACGATAGAAATCGCCAGCCGATCCCCAGCGGAACACGCGAAGATTTCCAGGCAGCAGCATCGCCGCTCCTTCCCGAAGAATCGTCCTGCGCCGGACGGGCCTGAGGGCCACCGGCGTTGACACCAACACAAGCGCGGACACGCGCGGGTCATGGGCGCTTAACCATACCGCCTGGTTCCCGCCAAACGATATCCCGATCGCGCCAAGTTGAGCTGCCGGAAATCGCTGGCAAAGCCAATCCAGCGCGGCAAGCGCAGCGCGCTGGGTGTTTTCAACGGTGGTCGGCACGTTCATGAAATCGCCATGCCCCGGCGGGTCGATGCTGAGAACTGCGATGCCGCGGGCATTCAGCTCGCGCACGAGCGGCCACTTGAACGCAAGGCGATTGTCTCCCGCCCCGCACAACAGCAGCACCGCGCAGTCGCAGTCCATCGCTGGCAGGAACAGCGTACCGGGTAAGGACGGCATGAGAGACGCCGGCGCGACGATCGGCACGCCATCCCGCTGCAATACCAGCGAAGTCGGGGCGACCACGGTCTCAGTTGTTGACGGGAGTTGATGCGGGAGCGACACCGGGATTGACACGGGCTCAACTTGCCGAAACTCAGATGGGTTCGGCGCGACCAAGGCGCTTAGCGGATTGGCCCGCGCGCCAACGACGGCGCCAATAAGGGCCGATGTGACGAACCCAATGAATGCGCCAGGGATCAGAAGCGCTAACGTGGTTGGCCCGACATCAGCGCTAACTGCAAGCGCCGCTCCCCCGACCAGAAAAACAACTGACAAACACCCCGCGAGTGTCCGCTGCGGCCCCGAAATCATCAGCCCGGGCCAGTTCGCGATGGCAGCCAACGCCTGCCAGAGTCCGAGCCCAACCAGACAAGACGCCAAGAATGCTATCGCCATATTCGCAACGGCCAGTGACACAGCGACTCGCGCCGCTTACGGATGGGCCCGGCAGGATTCGAACCTGCAACCCACGCCTTATGAGGGCGCTGCTCTGCCATTGAGCTACAAGCCCGGACAAAAAGATTGTACACCGTATACTCGCCAAGAAATGACTCGAACTCTTTGCCTACTTGTTGTTTTGTTGCTGGCAGCCTGCAGCAGTGTGCCGGTTACGCTTACGCCATCGGCGCGCCCACCGGTCAGGCGTGTTTCCGAGGCGCCCATCCTCCCGGTGGTTTCTCCAGAAATGCGGGCGCTGTATGCAGATGGGCAAAAGGCGGGCAACAATCCGCGGGCCTTCTCCAAGCTGGGCGACTGCATGACGGACAACGCCGAGTTTCTTGTCCCGCTGGCCAAAGGCAACTACGACCTTCGGCAATATGGCGGGCTGAAGCCCGTCATCGACAAGTTTTTCGGCGCGCCCGCGCGCCAGGGCAAACCTTGGGCGCTCGATTCCTTTGCGACTCCAGGCCTGTCCGCCGCGGGCGGATTTAACTCGGCGGGTCCGTTGGATTCGACCTGGTCGGATCCTCAGTGGTGCCAGAGCGGCGAAACCCCGCTCGCCTGCGAGTATCGCGTGACGCGGCCGAGCGTCGCCTTGATTATGTTCGGGACGAATGATGTCGCCGCGACCGAACTAGACGCCTATGAAACCTACTTGCGACTCATCATCACTCAAACGCTCGATCGCAAAATCGTTCCACTCCTTCACACCTTTCCAACCCGCCCCGAGAACCCGGAGCGGTCAACGCAGTTGAACGAGATCGTACTCAAGGTGGCGGCCGACACGGGCGTGCCGCTTGTCAACCTCAATCGGGCCCTGGCCAACCTGCCAAACCAGGGCGTCGGGATTACCGACACAACGCATTTGTCCATCCCACCGGATGGGCGCGTCGACGTTTTCAGCGAGGAAAACCTGCGCTATGGGTTCACCCAGCGCAACCTGGTTACGCTTCAAGCGCTGGAGGTGGTCTTGCGCGCCGTAGGCGGACTGCCCTAATGCCTATCGATACCCGCACACCCGCCACTCGCCTCCCTCGTTGACGGTCTTGAACTGCTTTTCCGCCAGGCTGACCTCCCGCGACTCGCCGTTGTAGCTGGTGACGATCTTGCCTGCGCAGGCCACATACGACGCGGATCCTTCTGAGCCCGCGACCTGACAGGTCAGACCCTCGACCCGCGCGTTGAGGGCCTTGAAAGACGATGCCTCAATACGCGCCTGGGCCTCCCAGGCGCCGCACGAGAGGCTTACCATCTGGTTGACATTGCTGGAGGCGCGCGCCCGAAGATAGGTTTCAACCTGCTGCGCCGGCGGGGCGCCCGCCGCGCATGCCGCAATGAGCAGCGTGGCCGCCAGAACGCCAATCGCCATGGTGGGGATTCGTTTTTTGATCACCCTATAATTCTGCCATGCGAATGGGGTCGAGCCGCCTGAACGTCATCGCGGCAATCGCCGTCGTTATGTTCATCCTGGTGATGGGGGTCGTTGCCGTAAGTGGGCTTGCGACGCAGGGGTCCGTGCCGCCACAAAGGTCCGCCGCGCCAGCCATCACCTTCTATGTGATTGCATCCCCAACGGCGCGCGCCACCGATGTTGTCGCGCAGCCGACTGATGTCGCAGCGCCGCCGCCGGCGCCGTCTCCGACACCCACGCCGCGGATCTACGTTGTCGAAGACGGCGACACGCCCTGGGATATAGCCCTGAAGTTCCGCATGAGCGTCGATGACCTGCTCGCCGCAAACCCCGGAGTCAATCCGTCATTGCTGCGCCCGGGCGCAAGCCTCGTCATCCCCGGACCTGGCGCGCCGCCTGTGACGGTGTCCCGGCCCATCACGCTCGATGCCATCGTATCGAACCTGGTCAATGTCGACGGGGTGAATCTGGCGCTTCGAAAAGGTCCAGGAACCAGCCAGGACCTGATGGTTCGACTGCCTGCATTTTCACCATTGAAGATCCTGGGGCGAACCGCCGACAGCGCGTGGCTTAAGGTCGCGACGACCGATGGACAGGAAGGCTGGGTGTTTACCCTTTACCTTGACATTCAACCCAATCTGGGAATGGGCAGTCTGGCTATTTTGAGCCGAGAAGTCGCCCGGCCGCCGGTGGCTGCAGCGGTTCCGGTCGCCACAGCCAGGCCCGGCGCACCAGCCCGTCCGGTGGGCCCGTCGAGTTATCCGTACATCTCGGGCACCTCGGGCCGGGCCAGGACGATTTTTGCCGCGGGCCAGAAACTTGGAAATCGGCCGGGCAGCGTTGCCCTGGTGGGCGACAGCAATACTGACAATCCCGCGTTCTTCAAGCCCTTCGCCTGGGGAGTCTACGATTTAGCCGGCTTTTCGTATTTGCAGGACACGGTCAACTTCTTTCAATCCTCATTCCTGCATGACAGCCCGGCCGCCATCGGCGGATTCAACACCACCAAACTACTCGATCCTGGCAGCGCGCGGGCGGGTTGCCAGGCGGGCGAATCGCCACTGCGCTGCGAGTACCGCCAGACCAAACCGAGTGTGGCCCTGATCCTGATTGGAACCGGCGACCAGCACACCTGGCAAGGCTACGAACAGCGCTATCGCCAAATCCTGAACGAGACCATTGAGCTGGGAATCATCCCGGTCCTGATCACAAAGGCCGACGACCTGGAGTTCAAGGACAACAGCGCCCCATACGGCTACTTGAATGCTATCGTTGTGCGCCTGGCAGGCGAATACGGCGTGCCGCTGCTCAACTTCCGGCAGGTGGCCGACACGCTGCCCAACAAAGGCTGCATCGCGGACGGCTTTCACTACAACAAGCCCGGTGACGGTCAGGTTGCGAACTTCAACACGGCCTATCTCCAGTATGGATACAACCAGCGCAACCTGACCGCGCTGCAGGTGCTTGACCTGCTCCGGCGGCAGGTCATTCAGCCCTGAACTCGCCTACGGCTTGTTATCGGGAAAGAAATGCCCCGGCTTCGCCGGGGCATTTCTTTCCCGACGGTGAATTGGATGACGCTCCTACGCCGTGCGACGCGTTTCCGGCGCCAAGTCCGCTTAGTTCGTAATGGCAGCCAGCATCGCCAGCGTCGTCAGGATGCGCATCTCCTTGCCCTCAGCGCTCAGGTGAAAGTAGTAGCCCCACTCATCGAGCAGGCCGTTCTTGGTGAAGGGTCGATCCGGCAGCTGTGGATTGGGGATGATCGGCAGATTTCGGGTAGCCAGGTGGAAGTCGATCATCGGCACCTGATACTCCGCCGCCAGCCGCCGGATTACGGTGTTCATGTGGTCGATCGGCGCCCCACCCTGCCATGATTCCAGATCATCGGCCTTTGTCACAAGCACGGGGAGCACCCCGTTCTGCAAAGACATCTCCAGCATTCGGCGGATGTGGCCCTCATACTCGGCCCACACGAAGCGATCCCCGGTGCCGAGCTGGATAAAGACAATCGACGCGCGCGAGAGCCGCAGTTCACACGCGAATCGGCCTTCGGCGCGATCACACACCGATGGCTTGTCGGGCCAATCCGCAAGAAACATATCTGCGGCGCGAAGCCCGCCCGCCACCGCAACGCTGCGCCGCTGAAATGACGGCCCAAAGCGTGCCGCGACAGCGGCATACGCCGGCCGCGAACGCAGATCATAAGCGCCGAGCGCGATTTGACCCAGGTAGCCAGCCCATTCGGAGTTGCTGTCGCCGGCGATGGTGAATATCCCCGCAGGCCGTCCGCGCGCGATTGCGGCGGCATACAAACCGCGCTCACGGCCGGTCAGGCGAAGGACACCCGCCGGAACGGCAAGTGGACCGGCGGCCGATGTCGCAAGGGCGGCAACCGGCGCTCCGATAACCGTTGGGACCAGAGTCGGCGGTGGAAGTGGCGTTGACGCAACGGGGGCAGGCGTCGCGGTCTGAACAGGCCCCGACCGCGTGGCCGCCGGCGCGATGACGGCCAGCGGCGGCGTGCGAGTTGCCGATGGCACTGACATTGGCGTGGGCAGTAGCGTTCCAGCCGAACTTGGCAGGGATGTGACCGTCGGCGTAGCGGTGGCGACCGATGGCAGATTCGGCGACAAGGAGATCGCCGGGACTTCAGTAGGCAACACGATAGTGGCGGGCGCTGTGTTGACGTCCGGCGCGATGGTGGCCCCCCGAGGCAGGGAAGCGCAACCTGACAAAAGCAGCGTTGCCAATAACGGGCCGCGGGTCACAAGTGAAAGCAGGGCGCGCACGAGGGCGTCCATCGTTCCCTCAACGCCGAATGGCATCGAGCACCTCGAGGGTGAGACGAATGTGCAAGTCCATCCCAGCCGGACTCAAGTGGAAATCGAGATCACCTTCGTCCAGCAAGCCAGAGTTGGGAAGCGCACGCGTCGCCAGCCAGAAGTCGATCAGGGGCACGCCATACTCACGCGATAGCCGGCGCACAACGTCATTGATGTAGTGTGGTGGCGCGCCGCCATCTCGCGACTCGAGATCATCCGCCTTCGTCAGCAACACCGGGAGCACGCTCTTTGACAACGCGTGCTGGATCAGCGGGCGCAGGTTGCGCTCAAAATCGCGCCAGGCGTACTGGTCTCCGGTCCCGATCTGAATGAAGACGACGCTGGCGCGGGAAACCCATACCTCGCACTCGAAAGGCGTCTGACTCGTGCCGCATAGTGCGCCGTCGGCCCAGACCGGATCGTTTAGCGCGGCGGCGGTAAATCCGCCCCCCGCCGCCAGACTGATCCGCGAGAATGACTGGGAAAAGAGGCCTGCGGTCTCGCGCAGGCGCGCGGGCTGGGCTGCCAGATTGAACTCGCCAGTCGCAACCCGGCGCACATACACCGACGGCTGAGAGTTGCAGTCGCCAACCACGGCGAACATCCTTAGGTCCTTGCCAGCCGCAACGCTGTTGCGATAGATCTGTTTGTGGGCTGAAGTAATCACTGGCACGACGCCAGAAGCCGTGATCAAGGGCGGCCCAACATTGGCGGTCGCGGTAGCGATTGCGCCCGTCGCGGCAATCACTGTTGGGGTCTGGTTTGGCCCGCGGGTTGCGATCAGAGCAGCGGTTGCGGCTGGCCGGGTCGCCTCTGCTGTCATACGGGGAAGAGGAGTGGCGCTTGCGGTTAAATCCGGCGGGGACGTTACAGTCGGAATGGACGTTGATGTCGAGGTCGGCGCGACTGTCAGAGGCGTAGGCGTGGGCGTGAACGGCGGGGTTTCAACAATGGCCGCGGTAGGCGGCCGCTGGGTCGGCTGGGGCGCTACGGTCACTTGCGCCGCGGGCACTGTCGCAGCGGGCGCGCAGGCGCAAAGCATTCCACACAGGACGAGGGGCAAAGCGTATCTGGCGGCTTTCTTCATTGGAGAAGCGCATTCAACATCTGCAGGGTCGCCTGCAAATGGAGATCAGAGCCCGCCGGGCTCAGATGAAAATCGAAGTTTCCTTCGTCAAGGAGTCCGTAATTTGGCAGGCCACGCGTTGCCGTATGAAAGTCGATCAAGGGCAATTGCTTTTCTCCCGCGATGCGACGAACAATCGCGTTGATGTAGCCCGCGGGCGCGCCGCCCTGTTGATGATCCAAATCGTCGGCTTTGGTGACCAGGATCGGCAAAGCGCCCGCGGCTAGCGCGTAATCGACAATGGCGCGGTAGTGCTTTTCGAAGTCCTTCCAGCCAAACTGATCGCCGGTGCCAAGTTCGATAATGATGACGCTGGCGTTAGTCTGACGCAACTCACAGGCGAGCGGCCCCTCACCCAACGGACACAGGCCCGGCTCTACCCAGGAGGGGTCAAACAGCGACGCGACCGTGTAGCCTCCCCGGGCGGCCATACTGACCCGCGAGAACGAGGGGGCAAAGCGCTGGACAACGCCATGCAGCGCGGTCAGGCCACTGGTGTCATACAGCGCGGTGGCAACACGGCGCACATAGGCGTAGGCCTCGCTGTTGCACGCGCCGGCAACCGTGAAGACGCGGCCATCGCGGCCCGCAGCAAGCGCGGCCCGATAGCGCTGGCGGGCCGAAGCAGGCAGGGAGAGATAGGCTGGAAATGATGCCGGCGTTACCGACCCGGCGCCAGTCGCCTGCGCGACCGGCAAGCTGACGAATCCGGCCCCAACGTCCGCATAGATACGAAGCAGCCACCCCGTCGCGCCCTCGGGTGAGGTCACCGCCACCCACTGCCCATCCGTGGTGCGGCCAACCGCGGTCAGGAGGTTGCCTTCGAACACCGGAAACGCGTGAGGCGCGGTCAAGCTCGGCGATGTGCGCGCAAACGCGCCATCGATTCGTATTACGGCCATTGCGGTCAGGCCCGGTGCGGGCGGGGCGACGTTTGTGGCAGTTGAGGCCGGCGGGGCAGGCGGCTGGGGTGACGTGCTCGCTCGCACCAGCGGCGTGGCGAGGGCAAGTGGCGTCGTTTTCGGCGGCGCGGCCGGGGTCGGTGAGACTATCCTGCCTTGCGGCGTGACCGCGACCGTCGCAACCGGCGCAGTCGCCGTTGCCGTTCCTGGGAATGCGGTGGCGGGCGGGCGCGTTGGATTGGGCACATCCGTTGGGGAGAGCGCCAAAATCTCGGGCTCGGGCGGCACCGGAGTTTCCGTGGGCGCGGGCGCCGGAGTAACCGATGCCGAACGCGCAGGCGGGGTCGGTGGGGTCGACCCGGCGCATGCGCCAAGCGCCAGGACCACGCAACTGAGCAACAGTCTGATCTTGATCCTGATCATCATCGTTCAGCGCGCCAGAGCGTTGAGCGTTTGCAGGGTGAGCAGGATGCGAGCGTTCATGCCCTCGTCCGAGAGATGAAAGCGTTGCGCGCCCAGATCAACCACGCCGCGATTGGGATCCTCACGCACTTCGCGAGCAAGGCCGTTCTGCGGCAATCCGCGGGTGGCCTGCCAAAGGTCAATGACGGGAATACTGTATTGGGCCCCCAGGCGACGGATGGCATCGTTGATGAAGCCCGGCGGCGCCCCACCTTGCAGCGACTCGAGGTCATCAGCCTTGGTCATCAGCACCGGCACGGTATTTGCCAAAATGGCCTGATCAATGACGGCTCGCAGATTGCCTTCGAACGACTGCCAGGTGAAAGTGTCTCCGGTGCCAACCGCGATGATGACGACACTGGCTTTCGACACCCTGATCTCACACGCGAGGGGCGTCTCGCCGGCCTGGCACTGGGCGGGATCAGACCAGACTGGATCAAGCGCGGCGCCCGCGTTGTAACTGCCGTGGGTGGCCAGGCTGGCCCGATAAAACGAGCGGTTGAATTTGTTGACAACCGGCTGCAGGAAACTCGCCCCGCTTGCGGCAAGGCTGTAACCACCGCTTGCAAAGCGCCCGAAGAAGACTTGCCACTCGGAGTTGCAGTCGCCGATTACGGTGACCATCCCCGCATCGCGTCCGGCGGCCACCGCCGCGCCATAGAGCTGACGGGCACGGGCCGAAATCGTGGGCAGGCCCGATGCGACTCGGGCGGGCGCCAGCACACCCGGGCTGAAACCCAAATCTGCGATGGGAAGTTTTCCCAGGTCATCCGCCGCCCGCATCATCGAGCCGTGCAACCACTGGCGCGATGTGCCATCCTGGACGAGGAACCATTGAGATGAACTGTCGCGCGCGATGACGGGATAGGTCGACCACTTCAGCATCCGGCCAACCGGACCGGCGTTCCAGCTTGGACCGCTGCGGGGATAGGTGCTGTCGATATTGATCGTCACCAGAATGCTGGCTGCCGGAGAAAACGCCGGAGGCAACACGGCTCCGCCGACAGGCGGGAGCGCAGTCGGAAGCGCGCTGGCAGCCGTCGGGCTCGGCGAGACGGCGCCTGGCCCACTTGTCGCGCTAGGCGTCGACCCAGGTCGCTGTGTGGCGATCGGGCTCACCACGGACGCCTCCGGACTCTGGACAGGCGTCGCAGTAACCCGCTCCGCCGGCTCAGTAATCGCCTGAGTCGGCGGAGCGCCAGGCGGCGGCACGGGCATAGTCGTTGCCGTTGGGGCGACGGTTGCTGTCTCCGGCGGGACGGGCGTCTCAGTCGGAGGGCGGGTCGTCACAGTCGGCAGCGCAGGAGTTTCCGGCGACGGCGACGGCGTTGCATTTTGGGCGGAACACGCGCCAAGGATGGGTAACAAAAGAAGCGCGGCCACCGCCGCGCGTCTGAATCGGGTGTTTTTCACTCGCTATAATTTTAACTTCATTCGCCTGCCTGGACTCAAAATGATAAACAAGCTCCATTGCCGCGCAAGCATTGCGTTGGCGCTGATCTTTGTGCTGGCTTCCTGTGGCGCGCCTGATTCGCCGCTGCCGACGCAGACGGCGCCACAGGCGATTCCAACAACATCGGGCTCGGTGGCGCCACCCCCTTCGGCCACATCAACCCCTCCCCTGGCGCCGACGAAGTCGGTCAAACCAACCGAAGTGCCTGTTGAGGACTTTACTCCCAAGGCTCAGTCGGTGTGGGACACCCAGGTTGGACCCGACAGCATGAAGGGGTGCAGCGGCGGATCAATCCTGCCAGCCTATGGACTTGTTCAGGTGACACCGGAGGGGAACACGCTGGTGTGGAAGAATCAGGAGCCCAAACCCTATACGATGACACGGGTGAAACCCGGCGTTTTCGCCTACGAAGGCCCAACGGCTATCAACGATGGCGCGGTCAAGATGGTTGCCACGTTCAGCGGACCCACAACGGTCAAGATGACCCGCAGTTTTACCCCCAAAGCCGAGGCGGCTTGCGTACACACCCACGAATACACGGGTGTCTTTAAGTGGGAGACAGCGCCTGCGGCGACGCCCAAACCATAGAATCCCCAACACATCTGGGCTTGGGAGGTGATATCACCTCCCAAGCAGATAGTGCTAGCGACTCTGAGCGAGGTACTTCTCCCTGTTTGCGCTCCGGGCCACCTTTCCGCTGCTTGTTTTTATAAGCCAGCGCGGCGGCACAAGCTCAATCACGCGGGCCACAACGTCAGAGCGCTGGGCAATCTGGCGTCGAATGTCCTCGCGCAGCTGGGCCAGCGCATCGTCGTCA
>Ga0073903_10001838_pt1 | contig 10939 bp, 7 predicted proteins | sample KloWWTKNB14_bulk_FD_66665 | JGI IMG/M metagenome (GOLD analysis project Ga0073903, IMG submission 66665) | Active sludge microbial communities from Klosterneuburg, Austria, studying microevolution and ecology of nitrifiers - Klosterneuburg... | ecosystem: Engineered > WWTP > Aerobic digester >... | reverse complement strand
ATGGCGGCATCAACGCCACTTCGGGGGCACAGGTCTACGTCTACAACGCCGTGCTGACGATTACGAACAGCCTGATCCGCAACGGGAATGGCAACGGCGTGCTGGTTGAATCCAACAGCCCGAAGATAGACATCCACGATACAAGTTTCCTCAGTAACACCCGAAGCGCCATACTGCTCAACCAGCCCAGTCATCGTGACCTCACGATGAGCGGATTGAGCGCCAGCGCAAACGGCGTCAACGGGGTGACCGTTGAGGGGTCGACGACCCTGTCCGGTCAGCGCCGTTGGGCAAACACCGGCATTCCGTATGTCGTCAACGGGCCGATCGTCAACGGGGCCGGAGATGGGTTCACGATTGATCCGGGCAGCGAGCTTCAGTTCGGCGCGGCGGGAATGCTCAACATCTCGGGGAAGCTCAACGCGATTGGTCTGCCGAACGCGCCCATCACCCTCACCGGACGGGTCATGACACCGGGATCCTGGCCCGGACTGGCTGTGCATGGGGCTGTGATTGACCAGGCGTCGGCGGAGCTGGATTACGCGACCATCGAATACGGGGGCAGCCTGAGCGGCGGCGCGAACATCGTTGTAGGGCTGGGCGGGCAACTGGTCGTCCGCCACAGCCTGATCCGCTTCAGCGCCAAGGATGGCGTCCGAAACGACGTATCGAGTTCGGCCATTTCGCTGCTCAACAGCCAGATCGTCAGCAACACGCTGTATGGCGTGCGGAATCAATTCCCCACATCGGCCATCCTGGCCAGCAATACCTGGTGGGGCGACCCGAATGGGCCAACGACTGATACGCCCGCATGCAGTATCGGAACAGGCGACAAGGTCACCAATGGGGTCATCTTCCGGCCCGTCCTCACCGATGCGTTGACGACCCGCCCGTTCCCATTGAGCAACGCGCCCATCCTGACGATGTCCCCCCGGCGCTGGTTTGCGCCCGCCGATGGGATCACCAAGGTCTACTTCGACCTGACCCTGCGCGACCCGGACGGCGCGCCACTGGCCGGACGGGTCACCCGCCTAACCGCCTCGCTGGGCACGGTCACCGATGGCGGCATCACCGACCTGAATGGCAAGGCATCGGCCTATCTTGTCTCAACCAACGTGGGCGAGGTCAACGTGCGGGCGACCCTTGATGGGCTTGGCCCGTGCGAAAACGCCCTGTCGCCCAAGGCCCGGGTGTCATTCAACCCGCCGGTCAACGTCGCCGAGCTCTTTCCCAATTCGCCGGCCTCGTACTTCAGCGAGGACATCAGCATTACCCCGATGCCGGTCATCGTCGGCATTACGGCCACTATCCACACCAAACTGACCAATCCCCTGAGCGTGCCGATCACGGTGGATGTGGCCTTTGGTTATGCGCAATCGAGCATCGGGCTGGCCTTTGGCCCGATTAGCGACATCGTCGGGCAGGTCATTCCACCCAGCAGCAGCCTCAGCCTCGCCGCGACATTCATGCCGATGGTGTCGGGGCATTTCTGCGTGGAAGTCAGCTACAGCATCAGCGCGATCGGGTTCTCCCAGCTGGCGCTGCCAGAAGGAAGCTATGCCGCGCGCCAACGTTTCAACGCCAGCGGCAAACCGGGATCGATGGGCACCCCCAGCGACAAGGCGGTCCTCGAGCGGGCCGACAAGGCCTTCAACGCGGTGAGCAAACTCCCCTCCACCGGCACGCATGTCCAGAAAGCCATCATTGGTCGCGGGTGGGGCTGGCTCAAGAACACCGCCCTCGGAATCGCGATCGGCCTGGGCAGCGATCCGCCCCGCCAGGATTACAACCAGGCGACGTTGCCGGTGTTTCACGCCTGGCCTGCGACGATTCCGAGCCCAGGCGTGTCGATCACACGGGCCAACGCAATGAACGCCGCCACCGACGCGCTTGCGACGGTGGATGGATACGGCGTCGCGGCGACCACCGCGCTCGATCGGTATGGCGGCGCGTCCGAGGCCAGCAATCTGGAATGGGCAGCCCAACAGGCAAACGCCCGGATCTTCTACCAGGAAAAGATGGGCGAGGCGCTGCTGATCTACGCCTCCGCCCTTGAGGATTTTGCTCTGGTGCTCGTCACAGAAGGCGAGACCGGCCTCACGGTCAGCGTCGGCGACGTAGTCAGCTATCAACTGGCTCTCAGCAGCACGGGCTTCACCGTGCAGGAGATCGCGGATGCCCATCTGCTCGGGATGAGCGATGCGGACATCGAGACATACCGGCAGGGCATCCTCGCGGCCAATCCCGCCGATCTGGCTGGAGACCTTCTGGCGATCTACGCAGACGAAGCGGCCATCAGCCGCGAGTGGGGGCGGGCAATGCTCGCGCCATCGGCCTACGACGGCGGGATCAGCATCAGCGGCAGCCCGGGCTTGAAACCGTCGACGACGACCAGCAACAGTCTGGCTCAGATCAACACGATCGAAGACAGCTTCGTGCTCGGCAACCCGCTGACGGCAACGGCTCTGATCGACCTGCGCGCGCGGCGGATCGATCTGCCGGCCGACTGGATGGTCAACGTCACGCCCGCGCAAGTCAGCCTGGCCCCCGGCGAACAGACCACCGTGACAGTCAGCATCGTGCCCGGTTCGCCCACCCCACAGGGGACAATCCCCCGCCTCGCGGTCGAAGGCTATGCGGGCAGCCAGTTGCTGGGCGGTGTGGCGATCAACATCGTAGTGCCCGCGTATATCGATTTCGCGCCGTATCACGCCTACGGGCCGATGATCAGTCGGTAGGAACCAGATAGGTGGGCCGCACCTTCGAGGTGCGGTCCACCTGGTCACAGCGTCATCCGCCGCCTCAGTCCATTTGCCACAATCGGCCCTCGGGGCTACACTCCGGCTTCAATATTCATCAGTCGGCCAGCCAAGACCGATCATTCAGTCTGGAGGCCGCACCTTGAAGACGCATCGCTTTTCGATTGGGATCATTTCCGCGCTGCTCGCCGCATCGCTCGTCACGAGCGCACGGGCGGATCCCAGCCCGTCGGGCCGCTCCGCGCCGGATTCGGCGATGGGCACACTATTTACCTATCGGGGCCAACTCAAGAACAGCGGCGCGCCGATCAACGGGTCATGCGACATCGCGTTTCGACTGCATGACGCCAGCAGCGGCGGGGCTCAGGTCGGCGGCGCGCTGACCCAAACCCTCATCCTCACCGGCAGCCTGTTCACGGCCGGCCTCGACTTCGGCCCGGGCGTGTTTGCTGGCGGCGCGCGCTGGCTCGACCTCGCAGTGCGCTGTCCGGCCGGAGCGGGCGGATTCACCGCCCTGAACCCGCGCCAGGAAGTGACCGCCGTGCCAAACGCGCTATTTGCCAGCAACGCCGATCTGCTCGACGGGCGAGATTCGACGGCGTTTGTCGACCTCGGCAGCACCCAGACTATTACCGGGGTGAAGACGTTTGCCAGCGGGGTGAAACTGCCCGACGGATCCATCCTGAACGCCGCGCCCTACCGGGCGACATTGCCGGGACCGGGCGTGGCGACCACCGTGGACAGGACCGGCGTCGTCGGCGACTACACGGCGATTGTCATCGGCGCGGACGGTCTGGGCCTGATCAGCTATCGCGATGCCACAAATGATGCCATCAAGGTGCTGCATTGCGGCAACCCTGCCTGCAATGGCGGCAACTCCTTTCGCTACCTCGGCCAGGGTCTAGCCAGCGCGGTCGCCATCGGCGCAGATGGGTATCCAACGATACTGTACGGCAACAACAGCGGGTATATGAACGTCATCCACTGCCGCAATTCGATCTGCGACGAATCCTACGGAGACGGCGGCTTCACCGGCAGCGATCCCGCGCTGACGACCGGCTCGGATGGACTGGGGCTGATGTCCTACTTCGATCAGGGCACGAGCGATCTGAAGCTGCTGCACTGTGATCACGTCACCTGCCTGCAGATCGACCAACTGTATGCGCCGATCACGCTGGACAGCGGCGGCGACGTCGGCCGGTACAGTTCAATCACGATCGGAACGGATGGATTAGGGCTGATCAGTTACCTGGACTACACCAACGCCAGCCTGAAGGTGCTGCACTGCGGCAATACGCTCTGCAACAGCGGCAACACAATCACCAGCGTCGACAGCACAGGCCAGCCTGGATCCGACACCTCCATCGTCATCGGGGCGGATGGTCTGGGGCTGATTTCGTACTACGATGTCGCCAACACCGCCCTGAAGCTGCTGCACTGCGGCAATCTGCTTTGCAACAGCGGTAACACAATTACCTCGGTGGACTCCGCCGGCACGGTTGGCATCAACGCCGCGATCGCGATCGGCGCGGATGGGCTGGCGATGGTCAGCTACTACGATGCCACAAATCAAAACCTGAAGGCGCTGCACTGCGGCAATCTGGCCTGCAACAGCGGCAATATCAGCACCACCCTCGACATGCCGGATGACGCCTGGAGTGGCAGCGACGATGGCGCCTACACCTCAATCGCCCTGGGGGGGGATGGATTGATGCTGATCAGCTACTACAGCGTCACTTGGTCCGCCTTGAAGGTCTTTCACTGCTCCAACGTCACCTGCACGCCTTACATCCGTGCGGGGCGATAGGAAGCACTCACCATGAAACGCGCTCTTCTTCTAGTCCCTGTCGCCGTACTCCTGCTGTTGGGGGTCGGCTCCGCGCGCGCCCAGACCGGCGGCGGTTACGACCTGACCTGGAACAGCATCGACGGCGGCGGGGCAACCTTCAGCACGGGCGGCGGGTATTCGCTGGGTGGGACGATCGGGCAGGCCGATGCGGGCTCCGCGAGCGGCGGCTCGTATTCGCTCAGCGGGGGATTCTGGGCCGGGATCCCGCCGGCCTACAACGCCTTCGTGCCGATTGCGATGCGGTAGGGGCGCAGGAATCAGGTGGGCCGCACCTTCGAGGTGCGGCCCACCTCTTGACACCCGCATCTCCCTCCGCGAAACACCGCCCCGTCGAGCGGCGCATCGCCGCATAATCGCTCCATGACAACCCAAGAAGACGCATGCGACGTGCTCGTGGTCGGCGGCGGGATGGCCGGGCTGGTGGCCGCCCTGCAGGCCCAGGCCCTCGGCGCGCGGGTGACCGTGCTCGAGAAAGGACCGGCTGTCGGCGGCTCGCTGGCGATGTCGGGCGGGACCATCTGGTGCGCTCGCACCCACGACGACCTGCGCCGACTGGTCCCGCGCGGCGACCCGGAGCTGGGGGCCGCCCTTGTCGCCGACTTCGAGCCGGGCATTGCCTGGCTGCGCGGCCTCGGCGCGACCCTCACCCCCCTGCCCTCGGAACCGCACCGCAGCGTCTACTGGACCGAGCCCAATCCGCGCGTCTTCGTCGCCACCCTGCTGGCCCGCTTCGCGTCCGGCGGCGGCAGAGTCATCACCGAGGCGTCGGTTTCCTCCCTGCGCTTCGACGCCGCCGGCGCGATCGCGGGCGTCGTCGCTCGCACGCCCAACGGCTTGCGCTCATTCACCGCTCCGGCGGTCATCCTCGCCACGGGCGGCTTCCAGGGCAACCCGGCCATGCGCGCCCAGTACTTCGGCCCATGGGCCGACCGCCTGATCACCCGCGGCAACCCACACAGCACCGGCGACGGCTTCTGGATGGCGACCCACGCCGGCGCGGCGCCGTCCAAGGCGATGAGCAGCTTCTATGGCCACCTGCTGCCCGCCCCGCCCGCACGCGTGCCGGTCAACGACTTCATCGGCTTCACGATGTATCACAGCGAGCAGTCCGTCCTGCTCAACCTGCGCGGCGAGCGCTTCACCGACGAGTCGCTCGGCGACGAGACCAGCAGCCAGGCGGTCGCCCGCCAGCCCGAGGCCCTGGCCTGGCTGATCTACGACGACGTGGTCTATCGCAACTTCGCCCGTCGCCCGGGCGGCGGCGGGGCCCGCGCGACCGACACGTTCTATGAGTCCAAAGCGTTGGGCGCGCCGGCGGCGGTGGCCTCATCGCTAGAGGAGCTCGCCGCCGCCGTGGACGCCCTGGGCGGGCACGGGCCGGGCACGTTGACAACCCTGCGCGACTACAACACTGCCGTCGTCGCCGGCGCGGCCGCCCAGTTGCGCATCCCCCGGCGGGCCAAGGCCAACCCCATGACAACCCCGCCCTTCTACGCCCTGGCGGTCACCCCGGGCATCACCTTCACTTTGGGGGGCATCCGGATCGATCCAGATGCCCGCGTCCTCGACCGGGCCGGCCGGCCGATCCCTGGGCTGTACGCGGCCGGGGCCGACGCGGGCGGGATCCACAACGAGCAATATGCGGGCGGGCTGTGCCTAGGGCTGGTCTTCGGCCGGCGGGCGGCGCGCGGCGCGGCGTCGCAGACTAAACCGGTCAATCAGTGATTGACTCAGGTTTTCTGCCTATCATCCCCGCGAAAGCGCAATGGCATTAAGTTTAGGGAGCCATGACCACAAACAATGCAAAGCGCAGCCGTGTTTGATTGCGTGGTCACAGTTAAGCCAACGATGACAAGATGTTTGTACCCGGCCCTGAAGGGGCCAGATGTGATAGCCCAGGGCGAAGCCCTGGGTAGCGCCGCCAAACACCGCATGAGCCCTGAAAGGGCGAAATAGGTATCGGTTCAGCTGGCGGATCTGGCAGGTCCTACGTCCTGCCGCGCCATACCGCCCTTTCAGGGCGGGAATCGGGTGGGCATCGGTTTCCCAGGGCTTCGCCCTGGGCTATCTCATTCGGCCCCTTCGGGGCCGGCGATTGAACGCGCGCCTAAGTTAATGCCATTGCGCGAAAGCGGGGATGACGATGTGAGTATTCTGGAAACCTCAGCCAATCAGCGGTCAAACTCCAGGGTTGGCCGGTTTACTTGCGATACACCTCGGGCTTGAGCTCGGCGATGAACGGCAGCGTGCGATACCGATCGGCGTAGTCCAGCCCATAGCCGACCACCCAGGCGTCGGGGATCTCAAAGCCGAGGTAGTCGATCCGAGCCAGCGCGTTCTCGCGGCGCTTGCGCACCATCACGCAGGTCCGCAGCGAGGCCGGGTTGCGATCCGCCAGCATGCGCTGGAGATAGCTCAAGGTGTGCCCGCCGTCGACGATGTCCTCGACCAGCAGCACGTGCTCGTTCTCGATCGGCTCGCGCAGATCCATGACGACCCGCACCTCACCCACCGTTGTGCGCTTGCCGTAGGTGGTGAGGGCCATGAAGTCGACGATGTGCGGGATCGCCAACTGGCGGGTCAGGTCGGCGGTGAAGATAAAGGCCCCGCGCAAAATCCCCACGACAAGCAGCCGACTTGCGTCGCGATAATCGTGGTCAATCTGTCGGGCGATTTCGCCCACCCGGGTCTGGATCGCTTCGCGCGTCACCAGGATGCGGGCGAGGTCAGTGTTGGTGGTGTTCATCAGTGATCCTACAACTCCGACGGCGCGATCTCATTCCACAGCGGCCGGCCCTCGAGATAAGCCGCGACGTTGTGCTCGACGATCTCGCCCATCCGGTCGAGGAAATGCGGCCCCTTGTCCGAGCCCGAGATGTGGGGGGTCATGATCACGTTGGGCATGCGCCAGAGCGGGTGATCGGCCGGCATCGGATACCGGAAATGGGTATCCAGCGCCGCCCCGGCGATCCAGCCCTCGCTGAGCGCGCGCAGTAATGCCGCCTCGTTCACCAGCGGACCGCGCGCGGGGTTGAGCAGATACGCCGTCGGCTTCATCGCCCGCAGCTCGCGCGCGCCGATCCGGCCGGTGTTGGCCGGGTTGAGCGGCATGGCCAGCACGAGATAGTCGAGGCCGCCCAGAAACGCGAGATCCTGTTCCGGTCCGAACACCTTATCGGGCAGCGACCCCTCCGGATCGCCGGTGCCCGGGACGGCATAGGTATCGTCGCGCCGGCCAATCGGGCTGCGGGCGAGCACATGCACCGTGAGGCCCATCACTCTGGCCAGCCGGGCGACCTCGCGCCCAAGCCCGCCGTAGCCCCACAGGCCCAGGGTGCGGCCGCGGATTTCGGCGGCGAAGCGGTCGTCGCGATCCCACACCCCTGTGTCCTGGTTGCGGATCATCCCGCGCAGGTCGCGGGTGAGGTTGACCAGCATCGCGATCGTCCACTCGCCGATCGCGGTGTTGTAGACCCCGCCCGCGTTGCAGGCCCGCACCCCGCGCTCGGCCAGCTTCATCGCCGCGAGCTGGTTGAAGCCCGCCGACATGATCTGAACCAGCTTCAGGTCCTTCATCTCGGCCTGATTGACCGGCGGCAGATGGCAGACCAAAACCTCGGCGCCAGAAATCACTTCCAGCGGCAACGGGGTCACCCCATCATTGGACGGATCCACCACGACGATTTCGGCATTCGGCAGCGCCCGAATGCGTTGCAGCACATCGGGTTTGATCGGGATATTGATGAGAATCTTGGTCATGCTTCAGTCCGTTAGAATCTTTCCGGGCACGCTGTTGAACTCGCCGCTGCCCGGCACGAAAGGATAACGATTCTTGATCGCGTCGGTCAGGGTGATGCCCAGGCCGGGCGCCTCGGGCGGCAGCACGTCGCCCTGCGCGAATCGGAACGAATCCCCGGCGATGTCGAGGTGCAGTCCGCCCAATGCCGGGAGGATCTCGCAGATCACGGTGTTCTCGCAGGCGAAGGCGCAGTGGATATTCTGCATCAGCGCGCCACCGGCCCCCGCCGCGTGGGTGGCGATCTTGCGCCCACGGCCCGCCATCATCGCCGCCACCCGCATGAACTCGCCCATTCCGCCGGTCCAGGCCGCGTCGGGCTGGCCGATGTCAAACGCGTCCCGCTCGGCGAATACCCGCCACTCGTACAGCGCGGTCAGGCACTCGCCCCCGGCGATGGGCACCGGCGTGCCCGCGCACAGTTCAGCGTAACCCTGCGGATCGGTGTAGTGCAGGGGCTCCTCGAAGAAGAACAGGTCATACGGCTCAACCGCTTTCATTACCGCGGCGGCGGTCTCGAGCGTCCAGGTCGCGCGGGGATTGTTGCCCATGTGCCCGTCCAGCATCAGCCGCACATCCTTGCCGACATGGGCGCGGGCAAAGGCGAGCTTGTCGGCCTCAAAGTCGGCGGCCTCGCGTGGCTCGAGTGGCATGTGCCAGCCCCCCTCCTTCGTGCGCGATCCGGTGGCGATCTTCACCCCGGTGAAGCCGAGGCTGAGATAGAAATCGAGCTTGGCCGCGAGCTGATCCTTGGGGTAGTTGCTCGGCCCGCCCGAAGCGTAGCAGGGCAGGCGGTCGTGCTTGCGCCCGCCCAGGAGCTGCCAGACCGGCACGCCGTGCAGCTTCCCGCGCAGGTCCCACAGCGCGGCCTCGATGCCGTTGAGGATCGCCGCGCCCAGGCCGACCCGGCACCAGTAGTTGCCCGCGCGATACATGCGCTGCCAGAGCGCGTCGACGTCGTCGGGCGACTGCCCGAGCAGGATCGGCGCGAAGAAGTCGACCGTCACGGGCACGGCTTCGGGAAAGAAGTAGCCGGCATAGGTCTCGCCGACGCCGACGATGCCGACGTCGGTGTGAATCTCGATGAAGGCCGCGCTGCGCCGCGGGCGCGCGGCCAGAATATACGGGTCGCGGCTGTATGGGCCGGTCAGCAACACGGTGCGCACGTCGGTGATTTTCATCAGGATAGTTTTCCGAGGTTGAGCTGCCAGATTGTAGTCGGCGGCAGGATTCGCGGCGAGAGCCTGGGGCCGGCAGGAATCCCAAAAACATCCGGCGAGATCACGATCCACGCGCGAAGCGCGTGGATCGTGATCTCGCCAAGAAAAATCCTGGTCGCTGCCTTGACAAAATCAGACGATCGCACACAATCGCCCCACCATGACCCAACAACAGGCTCCGTCCACGATAGAAGAAATCCAACTCCAGACCCGAATCTCGATCGCAAAGAATCTGACCAAGGTTTGGTCTCAGGTGAAGGCCACCACCGCCAAGGCCGCCAAGAAAGACGCCTATGACAAAGACGAAAAGAAGGCGCTCGTCGCGTTGTTCAAGTCCTTCGATGAGGGACTGACGCCCAAGCTCAAGGCGGTCGAAAAGGCCAAGGATGGACCCAGTTACGTCAAGGCGGTCAACGCGGCATTGGTTGTCGTCAAGAGCTACAAAGACAAGGTGAAGACCGATGAGGCGCTATCGGCCAAGCACAACATCGCGCTCAGGGGCATTCTGAAAGGAATCCAGGAAGTACTGGAGGGCAAGAAGACAATGGTTGAGCAGAGTGTGATCGCAAAACTGGACGTATAACGCCGGCCGGCCGCGACCGTATTCTGTGGGCGGGACCCAGTGCACGGCGCGCCGCGCTGAGAGCCAATTCCCTCCAACCAATCCGCGCTAATCTGCGCAAATCTGTGGACAAAACCTGCCGGGCCCGTGACTGGCCTGGCCGGCTCCCCTGTCCCACGGCCGCTTGCAGTCCAGCCGCTAACGCATCGCGGTCGCCCGCCTGCGGAGAAGAAACATCAGTGCGACGCCGGTCGCCGCGCCAATCATCAATCCAGCCGTGCCGAACACCGCTGCTATTTCGGCGATCGGATCTTTGTCGATCAGAGACAGCCAGGCCGATCCCAACAGGAGGCCTGCGACCCAGGCCCCCGCGGCGATCGGCAGCCAGATGATCGACATGGATCCCGCGCCGCGGAGCGCGATCGATTGAACCAGACCCAGCATGACTCCGCCGATGGCCAGGACATACGGCAGGTCAAACGGCCGGTATGGCACCGCATCGTTCAAGGCGTGCGCCAGGCCAAAGCCGACTATGTTCACCGGGATCCACAGACGAGCCGTGGGCGCATAGGCCTTGAGGACCAGCCACTGCAGGGACGAAATGACCAGGCCGGACACGGACCCAAACACGAAACCCATCAGGACCGCCCCCGGATCAATATCCTGCGGGTCCAGGGGGACGGTTGGTCCCGTCATCTGAAAGTGGAGGTCGCCGGCCACAATGAAGCCCGCCGTTGTGACGGCCACCCACAG
>Ga0073903_10001836_pt1 | contig 10945 bp, 6 predicted proteins | sample KloWWTKNB14_bulk_FD_66665 | JGI IMG/M metagenome (GOLD analysis project Ga0073903, IMG submission 66665) | Active sludge microbial communities from Klosterneuburg, Austria, studying microevolution and ecology of nitrifiers - Klosterneuburg... | ecosystem: Engineered > WWTP > Aerobic digester >... | reverse complement strand
GCCGTGGCCCGCGCGCGCAAGATCGAGCGCTTCTTCAGCCAGCCGTTCACCGTGGCCGAAGTGTTCACCGGCTCGAAGGGCAAGTACGTGTCGCTGAAGGACACCATCCGCGGCTTCAAGATGATCGTCGACGGCGAATGCGACCACCTGCCGGAGCAGGCGTTCTACATGGTCGGCGGCATCGACGAGGCGATCGAAAAGGCCAAGAAGCTCGCTGCCTGACCGCGCACTTCAACACCAAGGAACCACGATGGCATCCACGATCCGTTGCGACATCGTCAGCGCCGAAGCCGAGATCTTCCACGGCGAGGCGGAGCTGGTGGTCGCCACCGGCGAACTCGGCGAACTGGGCATCGCGCCCAAGCACGCGCCGCTGATCACCCGCCTGAAGCCGGGCAAGGTCGTCGTCACCATTCCGGGCGGCGAGAAGCTGGACTTCGCGATCTCCGGCGGCATCCTCGAGGTGCAGCCGACGGTGGTCACCGTGCTGGCCGACACCGCGGTACGCGCGCAGGACATCGACGAGGCCGCCGTGCGCGCGGCCAAGGAAGAGGCCGAGCGGATCATCGCCCACCGCGGCGAGCCGATGGAGATCGCCGAGGCGCAGCAGCGCCTGGCCGAGGTCACCGCGCAGCTGCAGGCGCTGGAACGCCTGCGCAAGAACCTCAAGCACTGAGGTTCGCGCGACAGCGCTTCATCGAAAACGCCGGCGAAAGCCGGCGTTTTTGTTTTCGGATCGCGATGGACTGGGGGCGGCGTGTGCCGAGGGGCCTGGGTCCGAGCGGGCCATGGGTGAGCGCGTTGCGCTTGCGTCGCATGCGACGCGAACGCGCGAACGCCCGGCACCCGGTGCCGGGCGGGACCGCGAAGCGGGCCCGCGCCCGCTGCATCAGTCGTGGATGACTGGATCAAGCGGCGGGGCCAGGCCCCTCGGCACTCGCCGCTTCGACTAGGCCGCCTTCTTGTAAACCCAATGCCGCGACAGCAGGAACCCGATCCCGCCGGACACCAGGTCAGCGCCGGGCTTGAGCAGCTGCGCGGTGCGCAGGCCGAACTGGTCGTCGAGGAAGGCGACGATCCAGGTGTTCAGGATGGTCAGCGCGATCCACATCGCGATGAAGCGCATCGCGGCGTGGCGGCCGACATGGGTGTCGTCGCTGGCGAACGTCCATTTGCCGTTGAGCCAGAAGCCCAGGCAGGCACCCGCGAGCCGGCCGATCACGTTCGCCGGTTCCACCGGCATGAACCACTGGCTCAACGCCAGCATCAGCCCGTATTCGACCAGCCATTGCAGGATGCCGATCGCGACGTAATAGCTGGCGTGCCGGCGCAGGGTCATGGACGGCCATTGTCCGGAATGCCGCCGGGGATGCGCCACCATTGCGCATCGCCCGCGCTGCCGGCCAGCAACGCGCCGCTGCGTTGCAGGCCCGCGCGTTGCGCCGGGGCCAGGGTGGCGGGCTTGAGGATCACGTTTGCGATGCGGTTGCCAGCGAGCAACGCCGCCCACGCCCGTCCGCTGGCGTCCGCATCGGCGCGAACGGCTTCGGCTTCCCAGCGCGGGGAATACCAGAGCATGTTGCGACCACGCTGGCCGAGTTCGGCCAGGGCAAGGCCGGTTCCGGGCAGCAACAGCACGTTGCCGTCGCGGTTGCCCGCCTCGCGCAGGCGCGCGGCCAGCAGCCGCTCGGGCACGTACCGCTCCAGCACGGGTGCATCCGCGCCGGCGCTGACGATCGCGCGCTTCAAGGCGCCGGTGCGCAGCATCCAGTTGGCGTTGGTGGCGAACGCGAGGTTCAACACGCACAGCGTCCACAACGCGGCAGTGGTGCCGGCAAGCAGCGGATAGGCGACCACCACGGCCGGGATCAGCAACGCCAGCGCCGGCTGCAGGTAGCGCGCGTACTGCAGCGGCAGCAATGGCAGCAGCACGCAAATGCCGGCGACGATCGCAAGCGCACGCGTGCGTGGATCGCGCAACGCCAGCAGCCACGCACCCGCCAGTGCCACCAGCACGAAGCCGAAGCCGCCATCGAAGGATTCGAAATAGTGTTCGCTGTCGAAGCTGATGTCCCACAGCACGTCGGCGTCCAGCCCGGCCTGCCAGCGCGCGTCGTTGAAATCGGTGGCGGCGAAATACGGTGAACGGAACCAGGCGTTGAGCAGCGGCAGCAGCGGGTTGCCGGCGATGGCCCAGGCATACGCGTAGCTGGATCCGCCCACCGCGAAGGCAATGCCCGCGGCCAGCGGAAGCCAGCGCCACGGCAGGTGCGCGCGGTGCCGCCACCCCGCCCAGGCCAGCAGCGGCAACGCCATCGCCGCATGCATGCTCTTCAGCCCGCACAAGGCGCCGAACAGCAGGGCGCCGGCCAGCAAGCCGCGTGGCGGGCCGGCAGCCGGTTCGCGCAGCACCAGCCAGGCCAGCACCGGCAGCAGGACCATCGCCGGCAACTCGGTCTGCATGCCGGCAGTCAGGCTCATGCTCAGCGGCAGGCTGCCCAGCAGCGCCACCGCCCACCAGCGACGCGTGGCATCGCCACCGAGCAGCGCCACCAGCGCGAACACCGCGCCGGCCGCCATCGCCAGCCACAACCCATTCAGTGCGCCACGCGCCTCGACACCCGCCAGCACCTGCACCACGCCGTGCAGCACGTCACCGGCCCATGGCGCCAGCGCCCACACCTGCAGGGTCGGATCCAGCGCGTAGCGCGCGGTCTGCTGCAACTGCCACGGCAGCCCGAGGTGGTAGACCACGTCGTCGTACTGCATGGTCGGCAGCCAGGCGCCGGTACCGGCCAGTCCAAGCAGCAACAGCGCCGCAGTCGAGGCGCGCGGCGCGGCACGCGTGGCGTCCCCGAACTGGCGCCATGCGATGCGGGCCGCCTCCGCGATCGCCACCCGTCGCCACGCGATCACGCCGATGCAGCACGCCAGGTACGCCGCGCGGTGATGCACCGGCAGCGGCAGCAGCCAGCCCAGCGTGCCGGCGACCAGCGCCAGTCCCAGCGGCAGGGCAACGGGCCCGCGCATCACCAGGCTGCCAAGGCCGGTGGCGGTTGCGGCAAGCACGGCCACCGCCAGCACCGGCAAGGGTCCGGCGAACACCACCAGCGCCGCCAGCCACACGGCCAGCAGCGCCGTCGCCCGTTGCCAGCCCCGCCAGCGTTGCATCGGCCACGCCGCGGCCAGCGCCAGCAGGGCCAGCAGCAGGTGTTCGAAGAAGCGCGGGAACGGCAGCGCTTCCCACAGCCGGTGCGCGACCAGGCCGAACGCGCACGCCGCCATCCCGGCCCACAGCAGCAGCGCGGGCAGGTGGCGGGAGACGCGGAGGGACGCGGGCATCCGGCCGATGCTAGGGCTTCCGCGGGCGTCGTCAATCGCTGCATGCCGGCGAAGCGGGGCTGCCGCTAGAATCGCCCGGTCCGCAACCGGAATATCCCATGACCGTTCCCCTGCACGTCGTCATCCTTGCCGCCGGCGAAGGCAAGCGCATGAAATCCGCGGTGCCGAAGGTGCTGCAGGCGATCGCCGGGCGGCCGATGCTGGCGCATGCGGTGGACGCCGCGCGCGCGCTGGACCCGGCCGGCGTGCACATCGTCCATGGCCACGGCGGCGAGCAGGTGCGCGCCGCGTTCGCCGACCAGCCCGACCTGTACTGGGCGGAACAGGCGCGGCAGCTGGGGACCGGCCACGCGGTGCAGCAGGCGATGCCGGACGTGCCCGACGATGCGCGCGTGCTGGTGCTGTACGGCGACGTGCCGCTGATCACCCCGGCCTCGCTGGAACGCCTGCTGCAGGCCCCCGGGCGGCTGGCGGTGCTGGCGGCGGACCTGCAGGACCCCACCGGCTACGGCCGCATCGTGCGGGATGCCGAGGGGCGGGTGGCCGCGATCGTCGAGCAGAAGGACGCGGACGAGGTGCAGCGCCGGATCCACCTGGTCAACACCGGGGTGATCGTCGCCGACGCCACCGCGCTGCGGCGCTGGCTGGAGCACCTGCGCAACGACAACGCGCAGGGCGAGTACTACCTGACCGACGTGTTCGCCGCGGCCGCGGACGAGTACGCCGCGGCGGAGATCGTGGTGGTCGCCGATCCGCTGGAAACCGAAGGCGCGAACGACCCGTGGCAGCTGGCGCAGCTCGAGCGCGCATTCCAGCGGCGGCAGGTGCGCGCGCTGTGCATGGACGGCGCGCGCGTCGCCGATCCCGCCCGCATCGACATCCGCGGCCGGGTGCGGGTGGGCCGCGACGTCGAAATCGACGTCGACGTGGTGTTCGAGGGCGAGGTGACCCTCGGCGACGGCGTGCGTATCGGCCCGTTCTGCCGGCTGAAGGATGTTTCGCTGGCGGCGGGCACCGAGGTGCGCGCGCATTGCGACCTCGACGGCGCGCGCACCGAAGGCGCGGTGACGATCGGCCCGTTCGCGCGGCTGCGGCCCGGCACCGTGCTCGCCGACGGCGCCCACATCGGCAACTTCGTCGAGACCAAGAACGCGACGGTCGGGGTCGGCAGCAAGGCCAACCACCTGAGCTACCTCGGCGATGCGGTGCTCGGCGCGGGCGTGAACATCGGCGCCGGCACCATCACCTGCAACTACGACGGGGCGAACAAGTCCACCACCACCATCGAGGATCACGCCTTCATCGGTTCGAACGCATCGCTGGTGGCGCCGGTGACGGTGGGCGAGGGCGCGACCATCGCGGCCGGGTCGGTGATCACCAAGGACGCGCCGGCCGGGAAGCTGACGGTGGCGCGCGCCCGGCAGAGCACGCTGGATGGATGGCAGCGCCCACACAGGAAGCCGAAGGCGTAGCCGTCGGGCAACGACGTCGCGGGCGCGGCGACCGGCGGTAAACTGGCGCACTTGCTTCCATGGATGAACATGCATGTGCGGAATCGTCGGCGCCATCGCCAACCGTGACGTGGTCCCGCTGCTGGTCGACGGCCTCAAGCGCCTGGAATACCGCGGCTACGATTCCGCCGGGATCGCCGTGGTCGCGGGCGATGCGGTGCGCCGCGTGCGCCGCACCGGCCGCGTCGCCGAAATGGAGGCCGCTGCAGCCACCGACGGCCTGCACGCCAGCCTCGGCATCGGCCACACCCGCTGGGCCACCCACGGCGGCGTCACCGAGCTCAATGCGCATCCGCACATCAGCCACGACGAGCTGGCGCTGGTCCACAACGGCATCATCGAGAACCACGAGGCGCAGCGGCAGCGCCTGCAAGCGCTCGGTTACGAATTCACCTCGCAGACCGACACCGAAGTCGTCGCCCACCTGATCCACCACTACCGCGCGCAGGGCGACAGCCTGATGGGCGCGCTGCAGAAGGCGGTCAAGGAACTGGAAGGCGCCTACGCGCTGGCGGTGATCGACAAGCGCGACCCGGCCACCATGGTTGCCGCGCGGATGGGCTGCCCGCTGCTGGTCGGCCTTGGCGAGGGCGAGAACTTCATCGCCTCCGACGTCTCCGCGATCATCAGCGCCACCCGCCGGGTGATCTTCCTGGAGGAAGGCGACACCGCCGAGCTCACCCGCGACGGCGTGCGCGTGTTCGATGCGCAGGACGCGCTCATCGAGCGCGACGTACACGTGTCCGACGTCTCCCTGGCCTCGCTGGAACTGGGCCCGTACCGGCACTTCATGCAGAAGGAAATCCACGAGCAGCCGCGCGCGATCGGCGACACCCTGGAAGGCATCGTCGATGCCGGCGGCTTCGATCCCGCGCTGTTCGGCGCCGATGCGGCCGGGGTGCTGGGCGACATCGAATCGGTGCAGATCCTCGCCTGCGGCACCAGCTACTACGCGGGCCTGGTCGCGCGCTACTGGCTGGAGGATATCGCCGGCATCCCGTGCGCGGTCGACATCGCCAGCGAGTACCGCTACCGCAAGGTGGTGGCGAACCCGCGCCAGCTGATCGTCACCATCTCCCAGTCGGGCGAGACCCTGGACACGATGGAGGCGCTGAAATACGCCAAGTCGCTGGGGCAGGCGCGCACGCTGTCGATCTGCAACGTGCCGGAAAGCGCGATCCCGCGCGCCAGCAGGCTGGTGTTCTACACCCGCGCCGGCGCCGAGATCGGGGTCGCCTCGACCAAAGCGTTCACCACCCAGCTGGTGGCGCTGTTCGCGCTGACCGGGGTGCTGGCGAAGCTGCGCGGACGCATCGACGATGCGCAGGAAGCCGCGTACCTGGACGAACTGCGGCACCTGCCGGGCAGCGTGCAGCATGCGCTGAACCTGGAGCCGCAGGTCGCGGTGTGGGCGGAGAAGTTCGCGCCCAGGCAGCATGCGCTGTTCCTCGGTCGCGGCATGCATTACCCGATCGCGCTGGAAGGCGCGTTGAAGCTCAAGGAAATCTCCTACATCCACGCCGAGGCCTACCCGGCCGGCGAACTCAAGCACGGCCCGCTGGCGCTGGTGGACGAGGCCATGCCGGTGGTGGTGATCGCGCCCAACGACGCCCTGCTGGAGAAGGTGAAGTCCAACATCCAGGAAGTGCGCGCGCGCGGCGGCGAGATGTTCGTGTTCGCCGATGCCGACAGCCACTTCGGCGAATCCGGGCAGGTGCACGTGATCCGCACCCCGCGCCACGTCGGCACCCTCAGCCCGATCGTGCACACCATCCCGGTGCAGCTGCTGGCCTACCACGTCGCCCTGGCGCGCGGCACCGACGTCGACAAGCCGCGCAACCTGGCGAAGAGCGTCACCGTCGAGTGAACCTCAGCCGTCCTCCAGCGTGTGCGTGGCCGCATCCACCGCGAAGCGGCGCACGCTTGCCTGCGCGAGCACTGCGGCTCCATCTTCGTAATGGCACGTCCGGCACAGGGTCGCCGGAAGTTCGGTGACTTCGAACGCGAAGGCACCCGCATCGACGCGGGCGGTGCCGACGCCGTGCCGCCTGGACTGCACGTAACGCAGGCCCGGATCGCCCTCCAGCAGCAGCGACTCCAGCGCCGCGACCATGCGCTTGCCGGCTTCGGCGTTGTCGGCATCGGCGGCGGCACTGTTCGACGACATTTCGTGCAGGGTGGTCGAAGACACCGCCGGCAGGGTGAACTCCACGGTGCGCGGGGTGTGTTGCGCCGCGAAGCCGGCGTGGATGTCGCCAGACAGCAGGACCACGCCGCCGGCCGCGTCGAACGTGTCCAGCAGCGCGCGGCGCTGGCGCGGGAAGCCGTCCCACTGGTCGACGTTGAGGTAGAAGCGGCGCCGGTACAGCGGCGGCGCTTCAAGGTCGGGACGGGCGAGGTCGACCACCATCGGCACCATCGCCACTGAACTTGCGACGATCTTCCAGCGCGCGTCGCTGGCGGCCAGGCGTTCGCGCAGCCACGCCGCCTGCGCCTGGCCCAGCGCCGGGGCCTCGCCCTGCGCATCGCGCAGCGCCGCCAGCAGGTCGTAGCTGTCCTTGACCACGAAGTAGCGGCAGCCCAGTTCCGCGAACAGCCCGGTCTTGCCCATCGCCACCCACGGCAGGCCCAGCGGCAGGCCACTTTCGTCGCGGCCAGGCAACGGCGCATGCATGAAACCGGGTACGGCGTCGTTGTAGCGCTCCAGCAGCTTGCGCAGCACCATCAGCGCAATCGGTGCGGCGAGGATGGCGCGCACCCGCCGGGCCGCCGCGCGCTTGTCCAGGCCGGCGTCGCGGTAGCCGCGGTTGAGCGCGCGCTGCAGCGGCTTGCGCCATTTCGGCCATAGCGGGTGCGACTGGTCGACGTAGGGCAGCAGCAGCTTCGATACCGTCCCGAAGTCGATGCCCGCCTTCGGCAGCCATTCGCGCAGCGCCGCCTCGTCGTAGGCCAGGCCGCCCGGGAACGCGTCCTCCGGGATCGGGTGGTCGGGGCGCGCGCTGCGGTAGTCGGTCAGGAACAGATGGGCGTCGCGGCCGAAGCGCAGCTCCCGCCATAGCCGGGTTTGCGGGAACAGCAGGCCGGCATCGACCGCTTGCGCGCCGTCGGCGCCGGTCGCGCCGACATCGATGTCCACCGGCATGAATTCGAAGTAGGCCTGCTCGGCATTGCGCCGCCGCTGGGTGTCGCGTTCGTCGCGCAGGCCGTTGCCGTAGGTCGCCACGTCCTGCCAGCAGTCGTTGGCGAACTCGTGGTCGTCCCAGATCGCCACCAGCGGCACCGTCGCCAGCAGTCGTTGCCACAACGCATCGCTGCGGTAGATCCGGTGCAACTGCCGGTAGTTGTCGAGGCTGCGTGCGCAGGGATTGCCGTGCGCGCCATCGGAGATCGCGCCGGCGTCGTCGTCGAATGCGATGTGGCGCTCGCCGCTGGCGGCCGGGTCGCCGGCGTACTCGTAGATCGCGTCGCCCAGGTGCAGCAGGAAATCCGGCGGGTCGGCCAGCAGCGCGTGCAGGCTGTTGTACCAGCGGCCTTCGAAGTGCTGGCAGCAGGCCACGCCGAAGCGCACCGGCGCGGTGCTGTCCGCTGCCGGCGCGGTGCGGGTGCGGCCGTGGCGCGAGCTGCGCCAGCCACCCGCGGTCTTGCGCAGGAAGCGATAGTGGTAATCGCTGCCGGCGGCCAGTCCCTCGATGCGCACGCGCAGGCAGTGGTCGGCGCCGGCGCGCGCCAGCAGGTCGCGTTCGACCAGCAGTTGCGTGAACCCAGGGTCCAGCGCGACTTCCAGTCGCACACGCACATCGCCGCTGGCCGCGGGTGCACGCGTCCACAACAGCACCCGGTCCGGGCGCGGGTCGCCCGAGGCCACGCCCTGCGGGAACAGCGCCTGATCCGTCGGTACCTGGAGGTCCCCGGCGAGCGCGAGGCGGCTGGCGAAGGGCAGGGCGGCGGCGCTCGCCACCAGGGTTTTCAGCAGGCGACGGCGGCCGGGGTCGATGGGCATGGGCGGGGTCTGGGTGGGCGAAAACGTCTAAGATCGTGCCGCGACGTTTCAGGGGTGGGACCGGAACGTCACCGGACGGCAACAAGCGCTTTCCACACTCTAGCGTTTGTCGCCGACAACACCGACTTCCTTGGGGGAAACCATGAGCGCCACTTTCCAGCAGCAGCCCGCGCCGCGCCTGCGCCAGCTTTCGATCGCCCTGCACCTTGCCCTGCTGGCCGCGCCGCTGCTGCCGATGGCGGCGCTGGCGCAGGACGCGCCCGCCGCGCCGGCCGCGCCGCCGCAGGACACGCCAGCGACCCTGGACACCATCGTGGTCACCGCGCAGAAGCGCGAGCAGCAGGTGCAGGACGTGCCGATCGCGATCTCCGCGTACTCCGGCGAGTTCCTGCAGGCCACCGGCATCGACGGTTTCGAGCAGCTCGGCAACTACGTGCCCGGGCTGCAGACCCAGGTGCAGAGCCCGAACAACCCCGGTTTCGTGATCCGCGGGGTGACCTCCGACAGCGGCGATGCACAGGTGGCGCCGCGCGTGTCCGTGTTCCAGGACGGGGTCTCGATCAGCCGCTCGCGCGGCTCGGTGGTGGAACTGTTCGACATGCAGCGGGTGGAGATCCTGCGCGGCCCGCAGGGCACCCTGTTCGGCCGCGGCGCGCAGATCGGCGCGGTGCACCTGATCCAGAACAAGGCGGTGAACGCCAGCGAGGGCGCCTTCCGCGCCGGCTTCGGCACTTACGGCGAGACCTACTTCAACGGCTTCGTCAACGCGCCGCTGGCCGAAGACAAGCTGTACGGCCGGCTGGCGGTGTTCCACCAGCAGCGCGACGGCTATGTCGACAACCTCGCCGGCGGCGACCTCAACGGCAAGGACACCTTCGCGGTGCGTGGCAGCCTGCGCCTGGACCTCGGCGAGGCGTCCGGGCTGGACCTGATCGTCAACCACCAGAAGGACACACCGCCGGGCACCGCGTTCCGCAGCACCGGCTACTACACCCCGGTGCGCCCGCGCATCTTCATCGCGCCGCTGCCCACGCGCGGCGGCAGCACCGACGTGTTCGACCGCACCGCCGACCTCAATCGCGGCGACGATCTCGGGCTCGACCGCACGGTCACCGGCGTCAGCCTGCTCGGCCAGTTCTGGCTGAGCGACGACTGGTCGCTGTCCACCATCACCGGCTGGCGCGAATTCGATTCGCACGAAGAATTCGATGGCGACGGTTCCCAGCTTTCGCTGATCGAATCCGCCGAGATCGCCGAAGGCAGGCAGTTCAGCCAGGAAGTGCGCTTCAACTTCGATGCCGGCGGCGCGTTCCGCGGCTTCGTCGGCGGCAGCTGGTTCAGCGAATCCGGTTCGCAGCAGGTGCCGATCCGCACCGACGAACGCAGCCTGTACGCGCTGCTGTCGCCGGTGCTGGCGCCGCAGATCAACCAGGCGATCTGCGTGGGCAACGGCGGTAGCTGGGGTTCCGCCGGCTGCAACATCCCCACGCCGCCGCTGCCGCAGGTGCCGGTGCTGTATCCGCTGAACCCGGATGGCACCCCGAACACCGGCTTCAGCCTCGGCGGCCTGCCGGGCCTGCCGAACCCGGGCGTGCCCGGCCTGCCGGCGTTCTTCCCGCTGAATCCGAACCACGTCGAGCAGTACACCAACTACGGTGAAGTGGAGGCGATCGAACTGTTCGCGGACGGCACCTGGTCGGTCAACGAACGCCTCGACCTCACCGCCGGCCTGCGCTGGACCCACGAAAAGCTGACCTCCGGCTACCAGGCCGACTATGCCGGCGTGCCAAGCTGGTTCGGCTTCGTGCTGGCCACCCCGCCGGCGTTCCCGAACATCCTGTTCGCCCCGACCGCGCGCATCAATGCCTCGAAGAGCTATGACTCGGTGGTCGGCCGCGTGGTCGCCAGCTACAAGTTCAGCGACGACGTCAACGGCTATGCCAGCTACTCGCGCGGGCAACGCCCGGACGTGTTGCAGGTCGGCGGCGCTGGCGTGGAAGAGGTGCCGGCGGAGACCGTCGACAGCTTCGAGGCAGGGCTCAAGGGCTCCGCCGCGGACGGCCGCCTGGTCTACGACTTCGCCGCCTACCAC
>Ga0073903_10001835_pt1 | contig 10953 bp, 3 predicted proteins | sample KloWWTKNB14_bulk_FD_66665 | JGI IMG/M metagenome (GOLD analysis project Ga0073903, IMG submission 66665) | Active sludge microbial communities from Klosterneuburg, Austria, studying microevolution and ecology of nitrifiers - Klosterneuburg... | ecosystem: Engineered > WWTP > Aerobic digester >... | reverse complement strand
CCACACACGCCCGTCCAATGCCACGGGACGCACCGGTCACCAAAGCAACTTTACCGCGAAGATCAATCATTTTCCAGTCCTTCACTAATACAGAGTCCTGCCGGGTCACATGTTGGCTGACCGCAACTCGGCGGTGATTCCATTGATGTCCCGTTGCGTTGTACAGTATCAATCTGAGCAACGATGAACTGCTGAAACGCATGCAATCGTTCTTCGCATCGTCCAAGAACTGCGTGATCGACCGCCGCCGATTCACCGCGTTGAACGCGGGAGAAAATACGAATGTCTTCTTTAAGAACCTGATACGACAACCAGCCTGTGAATCGGCCCCACAGGAAAGCGGTCAACTTCGAGATCGGATTGCTGCGGCGCGACTGCCGACCGTACTGCCAGACATCGCTCAGGGATGTTCCACCAGTCACTGGCCGAATGATTTGCACCAGAGTCAGCGACTCTGTGTGCGAAATCAAGAGATTTGGAAACACATGATGATGCTCGTACGCGCCCAAATACTTAACCCCCAGCAGTCGCAAAATGAACTTTTCCCAGACTCGAAGCAATCTGTCAGGGAATCGCTGGGCGTTGAATGACGAAAAGAACGACGATGAGTATTTTGCGAATGCGTGATCGCTGTTTGCTTCACCTGGATCCACCGCAAACGTCTGCGGATGAACTTCGGGAATGTGATAGCTTTCCAGTGAACCTTCAACGGGAATCTTCCAGTTGGCAGACAAAGTGAGTTCGCGTTCCACGGCAGGCTTCCAGTCTGGCATCGAAGTCCACGATTCAAGCCGCTCGAACAGTTCGCCCAACCATTCCCGCAACGGGGGGCCCTGACCAGAAACGCGGACGAACAGCAAGTCGCCACATTGCTCCAGAGGAAACGACGCGAGCTTGAATCGCTCTCGGTCGAAGTTAGGGAAATTCAGGGCCGCAGGAATCTTCCGTGTCCGTCCATCGACACCATACTCCCAGCCGTGGAATGGACATTTGAGCTTCTCACTGTGCCCCGATGCCGACGACACCAATTCACAATGCCGATGAGCACACACGTTACGCAGGGCCACGCGCTTGCCGTCGAAGTTTCGAACGACAACCGGCACGCTGCCAAGTTGTTTTGCCAGATACTGTCCCGGCTTGCTGACAGACGACGCCAGTCCTACCAGTTGCCACGTTGATTCAAAGACGCACCGTCCTTCGAGCGTGTGCAGATCGTCGGAAAAATAATGCCGTGGATTCAGTGGCGCTTCAAAATAGACGGGGGACTGGTACATGATTTGATATTGCCTGCAAATTACCAGCCAGTTTAGAAGCCCGGCTTTTCAAAAAAGCCGGGCTTCTTATCAAGAGTTTGTCCGCCCTGTTCCGGGGCCGCACTTTAGCCACCTCTCAGCCAACCGATCTGATAACCGCTGACCGTCAACAGGCGATCTCCGTTATGGCCCTGAAGTTGAAAATCCCAGCTGGCACCCGATGGCAGTTCCGCAGCCTGCTGGATTCGTACCAGACACGGCTCTCCTGGATCGGGCAATCGGCCAAATTCAATCCTGTCAAAACTCACAGGGAGGCTGGGTTTTTGATGCCGAAACCATGCCCCGTAACCCACGGCATACAGGCACGCATCCATTGTTGAGCACGGCACTGAAAAACCCGTCGCGCGGGAGCCGCCAAACAACTGCACGGGAGCCGACGACGCGATTCGACCGAAAATCGTTTGGCCGTCATCTGCCACTTCACGCAGTTCCTGCAGTTCTGCCCCATGATAAATCAGACCGTCCGGAAGCCCGTACTCGATCCGCCGCCACTGCAGCCGGGCACCATGTTGCGGGATCTGAAACGTTCCCGGTGCGGTTATGGGCAACTGTTCACGAACATCAAAGACAGCTCGAAAGAACTCACGATCCTCCACGACCATACGACCGTCGCGGCGTCGCACGTCGGCCAACAACCGACACTCGATCGTGCCGTCATCGCCAGGACGTGTTTGCACCGTCACAGCCAGCGGATCGTCGGATGCGAATCGTACCGAGTGCTGCGCTGTTGCCTGAAGGCAAATTCCGGCGAATGGTTGTCCGGTTCTGGCACGCACACCTTCGGCCATCAATTCCAACGCCACGACAAACGGCAGAGTCGGACGGTCTTTAACACGATGCTGCGAAAGGAATCGATCGGACACCGGATTCAAAGTCACGACACTGGAACAAACGCCGTCCGGATGTCGCATTACCGCTTGCGGAATCAACGCCAGCGTTTGCAAACGCGATGGTGTGGAACTCACGCTCAGCCGTTCCGCCGGAAAGAACTTGCGGAAATAGCTCTCGTCAGTGATCAGCACTTCCGGTTCATTGCCGCCGAATTCCAGTTCGCGCATGAAGTGCGCGATGCCGTCACGGGCCGGCATGAATTCCATATCGATCATTTCCAAAGCCAGTTTGGCTTCGGGCTTTGTCGCCATACCGATATCACCCCAGGCGTGCCAGTGGAACGTCAGACTCCGCACCTCAGGCCGCTGGCTGCGATAACGATCCACGATCTTGGCCATCATGTCATTGGCAAGCGAATAGTCCGTATGACCGTTCGCTCCGAATCGACCGCTGATCGAACCGAACGTCACGAACCACTCGAGCGGATCTGACTTTGTCGCCTGCATGATTGCGATTGACCCGTCGATCTTGGCTCGCAGACATTTTTCAACTTTGTCCGGCCGCTTGCGATCAAATCTGGCATCCTGACCGGCACCGGCACCGTGAATGACACCGGAGATTGAGCCCACCTGTTTTCGAATGGTCGCAATCGTCTTTTCAACGTCGGCGAAGTTGGCAACGTCGCAGCAGTGGTACGTCGCCGTGATTCCGGCTTCGCGGCATTCGCGCAGAGTTGCGTGAATTTCCAGGGCCTTTTCCGTATTCCGCCAGGCTTCCACAGGACTTTCCTTGCGGGACGACGCATCCTGCATAATGCCGTTGCGAACACCGTTGCGGTCCCGAGCAACTCGAAGCACAAATTCATCGGTCAGGTGCGGAACAGGGGCTGTTCCCAGCAGCTGCAATTTCAGACTGTACTTCTTCGCGAGCTTCATCGCGATGACAGCAGTAATACCGCGTCCGCCGCCGGACACGATCCATGTTCCGCCGCGCGTGATCTTGTTCGGAGTTCGATTTATGACGTCAAGTGGCGCGGGGACCGCCTGAACACAGAGGCGAGCGGGCGATTCGTCAGCGACGCGGCTAGTGGCGCGAGGTTTCACGGTGTTTGAGTTCAGGCTTTCGACGCGCCGGAAGGCGATCTCCATATCGTAAGACGGCACGGCCAATTCCTGCAACGCGCCTCGCGCAGACAACCCAGGCGTCAAGTCTGGAGCAGTATCGATCACCTTCATGGGCGTGGTGCGAAAACCTCGCATCCACGCTTCGATCAGCATCGCTTTGACCAGACCGCCAATAGCCTCGATCGAATGGACATGCTTGCCACTAAAACCAAAATCACCGCCCAGTTGAGTCAGCGCAACGACACTGGCATTTTCCATTCGATCCGCGTCAATAGTGTTTTGCATCCACAACTGGCAGATGCGAAATGGCGCTTCAAGCGCGGCAGGTCGGCGAGATGCCCAGTTTGCCTCGGTCAGGTTTCGCGTGGCGTCGATGTCGAATGCCATAGTGAGGAACAAATGCGGCGTTGCGGTGTGGTTCCATAACTCCTGGAGTTTGTGTTAGAGTTGTGCGATGGGCAGAGAAGTGCTGAGTACGATTGCTTTCTGCCCCAGTCGACGAATGCCTTCAGCAAGTGATTCCGCCACAGCATTGTCACCAAGGATCAATGCGGCACCATGCAGGACTGGATCAGTCGGCATCCCGACGCGTCTGGGAGCTGGTACAACTCGCAGGGCAAATCGCTGTGTCTGTTGTGATGCCGTCACATGGACGGGTTTTCCGTTTGTCTCCAAATGATTTTCTGTAGTCGTCGGCATTTCGACCGACTGGAATCCCTCTGGACGCGATCGTTCCTGGATCAAAGTGGCGGCGAACCGCACTGAAGATTCTGCAACACCGGCACCCGTTGCCAGACCTTTGAGATGCGCGGATTCCGTGACACTCCAATCACGCTGGGCAACCACGCCGACGGGCTGATTCACCAGGAATCGCAGCGCTGCGCGGATCTGAGCCTGATGCTGTTGTCCCTGCTCAATCCCGGCGTGGATGGCGGCCTCTGCATGGGCGAAATCGCGATTCGGTGCAAACCATTCTGACCATCCTGATGTGTCGTCACTGATTGACTCTGATCCGCGAATTGCCACGGCGTCAGCCAGCGCCGGATCGGTTGCCGTCGATGAATTTGGAAGAATTCGGTTCACCGCGACGGAGACATCATCGAATTTTTCACGAGTCCCGCCGCGTCGAGGTTCTGTGTCTGGACTGTACCGCTGCGGTTCCTGGTCATCACGGTCGTCGCTTTGAGAACTGTCAGACGCATGCTGCACCAGAAACTCGCGGATCGACCGCAACGTCCGAAATCGTCGTTGACCGATCGATTCCAGTGTAAGCGATTCCAGGCTGAACTGATCCCGCATCTGGCCGATGAGCTGGGCAAGTTTGATACTGTCGAGTCCAAGATCCGCTTCGAGATCGGCATCCAGATCGACAACGCTGCGATCGTAGCCCGTCTGGTCCACAACGTATTCGATGAGCAAGTCGTCCAGTTGCTCATCTGGAGGCAGCCGCGGACGTCCGACAAGCCCGCTGCTAGATTTTACTCGCATAGCGTTCGCTCGGACGTCATGGAATTCAGCAACCGGTTCCCACTGGTCTTCTTCGATCGGTGAGGTTTCAACAACGCCTGCGGACGTCCGTACCTCAGCCTCTGATTCCGCCAGCTGCCGCAGCAATTGAATGGCATCCTCCAGCGTGCGGACTGAATCAAACCGCAAACCATCCGGTCGCACCGTCAGTCCCAGCCAGACTCCCATTTCGCCCAGGATTTGTGCCTTCTTGATACTGTCGATTCCCAGATGGGCTTCCAGGTCGGCGTCGAACTCGACGACATCCGGCGCGTAACCGGTGAGCTCAATCACCAGATCCAGCAGAAAGCTGCGAAGCTGAGCGTCAGACATACCGCCCGATGACACCGTCGCGAATTGCTGTACCGTCGCCAATTGCTGTGCCGTCGAAGCCGGAACCGCCGGGGATCGGTCAACAACAGGATTCGCAGGCCGTGGCCGCACTTCAGGCGACGAATTGGACACCGTTGGAGTTGGACGCGCACCGCGACTGGACCGCCTGACATCAAAAACGGATTCTGTGGCGTTACCAGGCGAGGTACCGCGAACCGACGAGTCTGTCGCTGATCCGGCAACTGAAATTGGAGCGACATTTTGCAGCGCCACGCTGTTTATGTTCGCGGCACATTCCAGCACCGCTTTGATCAACTGCAGGCGTTCCGCAAAGGGCTGGCCGGGAACATCCAGACTCAGGCACAGCGCCTGTGAATCGACAATGTCGCGATTCATCCGCGTGAGGATATCGTTTGGACCGACTTCCAGAAAGACTCGGAATCCTTCGCCCAGCATCCGCTGAATCGATGGCAAATACATCACAGGCTGAGTCAATTGCCGAACAAGGCTGTTGCGAATCTCAGAAGGCTCCGCCAGATACTGGACGCTGGTTGCTGACAGAAATCCGCAGGTCGGTGACCGCATTGGAACACCGGCCGACATCCGTGCGAACGCAACTTCCGCATCGGTCAGCAACGGCGTATGAAACGGCGCTGGTACGGAGATCGACATCGAAGCCAGACCATGACTGTCGAGCAGCGCCTTCGCTGCCTTAATTCCGTCACGACTGCCGGCGACCACCGTCTGTCTTGTGGAATTGAGATGCGTGACATACACCGTCAGTGCCGCAGACTTCAAAATCGAATCGACTTCATGGACCGCCGCGCGGACGGACAGCAGCCCGCCCGGAGTTCGCATGTGAGACATGACCGCGTTGGCTCGGTGCTTCGCCAGCTCGACCGACTGCGGCAACGTTGTCACCTTCGCCGCCAGAGAAGCAGTGAATTCTCCAAAGCTGTGTCCCAACACGGCATCCGGTCTCAACCCTTCGGCCTTGAGAGCCGCAATCAAAGAAGCGGAGACTCCCAGCACCCAGGCCTGAGCCCACCACACGTCCGCGCCAGGTTTGATGGCTGAGTTATCAAACGCAGTACTCAATCGCGGCAGGCTGCTCGCCTCGTACAAATGATCGACATCCGCCAAAGTCTGCCGGGCGACAGCATTCTCCGACAGCACTGCTGGCATCTCTGGATAGTGTGATCCCTGACCAGGGAAGAGCCAGGCCACTCGCGGCACATCTTCTGTTGTCTGCCACAGGATGACACGTTCCCGATCAAGCAGCGTGCGAAAACTGCCTGCCTCCGCAGTCTTGATTGCCACTTCGAACCGCTTCCGCAGCTGGTCCGTCGATGTCGATAGAATCATCGCGCGAAAGTGGTCATCGGCAACAAACTGCAACGGCGGTAATCCAGAACGCTCCGGCTCCCGAATTACCCGCTGGTCTACAGCGAGCTGTCCAAGACGACTTAGCGAATCCCGCAACAGGTGGAGCAATGAGACGCCCGAATTTGCCGCAATTCGAAGACTTCGCACGGGGCCGCCGGGAGTTATCGACAGATTCGTCATAGCCGGTGATATCTGCTTAATCAATGGTGTAATGGATCTTGGTGGTTGCTGCGGAGGAATCGGTGGGGGGGCAACGGTTTTGGACACGGGAATCGAAAGTGACGTTTGCAACACAACACCGTCGCTGGTGCGCGCCGCAATTGCAAAGGAATTTGGCAGATCACGAGTGTGAATCGAAGAGTTTTTGAGCGTTTCCGCCGTGATCCGCACAAGCGAATGACTTCCGGCGAGGTAGCCAATCTTCCGCACGATCTCGGCATCCGGAGCGGTCAGCACGGTGGCATTGCCAATCGGCACGGATTCAGATCGGACGGCAGCTTCGAAAGGTTGTTCGGAAACTTCAAGGCACTGCACGACATCCCCCAGAATTCCGTGGATTGGTAGATCCAGTCGCTGGGCATCCGACAGTCGACAAAGCATTAAAGTCACAACCCCTTCGCCGGGCAGAATCTGCAGACAGTCGTCCGGAACGTCTTCCGGTCGGCCGGATCGCACCAGTCGATCGTTCAGATCGAGCGACTCGAACGCCGCCAGGCTCATCGAACGCTGAGCGGACCCGCAGACGACCATATCACAGGCTCCGGATCGCAGCTGATCTGCCGCTGTCGCCAGCGCTGAAAGGCCAGACGTGTCATCCGTGTCCAGCGCGCAAGCGCCCCCCATCAGGTCGAACGTTTTGGCGATGCGCGACGCCAGAGTGCTGGCGGTAAAGCTGCCGGTTTCGTCAAGCAGTGCGGGTCGGTTTTTGAGGACAGTCTGCCGAAACTCGTCCGCCACCTGCTGAGCGACTTGAGGGGCGGCACCGCGCCGCTCCATCGAGGACATGATTTGTCCGCAGATCTCTGGCAGTCTCATGCCGACCTGCAACTGATCGCCAAATTCGCCTCCAAAGATGGCACCAATTACCACACCAATACGTTGCCGATCCACCGGCCATGGCAGGGCCGGCTTTCGGCGACCCGGCTTGCCGGGTTCCGACGCTGAATCTTCGGGCTTGATACCGTTGACATCCCGTAATGCCTGCGCTACTGCGTCGATCAGCATTAGCTGGACAGGATTCGCCTGTTGAACCTGCTTCGGAGGTATCGCATAACATCCGCCATCGAAAGTAAAGTTCGTGATGAATCCACCGTGGCAATGCGGTGACCGGTGCGTCTGCGCAGCTTGATCGGCCGACACCCCCGCGCGGTTCCTCCAGCGCTGCTGCGGCGCGTCACTGAGCATCGATTGCTTTGATTCGAGGACGGCTTTGAACTCCGTTACGTTAGAGGCACCGGCAACAACGATGCCGCGACCGACAATCGCAATCGGCTCATTGGAAGGCGACGGGACATCCGCATTTCGCGACAAGTCGCGCGGCGCATCTGCGCCATTCGGTGATATCTTTCCGCATTCCTCGACCACCAAATGCGCATTCAGTCCGCCAATTCCAAACGCACTTACCGCCGCGCGGCGCGATCTGCGGGAAATAGCATGTTCCGGCCACGGCTCGGTCCGAGAAACAACTCGCACCGGTGCTGTGGTCCATTCATAGTTGCAATTGGGATGCTCGAATCGCAGCGAAGGAGGAATCTGCCTGCGTTGCATGGCGATCAGCACTTTCAGCAGCCCGATCAATCCCGCCGCCTCCAGCGTATGGCCGATGTTGGACTTCACACTGCCGAGCAGCAGGCGAGTCTGATCTTCCCCGGAGGATGAAAAGACGGGGCTCTGAGCGGCCAGTTCCCGCAGAGTTTGCAGTTCAGTCGCGTCACCCAACTGAGTACTGGTCGCGTGTGCTTCGAGGTAGTCGATGTCGAGCAATCCGGCCTCGGAATACGCCCGCTGAAGCGCCAAAACCTGGCCTTCCATTCGAGGTGCCCACAAACTGCGCCCCTTGCCATCGGACGCCATTCCGATACCGCAAATCAAGCCCAGAATAGGCAGATCGAGTCGAACGGCCTGCTCCTGAGTCATGACAACAATCGCCGCGTAACCTTCCGAACTCACCAGACCGCTTGCATGGTCATCAAACGGTCGCGAGTCGGTTGCCGTGCATGCCTGAGAATGTGAAAACAGGATCAAGTTGTCAATGTTGTTATACGTCGCGCCGCCCACAAGTGCGCTGTCAATGCGACCCGCGCGAATCGCAAGGATCGCCTGAGCCAACGAAACCAGTGAAGAAGCACATGCTGCGTCAATAACCGTTCGAGGTCCCGTCAGTCCCAGGATCCTCGCGGAAAGAGCGGCAGCCTGATAGGCGTGAAACATCGGCAACGCACTGGGCTTTCGCGAAGGTCGATCGCGTCGAATCGCTTTGGTGACTTCCGCGACGATTTCTCTTTGCACCGTTTTCGGCAACTGACGAAAGACCTCAATCTCCTCGATGAAAGATAACGCTTCCTCGATCTGTGTCCCGAGACTCAACGCGCCGCCGGACTTGGTTCCTCCCGAATGTCCGACATAAACTCCCGTTCTTCTCAAACGGTTGTCCCGAGGGACAAGTTCGGCGTTTCGCCACGCAGCGGCCGCAACCTCGGCGAATTGCCGATGTGTGGTATCGAACAACGCTTCGGTGTCTGAAGACAAAGGGCACAATTCGCGATCGAGTGGTCTTTCGGGGACCGTGCCACCAATCGTCGTATAAGACTTTCCGACCTTACCTTTCAGCGGATCGAAGTAGAGCGAACGATCGCACCGATTTGACGGCAACTCGCAATACCCCGTTCGTCCGGCGTATAACATGTCAGCAAATTCATTGACACTGTCGGCACCGGGCACCCGACAGGCCATACCAACGATAACAATCGGTGAGTTCGCATCAACCAACATGAACGGCCTCCGATGATTGTCTGCGACAAGCGACGCCGTGACGCTGGACCACAGCAATCAGACGACCAAATCTTTCGATCCAAAGGGAAACTCCAGAATCGATCGGCGGCCCTTGTCCCGAGGTCTCGCGATCGAATTCAATGAGCAGGATTCCGGACTCCAGAGCGTCCCGCACGGAGATTACGCCATCGACAAGTCGATTCAACGTTTCAGCGGCGGCAATCCAGCGAACGGCAGCCTTTCCGCCATTGGCACAGCGAACCACGGTCCCGTCCGTCTGATTTTCGACAAGCCACTGACCGCCACCGGGACCGGAAAGTTCCACAACCATTGGACTCCTGCCAGTGTCGGCATGTTCGCTCGTCGGCACACCACCCCGAATTGAATTTACCGGGCAGGCCGCTCGCGTCTGAGATTCTTCGACGAATAATTGCCATGCTGACTTTTGAACGGGAACTGGCTGATTCGGAAGAACTGGTTTGCTTTGCCGCAGACAGAAATCTCGCAAAATTTCGACCGTCAGGACAGGCACATCCATCGCATCGCAAACCTGCATCGCCCGAGTGACATGAGTCCGATCAAACTGCGGGTCATCGCGAAAGTATGGTTTGAAAGCCTCGACGAATGGAGCGGCCTGTCCTTCAAGTTCCGCCATTGCTTCCATGCGTCGAGCCGGAAACTTTAAGCCGCTGCGTTCGACAGTCGCCCGAAAACTATCGTCCAGTTCCGTCGCCGATGTCCCGTTTGGGCTGGTCAGGTGATATGTTTCACCGTGCAGCGCCGGCCGCCGATAAATCTCCACGATCATGTTCGCCACCCAATCAACGGTTACGATGTTCTTTCGTTCGTCACCGGAAAAGCCCAGCAAACGGGTCCATTCGCCGCGTTCGGGCACGCCAAATCGCTGGCTCAGCGCTTGAAACATCGAAAACGCCGTGTTGATCGACTGGTCCGACTTAATGCTGGCCGTGGGATGCAGATCAATCACAATCGAAGGCCTGTAGACCGTCAGCGACCGCAGCACGCCAGACTGTCGCAACAGATCCTCCGACAACGCCTTGCTGCGTTCGTAGTCGTTGGCAAATTCTTGCCCGACGCCGCATTCCGATTCGAGAATCCGGCCAGTACGCAGTCCGGAAAGATAGGCTGTCGAGACAAAATGCCACTCTGTAATTCGGGCTCGTGTGGTAAATTCCAGAAGTTGACGTGTCCCTTCAAGGTTCGTTCGATAGGGCTCGTGATCGGGGTGCTCACTCGCCGGACGAAACGACAGACTTGCGGCCGAATGAACCACGCTGCCGCAGTTCGCGGTGATCCAGCGCTGATCCTGCTCCGAGAGCCCTAAAACGGATGCACACAGATCCCCGGAGAGCACCACGGGTCGCACGAACAGGCGGTTAAATCGCGTCTCCATGTGTCGCATCAGCGATTCTACCCGCTCAGAGGCTGATTGCCGACGATTCACTCTC
>Ga0073903_10001834_pt1 | contig 10955 bp, 9 predicted proteins | sample KloWWTKNB14_bulk_FD_66665 | JGI IMG/M metagenome (GOLD analysis project Ga0073903, IMG submission 66665) | Active sludge microbial communities from Klosterneuburg, Austria, studying microevolution and ecology of nitrifiers - Klosterneuburg... | ecosystem: Engineered > WWTP > Aerobic digester >... | reverse complement strand
GTCGCACAGTTGCCGGCCCTGCTGCTATCGACCGCGGTCGCCCTGATCGTGACGCGCATGTCGGGCGAGCAGGACATGGGTGGCGAAGTGGCGCGCCAGCTGTTCGGCCGCCCGAAGGCCCTGTGGATCGCCGCGGGTCTGCTCGGCGTCATGGGCGTCGTGCCAGGGATGCCGAATGTGACATTTCTCGCGATGGCCGCGCTCTGCGGTGGGCTTGCGTGGTGGCGCAACCGCCTGGTCGCGGGTGCAGCAGTTCCCGAGCCCGCCCCGGTGCCTGTACCGCCTCCCGAGGCGCGCGAGATCACGTGGGATGACGTGCGCCCTGTCGATGCGATCGCGCTCGAAGTCGGCTATCGCCTCGTGCCGCTGGTCGATGCGCGAGAGTCGGGCGATCTGCTCGCGCGCATCCGCGGGGTGCGCCGCAAGCTCTCGCAGGAGCTCGGCTTCCTCGTACAGACGGTGCACATCCGCGACAACCTCGAGCTCGCGCCGAACGCCTATCGCATCAATGTCACGGGCGTCACGGTGGGTGAAGGCGTCGTGCATGTGGAGCGGGAGCTCGCGATCAACCCTGGACGGGTCTTCGGCAGTCTGACCGGCCTGTCGACGCGTGATCCGGCGTTCGGCATGGAAGCAGTGTGGATCGAACCCGCCCTGCGCGAGCACGCGCAGACCCTCGGTTACACGGTGGTCGACGCGGCCACCGTGGTTGCAACCCACTTGTCGCATGTCGTGAGTCAGCACGCCCACGAACTTCTGGGTCACGAGGAGGTGCAGCAGCTTGTCAACGGGCTCGCGAAGACCGCACCGAAGCTCGTCGAGGAGCTCGTGCCGAAGGTGCTGCCGCTGAGCGTGGTGGTGAGAGTGTTGCAGGGGCTGCTCGCCGAGCGGGTTCCAGTCCGCAACATCCGTGCCATCGTCGAAGCGCTCGCCGAACATGCGCTGCGCACGCAGGATCCTGCGGTGCTCCTCGCCCAGGTGCGCGTCGCGCTCGGTCGGCAAATCGTGCAGGACATCGCCGGATTCGCCGAAGAGGTGCCGGTAATCACGATCGAGCCTGAACTGGAACAGCTTTTGCAGGGTTCTGGGCAAGGTGGCGGAGCCATGACGCCTGGTCTGGAACCGGGGCTCGCAGAGCGGCTGCAGCGCCAGGTGCTCGAGGCGGCGCGGCGGGTGGAGGCTGCGGGCGAGCCGGCTGTGCTCCTGACGCCGCCGACGCTGCGCACGACGCTCGCACGCTTTCTGCGCGCCGGCATTCCGGGCCTGCATGTGCTCGCCTGGAACGAAATTCCCGACAGCCGCCGCGTGCGGCTGGTGACGGCGATCGGGCGATGAGTGCTTGAAGGAAAGAGACCGAACATGAATATGAGACGCTACGTGGCGAAGGACATGCGCGAATGTCTGCGGCAGATCCGCGAAGCCCAGGGTCCCGACGCCGTCATTGTCTCGACGCGCCGGGTGGAGGGGGGGGTCGAAGTCGTCGCTGCGATGGACTTCGATCTGGCGCCAACCGATCTGGCGCCGGCCGTTCCCGCTGCCGATGCGGTCGCGGAGCGCGAGGCGACCGCAGACCTGGCTGCGATCGCCACCCACGTCGACACGCCGGCCGTCAACGCCGACATGCAGGCGGAACTGCGCAGTCTGCGGCAGCTTCTCGAAAGCCAGCTCGCGACGCTTGCGTGGAACGACCTGACACGTCGCGCGCCGGTCCAGGCTGAAGTACTGCGCGAGCTGACGCAACTCGGACTCGCGAGCGATCTCGCGGCATCTATCGTCGCGGACCTGCCCGCGCGTCTCGATCTTGCGCGCGCGCAACATCGCGCGCGGGCGATCCTCACACACAAGCTGCCGGTTGCGGAGGACCGCTGGCTGTCGCGCGGTGGTCGTGTCGCCTTCGTGGGGCCGACCGGTGTCGGCAAGTCGACCGCCATCGCGAAACTGGCTGCGCGGCGGGTGCTGGAGAAGGGGCCGCAGGGGCTCGCGCTCATCTCGACTGACAGCGTGCGCTTTGGCGCCCAGGAGCAGATCCAGAATCTCGGCAGGCTGCTCGGAGTCCCCGCCTATGCAGTCGATCATCCGCGTGAGCTGGAACAGTTGCTCGGCAAGCTCGAAGGCACGCAGCTCGTGCTCATCGACACCGCCGGTACGGGCCAGCGCGACCCGCGGCTCGCCGCGAAACTCGCGGCGCTCGCCGGTGCTCATAGGGACCTCGAAGTGGCTCTGGTGCTCGCTGCGAGTTCGCAGGCGGGTGCCGCGGAGGAGGTCATCGCGCGGTTTGCCGCAGTGCGCCTCGCGGCTTGCATCGTCACGAAGATCGACGAGGCAGCGAGCCTTGGTGGCACGCTCTCGGCGTTGATCCGGGCGCATCTGCCGATTGTCTGGGTGAGCGAAGGGCAGCGCATTCCGGAGGACCTGGTTCCCGCGCGCGCGCATCAGCTCGTCGTGCGCGCCGTGACACTGGCCGAGCGTTCGCGCGCGACCGCCGACGAAGACCTGCTGCAGCGTCGTTTCGGAGGATTTGCGCATGCGCTCGCCTGAGGCCCGCAGCATCCAGCGTCCACGTCCGGTGCAAGTCATCGCCGTCACGGGCGGCAAGGGCGGCGTCGGCAAGACGAGCGTGTCCGTGACTCTCGCAGCAGCGCTGAGCGCAGCGGGCCGGCGCGTCATGCTCTTTGACGGCGACCTCGGGCTCGCGAACGTCGATGTTTTCCTCGGCCTTTCGCCGAAGTACACGATGGCGCACGTGCTTGCAGGGGAGCGCTCGCTCGATGAGATCGTCGTCGATGCGCGGCAGGGTTTCAAAGTGGTTCCAGGGGCGTCCGGAATTGCGACGCTCGCGAGCCTCGGCGCCGTGGAGCATCTTGCACTCGTGCAGGGCTTCAGTGCGCTCGCGGCACAGCTCGATACGCTGATCGTCGACACTGCGGCGGGGATCTCCCACGGCGTGCTGCAATTCTCGCAGGCGGCCCGGGAAGTGCTCGTGGTCGTTTGCGACGAGCCGGCGTCGATGACCGATGCCTATGCACTCGTCAAGGTACTGAGTCGCAGCCATGGCGTGCGTCGATTCCGCGTTCTTGCCAACATGGTGCATCACCGCGGTGCGGGGGAAACGCTTTACCGCAACCTCGAGCGCGTGACGTCGCGCTTTCTCGACGTCGTGCTCGAGTACGCGGGCGAGATCCCCGAGGACCCCTGCGTGAAGCGCGCAATCCGTGAACAGCGCACGGTTCTCGACAGCTTTCCGTCTAGCCCGGCCTCGCGGGCATTCAAGAATCTGGCCGCTGCGGTCGATAAGTGGCCGATACCGGAAGCGCCACGAGGCAATGTCGAGTTCTTCGTGGAGCGGCTGGTGACACGCCGGGAGGCGACCCTGCGGGTCGTGCGGTGATGGCGGTACGCGCCTACGCGGACACGGCGATACGCGGTGAGGCCGATGCGCTCGTCGCGCGACACGCCGAGCTGGTCAAGCGCATCGCGTATCACCTGGCGGGACGCCTGCCGGCGTCGGTGGAGGTCGACGACCTGATCCAGGCCGGCATGCTCGGTTTGCTCGAGGCGGCGGCGAACTTCTCGCCAGACCGCGGGGCGAGTTTCGAAACGTACGCGGGCATCCGCATACGGGGCGCGATGCTCGATGCGTTGCGCAAGCTCGACTGGGCGCCGCGATCCGTGCATCGGCGTGCGCGCGAGGTCGCGGAGGCGGTACGCGCGCTCGAGCACGAGCTCGGCCGGGAAGCGCGGGACGTGGAAATTGCGGCGCGCATGCAGCTGCCGCTCGAGGAGTATCACGCGATCGTGCAGGACGCGGCGAGCTGCCAGGTCGCGTGCCTCGACGACGCAACGGCCGACCGCACAATGGATCCGGGGCCGGACCCTTTCGGGGACGCCGCGGAGGAGGATTTCCGCAGGGCGCTCGCGGCGGCGATCGACGGGCTGCCGGAACGGGAGAAGATGGTGATGTCGCTGTACTACGACGACGAACTGAACCTCAAGGAAATCGGCCTGGTGCTCGGCGTGACCGAGTCGCGCGTATGCCAGCTGCACGGCCAGGCGCTGGTGCGCCTGCGCGCCCGGCTGACCGGCGCCAGGGCCTGACGGCAGCACCGTCGCGCGATGGACATCCTCTCGCTGACAGGTTTTGTGCTCGCGGCCGTCGCCATTCTGGTCGGCGCCGTGCTGAAGGGCGCCGGAATCGCTGCGCTCGCGTCATCGGCGGCCTTCATGATCGTGGTGGTCGGCACGTTCGCGTCCATTTTCGTGCAGACCTCGCTGCCCGTTTTCAAGCACGCGATGCGCATCGCCGGGTGGGTCTTCAGCCCGCCCAAGCTCGACGCCCACGCGATGATCGGCAAGATCGTCGAATGGAGCAATGTCGCGCGCAAACAGGGCCTGCTCGGCCTCGAGCCGCTGATCGCGAAAGAGAGCGACCCGTTCCTGAAGAAGGGCCTGCAGCTCGTCGTCGACGGCAGCGAGCCCGACGCGCTGCGGGGCACGATGGAGGTGGAGTTGTCATCGCGCGAGCATGCCGACACGGCCGGCGCCAAGGTTTTCGAAGGCATGGGAATCTACGCGCCGACACTGGGCATCATCGGTGCGGTGCTCGGCCTCATGGCGGTCATGCAGAACCTGGCCGACCCGAGCAAGCTCGGCCACGGCATTGCGGCCGCATTCACGGCCACGATCTACGGCATCGGGCTCGCGAACCTCGTGTTCTTGCCTATGGCGTCGAAGCTGAAGAGCACGATCGCAGCGCAAACCCATGTACGCGAGATGATCATCGAGGGCATGATCGGCATTGCGCAGGGAGAGAATCCGCGCGCGATCGAATCACGGCTGCAAAGCTTCATGCACAGCTGATGGCACGCGCATGAGCCGCAGGAAGAAGAAGCACGAGGACCACACGAACCATGAAGCGTGGGCGATCCCGTACGGCGACCTCGTCACCCTTCTGCTCGCCTTCTTCGTTGTCATGTACGCGATGTCCTCGGTCAACGAGGGCAAGTACCGCATCCTCTCCGATTCGCTGGTGGCCGCGTTCCGCGGCACACCGCGCACCATTGAGCCTGTGCAGGTCGGAACCAAGCAGGTGGGTTCGGGCGCCGATCTCAAGGTGTCGATCGTTGCGCAGCAGGCGCTCGTGGGGCAGCCGCGCCAGATGCTCGAGGCCGTGCCGATCGCGGACGAGCGGCCGCATTTCAACGGTCGGCGGGTGCCTGAGACGATATCCGCGCAGTCCGAGCGGTTGCTCGCCAAGGTGGCGGCCGACGTCGAGCGCGCCATGCAGGATCTTGTCGACAGCAAGCAAGTGATCGTGCGGCGGTTCGTCGACCGCGTCGAAGTCGAGATCCGCACGGACATCCTGTTCGGCAGCGCCTCGGCGACGGTCTCGCAGGATGCCCGGTCGATCATCGAAAGGCTGACAGACGCACTCGCGCGCTTCCCCAATCCGGTGCGTGTGGAAGGACATACCGATGACGTGCCCATTCGCACGCGTGCCTACCCATCCAACTGGGAACTGTCGGCAGCGCGTGCGGCGACCGTCGTGCACATCATGAGTACGCGAGGCATGGCACCGCAGCGGCTCGCTGTGCTCGGGTACGGTGAGTTCCGGCCGGTGGAGTCGAACTCAACCGCAGCGGGCCGTAACCAGAACCGTCGTGTTCTGCTCGTCGTGACCGGGCTGTCCGGCACCCCGCCGGCGCTCAGCACGGTGGCTGCTGCGCCGCCCTGATCAGGACTGTCGATGGCATGTTTCCTGCACTGGTGTCTGCAGGGGCGGTCGGCGCGTCGGCGCGCCGACGCCGTGTGTGAGCCGCATCACAGGAGCAGCCGGCATGATCCTTTTCGACTATGTGTTCTGGGCGATGGCACTTGCCATCGTCGTCCTGGGCGCCGCCACCGGAATACAGGCGATCAACCTGGCGCGCCTGCGTGAATCCGCGCGACGGGACGTGCAGAGGCTTTTTGAGCAGATGGACCTGACGCTCGGCGAGCTGCGTGACATGTCAGCGTCGCTCGCTGGCGGTCTTGCCGCGATAGGGGAGTTGCGCTCGCGCCAGAACAGCGAGCGTCGCGAACCGGCCCCTGCGCTGGCCGCACACGCTGCGGCGCGCAGTTACGATATTGCGCTGCGCCTGGCGCGTAACGGGGCGAGCCGCGAAGAGCTCATGTCCACTTGCGGCATGAGCCGCCACGAGGCGGCGCTCGCGGTCCGGCTGCACGGACCTCGCCGCGCCGTGAATTGAAGGTCCGTACTCAAGGCCCGCGCCCCAGGGCCGATATCGGCATGTGCCCGGGCAGGACCGCCCGGAAGAGGGCGTTATGGTCAATCAAGCTGGAACGCGCGGGCTGCGGGCCGGAGCAGAGCACCAGGTCTATGCCCTGACGCTTGCGCAGGCGCTTGCGCAGGAGCTTGCCGCCGGTCGCGTCGAGCTTCCCGGTTTCCCGGACGTCGCGGCCCAGGTGCAGCGGATCCTTGCCGACGAAGACGTGACGCCGCTGCGCGTGGTGCGCGCTGTCGGTGCCGAGCCGGTGCTGGCGGGCCGGATCGTCCAGTGCGCCAATTCAGTGATCTTCAATCCGGGCGGCAAACCGGTGCTCGAGCTGCGCACCGCAATTGCGCGTGTCGGTCTCGATTTCGTGCGCACGCTGACGATCTCCTTTGCGGTGAACCAGATCAGGTCCGCGGAGGCACTGCGCGGCATCGAGCCGCAGTTGCACGCACTGTGGCTGCGCAGCGTCACTGTATCGACACACTGCTTCGTGATTGCACGACGTCTCGCGCGCATCAACGCCGACACGGCGCTGCTCGCGGGGCTGCTGCACGGAGTCGGCGCGCTCTATATCCAGACACGCGCTGCCACACATCCGGACCTCGCCTCGAACCCGCAAGCCTACGCAGCCGTCGAGCGCGAGTGGCAAGGCAGCATCGCGCGCGCATTGCTCGAAGGCTGGCGTGTGACGGGCACGATCGTCGATGCAGTCGGGCTGCTGCATCGACCGGAGCGCGACACGGGCGGGCCGGCCGGGTTGCCGGAAGTGCTGCGCGCGGGCGTGGTCCTCGAGCGGGCACTGGGAGCGCCGCAGGATCTTGAGGCGGCCACTGCAGCGAGCCCTGCCTGTACCCGGCTCGGGCTCACGCCCACGGTCTACGAGACGATCCTGCAGGAATCGGAAGCCGAAATCGCCGCACTTCGCGGCGTGCTCGGCTGTTGAGTCTGGGTGCTTGTTGAGGAGAAGGTATTGGCTACGGCGACACAAGAAGTTGCATCGGGCGCCCCCGGGGAGGGTGGGGCATTTGAGTTCGTGCAGGCACTGGCCAGGGAATTGTCGAGCGGCAGGATTGAATTGCCGAGTTTTCCGGATGTCGCGGTTCGCGTGCAGCGGGCGCTCGCTGATGAGGACGTGCGTCCGGAAACAGTCGTGCGCCTGATCGGCTCGGAGCCCGCGCTCGCCGCGTGGGTGCTGCGCATGTCGAACTCTGCGGCGCTGAACGCGTCGGGTCGCCAGATCAACGATCTGCGCACTGCGATCACGCGCCTCGGCTTCAACGTGGTGCGCAGCGCCGCGATGTCATTCGCGATGTCACAGCTCACCCGCGCTCCGGAGTTGAAGGGTCTCGAGCAGCCGCTCAGGGAGCTCTGGAACCGCAGCACGCTCGTTGCCGCCATGTCGAGCGTGGCCGCGAGGAAGTTTGCGCGGGTGAATCCGGATACGGCGCTGCTCGCGGGGCTGCTGCACGGCATCGGCCGGCTCTATCTCCTGACACGCGCGCGGCACTTTCCAGCGCTCTTCGCCGACCCGGCCGCCTACGGACAGATCGTGAACGACTGGCATACCAACGTTGCCAAGGCAATCCTCGAGAACTGGGACATGGCTGACGAAATCGTCCTCGCCGTGCACGAGCACGAACAGATCGATCGCGCGCACGACGGCCCGGCCGATCTGACGGACGTGCTGCTCGTTGGCGATCTCCTCGCATCATTCCAGGAATGGCCCGAATCCCTCGAGCTCAATCTGCAGGGGGTGCACGCGGTCAACCGGCTGGACCTCGACCGGGTGCGCCTTGAGCGGATCATCGAGGATTCGGCCACAGAGATCGCGGCGCTGCGGCAGGCACTCGGGCAATAGGTCGCGCGATAATGGCGGAGCCATGAATGTCCTCTTCGTCTGCCTTGGGAACATTTGCCGATCCCCGACTGCGGAAGGCGTCTTTCGCACGCTTGCAGCCCGGGAGGCACCACAGCTCCTCATGCACGCGGATTCGGCGGGCACCGGGAACTACCATATCGGTGCACCGCCCGATCGGCGCACGCAGGAAGCGGCGCTGCGGCGCGGCTACGATCTCTCGGCGCTGCGCGCGCGTCAGGTCGATTCAGTCGACTTCACGCGTTTCGACCTGCTGCTCGCGATGGACGAAAGCAATCTCGCTGATCTGCGCGCCCGCGCGCCCCGGGGTGTGCAGGAACGCCTGAAGCTGTTGCTGGAATTTGCACCCGAGGCGGGGCGCATCGAAGTACCTGATCCCTACTATGGCACCGCGAGCGACTTCGATCTCGTGGTCGATCTCGTCGAGCGTGGTGCGCGGGGGCTGATCAGCGCGCTTGCGCGCTGCGCTACGGCGCCAGTAGTGCCGACGGCCGGTCGCGCATAGCCCCATGCGATAGCGCGACGTCAACACGCGGACATCGAGGCCGATTGTCCGGGTGTTGACATCACCGCAGCAGCACGCATCACATGCAGCCCCATCGCTATGACGGGTGCAAGGGCTGCATCAGGCCCGCTTACTCGTCGCGGCCCGGACCGGGCACCTGTTCGGTCGAAGACGGCGAGTAGCTTGCCGGCTTTGATGACCAGACGACATAGGGCTTTGATTCAGGCGCAGGTGATGAGGGTTGCGACGGCTCCGCCGCAAAATCGAACTCGCGCGTGCGCTCGCCGCCAGACTGCGATGATTCGCCAGCGGCCGACGTGCCTTCGCTATCCGGTGCGGTCGAGACATCCCGCTCACCTCGATCGCGACCGCCGCGGCGGCCACGACGGCCACGGCGACGGGGCCGGCGCTCACCGCGATCCTCGTTTTGCGGTCCGGTACCATTTGAGGCCTGTTCGGGGCTCACGCCGCCTTCGGTGGCGGGTGCCGCGGCTTCGGCATCTGGCGATGCCGCAGTGCGTTCACGTTGCGCCTGTCGTTCACGTTGCGCTTCGCGTTCCCGCTGGCGCTGCGCATCCCGCTGGGGGTCGCGCTGATGGTCTCGCTGACCTTCACGCTGGCCCTCGCGCGAGCCTCGCTGGCGATCACGTCCGTCGCGGCTGTCACGCCCGTCGCGTCGTCCGCCGCCTTCGCTCTGGCGGGCCCGCTGCTGCGAGCCGTCGCGCTCGCCCTGGCCCTGGCCCTGGCCCTGGCCGTGACGTGCGCGCTCGCCGCCGCGTTCACTGCGCTCGCCGCGGCGATGCCGGTCGCGGCCGCGATCGCGATTATCCCGCCGTGACTCCCGATGGCGCTCACCGCTGCCGGTGCGTGGCTCGGCGCTGGGCGCTGTGCTCACGGGCGAGCCGTTGAGCCACTGCTTGATGCGGCCCCAGAATCCACTCGCGGGTGCTTCGCGCTGCACCACCTCGGCTGGCGCCGCCGGCGCAGCGACAGGCGCGACGACGATCGGTGCTGCAGTGGCGGGCTGGAACGTCGGCACGGCGGCCGCTTCCTGCGGTTTCTGTTGTCCGGTGGTCGGATCGGGCACGGCGGGAGGCGTCGGCATCCTGTAGGACGCGCGGCGGAACTCCGGCTGCTCCATGTCTTCGTGGCGCAGGCGGCGGATCGAATACTCGGGCGTCTTGATATTGTTGTTCGGCACGAGCACGAGCTCCACGTCGCTCTTGTCTTCGAGCGTACGCAGCCAGTCGCGCTTTTCGTTGATGAGGTAAGTCGCGACGTCGACCGGCACCTCGGCGATCACGCGCGCGGTGCGGTCCTTCCTCATCTCCTCGCCGATCAGCCGCAGGATCGCGAGCGTCATCGACTCGACGCTGCGGATGCTGCCGATGCCGGCGCAGCGCGGGCAGGCAATGTGGCTCGACTCGTCGAGCGAGGGCCGCAGGCGCTGGCGCGACATCTCGAGGAGCCCGAAACGGGACAGGTGGCCGATCTGGATGCGCGCGCGGTCCATGCGCACCGCGTCGCGCAGCCGCTGCTCGACATCGCGCTGGTTCTTCTGCGACTCCATGTCGATGAAGTCGATCACGATCAGCCCGCCGAGGTCGCGGATGCGTAGCTGGCGTGCGATTTCGTCGGCGGCTTCGAGGTTGGTATTGAGCGCGGTCGTCTCGATGTCGCTGCCGCGGGTCGCCCGCGCGGAGTTGATGTCGATCGAGACGAGCGCTTCGGTGTAGTCGATCACGAGGCTGCCGCCCGAGGGCAGCTGCACCTTGTGCGAATAGGCCGACTCGATCTGGCTCTCGATCTGGAAACGCGTGAAGAGCGCGATGTCGTCGGCGTAGAGCTTCAACTTGCGCTGCGAGTCGGCGGGCATCGAGCGCTGCATGTACTCCTGCGCGGTCGCGAATGCCGCCGGGTCGTCAACGAGGCACTCGCCGATGTCATCCCCGAGATAGTCACGCAGCGCGCGCGACACCGGGTCGCTCTCGCGATAGACGAGGAACGGGGCAGGGCGGCCTTCGATCGCGCCGGCGATCTGGCCCCACTGCTGCGTCAGGTTGTCGAGGTCCCACTGCAGCTCCTCGACCGTGCGACCGACTCCCGCCGTGCGTACGATCGCGCCCATGCCGTCTGGCACATTGAGCGCGTCCATGGCCTGGCGCATCTGGTCGCGTTCCTCGCCCTCGATGCGGCGCGAGACACCTCCGGCGCGCGGGTTGTTTGGCATCAGCACGAGGAAGCGGCCGGCGAGACTGATGAAAGTGGTGAGCGCCGCGCCTTTGTTGCCGCGCTCCTCTTT
>Ga0073903_10001815_pt1 | contig 11001 bp, 9 predicted proteins | sample KloWWTKNB14_bulk_FD_66665 | JGI IMG/M metagenome (GOLD analysis project Ga0073903, IMG submission 66665) | Active sludge microbial communities from Klosterneuburg, Austria, studying microevolution and ecology of nitrifiers - Klosterneuburg... | ecosystem: Engineered > WWTP > Aerobic digester >... | reverse complement strand
GGTGCCACCGAGGCATCCACGAAGATCGTAGTCGGCTGTCGCGGACTCACGCGCGAGTTCCGCATCCATGACCCCGGAGACTACCCCGTGGAATTCTTTACCTGGCTGACGCCGCCGGTCAGTAGTTGATGCTCGGGTTGTCGCCGGGCGCGATCACCCCCATCAGGCCCAGCCCGTCCGCCGAAGTCGCTTGCAGCGAGTGCTCCTGCTTGCGGGGCAGGAACAGCACGTCACCTGCCCGCACGACAGTCTTGCAATCGTCGGTCCACATGCAACCTTCGCCCGACAACACCAGCAGCGACTCTTCGTACAAGTGCCGATGTGGCATCGCCTTGGACTGCGGGATATGCCCGATGAACTGCGTCATCTGGCGAGCGCCGAGCGTCTTGTCCACGAGGAATTGAAAGTACCTCGGGCCCATCGCCGTGCGCTGCCCGGTATCGACCCGGGCCACTCGCTCCGGGCAGGTCACGTCGAAATTGTCCGGCAATTCTTCCAGCCACTGGATATCGGCCAGCGGAGATACTGATGCGTAGACCTCGAGCGCGCCTTCAGCGTCCGGCACGAGCCGAAACCCCTCATCCGGTCGCACGTACACGCCGTCAGTCGCTGTCACGGCAAACCGCCTTCCGGCGATCTCCACTGTTCCGCGACCCGCAGCCACGAACAGGATGACGTCCCGGTCACCAAAGCTCATCGCGGGAGAGGCTGCACCACGGACCTGGAGCAACATCTGAGTTTGAAACTGCGCACCGAGTGCAGCAGAGATCGTCGTGCAGTAGCGCAGCGCACCGCGCGTCAGCATCGTTCTCTGCGCGGGGGTGTACACATAGCATCCCCCGTTCAACAGGGTACGCGCCGTCGAGGCCCGATCCTTCAGTGCCACACTGCGATTTCCGGGGCTGTCCGGATCGTCCAGTGGCGCGCCGCCCGGCAGGTTGTTGTGCATGCCATCGCAGAACGGCGCGTTGAGCGTGTGCTTGCAAGCACAGAAGAGCACCTCTTCGCTGCGCTCGGCAACAAACTTGCGCGGCTCGAAGCCGGTGCCCTTGTGCGATCCGTCGCAGTAGGGCTGTCGCTTCGAGCGCCCGCAGCTGCACCAAAAATAAGTGCGCCCAGCCTGTATTTCGATCAGGTACGGTTTCAGGCGGGCAATTACTGGCTCATCCACTCCCTGGCTCAGGGCCGCTTCAACCATTGAAAGACCTCGATCGTGTATCCACCCGGATCGCGGATCAGAAAATTGCGGATCGGCGCCCCCTCATGAGTCTTCAGGTCGGCGATGAAGTCGACCCCGGGCTGGCCTTTCAATTTCTCGTACCATGCATCCACATTCGAGGTGACGATACTGAGCATGACCGCGTTGCGCGCCTGTGGGGTGTAGTACGCACCCGGCCCGGCTTTAACGAGGCCCACTTCCGAACCGGGCACAATCTGGAAGAATCGGGCCCAGCCGAAATCCTGGGTTTGTACAAGGCCCAGTGTCTTGCCATAGAACTCGGTGGGTGCGGCCAGGTCGTCGTAATAAAACATGACGATCTGCGAATCGATCGACGGCGATGCGGGCTTGCCCGCCACCGCGGCGCTTACCGCCGCGGCTTGCACGGTGCCCCCGTCGCGCTCGCCACTTTCCGTACGCTGGCCGCAGCCGACGACGACCAGCAGGCTGGCGAGCGCACCCACGAGCTTCATTCGATCCACAGTTCCCGCTCTCTGTCCTTCCAGAACTCGATACCCATGCGATTGTGCACGAACACTCCCTTGTAATAAGGATCGTTCTCCTTGTATTCCTTGTAGGGGCCTTCGTAGTCCTTGCGGCGAGCCTTGTAGGCCTCGAACGCCGCCATGCTCTCGTACTCCCAGATGATGAAGTACCGGCCCGATTCGTCGCCCGCCACGGTTTTTTCGAAGTAGCGCACGCTCTTCCATTCAGCAAACAGTTCCCGATGGTCCTTGACCCATTTCAGCCAGCGTCGCATCTCAATGTCGTGTTCCTTGTCCTTGCCTTCCGTGATGACCCAGCTCTCGACTTCAAATACGGCCATGATTTACTCCCTCAACGCACGCGCGTCACGCTACCGAACTCGCTGCCGTAGCGCTGCAGCACCTCCAGCAGCGCCTCGCCGGACGCATCATGCGCAACCGGACCGGAGGTGCGCACGTTGCCCCCCGGCACCGTCATCGCGCTGGACATGGCAGCGGAAACAACCGGCAACGCACCGGCGAGCGACACGCCGCCCACCATTGCCGTACGCAGGAACCTGCGCCGCCCGGAGCCACCGCTCGTCGCCGTTTCATCTTCTCTGGTCTGCACGTATTTCATGATGATTCCTCAGTGCTGCCCGAAGTTCGCGGTAAATCGCACACCGAAGGTGCGGAAGCTGGGCACGACGCCCGCACCGTTCGTGAAGCCGAAGTCGTACGTCGACGTATAGTAATCATCATCGAACGCATTCTCGATGTAGGCCACGATGCGATAGCGCTCGTTGCTGGCGCCCACACGGAAGTTCCACACGTCGTGCGCCGGAATTTCGAACGGGAAGCGCGTGCCGAGGATTATCGTGCCCGCCGTGCCGTTCACATCGTAGAAAAGCTTGTCTTCATGATTGAACTCGGCGCGCAGGAAGCCCTCCCAGTTGCTGCCGAACTGCACCGTGTACTCTGCGTTGGCGCTCAGCGTCAGTTCCGGCGCCTTGGGCAGTGGCTTGCCTGTGAGGTCGACTTCGCCGAATCCGGTGACGGCGCCCGCGAAATCCTTCCACTCCGTGTCGAGGTAGCCCGCGTTCAGCCCAAGTTGCAGCTGCGGAACCGGCAGGGCCGTGATTTCCAGCTCCAGACCCTGGCTTCGGGCCTTGGCGCCGTTGCTGATTCCCTGCACGCTGACCAGGTCGCCTTCCTCATCGAGAATGAGTCGGCTGGCATTCACCTGCACATCCTTCCAGTCGATCAGGAACGCGGCAAGACTGGCGCGCAGGCGGCGATCCAGCAGGGTCGACTTGATGCCAATCTCGTAGTTCCACAGCGTCTCGGAGTCGAATTTGTTGAACGGGTCCGTCGGCGTGCTCAGTTCCATGTTGATGCCGCCGGACTTCCAGCCCTTCGCGACCGTGGCGTACAGGTTGACGTCGTCGGACACCGCGAAATTGGCGGCGAAGCGCGGCGAGACGTCATCCCAGGAGTCTTTGGCGCGCTGCGCCGGAAGCAGGCTCTCGAATTCGATCTTCGTCTCACGAGCCTTGATCTCGTCCTCCGACCAGCGCGCACCGGCGGTCAATGTCAGTCGATCGGTGACATCCCAGCTGCCTTCCGCGAACAGCGCCTTGCTCGTGATCTCGCGCTCGAGCGTGCTCAGCTCGATGATGAAATGCGGAAAGACTTCAAAAAACCCTACCGTGGTTGGATCCGAGCCAAAATTGATCGACTCGATCTCGTCGTGCTTGTCCTTCGCCCAGATGCCGCCGACGATCCAGTGAAACCGGCCCTCGCCGGCAGACTGCAAGCGGAACTCCTGGCTGATCGAAGACTTCTGGATGTCTTCAAAGTCCTCATTGACGATGTCCAGGCTATCCATGTCAAGTTCGCCATTGCGATGGAAATCAGTCTCCACGTAGCCAGTCACACTCGTGAATGCCACCCTCTCGCCCTGCCAGGTAATGTTGGCGGTGTAGAGCTGGTAATCGTCCTCGACCCGCAGAGGGTTGTTGTGGTTGTAATGGCGGCGATTGCGCGGGTAGAGGCCGTTCGCCGTATCCGCGTGCGGGCAGTCTTCGTACGCAACCATGCACAGGAATTCGCCGATTGCGCCGGGTACATAGACGCCCGTGCTGATCAGTCCGAGGTCGTCCTGCTGCTCGTCATTGAGTGTCACCGCAAGGTCGATTGTCAGTCGATCGGTCGGCAGGATGCGCGCGGCGAGACGCCCATACTTGTGCTCGTAGCCGTTGCTGCCGCCGACCGCGTTCGTGTTCTTCGCGTAGCCGTCGCCCTGTGCATACTTGCCGCTCGCGCGCAGCATGAACTGCTCGGAGACTGGCACGTTGATCGTGCCCGAGGTCTCGAAGGCTTCGAACCGGCCGTACTGCAGGGCGACATCGCCTCCGAGCAGCGAGTTCGGCTTGTTGGTCGTCAGGCTGATGACGCCCGCCGATGCGTTGCGCCCGAAGAATGTGCCCTGCGGTCCGCGCAAGACCTCGATGCGCGCAATGTCGACCAGCTGCGGGTTGAGCGTGGCGCGCGTGACATTGAAGTCATCGATGTAGAAGCCGTAGGAGGACGAGTTGCCGCCCACGTTGCTGATGCCGCGAATCGACAGCCCGTGGCTGGAGGTGGACACATTGCCCGAGCGGGTCGCCCCCTGGCTGATGCTCAGGTTTGGCGCCATGGCGACATAATCGCCCACGTCCTGGATCTGGTTCGTCTCGATCGTTCCGGCTGTGAAGGCGGAGATGCTGATGGGCACCTTGCTGGCCGATTCGTCGCGGCGCTGCGCCGTCACGACGATCTCCTCCAGCCCACCTTCGGTGGTCTGCGCCCTCGCGGGCTCAACCAGCAGCAGCGCACTCGCCGCCGCCGTGAACGTCAGAGCGACCATCCACATATGATTCATCTTGTTCATAACTAACCCCTGGCTCCGGCCTGCTATCATTTTCTTCACTGGCAAAGCACCAGTTACAGGCATAGCATCTGATAATACATATAAAATGTAAACGATGGCTACCATGACCGGAAGCGCGCGGCGCAACAATGCCAACTCCTCCCCGACCCCGGCGGAAACGCATGGAGACGGGTGGCTCGAGAGCTTTATTCCTTACCTGCTCTACAGGTCCACGAACGGCCTGAGCCGGCTGCTGCGTGGCCGTCTGCGCAAATCCGGCATCAATCTGGCGCGCTGGCGGGTGCTGTCTGTGCTGAAAGCTTATGGGCCATTGAATATCGGTGAGATCGCGGTGGCGACGGCGATGGAACAGCCGACGCTCAGTCGGGTGGTCGATCAGCTAGCGTCCGAGAAACTGGTCGCACGCCGCACTTCGCCCGAGGATTCGCGGTTCGTCTATGCGAGCCTGACAAGTGCCGGCGAGGAAGCCTTTCGGGCCATTGCTCCCGCAGCGCAGCAGCACCAGGAGCGCGCGCTGCAGGGATTCACGCAGGCCGAGATCCGCACCCTGCGCAGCCTGCTGCGCCGCGTCCTGGAGAACATCAACGAGGACTGAGGGGAACGGGCGCCGCCACGCGAGGATGAGGATGCCCAGACACTGTGTGCTCATGATCAGCGCGATGCTGCTGGTGACACCTGCTGCCCTGGCGCAGCAGGTGGCGCCGCCGACGGCAATCCCCCCGATTGTCGGGCGGACCCAGGGCATGAAGAAGCTGGACGGCTATTTCCCGCTCTACTGGGATGAGCGGACGGGATCGCTGTTCCTCGAGATTGCGCAGTTCGATACAGAATTCCTCTTCACCAACGGCCTCTCTGCCGGCCTCGGGTCCAACGACATCGGCCTCGATCGCGGCCGCAGCGGCGTCGGACGGCTCGTCCGCTTCGAGCGTGTGGGCCCGCGCATCCTGCTTGTGCAGCCGAACCAGTCGTTCCGCTCGAGCAGCCCGAATCCACTCGAGCGCAAGTCCGTGGCGGACTCCTTCGCCCGGTCCATCCTGTGGGGCTTTGCCGTAGCCGCTGAGACCGGCGGGCGCGTCCTGGTGGACGCCACCGATTTCCTGCTGCGTGATCAGAGCGACGCCGCACGTTCGCTTCGTCCGGGCACCTACCGCGTGGACCGCACCCGCAGCGCGTTCCATCTGCCCAATACCCGGAACTTCCCGCAGAACACCGAGATCGATTTTCTCCTGACCTTTGTCAGCGAGCCTGCGGGCAGCGCAGACCTCGGGCCGATGCGAGCCCCGATGCAGGGCCCGACACCGATTGGCGTGCAGCCCGGGGGCGGCGACTTCGGCGGCGGCCTGTTCACGGGAAGCGTCGCGAGCGTGACGCCGAGCGCCGACTCGGTGACCCTGCGCCAGCATGTCTCCTTCGTGCAGCTGCCGGACAACGACTATCAGCCGCGCGCGGACGACCCGCGCGCCGGCTACAGCGGCTACGGTGGGGTAAGTTTCGTGGATTACAGCACGCCCATCGGCGAGCCCATCGTGACGCGATGGATCAACCGGCACCGTCTGCAAAAAAGGAATCCCTCTGCGGCGATGAGCGATCCGGTCAAGCCGATCCAGTACTGGGTGGATCCCGGCGCGCCGGAGGACATCAAGCAGGCGCTGCTCGACGGCGCCCGCTGGTGGGATGCCGCATTCCAGGCAGCGGGGTTCACCAACGCTTTCAAAGTAGACATCCTGCCGGACGGCGCTGATCCGATGGATATCCGCTACAACATGATCAACTGGGTCCATCGATCCACGCGCGGGTGGAGCTCTGGCAGCTCGATTACCGATCCGCGTACGGGCGAGATCATCAAGGCCACGGTGACCCTCGGTTCGCTCCGCGACCGGCAGGACTACATGATCTTCGAGGGCCTGCTCTCGCCGTATGCCACCGGCAGCGAAAAGCCTTCGGTCCTGCACGAAGCGGCGCTCCAGCGCATTCGTCAGCTCGCAGCGCACGAGGTGGGCCACACGCTCGGCCTCAGTCACAACTACTATGACAGCAGCAAGGGCTGGATCTCGGTCATGGACTACCCCTATCCGCAGGGCGAGCTTCAGACTGACGGCACCATCGACTTATCCAAGGCGTATGCCGACCGCATCGGTGCATGGGACAAGGTTGCCATCGACTACGGTTATCGCGAGTTCCCGAAGGGCTCCGACGGCGCCGACGAGCTCGCCCGAATCCTGAACGATGCGTGGACGGCGGACCTGCGCTACTTCACCAACCAGGATACGGATATCCACCCCCGCGCGGACCAGTGGACGAACGGCGCGAACCAGGCGGATGAGCTGAACCGGTTGATGCGGATTCGCCGCGCGGCACTCGACCGCATGGGCGAGACGACCCTTCGCAGCGGCGCGCCGATGGCGACTATCGAGGAGCCGCTGGTGCCGGTCTTCATGTTCCACCGCTATGTCGTCGAGAGCACGGCGTCGATGATCGGCGGGCAGGATTTCGTGTATGCGATGCGCGGGGACGGGCGGACGCCGGTCAGGTGGGAGTCGGCCCGGAACCAGAAAAAAGCGATCGGGGCGCTGGTCGCCACGCTGAAGCCGTCCGAGCTCACCATCCCGCAGAAAGTCCTGCAGGCAATTCCACCGCGTCCGCCCGGTTACGGCTTCCATCGGGAGCTCTTCCCCCGCACGACTGGAGAAGCCTTCGACCCGATCAACCCGGGCATGATCGCCGCTGATGTCACTATCGGCTTCATCCTGCAGTCGGACCGCGCCGCCCGCATGGTGGCGCAGCACGCAGTGGACCCGGCGCTGCCGGGGCTCGGCGAGGTGATCGATGCGCTGACGACGGCCACGTTCGGCGCCGCGACCGCGTCGCCCTATGAAGTCGAAATCCGGCGGGCGGAGGAACGCGTCCTCGTGGAGCGTCTTGCGTGGCTGGCTGCCTCGTCCCCGAACAGCCAGGTGCGCGCGATCACGTCCCTCAAGCTGCAGCATCTCGCGGCGCGGCTGCGCAAGAACGGGACCGGGAGCGAGGCCGACCTCGCGCATCACACACTGCTCGCGGCCGACATCCAGCGTTTCATCGAACGGCCCGCTGCACAGGGTGTGACGGCCATGCCGGCATCGCCCGCCCCGCCTGGTGCGCCCATCGGGGACCTGAGCCCGAGCTGGCTCGCGCGCCCGCCGCACTGAGCCGGTGAACGCTCAGGCGCCTTGCGGCCGCCATGCGGCCCCGAGTACGCGCACGGCGTTTCCACCCAGGATGGCGACGATGTCCCGATCCGGATACTTTCTGCGCACCAAGCCCTCCACCAGGTCGTACAGGCGCGCGGGATGGTTCAGCCCCTCGACGTCATCCTTCTCGCGAAACGCGTAACTGCCCGGCTTGAGGTTGGCTTTCGAGGCTGCCACGAGTTCACGCGGCAAGGAATCGTATCCATAGGGCCCGATGTCGCTGCCGATGGCGAGGTGCTCCACGCCCACCAGACGCGCGACGTGATCGAAGTGATCGAGCACGTGCTCGATCGTGGTCGGCTCACGGTCCCGGGCGAAAACCCGCAGGAAGGCAATGCCCATGACTCCACCCCCTGCCGCCAGCTTGCGGATGGCCTCGTCCGATTTGGTTCGGGGATGCGACAGATTCAGCGCGCGACACGTCGCATGCGTGAACAACACGGGCAGACGCGAAGCCGCAATGGCGTCGAGCGTCGTGCGCGGACCGCAATGCGACAGGTCGACCGCCATGCCAACCTTGTTCATGCGCTCCACGATCGCCACCCCGTAGTCACTCAAGCCGCCATCGACACGATCCGTGGATCCGGAACCGAGCCGGTTCTGGGAGTTGTAGGTCAGTTGCGAGACGCGTTGCCCGAGGGCGAAGTAGCGATCGACATCGTCCAGCGTCCCGAAATGCTCCGAGTTCTCGCAACCGAAAATGATGCCAATGCGTGTCTCATCGGCCGCACGGGTGAGATCTGCCGATCCGTTCACGCGATAGAACAGGTCGCCGTGACTGGCGACGAAGCCGTTGTGCCATGCGAAATCCAGCAGCGTGTCGGGCACGGTTTCCAGCGTGGTCTGCATGAACTTCAACTTCGTGGACCTGAACAGGGCGCGCTCTTCAGCGCCGAACGCGTCCGGCTGCGTCAGCCACGCCTTGAGCACAGTGGGGTGCAGCGTCAAGGCGTGCTTCAGATCGACATTTCGGGAAGCGTCCACGAGCTCAAGCGTCCTGGCCGAGTATTTGCGCGGCGAGCCGGCAAGGGAAGCGTACCGACCCAAACTGATCATGGGCGACGACAGGCCTGCGACCCCCGCTGCTACCGCTCCCAGCACCTGCCGCCTCGAAACCGGTGTTCGCTTCATTGATAGGCCTCACGCACCTGTGCAAGCAGGCGATCGAGTTCGGCGCGATCCAGCCAGTGGCCGCGTTTCATCACGCCGAGAATGTGCCGTGTGTTCCCGATGTGTTCCAGCGGGTTGTCACGCACGAGCAGCAAGTCGGCCCGCCGGCCGCGCTCAATCGTTCCCCAGTCGCGACTGCGCACCGCGGCCGCCGCATTGCGCGTACCGGTGAGCAGCGCCTCATACGGACTGAGACCGGCCTCGACCAGCAACTTCAGTTCCTGGTGCGCACTGAAGCCGTACACCACGCCCGTGACGCCCGAGTCCGTGCCCAGCACCAGCGACACGCCGCCACGCTGCAAGTCATGGGTCAGGCGAAACAGGTGAGGCAGGTAGACCCGCGTCAGATAGCCCTTCTGCCACAGATTGTCGAAAGTCCATTCGGGGGAGCGCATGAACGCCGCTGCCCCGGGAGTTTCATAGACCATCTCCGGCCGGCTGACATAGGTTTCGATATCGTGGGCGTCTGCAAGCGCCTGATCGACGATCAGGGTGGTCGTCACGGCAATGCCGGCCCGGAGCAGCTGCGGCGTCACACGCTCACCAAACGCGTCATCGACCTCGTACTCCCGAAACACGTGCGCGGGATCAAAGCCCCGAAAGTAGTCCTGGTGGAACGAATGCACATGCGCAATCTCGTCCTGCCCCGCCTCGATGACACCGGCCGTGCCGACGCTGTAGGGCACATGACCGACGATGTACATCCTTCGCTGCCTGGCCGCGGCCACGGCATTCCGATAGGCCTGTGCGGTCAGAAAGGTGTAAGGCTTGATCGCACGGTATCCCGCCTTGTACTGCGCTCTCACCCGCGCCGCGATATCGGACTGCGCCGCGGTCGCCTCGGCCGCACCCCGTTCCTCACCGAGTATCGGCCCGGTGCTGTAGAGGTCGGGCGCCAGGATTTCGCCGGCGGCGGCGCGTCGTGCCCATTGCAGGTACTCGGGCCGACCGGACATCTGCCGGACCGTCGTGACTCCATTCGCGAGGAACAGCAACAGCGACATCGGGTTGCCGTTCGAGTGCACGTGCATGTCCGCCAGCCCCGGAAGCAAGTACCCGCCCTGGCCGTCGACGATGCGCATCTCGGCATGCGGACTCAGGCGGTCGGCAGGTCCGATCGCTGCGATCTTTCCTTGCCTCACCAGCACCGTCTGCGCCGGCAGCACGCTGGCCGACGTCATCGTCAGAACGTGGACGTTCACGATCGCGGTGTCGGCCTCCCGTGCTGCCTTCAGCAAGGGCTCGCTCGCAAGCGCCTGCAGGCCTGCTTCGTAGCGCGCTTGCGGCGTTTCCGCACCGGGGACCTGTGCAAGCACCATCCCGGCAGCGAAAACTGCGAGGACACCCGGGAGTAGAGCTGCAATGTGCTTCATCTGCCGCTGATCTTATATGCAATTGCATGTTGCTCCACAGGGCAAAACATGATTACGTACGATCATGCGTACCAGGAATCACCGGCGATCCCGGTATCTTGTTGCACTCGCGGCGGGATCCGCAGCGGCCTCGGTGAGTGCAGCCACACCGGTCGACCCTGCAAGTCCTGACCCGCACACCGTGCATTGCTCCGTGATCGCGATCGATTCCCATATCGACGTGCCGCGGGACTTTGCGACCCCCGCCATCGATCCGGGAAAGGATGGCAAGCCCCAGCTGACGCTGCCCGCGATGCAGCGCGGCTGCCTCGACGCGGTGTTTTTCAGCGTGGCGGTCGGACAGAATGAGCGCTCCCCGGCGCACTACCAGCGCGCCTGGGATGAGGCCCGGGACATGATCGCGGGCGTGCACCGCATGGTGGAACAGTATCCGCAGCAGATCACGCTCGCCCTTACCGCAGAGGATATCGAGCGCGCTGCGAGGGAGGGACGACACGCAGCTTTGATCGGCATGGAGAACGGCTATCCGCTGGGCGAGGATCTGGGTCGGCTTCGGGAGGCTTTCGACCTGGGCGTGCGCTACGTCACGTTGACACACGTCGGGCACAACGCGATT
>Ga0073903_10001814_pt1 | contig 11002 bp, 10 predicted proteins | sample KloWWTKNB14_bulk_FD_66665 | JGI IMG/M metagenome (GOLD analysis project Ga0073903, IMG submission 66665) | Active sludge microbial communities from Klosterneuburg, Austria, studying microevolution and ecology of nitrifiers - Klosterneuburg... | ecosystem: Engineered > WWTP > Aerobic digester >... | reverse complement strand
GCAATTGTCTCAGGCTCTCCATTGACAAAAACTACAAAACTGAGACAAGTGAAACACCTGTCTTTTCGTTCAGTTAGCAGCGATATGGATTCGGAAGTCAGTTCCACGAAGTGATTCTCTTCCGGACCAGTTTGGAATAATGGTTCTTTGTTCGTTGTTCTTTGTTGGAAAGGTTTTTCATTATGTTCAGAACGCCTGTCCCACGCAGGATGCGTGGATTTACTTTGATTGAGCTTCTCGTGGTGATTGCCATCATCGCAATTCTCATCGCTCTGCTGCTGCCGGCAGTGCAGCAAGCTCGCGAGGCAGCTCGCAGGACGCAGTGCAAGAACAATCTCAAGCAGATGGGACTTGCGATGCATAACTACCATGACGTGTACAACACTTTCCCTCCCGGTTGTATCAGTATGCCGTATCAAGCCGCGGCAACCACGGAATTGTCTTGCTGGAGTTGGGGCGCATTTTTGCTGCCGTACATTGAACAAAATGCATTGTATAGCGGTTTAAGTGTTGGAAACGCGACGCTGGCTCAGAACGCCGCGACGGCCAACGGGCTTCTTTATCTTCAGACGCCGCTGTCCGGATTCCGCTGTCCAAGTGACACCGGCCCTGCGCTGAATAACTTCAGCGCGGCCGTGACTTATTCAAGGCTCGTGGCATCCACTGTTCCGATTGCGACTTCCAACTATGTGATGGTCTCCTGCAGCAGCGTCAGCACGACTCCACCTTTTGTATCGGCAACCTATGGACCTCCAACCGGAGTTGGCTTTAATTGTTCCCGAGTGAATTTTCGTGACATCACCGATGGAACAAGTAACACTCTGCTAGTCGGGGAGCGTGCGTTTAAGACGGGCTCTTTGATCGTGGGAGCTGGCAATGCGCTTGGATTTTCACCAGTGGCTGGGCCAGGCTCTGCCTTGCGCCCAGCCACTGCGGTTCTGGGAATTCCGTATTACGGGATCAATCAGTCCGCCATCGCTAGCACTGATCAAATGCGGGCTTTCAGCAGCCCTCACGTTGGTGGTGCCCAGTTTACTCTATGCGACGGTTCCGTTCGTTTCATCAGCGAAAACATCGATTACAATTCCACGACCCAAGTGTCACCGACTGTGATCAATGGAGCTTGGATCGACAGTACATTCGAGAGATTGTGTGGTAAGTCTGACGGACAGGTAGTTGGTGAGTTCTGATGGAATTCAAGTTCACGGTCAGGGTTCATAATCTGTCTCGTTGATAAAACAATAGTTGATACTTGAATGGATGGTGTTGAAATGCGGCTTGTAGTGAGTTCATTACTTTCAGTCTTCCTGCTTGGAATTGTTGGCTGTTCAGGCTCGACAGATCAGCCTGAGTTGGCAGAAGTGAGTGGCGTTGTGACGCTTGACGGTAAGCCTGTGTCAGGGGTCAATATTCTCTTCCAGCCAGAATCCGGTCGTGCCGCCGTAGGAATGACTGATGAAGACGGGCGGTACGAACTTGTATACCTGGACGGCGTGAGTGGTTGCAAAATTGGCACCAACACCGTTGGCTTTAACTGGCCGCCCGACAGCTTGGGTATGGTCGCGATCCCCGCGTCGCACACAGGGACCAACGCATTCAAGTTTGACGTGAAGCCTGGCTCCAATACCTTTGATCTGACGATGATTTCTGATGGCTCGGCGGCAGCGGCACCTGTGGTGGACTAATCGTTGAAATACCTCCAGTCACTGATGTATTCAAGCTCGTCGTCTTTGGACGACGAGCTTTTTTCGTTTACCCGTTATCACTATTCAGCATGTTGTCGATCTTGTTTTTCCGGACATGATGAAATGCTCGAACGATCACTGGTCGCTGGCGAGGAATTGCTAGTGCCGCACGTCGGAATTGACAGCCCATCAAATGGGAAAGCTGTGCAGTTGTTCGTGGAATTCCGCGATTCAGGTTGTGCAAACTCTCAGGATTATACTTCACGCGGTGCGGATTGATGTCCTTGTTCCGAGGCTCCAGCCTCGGAACACACTGCTCCCGAGGCTCCTGCCTCGCGAGATTGTCACTGGAGGCAGGAGCCTCCAGTGCAGTGTGTTCCAGGGCTGGAGCCCTGGAACGAGATTTGACAGCCTCATTCCAAGCCGCGTGGAGTATACATGGACGACAATGGAGTCTCGGCAGGAGTTTTTGCCTGACCGCAGCCAACGGCGCGACCAGCAATGGCCGTTCCCGCGCAAAGTCCCGGACACATCGCGAGTCCTCCGCAGCGCCCGAGTCTGGACTTTCTGCGACGCATGTTCCAGGATCCAACTCACAAATTCCGCTGACTAATTCGACCAGGAGGAGTAATCCATCAATGGCGGTCAGAATTCATGTCACTGCAACGACAGCTTCGGTCGTCGATGTCCGCCAGGTTTTTGGTGAGATCCTTGGCGAGCCATTTACGTGGGAGTCCGACCCACCTCCTATTCGGAGACGTTTCGTATTCTTTGAGCGTCAGCCTGGACGGTCCTGCGATAAGCCGCGATCAACTCCGTGATTGGAGTGCATCTGCGAAATCTTTCGAATCTTTCGGACTGATGCGTATTGCCGACCTTGAGGCGGCCGTCACCAGACAGGTATTGGATGGTACCGCAGTCATCTCGGCGTGGCAGACAATAGTTACGAAAACACGACATGAAGAAATAGAAGACGATGTTGTGAAAAATAGCGTAGAACGGCTACTGGAAGACAGTGAGAAGATTCAGATACTTCGGAAGGCTGAACAAGAGTTTTCACGTCGTCGCGAATTCCTGAAAGCACAGACGCCAGCCATACACGAGGCACTTATGAACGCAATGAACAGTGTATTTCCACTCGAAATCGTCGGCCCCAATTAGGTATCATCGAACGTGATGAATAGCGTGTGCCAAGCGACCCAGACGTTGCCGGGACGGCGCTACGCTTGGTCCGGCCTACAAAATGCGAACCAATCCCATCATGACGTGTCTTCAACAATACTCCTTAACTTCCTGCCCCTTGTGTCGGCGAAAGCCGGGGTGGGAGTTTTTGTCAGCGTGAATGAGTTCAGCATTGTTGCGGACTTTTACTCTGACAATGCAATACCGACACACCAGGCATGACAAATGAACGACTGAGACGTGCGATCGTCGTGGAAGCGGCGAGGCTGATGTATTCGCGGAATCAGACAGAGTATTATCGCGCCAAGCTCAAGGCTGCGAAGCGTCTGTGCAAGGGCTGGGTGAAGCCCGCCGAGTTGCCCACGAATGCGGAGATCCGTGATGAGATTCAGCGGATGGCCAATCTCTTCGAAGGCCCTTCCCGCTTTGATCGGCTCCGTGAAATGCGAATCGAAGCATTGCGAGTCATGCGATTGCTCGCTCGATATCGTCCAAAAATCATCGGCAGCACATTTACCGGACATATTCGTCACGGTTCCGATATCGATATTCATGTTTTTGCAGTTTCATCGGAGGGCATCGAATCGTGTCTCGACGATGATGGTTTCGACTATCACGTCGAACGCAAAGTTGTCCGCAAGCATGGCGAAGAACGCGTTTTTACGCATATCCACATTCGCGATCGATTTCCGATTGAACTAACGATGTACGCTCCGGACAAAGCGTCGTTTGCCTTCAAGAGTTCCATCACCGGCAAGACGATCGAACGAGCGACGCTGCCGGAATTTGAACAGTTTATGCAGAGAGAATATCCCGACACCGATCTGGAAGGCGAAGTGCGTGCCGCTGAAGCTGCCATTGACCGGTTTCAGGTGTATCGTTCATTGTTGCTGCCGCTGGCCAGTGTGATGCAGGGCAAGACACATCATCCGGAAGGAGACGTGCTTTACCATCTGCTGCAATGTTATGTGCTTGCCGGCGAAGAATTGCCGTACGATGAAGAGTTTCAGTTGGCCGCACTACTACACGATGTCGGCAAAGGTTTAGATGCCAATGATCATGTGAGATCAGGACTGGAAGCACTGGAAGGCCATATTACGGCGCGCACAGCGTGGTTGATCGAACATCACATGGAGGCCCATCAGATTCGGGAACGGACAATCGGCTTTCGAGCTCATCAAAGGCTCAAAGCATCGCCCGACTATGAAACGTTGTTACTGCTAAGCGACTGCGACCGCAACGGCCGCGTCCCCGGCGCGCAGGTGCCGGAATTGGACGATGTCTTTGACTCGCTGCGAGAACTGGCGAAGACGTGCGGATAAAATTTCTGCAAGCCGCTTCGATGCACTGAAACAGTCAGGTCGCCTGGCTCAGGCAGTTCAGCTTCAGAGGGAATTGGATGTTGCCGGGAAAGCAGTTCCCTGAATGTACTCCTCACGCTCCGCCGTGAGGGTTTTCTGGCTCGACGGTCTTGATGAATCGCTCTGGTCTCGTTTCCTTTTGTCAAGAAGCGTTTGCGGTGCTGTGTCGAATGTGCAGAGGCTCGTCTTTGCTGGAGATAACGGAATTTTCCAAAATTGCGCGGTCAATAGCAGTTTAAGTGTCGTCTCTGGACAATACCCCGTTCACAAAGCGACCTCCTATGACAACCGGCACCTGCGACAGCGAACTCCTGAATCAGTACCGCGGCTATCTGTGGGCGATTGCGTACGCTCAAATGGATCGGCAACTGAAGGGCAAACTGGACACGTCGGACATTGTTCAGCAGACACTTCTGAAAGCCCACACGGGCCTGCCGGAACTTCGCGACAAAAATCCAGCTGTTCTTGTCGCATGGCTCCGCCAGATTCTGGCGGCGGAACTGACTGACGCCGTGCGACATTTTCGCCGAGACAAACGCGATGTAGGTCGCGAACGTTCATTGGCTGCGGATCTCGATCAATCCGCCGCCGGTCTGGAAAACTGGCTCGCCGCCGATCAGACATCGCCCAGCATGGCCGCACAGAAGAACGAGCAACAAGTGCAACTCGCCAATGCGCTGATGGAACTTCCCGACGAGCAGCGAGAAGTCGTGATTATGAAACATCTGCGAAACCAAACGCTGCAGCAAATCGCCGAGGAAACCGAACACACCGTGGCCGCCGTCGCTGGATTGCTGCGCCGCGGACTCGCTAAGCTGCGGGAGGTCATGGAAAAGTAGGCCGATCTGTCCCAGATCGGCACCAACACACTCGCTACAGTCTTTAACGATCAATCGAAGAAATCCATCACGGCGGAGCGTGATGAGTACAATGTACTGCTCACGCTCCGCCGTGAGCTCATTCCCCCGTCATCAGGCTGCGAATCCATGCCAACATCACACACATCCGATGACAACACCCAACTCGACGCTTTCATTGCCGAGTACCTTGAAGCTGTCGAACGCGGTCACAAGCCCGACCGCGAGCAGTTCCTCAAAGATCATCCGGAATTCGCTTCGCAACTACGAGCCTTCTTCGCCGACCTCGACAACATGAACGCGGCAAAGGGTTCAGTACGCCCTGAATTGGACGTGACTTTTGTCCCAGCCCAGGACTCTAAATCCGGCACGATCCTTGTAGGCCGCTACAAGCTGCTCGAAAACATCGGCGAAGGCGGCATGGGATCGGTCTGGGTCGCCGAACAGCAGCAACCGGTCAAACGCAAGGTGGCCATCAAGCTCGTCAAAGCCGGGATGGATTCGAAGCAAGTACTCGCTCGATTTGAGGCCGAACGTCAGGCGCTGGCTTTGATGGATCATCCCAACATTGCCAAAGTTTTCGACGGTGGCATGACAGACACCGGCCGACCGTTCTTTGTCATGGAATACGTCAAAGGCGTGCCCTTCACAGAATACTGCGACCGGGCTCGGCTGTCGCTGAAGGAACGGCTAAATCTGTTTATCCCCGTCTGTCAGGCCGTGCAGCACGCTCATCAGAAAGGGATTATTCATCGAGACCTGAAGCCTTCGAACATCCTCGTCTGTTTGTACGATGGCAAGCCAGTTCCAAAAGTCATTGACTTTGGGCTGGCGAAAGCGATGCATCAGCCGTTGACCGAGCAATCGATCTACTCCGGCCACGGCGTTGTACTGGGCACTCCGCTCTACATGAGTCCTGAGCAAGCAGACAACGACAATGTGGACATCGACACGCGGGCAGACGTCTATGCTCTGGGCGTCGTCTTGTACGAGTTGCTAACGGGAACGACACCGCTGGATCGCATGCAACTGAAAAACGCAGCGATGAAAGAAATTCTTCGATTGATCAAAGAAGTCGATCCGCCTCGTCCCAGCACAAGACTCAGCGGAAATCCCAGCTTGGCGAGCATCGCAGCACTCAGAAAAGTCGAGCCTCGATATCTGCAAAGATCTCTCTCCGGCGATCTCGACTGGATCGTAATGAAGGCTCTGGAAAAGGAACGAACACGGCGCTATGAAACGGCTATTGGCCTCGCGAAGGACGTGGAACGCTACTTGAACGAAGAACCTGTGGAGGCTTCTCCGCCGAGTCGATTTTATCGCATAAAGAAGTTCGTTCAAAAGCATCGATTTGGAGTTGCGGCGGCGATGGCCGTGCTTACAGCAATTCTAGTCGGTAGTGCTGGTGCGGGTTGGGGATGGTCTGTTGCAGTAGATGCCCTTTCCTCGGAGTCGATGCAGCGACAAAAGGCTGAACGTGAACTTGTCGCTGGAATAATTCGTCCATTGGGATACCAAGAGGAACTGTCCGAGGTGGAGACTCAGAGCCTAATTGCTTGGGCGCAATTGGAAGATTCGAATCTGAAAGTGAAGGCATTAGCAATAGCTTTGGACGATCCTAATACAGCTTGGCGCATGCGACTCTATCCAGATCGCGTAATTCAAGCGTGCGTTGGGCTTAGTCTCGATCGTCGGAAAAAAGTGCTCGATTTGGTCGGAAGAGCCCAAAGAAATCAGAAAGCCGACCCTCGCATCCGGATGGCTTCATGCCATTTGGCGATAGCGCTAGGGAGTGATGACCTGCCTGCATTTCAGGAGACTCTTGCCACGCTTGAAGCGGGAGAGACCGGCAACCATCGTGCACTCTGTCAGTTTGCCCACGTCGCTCATCAACACCTATCCGGACAGCAATTTACATCACTACAGCAGCAACTCGTCGAAGCATTAATACGATCTTTGGATGCGGAAAACGACGGCCAGGTGGTGGCATCGGTATCAAAAGAGCTTTTGAAATTTGAGTCCTGTATTTCTCCGGAATTGGGGACACATGCATGGCATGGCCTTGCCGATGCTTGCGATCGAATTGACTATTTCTTTGACGAGGACATCGTCCGTGCAATGGCAATGATCGCACGTAAATTGCCATCAGAAACGTTGGATGAACTCGTCCCTTCGGTCACGAATGCGATCACGAATTCTTCCGAAATCGTTCATGCTGGGGCACTTACGAAGTTTCTCGCCATCGTACCTCAGCTAGATACAGACAAATTAATTCCTGGGTGTGCAGCGATGCTGAATCTTTGGGAATCGGGCGCAGACTACGCATTGGAACGCTCTGTTCTTGCCTTGGGACCATATTGGGTGCGCGCGCATCAGGAACGAATAATAGAATTCAGCCGAGTGAGGCTGCAAGAGTCGTCCGTGCGTGATTCACTGGGGAACGCGAGAGATTGTTCCGACGTCCTGAGATCAGTGATTCCGCATTTGGACGCAGAATTGGCCCTTCGCCTATGGGAATCATTGCCAGACGATTTGTTCGTATGTTACGACTATTCTCCCCGAGGTAGCGTCATCACGAAATTGGTTGCGCGCCTAGCGTCAGCGGATAACGACGTCGATCTCGACCAGTTACTCCTGAAGCTGCGTACGCTGATTGTCCAGAATCCTTCGAACGCTAGACAACTATTTGAATTCATGGAGATTATCGACCGCCAGCTGTCACCATCGAGAGCGGCTCAGGCGTGGCACGAAGCACGTACACTGACCAGAGACGGCAATGGAAGTGAGCTGCTGGACCTTACGCCAGCGAGATTGAAAGGTTTGGCAGCGCTGTTGCCCGATAGTGATGTGAAGCTTCAGTGGGACACGTTGCGAATGGAGATTGAAGGCGACTCAAGCGGCCATTTGGCAGGATTGTACATAAATGTAATGGACGTACTTGCCGAAAGGATTCCTGAGTCGGAAGCGGAAAAATGTTGGAATGCAGTGAAGAACATGACGAATGGAGGCGAGTCGTTTCGTCTTCGTCAATTGAGCGCATTTGCGGCGCGTCTGACGGGCAAGTCAGCTCGTGCTGAATTCGAGGCGTTGATTCATCTTGCAGGATCGTCGAGCGCGAACTCATACGTTGCTCTTGTCTGTCTTTCAAGACTGAGCACAAATCTGACACCAGAGCAGAATCAGATGTGTGTCGAGCTGATTCTTCGAAGGATCCCGGATGAGACATTGGGAGTGGTAGCTGAATTCCTTGGCGAGTTCGTGCCGAACCTGCCAGAGGAAATGCGAGACAAAAGCTGTTCCGAAGCTATTCGAATACTTCTAACGTTTTCGGAGTACTACAGAAATCGCATGCCGGGGGGAATCAATGACAACTATGAAATTGAATCCAGCGTGGCGGTTGCAATGAACGATCCCGAAACAGTAGCGACCGTTTTATCACATCCCCTCTGCGTGCGTCGGGTGCAGGAAATCCTGCTCTTGCGGCTGGAGGAAATTGCATTTCATGACGGAAAACACCTGCTGCTATCAAAGCCAGTTGCTACTGATCGACAACCCAGGGATCCGTGGGACTTCAATAGTCCCTGGAGCGATGTTTTCAATTTTAGTAGGCTACAAGGCAACGCGCCCCAGAAGCCGAACCCTCAGTTCTCAACGTTGCAAGACGCATCTCGCTGGATAGAAGTGAATTGCCCCGCCTTTGATCTTGATGCGGTCTGCCCGGTAGAAGTTAGTGGCGTGGATTTTTCATTTAGTGGACATACGGATGATCTCATCCTCGGGCGTTCGTTGTAGGTGTTGTCGTGTCTCGGCACGATCGAAAATGGGGCTGACTTGGCTCAGGATCCGGACATCGATTCACTCAGCGAACGCGAAGATTTCAAGGCGTTGATGGAATCGCTACCGAAAGCCGACTGATCCCGCCCAATGAAAATAGACGCAAAGCCGCGAGGGTGAGGAGCCGCAATCAGCGGACTGACCGCCCCGTTCGCCCGGATCCGGCGAGCCGCGAGACGTTTGTCTCCGGATGCTGCGTTTTCGCGTGCTCACGCTATTTTGAAGAAATCCAAAAATCCAGCGGTCAATCCAAAACGGAATGACGTCTACGCCCTCAGCGAGGTCAATGGCACCACGCTGTCCTTTGAAGACGGTTTGATTTTCGGATCTCCAAATTGAATGCGAGGCAACAATGTTGAAAATGCTGAATCTGCGATGTACTGTGCCCAGCCGATTACTGATGTTGGCCATTTGTTCAATCGTACCGCTGACGGTCTGTTCAATGACAACAACGACCGCCGGAATGAAATCAGCGGCAGCGGCCGTCGTTATTCGGCGACATACGGAAGCCGTTACCGCAGTTCAGCTCACACCTGATGGGCAGCGAGTGATTTCTGGCGGACTTGACAGCCAGCTTGGTGCGTATCGTCTGAGTGACACCGACTCCGAATTCATTGGTGAGATCACTCACTACGACGGAGTTCATGACATCGAGTTGATTCCAATGGGTCAGATCACGCTCATAGCAAGCTGCAGTCGAACCCGTTGGCCGAACACTTCTGGAACACTGCAAGTGTCTACACCTGATGGCAAATGGAATCGGCGTACCGGCGGCACTATTGCCTGTCACTTCAACGCCACGGCCCTGTCGCCAGCAGGCTTGATCGCTGTTGGGGGGAATGACAATCGGCTTGGCAATCTACGAGTGTTCAATCTTACTTTGCTCGACACCAACAACAAAGAGAAAGACGGCTCGCTTGACGCGTGTGAAATCAAGCCAACAACTGGTTCATTTCCGTCGGCAGTCACATCACTTGCCTTTGCGCCATACGCAATTGTGAAAGGCAAAAAAGCCCAGACTCCCCCGATTATGCTTGCCGTTGGATGCGAAACGGGCATCATCAAACTTGTTACGATCTCCGAACAGGGAGTTGTAGAATCGCCAGTGGAGTTCAAGGGTTACCCGGCTGATGCAAAGATCCTGGGCTTGGGATTCACTGAAGACGGGCAAACTTTGGTTACTGGTGGCAGTGATTCCACGATTCGATTTTGGAATGTCCAGACTGGCAAAGAATTATCTGGAAAACGCATCACATCATCGAACGTTTCCAGTTTTCGATTTGAGCCGAAGTCTGGCCTAATCACTACCGGATGCAGCGAAGGCAATATTCGAGTTTTTAGTCCAAACAACGGGCAGCAGCCAGCACTTGAACTTTCAACTGGCCGCGGATTCTCTATTCGTTGTATGGACATGGTGCTGCTGTCATCTGGGAAAAAGAGCAACAAAAAATCCGCTGCAGTCCCGCAGAAATGGCGACTTGCCGTCGGGGATGAAGACAAGGCAGTGACTATATGGACAATCGAGGAATAGGCGTACATCGCGGGGCGACTGCTGAACTGTATTCCTCACGCTCCGTCGTGATGGTTTTGAGGGCTCAGGCGCTGTTTTGGTTTGTAAGGTAGTCTGGCTTTGTTATTGTGATTTGCTGTTTGGGCGTTACTCCGGAGCCGGAGGAAGCTACTTCCTGGGATTGCATCACGGCGGAGCGTGATGAGTACATTGGAGAGATAAAATGGCCGAGTTTTCTTTTCGGTTCTTTGATCGCTCGGATGATTACTCGGTTGTCGAGCGGCGATTGCCGCATTGGTTGCAAATCGGAACTCTGACATTTATTGCCTTTCGCACAGACGACTCGCTGCCGAGGCATGTGATCGAAGAGTGGAAGAATGAACAAAGTCGGCTGCTGCTCGAACAGGGCATCGATCCGCTCGCGGCTGACTGGAAACAGCAGCTTCTCAAACTGCCAATGGTGATCCAGAACGACATCCAAAACTGCCTCTCAGAAAAATGGCACAATGATCTGGACGCCGGTTATGGGAAGTGCGTTCTTCGTCAACCAGAGCTGGCTATGTTCGTCGCGGA
>Ga0073903_10001809_pt1 | contig 11018 bp, 9 predicted proteins | sample KloWWTKNB14_bulk_FD_66665 | JGI IMG/M metagenome (GOLD analysis project Ga0073903, IMG submission 66665) | Active sludge microbial communities from Klosterneuburg, Austria, studying microevolution and ecology of nitrifiers - Klosterneuburg... | ecosystem: Engineered > WWTP > Aerobic digester >... | reverse complement strand
GGCAACGATGTCCAGATCCTCGGCGTGGCTGAAACTCATGATCAGCACATGGCTGCCCGGCGGCAGATCGTCCACGGCCGACTGCACCGGCTCGCTGTGCTCGCACCGTACATTGGTCGGCGGCGCCGGCGGGAACACACTCTCGCGGCTGTCGATCCAGACCACAGCGAACGGTAGACGCGCCAGAACCTCCACCAGCGCCTGCCCGACATGCCCGCCACCGAACAAGGCCAATGGCATGCGGGCACCGGCCAGCCGTTCGCGCAGCGCGGCGGTCGATGCTGCGTCGACCCGCTCCAGGCGCAGAAACATCACGCCGCCACAACACTGGCCCAGACTGGGTCCGAGTGCAAAACGCAGTACGGGCTCCCCGGCCTCGCCTGCCAGGCGCCGACGCGCCAGCGCGATGGCCTGAAATTCGACGTGACCACCGCCAATGGTGCCGACAACAACATCGGCAAACACGGCCATCCAGGTACCGGCGTCGCGCGGAACCGAACCCTGGGTGGAGTCGACCGTGACCCAGACTGCTGGCTCCAGGGCAAGCAGATCAAGCGCAATATCGGCGTGTTTCACGATTGGTTACCGGACAAGGCAGCAAAGAAGCAGGGGGAATACGACACAATCTGGCACAGTATGCCTGCGCCGGCGCGGTGGCCTTGTGCGCTGCTTGTCTTGTCGCCGAGATCCGTTGCCGCCAACCATCGCCCGTTCCCGGAGTCCATCTTGACCAAGCTCACCCGGCCGCTGCTGGCACTGTTCTGCGTTGTCACCGCCCTGCTGGCCAGTTGTACCGCGCCGTCCCGCCCTCCCGCTCCAGGCTCCACACCGGATCCCACAGCACCTGCTCCCACCGTCCCTGTCCCCTCCGTTCCTGCCGACGCGGCGCCGCCGGCGGTGGTGATTCCCCCCGTGAGCGAGTTGCCGCGGGTGTCCAACGCCACGAACGCCAAGGACTACCGGCGTGACGCCGCGCTGCACCTGTATGCCCACAATGCCCAGCGTATCTACAAAGGCGTATTGCAGCCGCACCTGTATGCCATCGGTGTGCTCGAGGTCGACATCGATCGCCAGGGGCAGGTGGTCAGCCTCAACTGGCGGCGAGCGCCCAAACACGCACCGGAGGTGATGAACGAGATTATCCGAACGGTACGTGCCGCCGCACCTTACCCGGTGCCGGCGCGGCTGGGCCGGGTCACGTATACCGACGTCTGGTTGTGGGACAGGAGCGGGAAGTTCCAGCTCGACACGCTGACAGAGGGCCAGCAGTAGTTGCTGCAGCAACACCTGCGCAAAGCCATCCGATTCAGGAACCCCGATAGGTCGAATAACTCCAGGGGCTGACCAGCAAGGGCACGTGGTAGTGGCTTGCGAGGTCGGCCACGCCGAAGTCCAGGCTGACCTGGTCCAGGAATGGCGGGTTTGGCAAAGCAACACCCCTGGCCCTGAAATACGCCGCCACCTCGAACACCAGCCGGTAGGTTCCCGCTTTCAGGCTGGAGGTGTCGTACAACAGTCCGTCCGGATTGCGACCGTCATGGTTGAGCGTGATGTGCCGTACCAGCGTGGCAGCGCCATCCTTCGTCGTGTACAGGGCTACCTGCATGCCACCCGCAGGCACGCCGTGCATCGTATCCAGGACATGTGTGCTCAATCCCATTGCGGCTCTCCTGATGCCCCGGCATGGCTGTTCCGGCATCGGACAGCGCCGCCGGTTGCGGCAAACTGAAAACCAAAAGTGTATACACTTTTGATGCCTGGCGCTATCATTGGCAGATGGAGTCCTCGTCCACCGCCGTGATCGTGCAGGCCTTGACCAGAGCCATCGTCGAACATCGCCTGCTGCCCGGAAGCAAGCTGGCCGAACAGAAACTGGCCGACCATTTCGGTGTTTCGCGCACGCTGGTGCGTCAGGCCCTGCTGCAGTTGTCACAGCACCAGCTGGTGACGCTGGCGCCGGCGCGCGGCGCTTTCGTGGCGGCGCCGTCGGCCGACGAGGCGCGCCAGGTGTTTGCCGTGCGTCGCATGCTCGAATGCGAGATGGCACGGGCCTTCGCGTTGCAATCGACGCCGGCACAGATCCGCGCCTTGCGCGCCCATATTGCACAGGAAAAAAAAGCCATCGAACAGGAGGACGCCAGCGGACGCACCGAGTTGCTGGGCGACTTTCATGTGCAGCTGGCCGAACTCATGGGCAACCAGGTGCTGGCGCAGATGCTGGCCCAGCTGATTGCACGCTGCGCGCTGATCACGCTGATGTACCAGAGCAGCCGCGAGGCCAGGCACTCGAACGCAGAACATGTGCAGCTGGTCAAGGCGCTGGCCGCGCACGATGGCGATGGCGCGGCCCGGCTGATGGCCGAACACCTGGCCCATGTCGAAAGCAACCTGCGCTTCGAGCAGACCGTCCCGCGCAACGATATTTCAATGGCCTTGAACTGAACCATGACCTCTTCCCTGCCCCACTACGACAGCACCGCCACCTACCCGCGCGACCTGACAGGTTACGGCCGCAATCCACCCCATGCGCGCTGGCCGGGCGGCGCCCGCATCGCGGTGCAATTCGTGCTCAATTACGAAGAAGGCGGCGAGAACGCCGTGGTGCACGGAGATCCGGCATCCGAGCAGTTTCTGTCCGAGATGTTCAGTCCGCCTGCTTTTGCCGACCGCCACATGAGCATGGAGAGCATCTATGAGTACGGCTCGCGCGCCGGTGTCTGGCGCATCCTGCGCGAGTTCGAGCAGCGCAAGCTTGCGCTGACGGTGTTCGGCGTCAGCATGGCGCTGCAGCGACATCCGGAACTGACGGCTGCATTCAAGGAACTCGGCCACGAGATCGCCTGCCACGGTTGGCGATGGATCAGCTATCAGACCATGGGAGAGGCACAGGAGCGTGAACACATGCGCATCGGCATGGAGATCATCGAGCAGCTCACCGGCGAACGCGCACGGGGTTGGTACACCGGCCGCGACAGCCCCAACACCCGCCGTCTGGTGGCCGATTACGGCGGCTTCGAATACGACAGCGACTACTACGGTGACGATCTGCCGTTCTGGATGCAGGTGCGCAGGACCGACGGCCAGGTAGTGCCGCAACTGATCGTGCCGTACACACTCGATACCAACGACATGCGTTTTTCATCGGCCCAGGGGTTTGCGCAAGGCGACGATTTCTTCACCTACCTGCGTGATGCCTTCGATGTGTTGTACGCCGAAGGCGATCCGCAAGGCCTGGACACACCCCGCATGCTGAACATCGGCATGCATTGCCGCCTGCTGGGACGCCCGGGGCGCATGCGGGCACTGCAGCGTTTTCTCGATCACATCCAGGCGCATGACAAGGTCTGGGTATGCCGGCGCCTGGATATCGCGCGCCACTGGACGCAAACCCATCCCTACACCGGCTGACGCCCACATCACCATGGCCCATCTGACTCTGGAACAACTCAATGCAGCGACGCAAGACGTTGCCTGCGCCATGCTCGACGGCCTGTACGAGCATTCGCCGTGGATCGCCAGCCAGGCATTGGCCAGCCGGCCGTTCCGTTCGCTGGCGCAACTCAAGCACCAGATGGTGCAGGTGCTGCGCGCGGCCGGGCGCGAAGCCCAGCTGACGCTGATACGCGCCCACCCGGAACTCGCTGGCAAGGCGATGCGCGAGAACACGTTGACCAGCGAATCCACGCATGAACAGCACAAAGCCGGTCTCACGCAATGCACGCCCGAGGAAATGCGCAGCATCGAACGGCTCAACGCCCAATACGCGTCGCGCATGGGTTTCCCGTTCATCCTGGCAGTGCGCGGGCCGCGCGGCACCGGCCTGTCCAAACAGGAAATCCTGGCCACGTTCGAGCGTCGCGTGCACAACCATCCCGACGTCGAGTTGCAGGAGTGTCTGCGCAACATCCACCGCATCGTCGAACTGCGGCTCAATGACAAATTCGGCGTCGTGCCGGAACTTGGCAACCAGGTCTGGGACTGGCAGGAGCAGCTCGGTGTTTTCTCCGATCCGGGTTATGCCGAGAAAGGCCAGCTCACCGTCACCTACCTGACCCAAGCGCACCGGGCCTGTGCCGCGCAGATCCGCGCGCAGATGCAGGCCTGCGGTTTCGACACCGTGCAGATCGACGCGGTCGGCAATGTGGTCGGCCGCTACCACGCGGAATCAGCCGATGCGCGCACGCTGATGACCGGCAGCCACTACGACACCGTGCGCAATGGCGGCAAATACGATGGACGGCTGGGCATCTTCGTACCGATGGCTGCGGTGCGCGAGCTGCACCGCAGCGCAAAGCGGCTGCCGTTCCATCTCGAGGTGGTCGGTTTCGCAGAAGAGGAAGGTCAGCGCTACAAGGCCACCTTCCTCGGCTCGGGCGCGCTGATCGGCGATTTCCGCAGCGAATGGCTGCAGCAGACCGATGCCGACGGCATCACCATGGGCCAGGCCATGGCGCTCGCCGGGCTGGACATCGAGGCCATTGGCGCGCTCAGGCGCGATCCGCGCCAGTACCTGGGATTTGTCGAGGTGCATATCGAGCAGGGGCCGGTGCTGGGCGAACTCGACCTGCCGCTGGGTGTGGTGACATCGATCAACGGCAGCGTACGCTACATCGCCGAATTCATCGGTACCGCCTGCCACGCGGGCACCACACCGATGGACCGGCGCAGCGATGCCGCCGCCGGTGCGGCGGAGCTGGTGCTGGCCGTCGAACGGCGGGCCATGCAGGACGGCGATTCGGTGGCCACCGTGGGCCAGTTGCTGGTGCCCGGCGGATCGATCAACGTGGTGCCCGGGCGGTGCCAGTTTTCGCTCGACCTGCGTGCGCCGACGGATGCACAACGCGACGCCATGGTGCGTGATGTGCTGGCCGCGCTGCAGGAAATCTGCGACCGGCGCCAGCTGCGCTACACGCTCGAGGAAGCCATGCGTGCGTCTGCCGCGCCGAGCGACGCGGCGTGGCAAGATCGTTGGGCCAAAGCCGTCGACACGCTCGGTGTTCCCTTGCACAGCATGACCAGCGGCGCCGGGCATGACGCCATGAAACTGCACGAGGTCATGCCGCAGGCGATGCTGTTTGTACGCGGCCAGAACGCCGGCATCAGCCACAACCCGCTCGAATCGACGACCAGCGACGACATGCAGCTGGCCATCGAAGCTTTTCTGCAATTGCTGCAACTGACAGCAGACGACAGATCCCTCCACCCGCACTGACTCCACCATGACTACCCATACCCAACTCGACGCCTGGATCGACCAGCATTTCGACGAGCAGGTCGCGTTCCTGCAGCAACTGATCCGCGTGCCCACCGATACACCGCCAGGCAACAACGCGCCGCATGCCCAACGCACGGCCGAGCTGCTGGCAGGCATGGGCATCACCGTGGAGAAACATCCGGTCCCCGAAGCCGAGGTCCGCGCGGCCGGACTGGAGTCGGTCACCAATCTGATTGCGCGCCGCCGATACGGCGCCGGCCCGACCATATTGCTCAATGCCCACGGCGACGTGGTGCCGCCGGGCGAAGGCTGGACCCATGACCCCTACGGCGGCGAAGTCGTCGACGGCACCATCTACGGCCGCGCGGCAGCGGTCAGCAAGTGCGATTTCTCGACCTATACCTTTGCCGTGCGTGCACTGGAAGCCGTGGCCCGACCCGTCAAGGGCAGTGTGGAGCTGCTGTTCACCTACGACGAGGAATTCGGCGGCGAGGTCGGCCCGGCCTGGCTGCTCAAGCACAAGATCATCCATCCCGACCTGATGGTCGCGGCCGGCTTCAGCTACCAGGTCATCACCGCGCACAACGGCTGCCTGCAGATGGAGGTCACGGTACACGGCAAGATGGCCCATGCCGCGATTCCAGATTCCGGCGTCGACGCGATCCACGCAGCGGTGCAGATCCTGAACCCGCTGTACGCACAAAACGCCCTGTACAAGTCGATCAGCTCGAAGGTCGAAGGCATCAACCATCCGTATCTGAACGTCGGCGTGATCGAAGGCGGCACCAATACCAACGTGGTGCCGGGGCGCGCCAGCTTCAAGCTCGATCGGCGCATGATTCCCGAAGAGAACCCGGCCGAGGTCGAAGCCACGCTGCGCCGCATCATCGAGGATGCCGCCAGGGCCATTCCCGGCGTGACCGTGGACATCCGGCGCCTGCTGCTGGCCAAGGCGATGCGGCCACTGCCCGGCAACCAGCCGCTGGTGGCGGCGATACAGAAACATGGCGAGCAGGTGTTCGGCGAGAAGATTCCTGCGCTCGGTACGCCGCTCTATACCGACGTGCGCCTGTTCTGCGAAGCCGGCATCCCCGGCGTGATCTACGGCGCCGGTCCGCGCACCGTGCTGGAGTCCAACGCCAAACGCGCCGACGAACGGCTGCAGCTCGAAGACCTGCGCCGTGCCACCAAGGTCATGGCGCGTTGCCTGCACGACCTGCTGGCCTGAGAACCCGGGCGTGCCGGGCCCATGGACTGGCGATGCCAGGCAGGCTCAGCGCGTCAGAAAGGCCAGCATCTTGCTGGCGAACTTGCCGTACGGCGGCATCACGAATTTCAGCGTCGAGAAACGCGCCTGGTAGAACACCGGGCGCAGCTTGGAGAAAGTCTGAAAACCCTCCTTGCCGTGGTAGTGGCCCATGCCGGAGTCTCCCACCCCACCAAAAGGCAGATCGTGCTGGCCGACATGGAACAAGGCGTCGTTGACTGTCACACCACCGGACATGACCCGATCCAGCAGCATCTGCACCACCTGCGGGTCGTTGCAAAACGGGTAGATGGCCAGCGGCCGCGGGCCGGCATTGACGGCGTTCACCACGGTCTCGAGATCGCTGTAGCCACGGATCGGCAGGATCGGGCCGAATATTTCGCGTTGCCACACCAGCGCTTCGGGCGGCGCATCGAGCACGATATGCGGCGCGATCTTGCGGGTGGCACGGTCAAACGCCGGGCCGGGAACCAGTTGCACCAGCGTGGCGCCACGCTCGCGCGCATCGTCCAGTGCCACCAGCAAGCGGTCAAACGCCGTCTGGTCGATGATCGATGTGTAGTCGACGGATTCCAGCGACGGATAACGCCGCGGGACAATCTGCTGCGCCTCGCGCACGAAGTCGCCAATCTTGTCTTGCGGCATCCACAGATGGTCGACCGAGGTGCAGATCTGCCCGGCATTGAGGAACTTGACGAAAAGGATGCGTTCGGCGGCCAGCCTGAGCGGGAAGTCGTCACACAGGATGGCCGGCGCCTTGCCGCCGAGTTCGAGCGTCACCGGGCACAGGTTCTTCGCCGCGGCGGCCATCACTGCGCGGCCGGTCTGGCCCGACCCGGTGAACAGCAGATGGTCGAACGGCAGCTGCGAGAACGCCACTCCCACACCACCGGTTTCGTCGAAGAACTGCAGCTTCTCGGGCGGGAAATAGGCCGGTATGCGCTCGATCAGCAGCCGCGCAAGGTGGCGCGAGTTCTCACTCATCTTGACCATCGCCCGATTGCCGGCGGCAAAGATGTAGGTCAGCGGCACCATGCTCAGGTTGACCGGGAAATTCCACGGCACAATCACCCCCACCACGCCCAGCGGCTGCGGGATCACCCGGTTGCGCGCACCCAGAAAGTTGCGCAGATCCACCCCCCGGCGCTGCGGCTTCATCCAGCTGCGCAAATGCTTGACCACGTGGTCGACGCCGTCGATGGCCGGGAATATTTCTGCCAGCAGCGTCTCATGCCGCGAACGATGGCCATAGTCGGCGCTGATCGCGTCGCACAAGGCGTCCTTGTTCTCACGGATGAAGCGCTGCAGCGTGCGCAGGTCGGCCACCCGCTCATCGCGTGTGGGTACCGGATGGGCCAGGTAGGCCTGGCGCTGCAGGGCCAGGGACAACTGCAACGGGGATGGAACGTCGTTTTTCATGATGGGCAAAGGGTCGGTTCCGCGCTGCGCGCCAGCCCTACAGCTTACCCCTACTTCGCGTTTTGCGGCAGAAGGCATGCAAACCGCCCCGAGCCAGGTTTCGATGCAGGGTTCTACGCACTTACACCGAGAGAACGTGAATCCAAATTGCGTTAGCCTTGGCACATTGGCAGAAGCACAATTGCGAGAAAGAGGACGACATGGCAAAAGAACTTTCCCCGGCCGAACACGCCCTGCGCGAGGCCGCCCGCGAATACCACCGCAGCCCGACACGCGGCAAGATCGCCGTCACCCCTACCAAGGCCTTGTCGAACCAGCGCGACCTGTCGCTGGCGTATTCGCCCGGCGTTGCTTATCCGTGCCTGGACATCGAGGCCGATCCGTCGCTGGCGGCCGAATACACGTCGCGCGGCAACCTCGTGGGCGTGATCACCAATGGCACCGCAGTACTGGGCCTGGGTGACATCGGCCCGCTGGCGGCCAAGCCGGTGATGGAGGGCAAAGGGTGCCTGTTCAAGAAGTTTGCCGGCATCGATGTGTTCGACATCGAACTGGCCGAGCGCGACCCCGACAAACTGGTGGACATGATTGCCGCCATGGAGCCGACGCTGGGCGGCGTCAACCTGGAGGACATCAAGGCGCCGGAGTGCTTCTACATCGAGCGCAAGCTGCGCGAACGCATGAACATCCCGGTGTTCCATGACGACCAGCATGGCACCGCCATCATCTCGTCGGCTGCACTGCTCAATGGCCTTGAACTGGTGGGCAAGAAGATCGAGGAAGTCAAGGTCGCGGTGTCGGGCGCGGGCGCTGCTGCGCTGGCCTGCCTGGACGTCATGGTCGGCCTGGGCGTGTTGCGCAAGAACGTCTTTGTCTGCGATTCCAAAGGCGTGATCTACAACGGCCGGCCCGGCGGATTCGACGAGTCCAAACAACGCGTTGCACAGGACACCGACGCCCGCACACTGGCCGACGTGGTGCAAGACGCCGATGTTTTTCTGGGCTGCTCCACGGCCGGGGTGCTGACGCAGGACATGGTCAGATCGATGGGGCGCGCACCCATCATCCTGGCACTGGCCAATCCGGAGCCGGAGATCCGTCCGGAGCTGGCACTCGAGGCACGGCCGGACTGCATCATCGCCACCGGACGCTCGGACTATCCAAACCAGGTCAACAACGTTCTGTGCTTCCCGTACATCTTCCGCGGCGCACTCGACTGTGGCGCGACCAAGATCACCGAGGAAATGAAGCTGGCCTGCGTGCGCCAGATCGCCGATCTGGCCAAGGCCGACATCAGCGAAGAAGTGGCCAATGCCTACGCCGGCAAAGAACTGGTGTTTGGCGTCAACTACCTGATTCCGACGCCGTTCGACTCGCGCCTGATCATGCGCATCGCGCCGGCCGTGGCCCAGGCCGCGGCCGACTCCGGCGTCGCGACGCGCCCGATCACCGACATGGATGGCTACCGCCAGCAACTGTCACGCTTCGTCTACCAGACCGGCATGTTCATGCGCCCGGTATTTGCCGCCGCCAAGACAGTTGCGCCCGAAGCGAAGCGGGTGGCGTATGCCGAAGGCGAAGACGAGCGCGTATTGCGCGCGGTGCAGGTCGCGGTCGACGAAAATCTCGCGCGGCCGATTCTCATCGGCCGTCCGGCGGTGATTGAAGCCCGCATTGCCAAGGCTGGGCTGCGCATCAAGCTCGGTGTCGACGTGGACAACGTCAATCCGGAAGACGATCCGCGGTTCCGCCAGTACTTCGAGGCTTACCACCGCCTGATGGGCAGGCGCGGTGTCTCGGTCGAGGCCGCCAAGGCCGTGGTCAGGCGCTCCAACACCACGATCGCCTCATTGATGGTCCACCTGGGTGACGCCGATGCCATGTTGTGCGGCCTGGTCGGGCGCTTCGACAACCACCTGGACCATGTGCGCGACGTGATCGGCGTGCAGAAAGGCGCACCAGGCCTGGCCACACTGAACGCGCTGATGCTCGAGCAGCGCACCTTGTTCATTGCCGATACCCATGTCAACGAAGACCCGGATGCCGAGCAACTGGCCAGTATTGCGCTGATGGCCGCCGAAGAGGTGCGCCGATTCGGGCTGCCACCCAAGGTCGCGTTCCTGTCGCACTCCAACTACGGCAGTTCCAACCGCAAGTCCGCGGTCAAGATGCGCCAGGCCCACGAGATGTTCTGCCGCATGGCACCCGACGTCGAATGCGACGGTGAACTGCACGGCGATGCGGCGCTGTCGGCGACGATCCGGCGCAACGCGCTGATGGACAGCAAGCTCGAGGGTGAAGCCAACATCCTGATCTGCCCCAACCTGGATGCAGCCAACATCCTGTTCAACGTGCTCAAGATCACCGGCGGGCACGGTGTCACGGTCGGCCCGATCCTGCTCGGTGCAGCCGCGACGGCCCACGTGATCACGCCGTCGGCCACGGTGCGGCGCGTCGTCAACATGACGGCGCTGGCGGTGGCCGACACGGCGCATCGTGCCGGCAGCAAACGCTGATGGCGCAGGCAATGCCGCCATGAGCAGGCCTACGGTCGAATTCTGGCAGCAACGCTTCGCGCAGCGCCAGACCGGCCGGGACCACGGCGCGCCCGGGCCGCAGCTGTCACACGAACTCGCACTGGTTCTGACCCGGCGCTGATCTACCCACTCGAACCCACCATGGCCGCCAGCAGCCTGCTCGCACTGATCGATGACATCGCCACGCTGCTCGACGACGTCGCGCTGATGACCAAGGTCGCCGCACGGCAGGGAATTTCAGCGGCCGACGACGTGGCGACCATGACGCAGGTCGCGGCCCGCAAGACCGCCGGCGTGCTGGGCGACGACCTGGCGCTCAACGCGCAGCAGGTCACCGGGGTGCGCGCCGATCGCGAGTTGCCGGTCGTCTGGGCGGTGGCCAAGGGGTCGATACGCAACAAGGCGATCCTGGTGCCTGCGGCACTGGCGATCAGCGCCATCGCGCCATGGGCCATCACGCCACTGCTGATGCTTGGCGGCCTGTTCCTGTGTTTCGAAGGCGCCGAGAAGGTGTTGCACGCGCTGGCATCGCGCTCCGAAGAAGACCAGGCCCGGCGCCACGAACGGGTGCGTGCGATGG